>OLGA01000127.1_pt1 | contig 65416 bp, 51 predicted proteins | sample 1604881 | NCBI WGS metagenome assembly OLGA01 (sample SAMEA3888896, study PRJEB22519) | human gut metagenome | biome: human gut; feature: human-associated habitat; material: faeces | place: Denmark | collected 2009 | reverse complement strand
TACTGATGTTTAGTTACCTTTTGCGGAGATATTCATTTTTGTTTTATAGAGGAAAGGTAATATTTATATTTTACATCACAAAGATTTTTCTCACTTTTCTGAATTGATGAGGTTTTAACTCATATCATTGAAGGTTAGTACTCAATTTAGGGCATAGCCCTTTGTATAGGCACTTTTACAAGTGCCTATATATTTTGAGTTATTATTAACTATTTAATACTACATTTCTCTTTCCTATTCTATAAACTTGACTACACATCCATTAACAGCTCTTCATTTATCCTTTATACGCCCCATCTTTCGCCTCAAATATCACGCTCGGCTCAATCACCTCCACCGTGTGCCACGCCCCTTTGGGCACCTGGCATCCATACTTTCCTTCGGCGGGACAAAGGCGTATGCGCTGCACCTCACGATAATCCACCTTACGGGTTACATCCTGCGCATCTATACCCATAGGCAACGTGTCGGGTGCCGTCTTCTCATACGTCACCACCTCTTCGTATATCACTTCATCCAATTTCCCGCACAAACAGATAACAGTTTCGGTAGTGTCTTCATGACGATGAATAGGCACAACCGTTCCTGGCAACAGCGCGTTCAGCATACGCTGACTAGTATCTTCGCCCGATGTACGCAAATCAAGGTTCTGGCGTAAGCGAGGATTTATTGTGGCTTGCTCAAAGAGCTTACCAAAAAAATCTTTATCAAATATCATAATCATTCATTGTTAGGTAGACGATTTGCCCTTCTTGGTACAAACAAATAAATGCAAAACTGCAAAATGTTATTAAGTATATGCAGTAAAGCAGAATTCTTAATTTTCTTCATACGCCAAAAATTGTAGCTGGTTTCATTAAATGGCTCTTAATCTGAGCACAAAATGTAGAAACGACACTATCGCTATACACAATCCTGTGCTTCCACAAATTGCTTTTCCATAATTTATACCTATTAATTACATAAGCAATACCCTTACCATCGTTAGCTTCGTCTGTTGGGTGTAAGATATTGTCAAGCACCTTGTCAATCAAGTCATGCTCACATTTCTGAAAATCTTTAAATTCATTAGGAATATGAAAGATATCCTTCTCAAATGCCAATTGCTCTATGGCAATAAATGCCATACAAAGAACAAACTTCTCCATTCCCATTTTTTTTGCCATACTCCAAAAGTAATCCCAATCTATATCTTTATGACGCTCTTCTACGAACAATACCCAATCAAGCAATTGCCGTAGATTGAGATGCTCTGCAGCAAAATGACTTGCATTATGGCGAGCGACAAAAAGACAATTAAGTAAAGGAGAAGGGAATAGCAGTTTTGCACCATTATCAAAGGTATATTCCTCGTTCCTCGTCAAAGCCAGAGTTTTGAACTCGTTTTCAATCCAACGATTTGAACGATGAGAATGAACATTGATAAAATCATAATGATTTTCAACCATTATGCCTTTATAAGTAAAGACAGAATGATGATGGTGTGAATTGTCGACTTGTATACCAAGTTTTTCCGTCATAAGCTTATCTGCACATTTCCATGCTGGTTGGCTCTTGCCTTTACCTTCAGGATTTAGATACATCAGATATATATCTATGTCTCCTGTTGGTCGATGATTGGGAATAGGCCAGTATTTAGATAATCCATAACCTTTTAACAACATCATCTGATAGCCTGCCCTTTGATAAAAAGCTGCCAGTTCAGCAATGACGCTTTCATGTTTGGTATACAGCCTTTCCATGTTAAGCACCATACTGAGCCATTTTAACTTATCCATCTTGCCTATGCCTTTATTTCCTTGACAAGGCTCAGAGGCTAATGATTTGTTTAAACCATCTAAAACGACAGAAGGAACACACTGTTTCATTGACAAATCAAACAACATATTCCATTCTAAAGCATTGGGTAAAGCACATTTCGTACTTTTACCCAATGCTATTTTTATAAGGTTTAATAATAGTTTCTCGTTAGATGCTATCATTAAATGCTATTTACGATTTCCACGAAATTTTCTATTACATACTCCAAGTCCTCATCCGTCATTTTCGTGTTCAACGGCAGAGTAACCTCATTGACAAACATATTATAAGCGTTAGGGAAATTCTTAATATCGAAGCCCAATTTCTTATAGGCAGTCATCATTGGCAGCGGTTTGTAATGAACATTTGTAGCAATGCCACGTTCCGCCATCTTTTCTATCACCTTGTTCGTTTCTTCTCGTGTTTTACCCAACAGGCGAACCAAATACAAGTGACCAGACGATGTATGCACTTCATCATAATGGTTCAGCACTGCTACGTTTAATGGTTTTAAGGCCTCGTCATAACGCTCAATCATCTTGCGTCTGCGCTCCAGCATACCCTTATAACGTTGCATCTGCACCAGTCCGATAGCAGCCACAACATCCGTCATATTACACTTATACCACGTGCCGATGATGTCATACTCCCAAGCTCCGAGTTTAGTCTTAGCCAACGCATCCTTGTTCTGACCATGCAGACTCAACAGCTGCGCCTTGCGGTAAAGATTCTCATTCCAAGTCTCACCCTCAACCTCAGGCACACCACTAAAGGCATTGTCTACATTCTTGTCCAGATCCTTCACCACCTTCTCGTTACCAAAAGGCAGATTCCACGACAAGGCGCCACCCTCAGCTGTAGTAAGATTCTTTACAGCATGGAACGAGAAAGATGAGAAATCAGCAATCGCTCCCACCATCTTTCCCTTGCGCGAAGCACCAAAGGCATGGGCGGCATCACAGCAAATGGCAATACGGCCAAGCATCTTCTGCAAATCGGTCTTAGGAGTAAACATCTCCTTCTTGCCCTCCACGATACTATACAGTCTGTCGTAGTCGCAAGGAATACCAGCCAAATCAACAGGAATGATTGCCTTAGTATTAGGAGTAATAGCCTTCTCCACAGCCTCATAGTCCATCTCGAGGCAATCTTTCTGTACATCCACAAACACCAGCTTGGCACCCACATGCTCCACAATAGAAGCACTTGCAGTATAGGTATAAGCAGGCACAATCACCTCGTCTCCCTCACCAATACCAAGCAGTCTAAGAGCCATCTCACCACAAGCAGTCTGCGAGTTAAGGCATACAGCCTTCTGCACACCCACAAACTCAGCTACTTCTTTCTCCAACTTCTTTGTACGCGGTCCAGTTGTTATCCAGCCAGACAAAATAGCATCACGCACCTCTGCAGCCTCTGCCTCCGTCATATCAGGCGGAGAGAAAGGCACATTACGCAATTTCATTGTCATAATATGAATTTGATTGATTAAAAATATGTGTACGACAAAAAGCCCCAAAGACCTTGTTACAGCCTTTGGAGCAGTCGAATAATATTAAAATGTCATCTTAAAATCGTCATGATAGTATCCCCAATTACTAATTAAAAACACTTTTAATTAATAATTGAAGCATGTGTTCCCCACCGCAGTATCGCTCTGCGCTTATGCCGCCACTCGGGAGGGGAAAAGAGAATGTGTCAAAATAGGAGTTACAGGAATTTAAGAAGAAATTAAATTTTGACACACCATCATAATTCAGCAACAAAGCTTTTATCAATCATGTTGCCAAAATAAAAAGGAGGAAGAATTATTCTGTTAAGCTTTGTATTCACTGTTTTAGCATGAATCACGCCACGTATTGATCCATAATTCAGAGACGCAATTTGAACTAAGAAATTAGGAGGAAAAACAACCTTATTATTCTCTGAGAGCATTTCTATTGACTCTTTGGCTATTTCAAAGTAACTTGCCACCACTACTTTTAGAATTGTGGTAGACATCTGAGAAATATTCACCATAATCTTATTGCATAACACACCATGCTCTTTGGCATATCCAAACATTACTTCTGTCTGAAAATGCAATTCTTCCACACTATCGTTAAAGCTTTCTTCGAAAGTTGCAAACTGTTCCGTTTCAATCTTTATATATTTATATAAAATCTGCTGATCCATATCTATGTTTTTTTAAGCCACAATATCTGTCGCAGCGAAAAATCCCCCCTTATAATCTATTCTCTCGGAATATGTTCTATTAAACACAGTATCCGAGGCATCCACCGAACATTTAGGCAACACGTACATTTGCGTATTAACATACGGACGTGCTACCGTTATAATATTCTCTCCCAACACTTTCTGAAGCTTACAGATGGTCTCAATGGTTAGGTTCTCATTTCCTTTCAGTAACTTTCCAATATAAGCAGGAGAAACCCCTAATTTTTCTGCAAGCGACTTCTGGGTTATACCTGAGTTACGCAAATAGTAGCGTATACACAGGGCTATATTCTGTGATATGCTCAACCACTCACGATTATCCTCTCTTGCTTTTGCTTTTGCAACAGCCGATTCACTACGATTAACAGCAATAGCTGCAAGTTTATCTAAATTGAATGCCATAGTTGTAATTTATTTTTCATTCATATCTTCACCGTCTAATACCCCATTGTTTTTCAACCACCGTCTTACTCTATCAATATTTTGCAGCACATGGTCTTTAAGCCCAGGAGAATTTTGAATAGTATCTGCAAGTTTTATTCCTCCTCCAGTTATTAGATACACATTCTTTCCCATCTTTATTGCATACATTCTTAGCAAAGGTGGTCGTCCAGTACCATACGATTTCATCGGTTCATAACTCAATTCATATTTATATTTCCCCTCAAGATACTTAAAATGGTCATCCAAATCAGGTTTCTTTCCTTTTGCTGAGTTCTCACACAATTTTTTCAGCAATCTTTCCAACTCACAGGCTTCCGTTAGGACTTGTCTTGCAGCATCTTCAGGTTCAACAATTCTTTCCCATATAGCATTTTTTAGGAATAAGCTATTATCGTCCATAAATTGACACACATTCTCAACATCATTCCATTGTTGAAAAAGCCTATCATATTCATTCTCATCAGCCTCCTCATATTTTACGCTATACAGAAATTGATCATATATTTTTACAATGTCAAGATCCACTACTTATAAGTTTATCATTGTTTATTTACTTCTGCAAATATAAACCAATTTATATAATGTTGCAAGAAATAAACCTATGAATTATTAACTCATAGGTTTATTTAATATGTTTTAAATCTTTCACTTTGCTTTTATACCGCAAACTTCTTTGATTACATCCACATACTTCTGTGTTCCTACTTCACGCGTCAGGTTGTCCATTACAAACTGTCTACCGTTAGTGCCGTATTTCTTGCATAGGTCACGGTTTTCATACAGTTTGATGATTGACTGTTTGAAAGCCTCTTTGTCTCCTGCTTTTGTGAAGATACCACACTCATTGCCTGCCAATATATCCTTCAACTCATTCTCGTCGAAGTTGGCAAGCACCGGACGTGAAGCCGACATGATGCTCCAAGTCTTTGAAGGCACAGAGTTTGCGCCTACTCCAGGTTTAGAGATTACAAGACCGGCATCGCCCAAAGAGAACACATGACTGATGTCCTCATAAGGCTGGAATGGAATCATCGTTACATTTGTCAGTTCATCACGCTTCACTATTTCTTCCACTTGCGCCTTGTATGCACCCTCACCCACAAGCACCAGTCCTATATCAGGATGTGTGGTCTTCAACTCCTTCATCACCTCAAGCAGCATATCCATGTTCTGAGTAAGACCGATATTTCCACTATACTCGATATAGAACTTCATTCTGTCAATATTATACTTGTCAAAGAGCTTGTTCTTTTCACGAGGAATATCTACCACAGCATTCTGGTCTACCCAGTTGTATACTACTACAATCTTATCCTCAGGAACACCCTTTGCCATGATATTCTTCTTGAAATCTTCGGAAATTACTATAATCTTGTCAGCATGCTTATAGGTAAAGTCTTCGATAACACGACCTATCTTCCAAAGTAAGCCTCCTTTCTTGGCAAGAGAGGTCCCTGCCAGAGAATCTGGAAAAATATCTTGTAAACAATATACAAAAGGTATATTTCTAAAAATCTTAAGCAAAGAGCCTAACAATCCTTGAATAGGTGGAGTCGACTCCAAATAAACGCAATCCACATTCTTTTCAGTTAGCCCATACCATAATTGTATAATCCAATTAAAAGAATAACGCATCGCCCTTAAAACAGGATTCTTTCCTTCACGATACATAGCAAAACGATGTACACGTAATTTACCATCATACATCATTTCCTCCTTTCTATTCTTATATTCAGCATACTCCTCGTCAGAAAGTCCTCTTGTTGGTCTTGACGCATGTATCACCATATCAAAGCCTTCATTTGCAAACGCTTCCAACCGATTTTCTACCAAATATATACTTGCAGCTTTCTCAGGTAAGAAATAGCCTGTTAATTGTAATACTTTCATTAATTTCCAACTGTATCAAATTTCACTTCTCTTATCAACCTTTCAGCCAATTCTATAGCCTTCTGTGGAGTTTTCTCTATTACAATCACATGTCCGCTCCTACTTAAACTACTTGTAACTTCAGGTATAATATCGCCCTCGTGTACATATATTTCTTTCTTATACACATGTGGGTCATCCAACACCTCAGTATTACTTACAGAAATAAGTCTTCCTGGTTTAGGGCAGAAATAACGTATACAAGCACCCTTGGGCTCTTCCTTTACATTTAAATCTGGTTCTATACCTAACGCTACATTAATAGCAGCTGCTACCATATCAATACCCGTACTCAGATGTGTTAATTCAGTAGAAATAAAATCTCCGCCAAGGCGAGCGCCTATTTCCATCAAATAAGCCTTACCATTCATTAATTTAGCCTCAGCATGGCAAGCACAATTGTTTACACCCAAAGCCTTAACTCCAGCAACAGCAGCAGTCTTCAAGGTTTCAACATCCTCTTTAGAATAACAAGAAGGCTGATTATGACCCAACTCCACAAAATGTGGAGCACCTGTTGTCTTTTTGTCTGTAACAGTAAGCACATTCACTTTACCATTCCAAACAATAATCTCAATCGAGAATTCAGGACCTTCAATAAACTGCTCTATCAATACCGACTTGTCACGACTTTCATTAAGTGCTATATTATATGCGTTGATAAAGTCTGCTTTATTCATATCACGTACAACCTTTGCAATTCCTCTTGATCCAGAATTACGCGACGGCTTTAATATTCCGTCTGTAGTAAAGTCATTCTGCAAATGTTCCCAAGCATCCTCCGCACTATCAGTCAATATACTCTTTGGTGAGGGAGCATTACCTTTTTCAAAAGCCTCACGCATTAAATGCTTGTTTGTCGCACGAATTGCTTGCTCTTTTGTGATACCAGCAAGGCCAAGTTCATCATTTATTCGTCCCATCACATTCATGCTCACTTCCGAGCAAGGATGTATGACTCCATCAACATGCTGCTCACGCGCTATTTCAAGCATGATTTCCTCATCTGTTATATTAGCACATATAGCATTGTCTGCATATTGCAAACCTATAGCATTTGAATCGCCATCTACAGCTGTAACATAATAACCTTTTTCTTTTGCTTTCTTGATTACAGGAACTTGCAATATTCCTGCAGCCAATACTAAAAGTCTTTTCTGCATATCTTTAAACAAACTTTTTTATTAGGTTATAAAACTTCTTATGCTCTATAAACATCTTTGTGTGACAATACTGTCTTAAAAGTCAACCACAAAACTTTAATGTCGAAAAAAAAGTTCAGGTGCTTTACATAATAAATGTCTGCCTGAAGTTTTTCTTTTGTTCCTACTGAATTGCGGTTAATGGCTTGGTTCCAACCTGTAATACCTGGTCTAACAGTAAGTATCACTCTTTCTTCTGGAGTATAATGTTCCAAATAAAACGCGGAATCAGGTCTTGGACCTATCAATGCCATGTCACCTATAAGCACATTCAACAATTGTGGTATTTCGTCAAGACTTGTTCTACGAAGAAATCTACCCACTTTGGTCACTCGTGGATCATCTGCTGCATTATATGTACTACCATCTTCCATACGAAGGTCTGGAGCGTTTACTATCATTGAGCGAAACTTATACATCTTAAAGATTCGTCCATTCTTGCCAATACGAGAAGCCATATGGAACAAAGGACCACCATCATCACACTTTATAGCAATCCATACACCAATACAAAGTAGTAAAACAAAAGGAAAAGCACATAGGGCAATCATAAAATCAATTGCCCTCTTAATACAATTTTTATACATAAATCAGATATTGTTAATAACGTATTTAGTACTTGAATAAATCACGGTATAGATTGTTATCCCAATCTTTCTTGAAATCCTCCATCATTTGACGATACGTCTTGAACTTTGGCTCAAATCCAAAATCTCTTTTTGCTTTTTCCATAGAGAAAAGATACGAGGTAGTATTGTTTGGTATCTCAGGCTTATAAATAATCTTTGAGCGTCGACCGTCAGCAGGTCCAAACACATCTCTCATAACCTCTGCCTGTTCCTGCAAAGTCACGCCACCACCTGCTGTCATATTATAAAGACCATATGTTTTCTCACTCTTTATGGCGAGATAGAAAGCATGGGCAATATCCTTAACATAGCCAACGTCACGAATCATCTGAGCATTACCAAACACCGTTATGTCTTCAGCATTCTCTGCTTTCTCCATGAAAATCTGAAAACCAGATTTCTTCATCTCTCCATTCACATAAAGGCTCATGTGAGGAGTAACACCAAACACTGTTGGGAAACGGAACACTGCATTCTTCATTCCATGCTGTTGATTGTAATATTCCATAACATCATTAGCAGCATTCTTGGAAATAGTATACACAGAATGATCTCCAGTGAAGAAGAAATTTCTTGGTTCCTCCTCTGTCAATCTACGTTCAGCACTCCACGCTCCACGCACATCTCCATACGAACAAGTTGAAATAACTCGTTTTATACCGTTCTTGCGACAATACTCTAAACAATTAATTGTTCCGATGGTGTTAATGCGAAAATAGTCTGCAGCATTCTCATCCTCATCAAGGTTTACTGGTGCATTGGCAGGAAGTAAGCCAGCCAATAAAATTACGCCTTCCACATCTTTCTTTGGCAATTGTTCAAAATCCTCTACCCTATCAAGGTCGAGATTTATATACTTTACCCCCATAGCATCATAATGCTCCTTGAAACGATTTTTCCTACCTGTCACTACGACTTCACATCCTTGATTTACGAGTTCTGTTACGGTATGAACACCGATAAAGCTTGTTGCTCCAATTACAATAATCATATACTTTATTTTTATTGGTTATTTTACTTCATTATATTCCTCAAGTGCCTTTTTCAAAATCACAAGAGCTCTTTGAAGGTCTTGTTTGCAAAGAACATAAGCAAGTCGCACTTGATTCTTGCCATGTTCTGTATTAGTATAAAAACCTGCCGCTGGTGCCATCATTATTGTTTCTCCCACATATCCCTCTGGAGTATGTTCGTCTTTATAACAGAACTTTTCCAAGCACCATGCGCAGAACTTTTCCGCATCATCCACTGGCAACTTAGCCACGGTATAGAAAGCTCCCATAGGGATTGGTGTATAACATCCTGCTATACGGTTTACACCATCAATCAAGCACTTGCGTCTTTCAGTATATTCCTCGTACACATCACGGCTGTATGCCTCTGTTCCCTCTATCGAAGCCTCAGCTATCAGCTGTCCTATCAGCGGAGGACTTAAGCGAGCCTGACAGAATTTCATGACCGTTTTCCTTACTGCCTCGTTCTTTGTGATAAGCGCACCTATACGTATGCCACACTCAGAGTATCGCTTAGACACAGAGTCTATCAATACCACATTGTTTTGTATGCCCTTCAAATGCATGGCACTGATATATGGCGATCCCGTATAAATAAACTCACGGTATACTTCATCCGAAAAGAGATACAGATTGTATTTCTTCACAATGTCACGAATTTGGTTCATCTCCTTCTGAGTATAGAGATAACCCGTCGGATTGTTCGGATTGCATATTAGAATGGCTTTTGTATGCTCATTTATCAACTCCTCAAACTTCTCCACCTTTGGCAAACAGAAACCCTCGTCAATCGTTGTTGTCACTGTACGGATTACAGCTCCTGCTGATACAGCAAAACTCATATAATTGGCATAGGCAGGTTCCGGCACTATTATCTCATCACCAGGATTCAGGCAACTCATAAAGGCAAACAGCACTGCCTCCGAACCTCCACAAGTAATGATAATGTCATCCGCATCCAACTCTATCTGATAGCGGTCGTAATAGCCTACCAAAGCCTGACGCAAAGACCTATAGCCCTGCGATGGACTATACTCCAAAGTCTTCCTGTCAATACTTTTCAACACATCCAATGCTTTCTGCGGAGTAGGCAAGTCTGGCTGACCAATATTTAGCCGATAAATCTTCATTCCACGGTCTTCTGCATCATAAGCAAGTGGAGCAAGCTTGCGAATAGGAGATTGAGGCATATCTATACCTCGTTTAGATATTTGCAATTCTGACTGCATAATTATCAAATAGTAAATACAAACTCTGGTTTATCACATTTTCCAAGAACCCAATTATATAATCTATAGGTTTTTATAGCAACACTATGAGCAGAATAGCGATTGATAATACATTGACGGCTTCTTTTGCCTAGAATATGACGTTCTTCATCAGATAGTGACATGCTTTCTTTAAGCGTCTTTACTAAATTATCAACATTTAGATCTATCCACCAACCACATTTATCTTCAACAAGACAACTCCATGGAGCATTCTTTGTAGTTATTACGGGGCATTCACACATCATAGCCTCTGCTACTACATTACCAAAATTTTCATTTAAAGTTGGTAAAATAAAAAGATTTGAATCTTGATATTTTCTCATTTTTGCTTCACCGGTTAAGGAACCAATAAATTTTATAGATTTATGAAGTTCTAAACTTTGCACCTTTTCTTTTAAGCTTAAAATATAGTTCTTAGGGTCGCTATTTCCTGCTATGTGCAATTCCCACTCATTACGTATTTTATCTGGTAATAGTGCCCAGGCATCAATTAAGAATTCTATACCTTTAATGGGATTAATACGGGATAAAAATAATAATATTTTCTTTTCACCATGTCGGTGCTCTACAACTTTAGGAAAGGCATCAAGTTCAATACCATTAGGTATAATAGCCACTGGTGCCTTACTTCCTAATGTACGAATACTATCACGTTCTTGTTCAGAAGTAGTAATAATACATGCTGCATTGTCTACAATATTCTTCCCATACAAATACCAAGCAATACGTTTCTTTATTTTTTTAATTTTATTATAATTTATTCTTGCAATTTCAGTATCGCCACGAGGGTTTATCACATAAGGTATATTATGTTTAAGACCATATTTTGCGACTTGCAAGTTACCTGGTGTCCACACTCCATGAAAATGAAGAATATCTGGTTTATCAATAGTCCTAGAGAAATAACGCATCAATGGCAGGTCAAACGTATATTCATACTTATATTTTGGGTTTGGAAGATACACTATGTTTACCCCTTCGGATACCATTCGTTTAGAATATGGACGACTTGCTTCATAAAGTACAATACTCATTTTGGCTCCTTCACGTTGAGTACCTATGCATTGAATAGGTACACTATATGTAGGACCGCCATACTTAGGATCTATTGATGGATAGAGTAAAAAATGACAGACTTTCATTTGCTCTTAGAAAAATAACAAATTGATAATAAATTAATTAAATATATGATTGAATATGATATACTAACACCCAGTAAAAACGTTGAGATAGTCAATATTTTATAATTACATAAAAAAGCTAACATGGCAACGGATAACATAAACATAATTTGAATTATTAATTCAAAACTCTGTTTATTACAAACTACCAATCCTGTATTAATTGCAGATGATACAAATCTAACAGCAAACATTGGAGCTAATATCCTTATCATGAATCCTGACATTTCATATTTAGAACCATAAATAAATGGAACTATCATCGGAAATATATAATACATTATTAAAAAAAGTACTATAGCAACAATTATTAAAAATACTAATGTCTTATTTGTAGACTCATTAAATGTTCCTTTTATCGCATATTCCTTTGACGCTTCACTAAAATATACTTTAGAAACATTGCCACTTATGACAGATAATGGTAGACCAAGAACCGCAAATGAAATTGCATATACACCTAATATTTCCAATCCAAAATATTTACCAACGACAAGACTTATTAAAGAATACGAACCAGCATTCATTAATGCGGCTGGTGCACTATAATATAATTGTCTTTTATGAATATTATATGCTTCAGTCATATCTTGCCATTGCACTGAGATTATTTCTTTATATTTTTTCTTTATATTTTTAATCTCACGTTTCATTCCAAAATATTGACCAATAACTCTTGAAATAAGCAATCCTATAGCTTTCCAACCAAGAAGTCCAAATATTGCCATCGATATTTCTTCTGCAAAACGACGCATAACTATAACTGACGTCATTGTCTTGAAATCTCCTATATTGTTATTATAACTTTTAAATACATTTGAAAAGGCTTGAATAACAAGTATAAGAAAAACAAACAAAATGGATATAAAAGGAGATATAAAACCTTCAATACCTATAAAATAAATATAAGAAACCAATGAAACTATCAAACTTAGAGCAATACCTATATAAATAGACATTTTAACTATAGCTAAAATATATCTTTCCTTTTGTTCCTTAACAAGAGCAAAGTCAAATCTTGCATTAATAACCGGAGCAAAAATTCCAGAAATAGATACAATTGTTGTCATTATACCTATTTCTGAAGCCGTATACATTCTAGTCATTATCATGGAGCCGATAAAACCGATAATCTGCCCCAACATTGATCCAGAAGTCAACAAAAGAATTGATTTTAAATAAAAACTCTTCATGTACAAATTATTTTAATTTCTTCAATAATCTTGCAGGATTGCCTACAATTATGCAATCACCTTCAAAACTATGTGTAACAATTGCCCCCGCACCTACAATCGTACCTTTTCCTAATTTCACTCCTGGGAGTATAACTGCATTCATACCTATCCAACAACTATCACCAATTATTATATCTTTAGGATCCAGATGTTTTTCAGGATTATATGGATCATGATTTTCTGTTATTAAACCAACATTTTGAGCTATCCATACATTTTCCCCAATTATTATCTTACCTCGATAATTTTGAAAATAGCAACCAGGTTGTTGAAAAATATTCAATGAATTTGGACTAACGCTCATATTATGTCCCGAGGCCAAACGACACTGTGAAGATATAGGCCAAACAATACCTCTTTTTCTTAAATACAAACTTCTTAAAACACCTTTCCATGCCCATACAAATCCATATTTTTGTTCTTCAAAAAATTTTCCTCTTAGATATTTTGAATCATAAAATAAAGACAGTATGCTTCTATTTACATACATGAAGATGTCAGAATATACTAACTTTCGTAAAAATGATTGTTTCATCGTATCCTTCTAATTTTAAATTTAAACAATATTTTAAAAATAACCCAATACACGCCGCAAATAATGATTGCAGAAGTAGCATGTAATACACTTGGTACAAATACAAAGATAATTTCTTGATATATTAATATCATAACAATAGGGCAATAACATGCTGTTAATACTTTATATACATATTGATAAAAAATCCCAACAAGAAGGCATCCTATTATAATACCCAATAAACCAAAATTAGAATACAAAGAACTCTCCAATGTGAATGGTACAGAGGTTTGGAAATACAAATCAGCAGTAGCCATATTTGGGGTTACTTTTTCACCATACATCATATTTAATAGATACATACCATCATCCATAGGTGGTTTTTGTGGATATATAGACCTCGGAATAACTTGAAGAGGAATATTAAGATATGAAGCTCCGTACCAATATTCATGGTTTTTAAAATAATTAAAAGCAAATAAATCACCATCACAATACGAGAACTCTCGAAATAAAGTATTCGCATTATCTACAGCTCCTTCAACCCATTTTGTTGGATTATTTATATAATCAGTTTCTGAACCAGAACGAAGCATTGGCATTAATAGTACAAATAAAGCTATGGCAAATATCGTTATAAGGGATTTTATCTTAAATATAGAATAAATCTTTATCTTTGATGAGATAAAATGATATAACATTATAACTTGTAACAATAACATCATAGCAGGTCTTCTTGCACCAAATACAATTAGACCAAATGTTGTTACAGCAAATATAAAAATAAAAATATATAAGTGCTTTTTATTCTTTTCTTTCAAATAGCACAACAAAGTCAACAGTACACCACATGTTAATAAAGAATTGGCAAATAGTTCATTATAATATTGACCTGCCATTAATTCCTTTCTTGCCTGAATATGACTCAATATGTAGAAAACGCCACCACCTTCTAAAATAGTTTTTATTTTTACAGCAAATCCAATAATTGACACTATTATTCCTGTTTTTAAATATGCAGAATTATCACGTTGTTTATTTTCTTGATATACATATTTTATATTCGTTGAATTTCTTTCATAAATTGTTATTCCTATATTAACACATATAAAAGATATGAATTTAAAGAAAAAATAAGATTCAACAGTATCATCAGAAATTCTATTAGCACTTATATAATCAATAACATATGGAATATTCTTTAACCAAGCAAACATATTAAAAATAAATCTTGGAGAAAAGATATCCTTTCTTCCTATATACGCTCCATAAAAGTAGCATAATGAAAGTAATATTGAGTAAGTTAATACCATAATAAATTCTATTTATTTATAATTATCCACATTGATGTAATTTATGCTCAGATATATTTATATGAGCAATTTTTTATTGTCTTTTTATAATTTAAAAATATAAACGTTTTATGATTTATGCTCTATAATTTATGTATTTAGACATTAAGAAAATACATTTTTTCTTTTATTACATATCCAATACTTCATACTTGCTATGCCTACTTTTATATTCTGGCACTATCTCCTTCATCTTCTTGACTATAGCCATATCGTCATAGTTAAGTGAAATTTCATATAAGTCCTTCTCATTCTGAAAAGCCAGTTCATAAGAATACTCTCTTACAGCAGCCACCTTTATTTTAGGATGAACAGTAGGTTTGGTTTGTTCTGCATCATTCAGAACCTCCTCATAAAGTTTCTCACCATCACGAAGACCCGTAAATTTGATTTCAATGTTCTTTGCACCAGATAGGTCTATCATGCGTTGAGCAAGATCAGCAATGCGAACTGGCTCACCCATATCAAAGACAAAGATTTCTCCACCCTTGCCCATTGTGCCAGCTTCGAGCACAAGACGGCAAGCCTCTGGAATAAGCATAAAGAAACGGATAATGTCTTTGTGAGTGACTGTAACAGGACCACCTTTTCTTATTTGTTCCTTGAACAATGGAATAACACTACCATTTGAACCAAGAACATTACCAAAGCGAGTGGTAACAAATTGTGTTATGCCTTTCACTTCACCATCCTGTATAGCTTTGTTCAACGACTGGCAATATATCTCGCAGATACGTTTGCTGCATCCCATCACATTAGTAGGATTTACAGCTTTATCCGTTGAAATCATCACAAACTTCTTTGTGCCATACTTCACAGCAAGGTCTGCAATGACACGTGTGCCATAAACATTGTTCTGAACAGCCATTGCAGGATTGTCCTCCATCATTGGCACATGCTTGTAAGCTGCTGCATGGAACACAAACTCAGGTTTATGAGCTGAGAATATATCTTCCATATGCGATTTGTTAGTAATAGAACCTACTATAGTCCATACCTTCAAGTCGCTATGATTACGTGCCATATACAGACGTACATCATGCATCGGTGTCTCTGCCTGGTCTACAAGAACAAGTTCTGCAGGAGCAAATGTTGCAACCTGTCTTGCCATTTCCGAACCTATACTTCCTGCCACACCAGTGATAAGAATCCTACGCCCGGTAAGCATGTCTTTGATGGAATTCATGTCCACCTCAATCTTGTCACGTGGAAGCAAGTCCTCAATGTCCACCTCATGCAATTGAGTATGAGAAAGAGGTGATTTTCCATCCCATTCTTCAGCTGATGGCATCATCATTATCTTTATCTTGGCTGCAATAAGTGCATTTATCAGGCTTGTACGATGTGTAAAGCGTTCGGTTTGAAGTGGTGATACCAATAAAACTTTCACATTATTATTCTTCATCGTCTCCACTATATTGTCATCATCGTAATATATTTTTTCACCCATCAACAAAGATGATGTCATATTCTTTTCTGCAGATATAAAACCCAAAATACGATAACGAGATGGTGATTGCGAACGAACACTCTTAGCCAATGCAACACCTCCTTGCATGCAACCATAAATAAAGGCATTAAGCGCATTATCCCCTTTACTATAATTGTCATGTAATATCTTAACCATTATTCGGAGTGCCCACATAAACATTGTTGCTGTGATAAATATCTGCACCCCACTAAAGAATCGGGGAATAAGCAGATAAGGAGTCAAACCACATTTCACTTGCACCTGATGAAGTACACATACGGCAAAACTGGCTGTAAATGTGGAATAGGCAACACGACGCAAATCAATAAACGAAGAGAAACGCAATACTCCATTAAACGTATGGAACAATATGAATGCAATCATATAGACTGCGAAACATAATCCTATTCCCAATGACACCCTGCTAATGTTTTCAACAAGATTTTGGAAACCATGTTGTAGATAGTATACAAAATAGCCAGATGCTATCACTGTAATACTATCATATACTAAGATACACCAATAAGGCAATGCTCCTCTTGAGAATATCCATTTACTAATTCTTTGCAGTAAACTCATACTGATTTATTATTCTATTCAATTATTTTAGCACCTTAATACAGACCTTTTGTAAGTGCTTACAGCTATTTTTTTAGTAATGCTAAATTTAAATATGCGATTTTCATTTCGCCTTGATGTCAATGTTTCAACAGAAAGCTCCCATATAAATCTACGGGATAGTCCCTTGACTGGTTGCTTGTAAGATTCCATAATATAGAGTTTATTTATTACTAATTTTAAGAAATACCTTCATAGAAATATCGTATGATATACTCTTCGAAAGGATGTAGGTTAGATATAGACGATAAAACTCTCTCAACACCAATTTTATTAAACTCCTCTATTACGACATTTATTTCTTTATTCTCATCTTCCAGATTGATTATGCTTGAACTATGTATCTTTTTACTAACCATTCTTGGCAAACCATATTCTTCAAGTTGAAAAACCAATTTTGGCAAGAAGGCATTTGATGCTTTGTGTATAAACTTAGAGATATCTGGTGTATCTGGATAGACAATCTTTTTGATATAGTTTATAAGAGCAAGTGTTGAAGACAATTTAAAGGAAATAGCCCGCTCAAAAGCAAACATATCCTCATATCCTATATTATACCGTGAAACTTTTTCATGAATATCTGGAATAGACGTATTCCATGCATCACTGGCAACACAAGCATAAGTACGCAATTTATTTTTATTTTTTAAATCAGCAATATCAATAATATCTTCCAACGCTGGTTTCCAATCCCAAGTATAGAAATACAGTAAAGCATCATAATTAGAAGGCCAAGATTTGTTGGTAACAATCTTATGTACCAGTTTTTGTAAAAATGTCGGACTACATGCTTTTACTTGTGGTATCATCTGTAGTTGATGCCATTTCTCAGGTCCAAGAAGTCTAATCATTTCGTCTTGATAGGACTTAATCAGTTGATATTGCTCATTATTTAGTTTTACTCCAGGATTACTTCCATCCAGTCCTTTAGCCACATCATCAGGAAATTCTAATTGTAAAGATGTATCTTCTCGTTGTGGAGGCACCTCCAGCATATACACCTTCCCTACAAAATATCGCAACATACGTCCTGCTCTTCCAATAATATTCCTAAACGTAAAATAGTCTATGTTGCACCCACCGTTCTTTACAGACCATAAAATAACACTCTCTGCTTGAGTGTTTACACCTTCTATAATGGAAGATGTAGAAACCATAGTATCAATACCATCTTCTTCCTCAAACAAACGAATCTGTAATTGACTGAGAGAACGGTGTAGTTGTCCATTATGAATACCTATACCTTTCATTGCCAAAGGCACAAGTAAATAATCAGGACCATAGTTTATTTTAAGCCATTCTGAAAAATCAGTCAGTAGTGATGTCTTTTTTCCTTTTTTTTCCGCATTCAAAATGCTACATACATTTTGAATATTCTTGTATGTTCCTGCATATATGAGTGTCTTACCAATAGGTTGAGTGAGTAACGCTTTCAATTGCCTTGCCTTAAATATTTCTTTATTTTCGTTCTTGGCTATATCTCTATAAAGACGTTTCACCTTTGTCACCACAGTCTTGAAATCCATTTTAAGAAATTTCATTCCTTCCGTGAATACATTATCAGGAATCTTATCAATATTGGGAGCCAAATAATAACGTTGTTTTGCCTTTTTACCAAGTTCAATCATAATGTTAAGCAAGACACTACTCCTGTTGTCGTCAAAAATAGCACTTGCCTTATAGAATTCATCAACTATCAATATATCAATTTCAGTCAACACATCGATATAGGCAAAAGCTCTTTCTTGCGGAAAAACAAATATACTATTTCCTTCTATACTTGCATCTGTTGTTGTGATTATTTTATAAGACGAGGAAAACTTTCTTTGTAAACGTCTACGTGACTCATCAGCTAAAGCCACAGTCGGTACTATTAACACTACTATCTTTGGCTTTTTTATAGCAATAAAAGCATCTACAATAAAACTCTTACCAAAGCTCGTAGGTGCACTTACAGCTATACTATCACCTTTTAGTAATTGTTTCAACACCTGCGACTGCTCTATATGGAGTACACGGTTATCTTGTTCCCCAACATTAGACTTAAAAGCCTCATATACAAAACGATCCTGCCAATCTGCATGTTCAAGACTCATATAAGGGAACAAACCAACTTCTCGAATAAGATGATTCAAAAATGGTATGTAGGAACGCTTATCTCCTTGTAACTTGTCCAATAATTTAATGACCTCGTTGCGTGCATCTCTTTTTTTGTTATCATTCAATAAATCATTAATAAAAATACACTTCTCAAATATTTCAGCATTCTGCATCCTCTTTAAATATTTTAGCTCTATTTATAAACCAATCAACAACTTCATCCTTATTTGGTATAGGAAAAAGTATTAGATGAAACTGTATCAAATTATATTTAGCAACCTTCCCCAGTTTATTTATCTGTTTTTTAAAGAAAGATGTAGCCCTTTCTTTATGGTAATCTATTATAGATTGTATGTAAGACTCATCCATCTCTTTGGTCTTTGCTGTAATATCACATTTGTGAAGCAGTAATATCGGAACGTGTATATGTGGTTTTATAAAATCCATGGAAACACCTCCTTGCAGTGCATCTTTAATCTTCTTCACCAGTAGCATATCTTCAATTTGATTATCTAATTCGTTCAAACTTGTCATTACACCAACCTCTTTTCGTATTATGGGTGTAGCCAACATCTGATTAACAGATTTAAGTGGCTCTATAAACCTTTCGTCATCAATACTATTATAGAACTTTGCTTCACCCAACCAAAGTTGAAAATCACCGTCATCGGTCAATACTATATGAACAGCATCTGCTCCTTTCGCATTATCATTATCATTTTGTTTATAAAAAATCTTTGGTGTGGCAGAAATCGCTTTATAAAAATGCTTCATTATACCATAAAGCACTATTTCAGCAATCTCGCTTCCTTTTCCTTTATCTTCTATTAGACGTAGATGCTTGGCTGCTTCTATCAGAGTTGTATAGTTATCATCCACACACTTATCTCTTTCCTCGGCATTCAAGGCTGTTTGCGCAATATTGTTAAAAACAAAATCTTGGAAGTTCTTCTTTATCCAATGTCCATCCTCGAAACCATTGACCACCGATAAAAGGTAATCATTGCTATCAGGCTGTACATTTACTTTGTCTGGATTGAAGTTCATAAAACAATCATTAACCAAGATATCAAATCTCCAGAGTTTTTCTTTCATAATTAAGCATTGGTTTGTTCACCACCGCAGTATCGCTCTGCGCTATGCCGCCACTCGGATGGAAAATCTGAATATTGAGTTTTGTAATCGGCTATGCCACTTGCCAAAGCAAGAATGTTGAATTGTCGGCTTTGCCAATGTTGAATTATGCACAATGTTGAATGTTAAGTGTTGTATTTTTTAATGTTAAATGTTTAGTGTTAAATGTTAATATGTGAGTCTACAATCGACCCACCAAGTTAACATTTAACACTTAACACTGCGACATCATAAATGCTTTATGCTCTTCTTATATGCAACTCTATCGCCTCCTCATGCTCACTTGCAAAAGCCTTAGCGTCTTCAACAACCAACGCCAAATAACCTCCGCCACCAGCTCCCGGCATCTTCCATGCCAGCACACCAGGCATTGCGCTATATTTCTGTATATACGGTTCCACGCTTGCCTCAGGACACGGCTTGCCATAAGCCACAGGATTTACCATTGCAGGGAACATAACTATTTGTGCATTGAATGATGCCTTGTATGCTGAGGCAAAAGCTTGCAAGTCGTGAGCAAAGATTGCAGACCAACAAGCGTCAGCAGCATCGGCAAGGGCTTTTACCTTTGCAGGAGTGGTGTCCTTGCCTTCTACTACTGAACAACCGGGACGACGAGGCTCCATAGGAACCATTACAAGATGTTCTTCGAGGAAACGGTGAGTCATCTCATCTTTGGTATTCTCAATCTTATTTGTGTTAGTTGTTCAAACTCTCCTTATACCACTCAAAGAGTTTCTGAACGCCATCCTCTATCTCCACCTTATGTGTCCAGCCAAGCGAATGGAGCTTGCTCACGTCAATAAGCTTGCGCATAGTGCCATCAGGCTTTGTGGTGTCAAACTCCACCGTGCCTTCAAAGCCAACGGCTTTAACAACAAGTTCTGAAAGATCACGAATGGTGAGTTCCTTGCCAGTACCTACATTGATATGGCAGTTGCGTATCTCGCCAAGAGAAGGAATAGCACCGCCACGACCTTCAGAATTGTTTCTGTCAACCGAGCCATCGGTCTTGGCACCATAAAACACGCTGCTATACTTCTCTATACCGATGATGTCCTTGAAGTCAACATTCAACAGGACGTGTACACTTGCGTCTGCCATATCCTCACTCCAAAGGAACTCACGAAGCGGAGTGCCTGTACCCCAAAGCACCACCTTATTATCGTATATGCCATAGAACTCCAATGCCTTCAAGATTCGTTCATGAGAGTTGCTTCCATCAACATTACCCTCACCAATAATAGCACGAAGCTTGTCAGTAGGGTTGATAGGACGCTTGTTCATGTCTACCTCAATGCTGCGCCAATCGCCCTCATGGATAAGTTTAGCCAAATAGATCTTGCGCATCATTGCCGGCATAACATGACTGTTCTCAAGATGGAAGTTGTCGTTAGGTCCATAAAGGTTAGTCGGCATAACTGCTATATAGTTGGTGCCATACTGCAGATTGTACGACTCGCACATTTTTAATCCTGCTATCTTGGCAATGGCATACTCCTCATTGGTATATTCCAATGGAGATGTCAAGAGGCAGTCTTCCTTCATCGGTTGAGGAGCGTTTTTAGGATAGATACATGTAGAACCGAGGAAGAGCAGTTTCTTTACTCCATGCTTGTAGGCATTCTCTATCACATTGCACTGCATCTTCATATTCTGCATTATGAAGTCGGCACGGTAGAGAGAGTTAGCCATGATGCCGCCCACAAAAGCGGCAGCTAATACAACAGCATCAGGACGCTCCTCATCAAAGAAGCGCGCAACGGCCTGCTGGTCTGTAAGGTCCAACTCCTTATGGCTGCGGCCTACAAGATTGTTGTAGCCGCGAGCCTTAAGGTTGTTCCATATAGCGGAACCCACAAGTCCGTGGTGTCCCGCAATGTATATCTTACTGTCTTTACTTAACATAATTACTTCACAATTCCCTTTTCCAAATACTCAGCCAAGTTCATTCTTACTTTGGCAGCTGCACCCTCCGAAGCGACCTTAGCCATATCATGGTCAACCATGATCTTTACAAGCTCCTCGAATGAGGTAGTGTTAGGATTCCAGCCAAGCTTAGCCTTAGCCTTGGTCGGGTCGCCCCAAAGGTTAACCACGTCAGTAGGACGGTAGAAGTCGGGAGACACCTCAACGAGAGTCTTGCCAACAAGGTTCTCTGGTCCGCTTACACAGATACCCTTCTCGTTCTCATCCTTACCCTCCCATTTCAGTTCGATACCTACATAATGGAAGGCAAGTTGAGCGAACTCACGCACACTGTGCTGAACACCAGTAGCAATGACAAAGTCCTCTGGCTTTGGAGCCTGAAGGATAAGCCACATGCACTCAACATAATCCTTGGCATAACCCCAGTCGCGCAATGAGTCAAGGTTGCCGAGATAGAGTTTGTCCTGCAAGCCCTGTGCAATACGGGCAGCTGCAAGAGTAATCTTACGTGTAACGAAGGTCTCGCCACGACGCTCACTCTCATGGTTGAAGAGAATACCGTTGCAGCAGAACATGTTGTATGCGTCACGATACTCCTTGATAATCCAGAAGCCATATTGCTTGGCAACAGCATAAGGAGAGAAAGGATGGAAAGGTGTGTTCTCATTCTGCGGAACCTCCTCCACCTTGCCGTAAAGCTCGGAGGTGGAAGCTTGGTATATCTTACATGTATTGGTAAGTCCTACCTTGCGCACTGCCTCGATTATACGAAGTACACCTACTGCATCCACATCTGCTGTAAACTCTGGAGAGTCGAAACTTACCTGTACATGACTCTGTGCTGCAAGATTATAAATCTCTGTTGGACGAACCTCTGACACAACACCTACGATAGACATAGAGTCGCCAAGATCAGCATAGTGAAGATGAAAGTGTGGTTTTCCCTCAAGATGAGCGATGCGCTCACGATAATCAACTGAGGAACGGCGAATAACGCCATGTACATCATAACCTTTTTCCAACAGCAACTCTGCCAAATAAGAACCATCCTGTCCTGTAACGCCCGTGATAAGGGCAATGTTCTGTTTGCTCATAAATTAAAAATTTGCTTTTATGTTGTATATTATTGAAATGTTTATTACTCTTCTTTATTTACCATTCAAGCTCAAATCTCTCAATATCTTCTTCCACAAGTGGATTGCCTATCTGTACTTCTATGAATGTCAAGGCCGTTGTGGCTTTAATGGCATGGAGATGTCCTACTGGTATGTTCATCACATCACCGCGCTTAAATTCTTTGCGTTCGCCATCCAACACAAAGATTCCTTCACCTTCCACGCAAGTCCATACCTCGCTGCGATGATGGTGCAACTGGTAACTGATGTTCTTGCCTGCATTGAGGTGTATTGTCTTTGTCAATGAACGTGTGCCGTCCTCGTATTCTACGTTATCCAATACTCTATAGGTTCCCCAACGACGTTCCTCATACATGGGACGTGTGGTGAGTTTGTTGGCGTAATCCTTTATCTTCTCCGAGTCTTGTTTGTCGCACACCATTATGCCGTCAGGAGAAGCGGCTACTATCACATCCTTTAGTCCGTTGCAGAATACTGGTATTCCAAGTTCGTTTACAGCATGGGTGTTCTCATTGTTGTCTCCCATCATTACATTGCCTATATGTGTGCTTGGCAATTCCTCGCATAAGGCATTCCATGTGCCAAGGTCTTTCCACTCACCTGAGAAAGGAACAACGGCTACTGACTCAGCCTTTTCAGCCACCTCATAGTCGAAACTGATTTTAGGGAACTCTGTATAACGTTTATGTGTTTCCTCAAATGTCTCTGTTTGTATGTATTGGTTTACGATATTCATCATATAACCAAGACGGAAGGCAAAGACACCACCATTCCAAAAGGCATTCTGCTTAAGCAATTCCTTTGCCTTCTCCTCATTGGGTTTCTCGATGAAGCGTGCTACACGTAGGCATTCGTTATTGAATGCGGATTCTGATAACTGTGTAGATTCGGGAACAACATATCCGAACTTCTCGCTTGGGTAAGTTGGGGTGATGCCCATCAACACAAGGTCGGCAACGTTATTCTCAACAGCCTTTACCATTTTGGCTATTGTGGAAAAATACTTTGACTCGGTATATACGTCGCAAGGCATAATTACAACCACCTCATCATCATTGCATTTCTTTTCTTTTGCAAGATAACTTGCAGCAAGAGCAATGGCAGGGAATGTGTCTCTACGCTCTGGTTCTGTCACTACATTAACGTCCTCGCCCAACTGGTTGATAATGCTGTCACGCTGTACTGCATTGGTTGCGAACGTTATATTGTCTGTAAGCTTTGCCTCACGTATCTGACGTACTACACGCAGTATCATTGATTCCATACCTCCATTAGGCGAAGCTAATAATGGAAGAAACTGCTTACTACGTGCATCATTTGATAGTGGCCACAAACGCTTGCCTGAGCCTCCAGATAATAATATGAGTTGCATATCTTATTAGTTTTTATTCTGTTTATGTTAAGACTAAAGTGGTACATTAATCGTCGTTAATCGAATATTAATCGGACGTTAATAAATCAATGTTGAGAAAAGATAGGAACACGAATTATCGTGAGTTATCCGCAAATTTTGCCACAAATTAAATTTATGAGTAGTTTATGGATAATTTATGATAATTCGTATTTACTTCTGAACTAGTCGCGACGGAAAATGTCTCTTGTATATACTTTGTCATTAACGTCATCCAGACAGGTATCGTATCTGTTAGCAATGATAGCATGACTTTGGGCTTTAAATTGCTGCAAGTCATTTACTACTTTGCTGCCGAAGAATGTAGTGCCGTCTTCAAGTGTTGGCTCATAAATAATGACTTCAGCACCTTTTGCCTTAATACGTTTCATAATACCCTGAATGGCAGACTGGCGGAAATTGTCTGAGTTAGACTTCATTGTCAAGCGATATACACCAATTACGCAGTTGCCTTGCTCTGCACCATATTGATTATTGCTTGAATAGTCATACCATCCTGCCTTGCGGAGCACTGCATCTGCGATGTAATCTTTGCGTGTGCGGTTTGACTCTACAATAGCTGACATCATGTTCTGAGGTACATCTTGATAGTTGGCAAGAAGTTGCTTGGTGTCTTTCGGCAGACAGTAACCACCATAACCGAATGAAGGATTGTTATAATGCGTACCGATACGTGGGTCAAGACCTACACCTTCAATTATTGCCTTTGAGTCGAGCCCCTTAACCTCAGCGTATGTGTCAAGCTCGTTGAAGTAGCTTACACGAAGAGCAAGGTAAGTGTTAGCAAAAAGTTTTACAGCCTCTGCTTCCTTCATGCCCATAAAGAGGGTGTCAATGTTTTCTTTAATGGCACCTTCTTGCAAAAGAGCAGCAAAAGTCTTAGCTGCTTCCATCAACATATCAACATCTGTTACTGATTCGATAGCCTTGTTCTCGGCCTCAAACTCAGGCTTGTTGATAATTTTAGGGTAACCCACAATGATACGGCTGGGATAGAGGTTGTCGTAAAGCGCCTTGCTCTCACGAAGAAACTCAGGAGAGAAAAGGAGGTTGAACTTCTTAACACCTTTCTGCGCATACTTCAAATAGAGGTTACGGGTGTAGCCGACTGGGATGGTAGACTTGATGACCATAATAGCATCGGGATTTACCTCCAATACTAAGTCTATGACTTCCTCTACATGGGTAGTGTCGAAGTAGTTCTTCACCGGGTCATAATTGGTTGGTGCAGCAATAACCACAAAATCGGCATCAGCATAAGCAGCTTTGCCATCAAGAGTGGCTACAAGATTCAATGGCTTTTCAGCCAAATACTTTTCGATATAATCATCTTGAATTGGTGAAATCTTATTGTTAAGCTTTTCCACCTTTTCAGGGATTACATCTACTGCTGTTACATGATGATGTTGAGATAGCAATGTAGCTATACTCAGTCCCACGTAGCCAGTACCGGCTACTGCGACTCTGATGTCTTTAAAATCACGCATATTTTTTGTTTGATTTAGTTTCTATTATTTTAAAAATTCTTTACTCCCAAATAGCCAATCAATCTTTTAAGAAATGAGATGTTATAAAGTGTTTTATCCCAATACTCTTCGTGTAATTTCCTATTTGAAATATACAATAGAGAAAAAAAGATTATTAGACACAAAACGATTATATCGACATACTTTAGTGGGGTTGTCCAGTCCCATTCATTTACGATTTTTGTAACGCAAAGAACAATATATCCTAATGGGAATCCCAACACGAAAATATAATCAGCAATATTTTTCAGCCATGGGTATGATTTAAGATAGTACGCTCCTTCACGATTTATAGGGAATAGAGGTGTTGCTTCAGATAGTCGTTTTTCACACTCTGATATATATTGGTACATTCTTTCTACTTGAAGTACTACCATATAATACTGTAACAGATACCAAAATGTAACAAGTATGACACCCGTATTGATGAAGTGTAAATCAAAGTGCAAATCATTTACCTGAGCACCTATAATAATGTTCAACTTCTCACTAAGATGTGATGGGTCAAACACCAATCCAATAAGAATAATAGCCAATAAAAGTAGGACTAATGTTATGTGATCACGTTTGGCGAGATACGTTTTCTGCTGTTCAAACGTGTCCTTGTAATGATCGTAGTATTGGGCTATTTGTTCCGTATTACCAACCATATTTTGCCTTATGGAGAGCTGCTTTTACTGATTCAAGGGTAAAAGACATGGCCCACGAAACACCTTGGTTGTAAAGAATGTCAGGAGTATCGTAACTTCTGTCCAATTTTACTGCAACAACCTTTTTACCTAATTCTATCGCTTTGGCTATCTCAAAGTACTGCCAGTTTTTAAAACCTATCAGATTTCTATCTTTGTGATAGCTGTTTGAATATCTACCAATTATTGCAAGGAGACAATCGGCCCCTTTAATCTTAGTTGTTATTGCAGCTTTAACTCGATCTACATTCCAAGAGTTTATTTCTCTTGTGGAACCATCGTCAAATTCAAAATCAATGTACTGATTGGCATCCCAACTATTGAGGATGTATTTGTATTGACAATCATTCTCAAAATCAAAACTTACAAATGTTTTCATTTTTACTTATGTTTGTATGATTGCAAAATTATTCCACTAACACCATTGAAACGGTCGGCATAATCATTTGTAGGGTGACTATTCGACCAATTCATACATTCTTCCATCATAGACAATGGGGTATCTGGAACTTTACCATTTGAGACATCAATATCCATCAATATTGTTGCCTTCAATTGATAGGCTTCGTAATAATACATCTCAAATACTTCTTGGTTTTCATTCCTTTTTGAACTGTATATATCAAGAGCTTCTTCTGTGTATTCTAATGCCTTGTTAAATTTCTTAGTGATACGATAGGCATCTCCGATATTCACACAAGTTTCCGCGATTTCAAACAAATCCTTATCGTCTAAATACTTTTCATAAACAATCCTACGCTTTTTTAGTGCCGATTTATAGTTGCTTATTGCTTTGTCCCACTCACCATTTTTAGCATAAAGAAAGGCTCTATTATGAAAGGGCTGTGACAGGGAAAGTTCTATGTATTTTGGATCGAATGGATAGCGTGCTAACAAACTGTCAAGACTTTCTTTAATATAACGAAGTCCTTTTTTATAATATGTATCATCACCTTTTCTATATCTATCTATGTAGTACGTAGAAAGAACTACGCTGAAATGACAAATAGCATCGTAATAATTATCATCGTAGGGACGGTTGTCATATGTCTTGTGTAGAGTAGCAAGCAATGTTTCTGCTCTTTCTGCTAATTTCACACAAACTCCGTAGTTTTTAGGTGCGGTAGCCAAAACGCAAGAATAACACTGCGCTAACTCTACATCATATGATGTATGGGGATTGAGCTTCTGCCATTGTAATATTGTCTGCTCGAATATTTGTCCAAGTTCAAATGTTTTTTGTTTGTTATCAGTCTCTGCATAATAATTCAAAAGAGAATGGATCACATATGACTTATAATGATGAGCGAATACAGAATCATCTTCTATCTGTGATATTTGTTTGTACGCTTCTTCATACAATTCACCAGCTGATTTGTAATCTAGATTACGTTCAAAACTATTTGCATAGTTTACACGCATAACTTCTGTAAAAAGTGTATGATAATCATACTGGTCTGAAGCATCGACAATCTTTTTGAAAACTGCATTCTCATCATAATTCATTCCAAAAGGGTGTAAATATGTATCACAAATTTGGACTATATATATTAGCGCCTTTATATACTCCTTAACTTGTATTTTACAGAATGAAAGACATGTTTCTGCAGCACTTTCCCATTTTTGCAGCATTGATGAGAGATTATTCAGGTGCTGTTTGTTGACCCCTTCTTCACACTGTTCGGTGAGAATATTTACTGATTTAGTAAGTTCCTGGAAATTTGCTAAAGCTCCTGCCTTAACTTTGTCAGTTTGTAGCTCTGCCCAAGTGGATTTTGAGCTTTGCTGTAGCTGCATTTTATTGTACCAGTTAGCAATCGCGTTATGTATTGATAGTTCCTTTTGAGAACGTTTGTTTGCCAATGTTATAGCAAGCTCCTCATTCTTCACCCTTCCATTTTGGGTGTTTCTTTTAATCTTGATGTCTATCTTTTTTATTGCATCTGCAAGTAGCACTATTGTATCTTGAAGCTCTTTATACATCTTAAGTTGGAAGAAAGGTCTGCCACAAAAGCAGATGTAGTCGTCTTCCACCTTAAAAAGCTTGCTCGCATGTGAGACAATTGGCATTTTATGCCTCATGGCCCACATCAATAAATCACTTTTTACAGTATCTATGTGTGAAAATGTTTTCGAAAATCCTTGATATTCAGTATTGATTTTAATGGCAAGTTCATTTGTTTCTTCTCCCGTATGACCCTCAAATTGATACAGAATGGTAGATTCTGGCATATTTACATCTTTGCAGTTGGAATAGGCCGAGATAACCTCTTCTTCATCTTCATTGTTCCATTTGTCTTTCATAAAACAAATATAGTGATCTGTAGAGGCTATATTGTCCAATGTACGATATGGATGTAATGTAAAATAGCAATTTAAGGTTTCATCAAGATTAGATTCAAGCCCTCTAATCATATTACTGAATGGTACTCGTATCTCAGCACAATCATTAGGAATCGTGGTATAAAGCCGCCATGAATTGACAGGCATGGCATTAGATGCCAACGTCAAATGATGATTTTGTATATATACATTGATAATCTCATTGATATGAGAGAGCAACTCTCTGTCACAACATTGACAGATTGTTAGATTCGCTTCTGCTAAGAAGCTATCTAATTCATCATGACTTTCTGTTGTTGGCAGTTGCAAGATATGACATTCCTTATTCAGTTTTAAAGCATAATGAACTTCATGTTGTGTGTACTTTCCACATCGTGCTCTAAACATGGCAATAAAAATATCACATGTTTTTATCAACTGTTCGTCATATTCCTGTTGCTTTGATTTGCCCGTATATTCTGGATAAAAATCTTCCCAACATAACATACGCAACCTTATACCACGTGGACTATAATCATATGATAACCTACGGATATAATCTCCAATCAAAACCCGTTGTTCTGAAAGTTCATAAGATGAAGCTATAAATATTTTGATATTGGTCATGACTAATGAAAGGTCAAAGTATTTATGCAACTATTCAAACAGATAGCCGTAGTGGTTTTGCAATGCTTCAAATTCGGTTTCGCAGCGATTGTGCAGTTCTACATCGCTGTTCTTGAATATCTTTATGGTTTTCTCAATCTCTTCTATCACGGTTCGTCCTGCCTCAAAGATGGGGTTCAGTTCGTTGTGGAAAGAGTCGATGAAAGGTGCATAATAGTAGCCTATCTCTTCAATCATGAAACAGAAGGTGTCGAAGGCATCTTTCAAATCGAGTTTTTTGTTTCTTACATCAACAAGTGTTTGAAGGCGGAGTATCTCAATATTTTCAACCTGTGCTGCCACCTCTTGTAGGTTCTTTACACGATGAAAATAGCGGTCGATAAAGGCATGACGTTCATGCAGATTGCGCTTGTAGAATAGCTCGCGTTCTTTTTTGTCGGCTTCGTTCTTGTTTACCTCTTCAAAACGTTCGGCATGAACGCCTGACAAGGCTACGGCCATCCCGCCCACATCCATGACGAGTTTGCGGTCACGGGCGATACGAATAACATACCCTTCAAGTCCGGCATAGTCGCCAGTCACGATACGAAGTAGCGTGCGGTTTTTAGAATAATAAACGAAAGGACGAAGCAGGAAGCGGAGACGTTCTGGCTCTGTTTCGGCCACACGCATAAATGGCTCCATCTGGTTACAGGGGATGGTGGCCACTTTTCCTGTGCTGCAATTTTTGCACAGCTTATGCGACGGCATCTTTACATTCAGATACGACTGTATCTTATCAGGATGGCCTTGTATAAAGATCAAGCCACTGACCGTAGGCTTTTCTATCTCGCGCATGCCCCCTCTGTCTCTGTGTCGTGGCACATTTTTGATGGTTTTATGAACAAAATAGGTTAAGCCATCTTTTTTGAGTTGCTCCTCAAATGACATCACCTTGGTATGATGTATAAAGAGGTAACTCCATGATACGGGATTATATTTTTCTTCTTCCTGGTTGGTCTTTTCTATGTTTGTATTTTTCATGTCTGTGGTAGGGCATAATCTTTGTTTCTCAGCCTCTTGAGCCATTTTCTTTGTCTTCACTTCAGGACATTTCTTTACCACTGAACCAGTCTGTTCGTCTGGCTCAGAAACGTATGTGCCCTTTAGAAATGCTTTGTTCTCAGATGTCTGAAAACACTTTATCTCGTCGGCTGTAGACTGAGAAACCGCGCAATCCTGCTTCATAATTTCTCTTCTACTTTATTTTACTACTGGCGGCCATCACATGGGATGACGATGCTAATTGTACAATTACATTTGTCATAAATCCAGTCTGTCTGTGGGTATGTTTTCTAATATAGGGATGCAATGTGTCACAAATCGAATGGTACTGATTGCGCCACATTTTTACCTCTTAGTGGCTTTATGTCGCTATTATTTTACATACTGTTTTCATATGATAAAACAGTACCTACAATGCAAAAGTACTACTTTTCTTTCATTTCTTATCATTTTCTAATAGAAAAGTTTAACCATTTGCCAAATTTCTTTTAAAATGTTTTACAAATTCTACTATCTCTGGCTCTAAAAGTGCTTATTCTTAATACGCTTTCTTTTTGTGCATGTTTTATCATATGAAAACAATCACTCCTTCTCACCATTTGTTAAACACTATCTATTTAGAAGTGCTAACTTATACTGGGTGCTGGAGGACGGGGCACGGAGACCACCGTCCTACTTGGAGGGCGCTCTGTGCTATATAGAGAAAGATATATCTTGTGAATGTATTATACTGTAAATTATCCATAAATTTTTCAAGTAGGACGGTGGTCTCTGTGCCCCGTCCTCCCGACATTAGGAATGGGTAACAAATATGTGAGGTTATCTATTTAGAAGTGCTGCTTTGGCAGGGTGCTGGAGGACGGGGTACGGAGGCCACCGTCCTACTTGGAGGGTGCTCTGTGCTATATAGAGAAAGATATGTCTTGTGAATAATTTATGGAGATTTGTGTTGGTATTCTAACGCATTAACCTCCAATTCTTTTTATAATTCTTTTGTTTGCCTCGTTTATTCTTGACACATCGATAGAGTTGAGATACACCTGAGTGGTTTTTATTGAGTTATGTCCCATTCCTTCACTGATGATAGCGATGGAGATGTTCATATCTCTGGCCACGCTGGCCCATGTGTGACGAGCGACATAGGTGGTGAGTGGCATTTTCAATCCCACCATTTTTCCAATCTTCTTCAATGCACGGTTTATGTTTATCTGCATACGTTGATATTGCTGATATTCAGTGCCGTCTTCATTCTTTATTATAGGAAAAAGATACGCCCCCTGCTTTGTATGATTGGCATAGCGGTCAAGTATTTTTTGTTGCACCTTTTCCCATTCCACCATCAGGCATTGGTTGGTCTTCCTGCGGCAATAGGTCCACATACCATTCTTCAGGTCGGTTTTTCGCAGATAGGCAATATCAACGAAAGACATTCCGCGCATATAGAAGCTAAACATGAAGATGTCGCGAGCGAGCGCCAAGGTAGAATGTTCAGGCAGTGTGAGGTTTGCTATCATTTTCAGTTCCTTCTCGCTGATGGCCCGTTTTGTTGTCTTGACGTATGACAGACGCACATGACAGAACAGATTAGTATTGCTCAGCAGCTTCTCTTCCACAGCCTTGCTAAACAAGGTGTTGAGCGTGCGTAGATAGCAGCGAATACTGTTTGGCTTCAATCGTCTGTCAATGAGCCACGCCTCGTAGCACGCTATCATATCGGGTGTGAGTTCGTCGAATGTCAAATCTACACTCTTACGAAATGCCTTGAAACGTCGATAGGCGTTGCCGTATGTACGAGCAGTGCCTTGTCGCTTCATCAGCTCTTTCTTGGCCACTTGTTCCTGCAGAAACGCAAACACCGTTTTGCATGTATGCTCTTTGCTAAAGGCTTGACACAGATCGTCGACTGTATAGCAGTGGTGGCTGCGTTCCATCCTGTCAATGGTTGTTTGCCACAGCCTGAATGTAAGGTTTGTTTTGCGCCGTATCAGTGCCAACGCGGCCTTACGTTTGCTTGCTGCAGCCACCACAATCGTTTCAGCCTTCTCGTCCCACTCGTCGGCATAGATGTGGTAGTGGGTGCTTATGCATCTCACTTTTCGTTTTTGTATCACCTGATAATATAATGTGCCCTCGGCTTCAGGTATTGATGAGGGGCGAAATTTGAGTCTTATTGTTGCCATTTTTAATATATTATTAAGTAAAGGTTCAACATTAATCGTATATATGAATTTAATAAATTAATTTTGAACACCTACTTAACAATATAATTTAGGGTTTTAATTTCATGGCAAGCACGAAATCACGGGTTTGCGGGTTTTCTCGGTTGGTAACACTGTATAACATTTTTTTTCGCGCTGAGCGCGTTTTATTTAAACATTAATGTTCATTAATTGAACATTAATTAAACATCAATAAGAACCGCGCGAAGCGTATATTAATGATAATTAATGGATAATTAATGAACATTAATGTTTTAAAAACCGCAAGCAATGCATAGCATTGCGAGCAACATAATACAATTCGCGTGTCTTTATGCAAGCACAAATCTCCATAAATTATCCACAGATTTTTTCTCTATCTAAAACGGATGCGTCCTCAAAGTAGGACGGGGTCTCTGTGCCCCAGCCTCACGGCCAAAAAGATTAAGGACGGTAGGCCGAGACGTGGTGGTCATCGGCCTACTTAAGCTTAACTGTTTGTGCGCAGGAAGCGCTACGCGTTGTTTTGCGATAGTTTCTCGCGCAGCTCGTTAATATTTATTTTGTGGCGTGTTTTCACGCGGTCAAAACCACGGCCATAAACGCCTACTACGGCCGACTGTGCCACGAAGGCTTGGGGGTCGATTTCGTCAATCAGTTCGAAGATGAAGGCCGACTCGCTCTTTTTGGCGATACAGAATATCACCTTAATATCTTTCTTTGTATAGAAGCCGTTGCCATTAAGCATTGAGCATCCGCGGTCGGCAATCTGGTTGATGGCTTCGCCTATCTCTTGATACTTATCAGAGATGATGAAGAACTGCACACTCTGGCGCAACGAGTTGACGATATGATCAACCACAAACGACATGACGAAGAGCAACACGTAGCCGTAGAGCACTTTCTCCCAGTCTTGCAGCACCACATACGACGAGGTGATGATGGTGAGGTCGCAGAAGAGGATGGTGTGGCCGAGCGACATATCGCGATACTTGTGCACCATGGCGGCAATAACATCTGACCCACCTGTTGACCCTCCTGCCGAGAGCCCAAGGCCCACGCTGGTGCCCAAGAACACGCCGCCCACCATACAGGCCATAAATTTTTGGTCGGCAAGGAAATGTTGGTCTGGTGGCATACAGTTTTGTATCATCGTAGAAGCTAAGGTAAATATCACCACGCCATAGATGGTTTTGGCACAGAAATGCCATCCCAGCACCTTCAGCGCCACGATAAGCAGCAAGGCATTGAGCGCAAAGAAGGTTTCTTGTACGGGGATGCCCGTTCCCCAATAGACAATTGATGCCACACCAATGATGCCGCCTGTGGTAATTTGGTGGGGCAACAGGAACAGGTTAAGGCCCACGGCGCCCAATATCATAGCAAAAGTGATGATACCATAGTCGCGCAACTGGCGCAAAAACTTACCATTATTTCTTCTTGGATGCATAAAATGTTGTATCTTCAGATGGGTTTTCGAATAAATGTCTATTATATGCAAAGTTAATAATAATAGCCTAATAATGGAATGAAAACAAGCAGAAAATTATACAAAAAGGGTGGGATTGTTTGAAGAGGACTTGCTCCTCACCCCCACTGCCGCAGGTTACGTGCCGTTGGCACTCCACCCGCAGTTATGAACATTCGCCGCCTTCGGCGACGGTAAGCGAGAAAGGGATGGGAACTTCTGTTTTGCATAAACATTCATTTTATTGCATAAATATACAGAATGGAAGCGTTTTCTGATATGCAGGAAATCACAGTCTGAAAGCCTTGGTTTCAGGTTGTAAAACCAAGGGTTTTAGGGTGTAAAACCAAGGGTTTCAGGACGTGAAACCAAGGGTTTTGCAAACGAGAGGTATCAACTTTGAAAAGTGTAAGCAGCGCCACTGCATTTGCTTACAGATTATTACTATTTTTACTTTTGTTAAGTTAAAATCAACTCTTCCTCCGTTTTGCATATTTATGCAATTTTGGGGAAGCGAAGATGTCAAGACAATATCTGATAAACTACAATATTGAACAATAACCCGACAACGGAGAACAATAATTCGACAACGGAGAACAATAATTCGACAACGTTGAACAATAATTCGATAACGTTGAACTACCACTCGACAATATTGAACGACAACATAAACAACAACGGAGCGATATCGAACAACGTTGTTCCCTTTACAGATTGTATTAGTAATGTTGTTTCTTTGTTGTTTGGTTGCTGGAGGACGGGGCACGGAGACCACCGTCCTACTTTAAGATACCCTGGCTACTCTTTATACTTGGCGTTGTTTTTATAAAACAGGTAACCTTAGTACGACGGTGGTCTCCGTGCCACGTCCTCCATGTGAAAACATATTTTGGGTGTTGGAGGACGGGGCACGGAGGCCACCGTCCTACTTTAAGATACCTTGGCTACTCTTTATACTTGGCGTTGTTTTTATAAAACAGGAGTGATTTTGTATAAAAAAACGTCCTCTGTTCTTGGCAATAGCCGAACAGAGGACGTTTGTTAATATGTTTCTGCTTCTGAATTAGAAGAAGAGGTAGCGGTTATCAACAACGTTTGCGTTGAGGTAGAGCTCGTTCATGAAGTTGCCAGCATCCTGCATAGCCTTCTGACGCAACTTCTGCTCTTCAGCTTTCTCGTCGAACTTAGCAGGACGGTTGGTCTTGTTTGTTACAGCAAACACGTAAACGCCAGCGTTACCCTTAACAGGATGTGCTACAAACTTGCCCTTAGCGGTAGCTGCTACAGCACCGCTGAGTGCGGGCTCGCTAGCACCCGTTGCAGGGATGAAGGCGGGAGCAGCAAAGGTTACCTGTTTTACAGGTGCCACGATAGCGCCCTTGGCTTTAGCAGCCTCAACAGTTTTCACACCATTGAGTTTTGCCATCAGCATTTCGGCCTTCTTATCTTTCATCACCTCTGCCTTAACCATTTCCTTTACCTGAGCATCTTCAAGGGGAGCAAAGCCCTTCTTGCGGATGTTGTCAAGCACTACAACCAAGAGGTGGTTGTTGTCGCCACACTCGTACATGGGCGATACAGCACCCTGCTTAGCCTCGAACAGCCACTTCATAGCCTCGCGGGTAGAGTGGATGCCAGCAAGATAGTGCTCGCTGGTGGTAACGTTGTTGCGCTCTTGAACGGTATAACCTGAAGCCTTGGCGTTCTTTACAATAGCATCGGCAGTTTGGTTAGCGCTAACAAAGGCGCTAAACTTGTTGTAAGCAGCCGAATAGGTCTCGCGTGAGAACTCGATGTTCTTCTTCACAACAGCAGCCACATACTTGTTGATCATGTTCTTGCGGTCGAGCACCTGAACAACGAGCTGGCCCTGTGTGAGGTTGATAACGCGAACCTCGTTTACAGCCATTGTGTTGAGTGCAGTGATATAGCTCTTGGTGTTTGTATCAAGCGAGGGAGCGCTCTGATACTGACGTGTGGTCATCCATGACTTCTCGCCTCCCTGTCCGTACTTCTTAGCAACAACCTCAAAGTCGGCACCACCCTTGATGGCAGTGTAGATAGAGTCGGCAGTTTTCTTTGAAGCTGCGGCATCGGCATTAACTACCTGGATGGCGCGGAACTGAATTGAGTCGGGCAACTGCTGCTTAGAGATGAGCTTGATTACGTTCAAGCTGTTGTCAAACTTGCTCTCGATAACGCCTGTAGTGCTGCCTACAGCCATTGAGTCGAGACGACCAGCGATGTCGTATGTGAAAGCATCTTTGCCTACGGGCACACCCAGATAAGACACGAGCGATGCGCTCTTTGATACAACGGTAGAGGGGTCGGTAGCGGTAGCCAGCTCAGTAGCATAGCCCTTCATCTGAGCGTTCAGGGCAGCTACGTCTTTAGCAGAAGCCTTTACCTCGATGTCGACATACTTGATGTCGCGGCCCTCAACAAACTGACGGAAGCGGGGCTTCATCTCGGCATACTTAGCCTTGAGGTCGGCATCGGTGATGGTAACCTTGTTGTCGGCAATGCTTGAGTAAGGCATAGCGGCGAGCTGAATTTCGCTCTCCTGGTTCTGATCGTTGAAAGCCATCTTAGCCTCTACCTTGTTTGACAGGAAGCAGTGTGCGAAGAGCGACTGATACTTCTGTGCGAGGAGCTGCTGACGGATGGTCTTCTCCATGAAAGTCCAGTATTTGTAAACCGACTCGTACTGCTTTGCCATCTGCGGGTTGGTGTTCTGCTGTGCCTTATAGTCGGCGATAAACTTCTGCAGTGCGCTGGCATCGAAGCGACCTGTCTGACGGTTTACGAAGGGTGTGCTAAGAAGCATGGGGTTTGTGCCCTCGGAGAGCATATTCTTCATTTCCTGATCAGTAACGGTGATACCCACCTTTTCAGCCTGATCGGCAATAATCTTACTCTGTACATACTGGCCCCAAACCATGTCTCTTACGCGGTTGAGCTCTTCTTCGTTAAGGTTTTCTTGACCTTGCTGCATCTTGAGCACTTCGGTGTACTCTTCAACAAGATTTTGGAAGTCTTGATAATTGACTTTTTCTCCTAACACTTCGCCGATTTGCTGACGCTGATCGTTGTGCATATACTCGCACGAACGGACGCCTTCTTCGGCAATGAAAGCAAAGAGGCCCAAACCGATGATACCGATAAGGATGGCGCCTTTGCTTCTGATTTTTCCTAATGCTGCCATTACTTTTTTGTTATTTTTGTTTTTAATTTTTTGTTTCTTTTTTCGCAATAGATGTAGCGCCAGCTGCTTAGCGAGCCTCGTGGTAGAGGCGCTGCCATGTAACACGCGCATAAAATGCGTACAAAAATACTAATTTATTACCAAACAAGGGCATGTTTCTTCTGAAAAGTGATGTTATTCGCCCACTTTTAGTTTCACAAGCTCAATTTTGGTCATTGTATTCTTGATTATTCGGAACTGGAAGTGCCCTATCTTCACCACCTCGTTCAGTTTGGGGAAGCTTTGATATTCGTGCAAGATCAGTCCGCCAATGGTCATATACTCGTCGCTTTCGGGCAAGTCGAGGTCAAACTTATCGTTCACCTTGTCGATCTCGAGGCGAGCTGAGAGCACATACTCGTTATCGGCTACCTGTTTGGCAATATAGTTTGAACTGTCGTGCTCGTCTTCAATATCGCCAAATATCTCTTCAACGATATCTTCGAGCGAAACGATGCCACTGGTACCACCAAACTCGTCGACCACGACGCCCAGGCTTTTCTTTTGCTGCAAGAAGATGTGCATAAGCTTTTGCGCCATCATGGTTTCGGGCACAAAGGGCATGGTGTTGATGTGGTCTTTCCAGGTGTCGGGATTGCGAAACATCTCTGAACTATGTATATAGCCTATGATATGGTCGATGTCTTCACGATAGACGATAATCTTTGAATTGCCACTTTCAACAAACTTCTGCATCAGCTGTGCGGTGGTGCAATCGTCAACGTCGACGGCATGTATCTCGGTGCGGGGCACCATACAGTCGCGCACCTTGGTTTCAGAAAAGTCGAGGGCGTTTTGAAATATCTTTACCTCGTCTTCAATATCGTCGTCGTTCTCGGCATTATCGATGCTCGACTGCACAAGGTAGTCGAGGTCGACCTTTGAAAAACCTTCGTCGTCGTTCTCCTTATCCATGTGTATACCTACAAGGCGCAGCAAACATTTTGACAAGAAGGTAGAGAAGCGACTGATGGGCCATAGCACAACATAAAAGAAATAGGCTATAGGTGAGAACACCGACAACAGCCGGTTTGCATTGTTTTTGAACAACGACTTGGGTAAAAACTCGCCCGTAAACAAGATAATGAGGGTTGAGAGTAAGGTGTCGGCCGTTACGGTAAAGCCAGCATCCATGCCACTGAAGATGGTGCTATCGAAAAATTTAGCGATAAGGATGCCATAGATGACCAACACAATATTGTTGCCCACCAGCATGGTGCTAACGAAGCCGTTAGGATGTTTGTAGAATACAGTTATCAAGCGCTGGGTGAGACCATTACGGTCTTTATCCATCTCGGCCAGCATACGATTGCTCGACACAAAGGCTATCTCCATTCCTGAAAAGAATGCAGACAACACCATGGTAACTAAAATGCCTATTATAAGCGGTATATCTGTTTCCAAAGTATAGAATTTAAAATAATATCATCTTGTGTTTTTGGGGAACGGAGCTACCTGCGGACGAAGTTTAGCCTTTACCGTGTCGGGGGCTGTGGTGATTGTGTCGCCACTGCCTGAGAGGTCGCTCTTTTCAAATGATCCTTTGCTGTTTGACACATAGTAGCGTGTCATGCGCTCGTCGCTACGAAAATAGGCGCCTTCGAGGGTGCGTTCGGGGGTGACGAGACGCGAGAACACGTTTGAATAAAGTTCGTGTGCGTTTTCGTCCCAAAACAGTTGCTCGCTGCTGAAACGCAAACCGTCTTTTGTGAGCACACGCACACGGCTACGCAGTTCCCACAGCTTCTTTTGGTCGTAATAGTAGGCGGTGTCGCACTGTATGTACGACTGCACATGAAACTTTTCATCGAACTGTTCGAGGAACAAGCCCTTATCAAAAATCCAGCGCGAGGGGTTGCGCTTTTCGTTCACCTCCCAGCGCTCGGTAATGATACGATATTTCATCACACCCGAATCAGAAATCAAGGTGTTTACCCCAAAACTGGTCATCATGGCCACCGAGTCGCGGTCATGGATAGCAGAAGCAGTATGCTCTTTCTGCTCCTGGCACGACACTGCGAGCAAGAAGCAGAAAGAACATAACAACCCAGCAGCAGCGTGCTGGAGCGAAGAATGTATGTATGTGTTACGTTTCGTTTTCACAATCATTATTCAACCTTCCACTTAGCAAACCATCTTTCGTTGAAAGTGAGGCCGATATTAATTCGGAATGAATTTTCTTTAATAAACATTTTCGTATCCTGACATACCCACTGACCAGAGATGTTGAGGATAGAGCGATTGTTGTACGAGTTCACGATGGGGATGCCGAAACCCGCACTCACACTGTACTCTTTGGGGCCATCGGCTCCATTAATCTTCAGATACGACGAAGCGTAAGAGGCGCCCATGCGATAATGGATGCGCTTGAAGAAGTTGCGGCTGTTTTCAAGCGGACAAAACTCGCCACCGAAGGTAACCTTGTGACGGTCGTTAAACTGGTTCTTCAGGGCTACATACTGAGGTGTGGCACCTGAGGTATCGTAAACGGGCGACACTACTGAGGCCCACTTCTGCAAAGAATAGTCGACACCCAACTTCAGTTTGTTGCGGTGGTTCCACATCAAGCCTGCACCATACATAGTGGGCAGCTCCATGGCGTTGCGCACTGAATAGGTGGCGGTATCAGAAATGGCGGTCTGCGAGTTGGTAGATATCACCTCACACTTGGGATTGCCATGCAACTTATGCCCCAGGGTGTATGACAAGCCCAGGGTGAGCTCGTCGTTCTTCGATATACGAGCGGTGTACTGTGCGCCAAGGTCAAGCTTATAGTTGTTTACCGTGGCGGTGTAATATTTTGAAAGGGTGTTGATGTAGGCGTCGGTATAACTGTTTATCACTGAACGGGTGTAGCTACCCCAGAGATAAGAGATGTTGGCACCAAAAGAAAAGCCTTTAAAGGGTTGCCAGCCAGCACCAATAAACACCTGATGCAAACCACCTTCGCCTGAATAGGTATTTACATAACTGGTGGTTTCGGTATCAGAAGAGGCGCCTATTTTAACCGTATTAGAATAGTCGTAACCAATATTTGTGAAAGGCAATATACCAAAGGCCACACCCAGATGACGGGCAGCACGGAAGCCGGCCACCACATACTCGAAGTTGGCGTTATTAGCGTTCTTCTTCACGCCATTCTCAGAAAAATTGGTTATCTGTCCAGAGATGCCAGCGTCGAAGATAAAGCTCAACGAGTCGATGGCAGAATAAGAAGCGGGGTTTTGAAAGTTCACTTGGTTATGTTGATGAAAGCCCAAGCCGAGGCCATTCATTCCCCTATTAAAGCCGCTTGTCTGGTCGCTGAGCAAGCCTAAGCCATACTGACTGTAGGGCGAGTTGGTTCCGCTCTGCGCATAAGTTGTTATTGTCATTGCCGACAACACTGCGGCTGCTATGATTTTTCTCATTGTTATAATACGTTTCTTTCAAATAATCTTACCTCCTAAAACGCCTTTTATGTTAACCGCAAGGAGTATCAAAAAAAGATTTGCTTGCAAAATTATTGAAATTTTTCGAAATAATAGCACGATAAATGGGAAATTAAAGTTATTTTTGCATCGTGAAACGTTTTAGAAGTATTTTACGACATATCGTCCTCGTATTTTTTCTGTTGTTAACACATCAGATACAAGCCCAAACCGACAGTGCTGCGTTGGCACGGATGGATGCAGTGGATATCAGTCTGCTGTCGTGCCAACCGAGACAATACATCTATAGCCTGTATGGGCATACCGCCATTCGCATTACCGACCATTCAACAGGCACCGACTATGCCGTAAATTATGGACTCTTCTCGTTTGAGAAGCCATTTTTTGTGCTTCGGTTCGTATTCGGACTGACCGATTATGAAATGGGCATCTGCAGCTACGAACACTTTAAGATAGAATATGAACGTGCACAATGTGGTGTGGTGCAACAAGTGTTAGACCTGTCACGCGAAGACAAACTGGCCATCTTACAAGCCATTGACCGCAATGCGCAACCCGAGAATGTGGTTTATCGCTACAACTTCTTCTACGACAACTGCACCACACGCGCACGCGATATTATTATAAATAATGTGGAAGAGGCGGTAACCTTTCCATCGAGCACACGCGCAATCACCTATCGACAAATGGTGCACCAATATACCGCGCAGCACCCATGGGCACGCTTTGGCAACGACCTATTGCTGGGCGTAGGCGCCGACCGCCCTACCGATGCTCGACAGCAGCAGTTCTTACCCTTTAACCTGAAGAGCGACTTTGACCACACCACCCTTAATGGTAAAGATGGTGCGGTGCGCCCATTGGTGAAAGACAAGTTTTGGGCTATCAGTGGGTCGGCTGCTAAACCAGAGCCTATGCTCATCACGCCCACATGGTGTGCTATCGCACTGGCTATCATTATCTTAACAACTTGCCTGTACGATGCTAAGCGCAAACGTGTATCGTGGGCGCTCGATGGCATTTTGTGGCTATTGACAGGATTGGCAGGCCTCATCTTGTTTGCTATGGTGTTCTCACAACATCCCACCGTAAGGGTAAACTTTCAGATACTTATGCTGAACCCATTGGCGCTCGGCTTCCTCTACCCCACCCTTAAGGCGTTGCGCCATAAGAAACATAGCCGTTGGCTGACAATTTGGCCGATTTGCCTCGTTTTATTCTTTATCGGCGCATTTTGGCAGACCTATGCCGATGGTATGTGCATATTGGCATCGTCTTTGCTTGTAAGAGCCATATTTATCAACTATATAGTGAGAAAGGAACAATGAAACAATACATTCCCTCTATACTACTGGCCGCTTTAGCTGCTGCCGAAGTTCAGGCACAAACCATTCAGCCTGCACCCCGACTGGTGGTAAACATTGCTATCGACCAGCTTCGCACCGACTATATTGAGCATTTCTCGCCACTATATTCAGAAAACGGATTTAAGAAGTTGCTGAATAAAGGGCGTGTGTATGAGTCGGCAAGTTATCCTTTCTCACCCGTCGATCGTGCGTCGGCCATCGCTTCGATAGCCACAGGCACCACCCCTCATTATAACAACATTGTAAGTAGCCAGTGGTTAGATAGAAACACATTGCAACCCATCTTCTGTACGGATGATGGCAATGGTGGCGACTCGCCTAAGATGATGGCTACGTCGACCATTGGCGACGAGCTAAAAGTGGCCTCTCGTGGCAACGCACTGGTTTACAGCGTAGCTGCTGATAAAGATGCTGCCATACTGGCTGGCGGACATGCTGCCGATGGTGCCTTCTGGATTAGTGAGAAGAGTGGTCGATGGTCTACTTGCTCCTATTATTCAACGGCTTCGCAAAACCTTTTGCGAGCCTATAATAACACCCAATCCTATAACGCTGATAACGACGCCGTTGAGAAACTGGCCGAAGCCTGTATCAATGATATGGGCATGGGCCGAGATAATATTACCGACCTGTTATCGATCACGCTGTCGGCCAAGGTGAAAGACATCACCAATTGGCAGACCGACATGGAGATAGCCTACATAAAGCTGGACAAGACACTTGCCCAACTTATTAGCACCATTGAAAACAAGGTGGGCGAAGGCAATGTGCTGTTTGTGGTAACCAGCACGGGCTATACCGCCGACCAACCTGTTGACTATGGTAAATATAAAATTCCGACAGGTACTTTCTATATCAACCGCACGGCCAACTTGCTCAACATGTATCTTAGCGCCATCTACGGACAGGCAAGATATGTTGAAACGTGCTATCATAACCAGATTTATCTCGACCATAAGCTCATTGAACAGAAACGACTGAGCCTCAACGAGATGATGTCGCGCTCGAAAGAACTGTTGCTACAGGCGGCTGGCGTAAGAAACGTCAGCTACAGCCCTTATAGCTCAGAGGTGAGTGGCGACCTGCTGATTGAGGTAGCCCCTGGCTGGCAACTTGTAAACGAAGATAATCACGAAAACTATACCTCACGTGCCGCCTTTGTTCCGTTCCCCATCATTTTTTATGGTGCAGCAACAAAGGCCGAACGCGTTATCACACCTGCTACTGTAGACCGCATTGCGCCCACAATAGCTAAAGCAATACGCATACGTGCCCCGAACGCTTGTTCGGCAGCTCCTTTACATTAAAAGAGCTTTAAAATAGAGGGTTATGGGATAGTTATGTCTTAAAATAGCCCTCTAAATGGAAAAATATTCGTACCTTTACACCCTTGAAAAGGTAACATGGCGGTAACATGGCGGCTCAAGCCTTACTAAGCCTGTGCCGCTCACCCACAAACAGAAAAAATAAAAACAAATATAACAATGAATTTCAACAAGATTTTACAATCGTTGTTCGGGAATAAGTCGACTCGCGACATGAAGCTTATACAGCCGCTCGTTGAGAAGGTAAAAGAGGCTTATCCCGCCATCAAGGCGCTGTCGAATGATGAACTGCGCGCTAAAACCAAGGAGATACAACAGTATGTTCAAAACTCGGCAAAAGAGCAAAAAGACAAAATTGCCGAGCTGAAGGCTAAGATTGAAGAAACGCCCATCGATGAGCGCGAAAGCATCTTCAACGCCATCGACAAGCTGGAGAAAGAAGCGCTGGAGATTTATGAGAAAGCACTGAACGAGGTGATGCCTGTAGCTTTCAGTATTGTGAAAGATACGGCTCGCCGCTTTGCGGAAAACGAGGAAACCATCGTTACCGCAAACGATTTTGACCGCGAACTGGCTGCCGACCCCAAGAAAGACTTTATCACGATTGATGGCGACAAGGCCATCTATCATAACCACTGGACAGCGGGTGGCAACGACATGAAATGGGAAATGGTGCACTACGATGTTCAGATATTTGGTGGTGTAACCTTGCACCAAGGTAAGATTGCCGAGATGGCTACGGGTGAGGGTAAAACCCTTGTGGCTACCCTGCCTGTATTCTTGAACGCCCTTACTGGCAACGGCGTGCATGTGGTAACCGTGAACGACTATCTGGCGAAACGTGACTCGGAATGGATGGGCCCGCTTTATATGTTCAACGGTTTGTCTGTTGACTGCATCGACAAGCATCAGCCTAACTCGCCACAACGTCGTAAGGCTTACATGGCCGATATCACCTTCGGTACAAACAACGAGTTTGGTTTCGACTATCTGCGTGACAACATGGCACACTCGCCTGCCGACCTGGTGCAGCGTGCGCACAACTATGCCATCGTGGATGAGGTTGACTCAGTTTTGATTGACGATGCCCGTACACCGCTTATCATCTCTGGTCCTGTGCCCAAGGGCGAAGACCAAATGTTTGAAGAATATCAGCCACTGGTTGAGCGCCTGGTTGCTGTACAGCGTAAGTTGGCAACACAGTATCTGGCCGATGCTAAGCAGATGATTACTGAAGGCAATGAAAAGAACGATAAGCAACTGCTGGAACAAGGTTTCTTGGCACTCTATCGTTCACACAAGGCACTGCCTAAGAACAAGCCTCTGATTAAGTATCTCTCGGAAGACGGCATCAAAGCAGGTATGCTCAAGACCGAGGAATACTATATGGAGAACAACAACCGCCGTATGCCCGAATGTGTTGAGCCGCTCTACTTCGTGGTTGACGAGAAGCAGAACAGCTGCGACCTCACTGATAAGGGTACCGAGTGGTTGGCACAACAGGTAAACGATAAAGACCTCTTCGTATTGCCCGATATTGCATCACAGCTGTCGGCACTGGAGAACGAGACTGACCTTGACGAGCAGCAGAAGCTTGACAAGAAAGACGACCTGATGAACCATTATGCTGTACAGAGCGACCGCGTACACACCCTTCAGCAGTTGCTTAAGGCATACACCATGTTCAACAAGGACGACGAATATGTTGTAATGAACGGTGAGGTAAAGATTGTTGACGAACAGACAGGACGTATCATGGAAGGCCGCCGCTGGAGCGATGGCCTGCATCAGGCTGTAGAGGCTAAAGAGCATGTACGCATTGAGGCTGCCACACAGACCTTCGCTACCATCACTTTGCAGAACTACTTCCGTATGTACCACAAACTGTCGGGTATGACGGGTACCGCCTCTACCGAGGCTGGCGAGTTCTGGGATATCTACAAGCTGGACGTAGTAGAAATTCCTACCAATAAGCCCATTCTGCGTAAAGACCTCGACGACCGCGTTTACAAGACAGCACGCGAGAAGTATGCTGCCGTGATTGACGAGATTGTTGAGATGCGCAACAGTGGCCGACCTGTTTTGGTGGGTACCACATCGGTTGAAATTTCAGAATTGCTCTCACGTATGTTGAAGTTGCGCGACATTCCGCACCAGGTGCTGAACGCTAAGTATCACCAGAAGGAGGCCGATATCGTGGCTGAAGCTGGTCGTAGCAACATGGGCAAGGTAACCATTACCGACGCTGATGGCAACAAGCACGTTGAAGAGCGCATGCTGGGTGCTGTAACCATTGCCACCAATATGGCAGGTCGTGGTACCGATATTAAGCTGACGCCCGAGGTAAAGGCTGCTGGTGGTTTGGCCATCATCGGTACCGAGCGTCATGAGAGCCGCCGTGTAGACCGACAGTTGCGTGGTCGTGCAGGTCGTCAGGGCGACCCCGGTAGCTCAGTGTTCTACGTATCGCTTGAAGATAAGTTGATGCGTTTGTTTGCCAGCGAGCGCATTGCCAGCGTGATGGACCGCCTCGGCTTTAAAGAGGGCGAACGTATTGAAAGCCCCATGATTTCGAAGAGCATCGAGCGTGCTCAGAAGAAGGTTGAGGAGAACAACTTCGGTATTCGTAAGCACCTGCTCGAATATGACGATGTGATGAACAAGCAGCGTACCGTTATCTACGAGAAGCGCCGCCACGCACTGATGGGTGAGCGTCTTGGTATGGATATCACCAACATTATTTGGGACCGCGTTGTAAACATCATCGAGACCAACGACTATGCCGGATGCCGCGAGCAGTTCTTGAAAGTGCTGGCCATGGAATGTCCGTTCTCAGAAGACCAGTTTATAAACACAAAGCGCGAAGAACTTGAAGAGCGCGCTTTCCAGGAGGCTATGGCAGCCCTCAAACGCAAGATTGACCGCATACAGAGCGTGGCATGGCCCGTTATCAAAGACGTTGAAGAGCAGCAAGGTAGCCGTTTTGAGCGCATCATGGTGCCCATCGTTGATGGTAAGCATGTATACCAGATTGCTTGCAACCTGAAAGAAGCTTATCGCACTGAGGGTAAAGACGTGGTGAAGCAGTTTGAGCGCACCATCATGTTGCACATCATAGACGACTGCTGGAAGGAGAACCTCCGCCAGCTGGACGAGTTGCGCCACAGTGTTCAGAACGCTTCATACGAGCAGAAAGACCCGTTGCTGATCTTCAAGCTCGAGAGTGCAAAGCTGTTCGACGCTATGGTAAACGATATGAACAATCGTATCTCGGCCATCCTCACTCGTGCACAAATTCCTGGACAGGAGATGCAAGAGAATGTTCAAGAGGCTCCCGCAGAGGCTCCCGCTCCACGCCAAAACTACGTTGAGCACAAAGAAGACCTGTCGAACCCCGAACAGCGAGCTGCAGCACAGCAAGATACACGCGAGCAACAGCCTCGCACACCGTATGTTGCCGATAAGATGCCTGGCCGCAACGATCCTTGTCCTTGCGGTAGCGGTAAGAAGTTTAAGAACTGTCATGGTCGTGGACTGGTATAATCGACCCACCCTTTGACAATATATCGCACAAAGAGAAACGCGGTAAAGGAGCTAACCAACAGCTCTTTTACCGCGTTTTTCATTTATAAAGCGGGCGTATTTAACCCATATCGGTCATTAGGCCGTTTCATGTATTATTTTATAACTGCTTGCAGTCTTTTGGTTTTAAAATTCATTCTTCTAAAAAATCAAAAATACAAGCAAGCCCTAACGACCGATTTGGGTTTAACTCATATCGGTCATTAGGGCGTTTCATGTATTATTTTTATTTTACAATCACTTTCTCGGTCTTTCTTTTGCGGTCGGCCACAACCGTAACCATATACACGCCTTTATTCAGCATCGTAGACGACACCTTCGTATTTCCACTAAAATGGCCAACGGCAACCGTCTCGCCACCCACCGCTACAATGCTATACGAAGCGTTATGGCCAGCAGCGCCGAGATGTATATCGGTGCCTTGCTCTACAACCTTAGGATAGACAACGATGTTGGACTCGGCCGAAACATTATCAACGCCCGATGCCACCTGCCCGTAGACCTCAAACTGCCCAATAAGCGCCGAGTCGGTAACGCAGCTATAGGGTATTTCTAATTTCACATAGCGACCGCTAACCGTAACATCAGGCACATAGGTTTTAGTGTTTTCAGAAGAAGCATCTGTAACATTGGCCACACGTTTCCAGCCTACGCCACCTGCACTTCTTGCATAATTTTTCATCTGTGTATCTGTGGGACGTGTATTTGACACATAAATGCGATAGCCACTAATGTTATGGGTTCCACCAAAGTTTTTCGAGTCGTACAACTTAAATTGGTTCATGTTACACGTTGCACCTAAGTCGACAACAGCCCAAGCATACACGTCGGCCGAATTGGTCTTCTTTACCTTCCATGTAAAAGGTTTTAGGGTGCGCGTCTTCAGACCATCAAATAAGTTGAGTGCCGACTCATTGAAATTAACTGGACTGTTAGAACCTATCACCGAGCGATGTAACGATAAGAGGCCCGTTGTTGCCGTAGGCTCTGTTTCGGCCGTAGGTGTACCCCACATATCAAACTGATACACGCGCACGGCACCATCACCTTTTGCCATAGTGAGTTTTACATACTTAGCTTTTACAGGCTCAGTAAGTGTAGACGAGTGAACATCTTCGGCCGACACTCCCTTCTCGCTCACCGCTGTTGTGTAAGTATTGCCATCCATACTATAAGCAATTTCATACTCGTCTGAATTGCGAAAGACTTCATGTGTCTTCGAGTCGTAGATATCAAAGCCTGTGAGCATGTGCGGTTCGCTCAGTTCAAACACAACCGAAGGCTTTTCAATAGAGCCATTATAACACCACTTGGTGCCTCGCTGACTGTCAAGCATAAAGTAAGGATCTTCCTTTTCATTTACACGTCCGCTCGACTTTACCACCGTGGCTACCTGTCGGCCAAAACCATAGGTAGGAATACGACTGATGATTTGAGGTTGATTAGCCTCGCCCTCCTTAGGTTCATGGCCATACACACTAAACTCGTATACACGGGCAATGGTGCCATCTTGCTCACCCTTTACCACGCGCAAACGCACGCCCTCACTAACAAAAGGATGCTCAAGCACAAAGTCGGTAGTGTTAGCTGAATTATCTACCACAGTTTGCACATCAACCCATCCATCGTTTACATAACGTTGCAACACATATTCGGAAGCAATATTGCCATCGCCTTCACATCCAGCGTTTAGCACCTTCCAGCCTGTTATTGTCATGGGGGTCTTAAACTTATACTCCAGCCATTTCACCGCTGACGAGTTGTCGCACCATTTAGTATCGGCATTGCCATCGCAAGCCTTCTGCGCACTCTCATTACTATTTGTTTGTCCTGAAGCTCTCACCGTTGCAGGCGTAATGATGTCGTCGTCGTGTTCTACAGCTTGATAAGGATCCTTAGTATCTTTGTGTTTCAGCACATTTACCACCTCAGATAGCGGTTTTGTATCATCGTTAGCGTTGTCTGACACACTGATAGCATAGACCAAAAGATCAGGATCGTTAGGTAGCGTAATCGTATTATCGCCCTCATTCAGCGTAAATGCATACTTATACATATACAGATAGTCGTATACATTATCGGCCGTTTTGCTGTGCGAATGAGTAGCCGTAAAGGCAGTGTTCTCAAGGCGATAATGTTTCTGCACATCAATGCTATTGCTCCATACGCCTACCATGCCACCATAGTAGTCGACAAACTGTTCTACGTTTCTTGTTCCGATACCAAACGTTGCCGTGCTGCCCTTCGTATTGAGCGACGAAGCCAGTATGTATACCTTACGGGCACCTTGCAGTGTAGGCAATGTGATGGTTTGCCCCATGCAGCGCACAGCATTTTTCTTGCCTATGCTGCTATTTCCCATGGTAAACGATATGCCATCGGCTTTCAGTTCGCTGCCCAACAGTTCTGCAGGAAAAGCCTTATCAATGTCAGCATCGCTACGACGCTCATTGGTGCTCATCACATCCACATTATAATCGAGGCTCACAGGCACCGACTGCGGTGCTTGTTCACTAACTGTAGATGCCGATGACGCTGTAGAAGAAGCTAATTCAAACTGGAACGTTTTAGGATGGAAACGATCAATATGGAATGACAGTTTGCGGCCACTAAACTGTGCGGGACCTAACAATTCTTCAACACCGTTCACCTCGTCGGCAGAAACAATGTCGGCGGGGAATTCGACTGTAACATCCTGTCCTTTGCCCGTCAACTCATAAAAGCGAACAATATATTTATCTGAGCCCTCAGCCTTCTTTAGCGCTTTCACTGCCACGTTGCGGTTATCAACCTTTAGGAAGCCAAAATCAGAGCCCAACGAGCCCTCTTGACAGGTTGTTTGATAAGCTAACATCGGCTCGTTCAGTTTGTCGGCTTCCCATTGCGTATCGGCTCCCCACACGCCCTTATGAGCAAAGAACGAATAGGTAAAACGATTCAAACCCAAATCTTGCTTGCCTTGATAAGCATAATTATTTGAGCCCACCTTAGGTGTATGTATCAGCGTGAGACGTATCTCATTGTCTTTCTGCTTATCCCAACCATACTTGCTATCGTTAAGGATAGAAACGCCACAATCGCCATTGGTGTTAGTAACGTCGGCCCATTGATGTCCGAGAAACTCGCATAATGAGGTATTGTTGTTTGAATCGGTACTATAACTGGTGCTATTATTATTTACATCTGTGCCTATGCTAAGGTCGTAAGTGGCTTTAGGATTGCTTACGGTGAGCGGGAAAGTGGCTTTCAGCAAACGTTCACGCGTTTGCCAGTTTACCTCATTCACAAAGTCGATACGGTCAGCACAGCCTTCAGAGGCCAGACGTATGTATTGCACAAAATCAGATGCTCCTTTTTTGCGTGTTACCTTTAAGCTGACACGCAATGGGCCATTTTCGGCCACCTCTACCTGCAGTCCTTCTTTATCTACATACTCGCGCGGTGCCTTTTGCAGTTGGTCGCCATGTATCTCCCACGATGGCCATGTAGTCGACTCGTCGAAGAGCAATGCCAAACGAATAGGTGCACTCAACATCTCACGGTTACCGTTTTGTTTATCAATAATCGACGACACGTCGCCATTTGCATCAATGGTAACCTTATAGCGCTGGTTCTCCATACCTTTTTCGCTAACACTGAGGTTTGAGGCAGAGGTAGGAGTAGATACATTAGTATCTGGCGCCACATTGTAGGTAGCATAACCTAACGATGGCACCGTAGCCAAGAAGATAAAGTGAAGCCGGCCATCATCTTCACGTTCTGTTATTTGGCATGGCACCACATTGCCCTGCGCATCTGTCACTTTGATATTCTGCACATCGGGGGCCATTGCTATTTGTCCTTCAACAATGTCGGTGCGCTGTATTGACAACGGATTATAAACCACCACAGGCACATCTTGACACCACTGAGTGTTCATCAGTTTGGCCACGCCACCCACAGCATTATTCAGTGTGCGCGAGAAATCGAGCTGATTGAGCACTTGATCGTTTACAGTATAGGTGTAGGCTTCGTTGATACATGTACCTGGAATATCATCATGAAACTGGTGCCATAACAAACGCACCCAGGCATCAGTAAGCGTTTTCTGTTGATAAGGCAGCGTACCTAACCAATTGGCTGTCACCGAAGCCTTCTCGGCTGCATCGCCCAGCAGTTCGCCCTTACGCATCCAATATTTCAGCATGGTGCGCGAGGTGTATCCACCTACACCATGGGCACGCATGGGCAGGCCATGATTAATGACAGGCAGTTTATCATAGCCCATATGGAACAATTGGTCGAGCATACCCGTTGATGAGTTGAGCGTTACCCCCAACTGTCCGTTGCCATCCACACTTTTTGATAGCCAGTCGGCTGTTTCCTTATCCAGGCCTCCGCCACGGTCGCCGCGTGGGCCTACATACTTGATGGTAGCAGGAATACCATAGGTCGTTGTGTTTGTGTTTACCTCGGCTATCATATCAGCGTCGGCCGACATATCCTTACGAAACTTTTCGTGGTCATCATAGGCACACAATTTCAGCACCGACAACACCTCTTCGCCATCAGTGCCTTTCCATCGTGCAAAGCGTGGCAACTGGTTGTAGGCGTAGGCAGAATTCCACGACAACTTCTGCGTATGAAAATACTTCATACCACAATGCGCAGCCACGGTGGGCAAAGACCAGGGAAAGCCGAAACAGTCGGGCAGCATGATATCGCGTCCGCCACGTACGCCAAACTCTTTACGGTAGAACGATTGCCCGTAAAGGAAATTGCGTATCAACGACTCGGCCGAACCTATATTTACATCACTGGCATCAATGGCGGCACCAGCGATGTTCCAGCGCCCATCGGCAATATATTTCTTCAGTTTTTTATATTGGGTAGGGTAATACTCCTTTGCCCACATATATTTTATGGCCCCTTCAAAATTGAAGGTAAAGTGGTGGTCGTCTTTATCTTCAAAACGTTCAAACGTTTGGTTAAGCGTGTTCTTTACATAATCGGCAATGGTCGACTTCACCGTCCAGTTCCATTGCGTATCAAGGTGCGAGTTGGAGATAAAGAAAAGTTTTTTATCTTTTATCGCAGTGCTTGTTTTATCGGTAGCGGTAACAGCAAAAAGACATACCGAACGGCCCTTTTCAGCCAAACTTACTGTGATTGACGTTACCTCATGCGTAGCATCAGAAAGCGAAATTGGGGCTTCATACAAGGCATAGTTGGTGTCGGCCGCCGAGCTATCGCCATTTGTCAAACCCAACTGCCAAAAAGCCGAACCTTTGCTCTGCGTAGCTTTCCAATTGGCAATGGCAATATTATTGATATCTTGTGTAGAGCCATCAGCAAAATGCACGGTAACATTTACCTTGGTAGCACCATGTGGTGCTGTAGCCAGCAACCATAGTGTGTGCGCCTTCTGCGGAGTGGCCAGCGCAATGGTGATACTTTGTCCGTAAGCAGTGCCCTCGGCAGCATCAATATCGGGCGACGAGAGTTTGAAAGCACAAGGTGCAGAGAAATCGGCCAACTGGTACGGCACATCTGAAAACATACCGTGCAACATCTGTGGCAAACCACCACGCCCTTTTAGCGCTTCTGAATAAAAATTCCAATGCCCATCGGCAGTATTAACAACACGCTCTCCTGGCTGCAACACCACATCGGCATTGAACCCACTGAGGCGCAGCGGTGTATAGTCGATGTCGGCGGCATGCAAACTCAAGTTCTGACCCAAAAGAGGTAGTAACAATAGTGACAGTTTTTTGTCCATAAATATTAAGTAAGTTGATTTATAGTCGTGTCATTCATATAGAGGCACGCTACACATTATATTATATATTATAAGTTTTGAGCATAAAAGCCCTGTGTGTGATTTAAATAAAAAACAGCCGAAAACTTTATTCTTTTACCTCAATCATTAACATTTATATATTTTTAAGTATTATGAACCACCTCATACCTTTCAACATAACGGCGATAAGAGAAAGCATACATTAACGTAACCCATTTTTTTAAACAAACATAGGGGATATATCATTTTTTATGTTTACCTTTGCGTTGAAAGGGCCACAACCGTGTTTGTTGGCTATCAAGACATCACACTGACAATAAAAACATAACCATTATGTATAAAATTCAAGCAAACGTATCTGGAACCCGCTCTATCGAGGTAAGTGATAAACATTTAGAAACCATTGAGCGTTATTCGTTGCTGAAAAACCTTATCGACAGCAACGGCATTATTGACGAGCAAGTGCTTGACAAGCTGAAACTGAACGTGCGTTCGATGCTCGAGTCAGAAGCAGGCAAAGACCACGACCTGCTTGATTTGTGCCTCGACGTTATCTATCATCCTAACATGAAGGCCTTTGGCCTACACAAGCTGGTGCTGCTGTACGTGCAGTGGGCACAAGAGCAGGGTGAAGACAACGAGTCAGAAGACAAAAACGAAAGCGAGGGCAACGAGTAATGAGTAGCCACCAGCTTACCGACTGGCTGCCTACAACACGCAAGGAGATGGATTTGCGGGGATGGGACGTAGCCGATGTCATCCTATTCTCGGCCGACGCATACGTCGACCATCCTTCGTTTGGTGCGGCCGTTATCGGACGCACCTTAGAGGCTATGGGCCTGCGTGTAGCCATTGTGCCACAACCCGACTGGCATGGCGACTACCGCGATTTCAAGAAACTGGGGCAGCCACGCCTGTTCTTTGGCATTGCCCCTGGCTGCATGGACTCGATGGTAAACAAATATACCGCTAACCGCCGCCTGCGCTCAGAAGACGCTTACAGCCCTAACGGTCGTCACGACTGCCGCCCCGAATATCCCACGATTGTCTATACCAAGATACTGAAAGAACTGTATCCTGATGTGCCCGTTGTGCTGGGTGGCATTGAGGCATCAATGCGTCGTCTTACCCATTACGACTATTGGCAAGACCGTTTGCGCCCTTGCATCTTGATCGACTCGGGTGCCGACCTACTTATCTATGGTATGGGCGAGAAGCCTATGCGCGACCTATGCTTGCAGATGCTTGAAGGCAAAGCCATTGCCGACATTCGCGACATTCCCCAAACCGTATATCTGTGCCCCAAAGATGCTGTGCCAGGCGGCGTTACAGCCAATGATATTGTGCTGTATAGCCACGAAGAATGTTTGCAGAACAAGAAGGCACAGGCCGACAACTTCAGACATATTGAGGAAGAGAGCAACAAGATACACGCATCGCGCATCTTACAAAACGTGGGCCAGCAGTGTGCAGTGGTGAACCCACCCTACCCACCAATGACCACCGAGGAGATTGACGCGTCGTACGACTTACCCTACACCCGCCTGCCACATCCTAAATATAAAGACAAGCGCATACCTGCCTACGAGATGATTAAATTCTCGGTAAACATACACCGTGGCTGCTTTGGCGGTTGCGCCTTCTGCACCATCAGCGCCCATCAAGGCAAGTTTATCTCGTGCCGAAGCAAGGAGAGCATATTAAAAGAGGTAAAGAAGATAGCCGAGATGCCCGACTTCAAAGGCTATCTCTCAGACCTTGGTGGCCCCTCGGCCAATATGTATGGTATGGGCGGACGCAATAAGAAAGCGTGCGAAGCCTGCAAGCGCCCCTCGTGCATCAACCCGCAGATATGCCCCAACCTTAACACCGACCACAGCAAACTGCTGGAGATATACCGCGCTGTTGACGCCTTGCCCTACATTAAAAAGAGTTTTATAGGCAGTGGCGTGCGCTACGACCTGTTGCTACATCAAAGCAAAGACGAACATAGCAACCAGGCAGCACGCGAATATACCCGCGAGCTGATTGTAAACCATGTGAGCGGCCGACTGAAGGTAGCTCCTGAGCACACCTGTCCCAGCGTGCTAAAGTTGATGCGCAAGCCTCCCTTCGAGCAGTTTAGCGCCTTCAAAAAGATATTTGAAAAGATAAATGCTGCCGAAAATTTGCGCCAGCAAATCATCCCCTACTTCATCAGTTCGCACCCTGGCTGCCATGAAGAAGATATGGCCGAGCTGGCTGTGCTGACCAAGCAGATGGACTTTCATCTTGAACAGGTGCAAGACTTTACGCCCACGCCCATGACCGTGAGCACCGAAACGTGGTATACAGGCTACGATCCTTATACCCTGGAGCCCGTATTCAGCGCCCATACTCCTAAGGAAAAGTTGGCACAGCGTATGTTCTTCTTCTGGTATAAGCCCGAAGAGCGCCGTAACATTGAAAACGAGTTGCGACGTATCGGACGTGCCGACCTCATACCACGCTTATACGACCACACCTCCTTCACGCCCAACTATAAAAACAGGGCTGATGAGGAGGGGCGCAAATCGTTCTCGCCCAATTTCAGAAACGGGAAGATCATACGTTCATACAGCGAGCAAAACACGTCGCGCGACAAGAAGAACCAGCAAGATAAGAACAAAGTTTATCAAGGCAGAAACAAAAAATATCACGATAACGACAACGCTTATCAAGGCAAAAGCAACGCTTATCAAGGAAAGAACAAGGCCTATCAAGGAAAGAAACAAAGCAAAGACAAACCCTATCAAGGACAACCATCACGTCGTCGGCGATAGTTTTATTATAAGAATAAATATTCTTATTAAGGGTAAAAAGTCTTATCAAGAATAAAATTTAAGAGTTTTGAATGATTAGCAACAAACTATTAGCTTATCATTCAAAACTCTTTTTTTATATTTTTACAGTTCAATCACCATTCCGTCGTATGCCAATTGCACATCGGCGGGAAGACGATTTACAGATGCAGCATACAAACCTATATCATGACTTTCATGTATCAAAAAGGTGCGACGCGCTCCTACCTTCTGCGCAAAGCGCACAGCCTCTTCAGCGGTTTGATGCGAGTGGTGCGGTTTTGCAAATCGCAATGCGTTAACAATCAACGTATCAACGCCTTGCAGATACGCCATCTCACTATCAGCTATTGTTTTCATATCAGTGATATAGGCCAACTTTCCTATACGATAGCCCATGATTGGCAGTTTGCCATGCATCACCTCGATAGGCATCACCTCGATATCGCCCACGCTAAACGCATGATGCGGGCGCACCCTACGTTCTTCAAGCAATGGCACCCCCGGATACAGCTTAAACAGATGCAAGAACGGCACCATAGCCTTTGTGCGTTGCATGATGCCCGACGGAAAACAGTAAGGCATATTATGTCGCACATTTTTCAGTGTGCGACGGTTGCCATACAGCGTGATGCTACCAAAAGAGCAGAAGGGTCGCAAATCGTCAAGCCCTCCCACATGGTCGTAATGCTCATGGGTGAGCAGCACGCCATCAATTTTCTCAAACGGAAATGGCATCAGTTGCTGGCGTATGTCAGGGCCACAATCAATCAGCAGTCGGGTATTTTCAGTTTCTACCATCGCCACACAACGCAAGCGGTGGTCGCGAGGGTCGGTGCTACTACACACCTCACAGTGACAGCCTACTGAAGGTACGCCGCCAGATGTTCCTGTGCCCAAAAGTGTTACTCGCATTGTTTTCATCGTTATGGTTTGAAATAAGCTAAGAAGCCCCTACATAATAAGCTTTGTCAGTTTCCAGTGTCTACCTTTGCGCACAAAAGTAAGTTCGGTTTCCTGTCCGTTAGCAATGCCACGTATCACAAATATCTTTTTATTGCTTTCAGTATATTTCTGTCCATACAAGATGTTGTATATCATACCGTTAGGCAGTTCTGGCGCAAACATTGGCCACTGCTCAGGAGCAAGAATTCCTGACATATTTGTAAACTCATCGTCAGGATCGGGTCCTGTGAAGTGTAATGGGTCGTCAATGCTCTCTGCCTGGAAGGTAGAGTCGGACACAAAAGCTTTATAAAATTTCAAGAACGACGAGTTATAGTTTTCACCAATGTTTTTATGACTGATGCTTGTCAGCATCCATTTACCTTGCTCACGATCAAAGTTATACTGCTTCACGCTGTTACGCGACAAGAATATCTTCTCTACCACTACATGGCTGATGGTGGTATCTTTCACCACATTCATTTGTTTGGCGTTATCGAAAATCAAGGTATAATAATCTTGACGCATAAAGAAGTGTTCCATCTTCCACTTATTAGCAGGCACATACGTTATCTTTCCTCCACGCTGAACGGGTAGCGGAAAATGAATACGTTTGTACTGAAGCTTTTTGTTTGCAGCAAAGTTGAAGATAAAATCGTCAAACAGCTCATCGGCAGCCTTTGGCATGGGGGCTTCAGCGATAATGGTTTCCATGGTGTCGGTCACAGCCGACACGCTGTCGGTAGTACTGATGGCTGTGTCTTGTGTTGTGGGTTTATTGTCAGAACAACCTGTTGTTGAAAAAAATGTCATGACAGCAATCATTGCCATCACAACAAACAAAGCACCTTTTCTATTCATAACATCTAATTTGCGCTTTAATGTCTCTCAAATTTTCTGTGCAAATTTACAACTTTATTTCTATATATTTCTTCTTTTGCCGTAAAAATGTTAACTTTGCATTGTTTTTTAAAAATCACTCGATTATGATATTAGACAAGATAGAGAAACTTCTTCAGGAAGTGAGCAATCTTACCGCGCAAAACGCCGATGAGATTGAGCAGCTGCGTTTGAAATATCTCAGCAAGAAAGGCGAGATAGCAGCGCTTATGGCCGATTTCCGCAATGTGTCGGCCGACCAAAAGAAGGCTGTGGGCATGAAAATCAACGAATTGAAGAATATGGCCATTGCCCGTATCAACGAGTTGAAGGAAAACACTGTCGCTGCCGACGACAATGCCGACGACATCGACCTCACCCGCTCGGCATACCCTATCACACTGGGCACACGCCACCCGTTGACCATTGTGCGCAACGAGATTATCGACATTTTCCAGCGCATGGGCTTCACCCTGGCTGAAGGTCCTGAGATAGACGACGACTTGCACGTGTTCACCAAGCTGAACTTTGCCGCCGACCACCCCGCCCGCGACATGCAAGACACCTTCTTCATTGAGCAGAACCCTAACGAGGTAACAAAGAACATTCTCTTGCGTTCGCACACCTCAAACGACCAAAGCCGTATCATGGAAAAGCAGCAGCCGCCCATCCGCGTTATCTGCCCGGGTCGCGTATATCGCAACGAGGCCATCTCGGCTCGTGCCCACTGCTTCTTCCATCAGCTCGAAGGCTTATATGTTGACAAAAACGTGTCGTTCACCGACCTCAAGCAGGTGCTTCTCACCTTTGCTCGCGAGCTCTTTGGTGCCGACACCAAGATACGTCTGCGCCCCAGCTACTTCCCCTTCACCGAGCCCAGCGCCGAGATGGACATTTCATGCCACATTTGTGGTGGCAAGGGTTGCGGTTTCTGCAAGCACACTGGCTGGGTAGAGATTTTAGGTTGCGGCATGGTAGACCCCAACGTGCTTGAAGCCTGTGGCATTGATAGCAAGGTTTACACTGGCTACGCCTTCGGTTTAGGCATAGAACGCATCACGAACCTGAAATATCGTGTGGCCGACCTCAGAATGTTCTCTGAAAACGATATGCGCTTCTTGCGCGAGTTTGAGGCTGCCGAATAATCATTTACAACATTACATAAAGCGCGCCCTGTAAGGCCGAAAAGTAATCAACAGTTGCTCTTCACCTTACAGGGCGCGTTGTTTATATAGGCTACAACTACACCTAAACGAAATAATTATATAGAAAACTTTGGCGCTAAAATTAATTTTCACTAATTTTGCATTATACATAATTATAACGCTAAAAAACAACAGCATATATGCAACCGATATTCATTGCCGGACCTTGTGTTATCGAGTCGGAGGCGCTACTTGACACAGTAGCACAAACCCTGTGTGCCATTAACAAAAAATTGGGCATCGACATTATTTTCAAGGCCTCGTTTGATAAAGCCAACCGCACCTCTATACACTCGTTTCGCGGGCCAGGAATAGAAAAAGGACTGCAGATGTTAGCCGACATCAAACAGAAATATGGATTGAGAATTCTTACCGACATACACGAAAGTTGGCAAGCAGCCGGCACTGGACAGGTGGCCGACGTGATACAGATACCCGCCTTTCTTTGCCGACAGACCGACCTGTTGGTGGCCGCAGCAAAGACCGGACGCATCATCAACATCAAGAAAGCCCAGTTCTTAAGCGGACAAGACATGATGTATCCTGTTGAAAAGGCACGCGAGGCTGGCGCCAAAGAGGTATGGCTCACCGAGCGTGGCAACATTTATGGCTACAATAATTTGGTAGTCGACTTCCGCAACATCAGCGATATGCTCGACATTACCCCCACCGTGGTAATGGACTGCACACACAGCGTACAGCGCCCTGGAGCGGGTGGAGGCAAAACCAGTGGCGACCGTCGCTTTGTGCCCTCAATGGCATTGGCCGCCAAGGCATTTGGTGCCAATGGCTACTTCTTCGAGGTGCATCCCGACCCCGACCATGCCTTGAGCGATGGCCCTAATATGCTGTATCTTGACCAGTTGGAAGCTTTAATTGAGAAAATATTGCAATAAGAAAGCAACACGTAGATATGAACAATACAATAAACGAACGGCTGAAAAACGTGCGACTATATGCCACACGCTGTCTTGAAGACGAGGCAAAAGCCATACTCGACCTCATACCACAACTCGACGACAACTTTGACAAAGCAGTAGAAATGATTCTCAACTGCAAAGGAAAAGTGGTGGTAACAGGTGTAGGCAAAAGCGGACACATAGGTGCCAAGATAGCCGCCACCCTGTCGAGCACAGGCACACCATCGTTCTTCCTCAACCCCCTCGATGCCTACCATGGCGACTTAGGAGCCGTAAACAGCAACGACCTGGTGATAGCCATCAGCAACTCGGGACAAACCGACGAACTGCTGCGCTTCATACCCATGCTGCTGCACAACGAGATACCCATCATTGGCATGAGTGGCAACCCTCACTCGCTGTTAGCAAAATATTCAACCATACACATCAATGTGTATGTGGCACACGAGGCATGTCCTCTCAATTTGGCCCCCACAAACAGCACCACAGCCGTATTGTCGATGGGCGATGCCCTGGCAGTAGCACTGATGGTAGTGCGCAATTTTAAGCCCAAAGACTTTGCACAATTCCACCCCGGAGGCGAGCTGGGTAAACGCCTACTGACCACCGCTGCCGATGTGATGCGCACCGACGACCTACCCATCATTCCACAAGACATGCACCTGGGCGAGGCCATCATACACGTAAGCAAAGGCAAGCTGGGCATGGGTGTAGCCCTTGAAAACGAACATATCGCAGGCCTCATTACCGATGGCGACATACGCCGTGCGATGGAAAAATGGCAAGCCATGTTCTTTGACAAGACGGTGAGCGACATTATGACTCGCCAGCCAAAGATTGTACGCCCCACAACAAAAATTAGCGAGATACAAAGTATCATGCACAAATACAAGATACACAGCGTGCTGGTAGGCGACGAAGAGAATCACCTATTGGGGGTTGTCGACCACTACAGCTGTATGGTATAAGAAGCACAAATGAACAAATATATAACACGCCTCATGGCCGTCATTGCCTGCACACTGTGCAATATAGGAATGATGGCCATGAGCGTATCAGAAATTGCCCAAAACGACTCAACAGAGCTCGCCTTGCGTAGCGACTCGGCCATTGTTCGACAGCTACGTGCCGTAGGCGTTAACTTTTCAAACGATAATGCAGTAACCTTGCTCATGAGTGGGCAAGAAAAGTTTGACGATATGTTTCATGCCATTCGTCAAGCTAAAAGCAGTATACATCTCGAATACTTTAATTTCCGCAACGACTCTATCGCCTCGCTGCTGTTCGACATTTTAGCCGAAAAAGCACAGCAAGGTGTTGAGGTGCGTGCCCTCTTCGATGGGTTTGGCAACGACTCGAACAACCAGCCTTTGCTGAAACGCCACCTCACCAACTTGCGCGCCCGTGGCATACAGATATACGAGTTTGACCCACTGCGCTTTCCATGGATAAACCACGTGTTTCACCGCGACCACCGCAAGATTGTGGTGATTGATGGCAAGATGGCTTACACTGGAGGCATGAACGTGGCCGACTACTACATTAAAGGCACGAAAGAGGTGGGCTCATGGCGCGACATGCACTGCCGTATTGAGGGCAGCGAGGTAAACACCCTGCAACGCATCTTCTTGAAAATGTGGAAGAAGGTTACGGGCGAAAACATTCATGGCGCACAGTATTATCGTGGCTATAAAAACGCCGAATATATCACGGGACTAAAGCCCGACACAACCCTTACAGCAGGCAAAAAGATGGTGGGCATAATCAACCGCGAGCCACGCACAAGCAACAAGATTATACGCCAGTTCTACATCAACGCCATCAACGATGCTACCGACAGCATTAAGATTGTAAACCCCTACTTCACCCTATCACACAACCTGAAAAAAAGCTTGCGTAAAGCCATCAAACGAGGTGTAAAGGTGCAAATCATGGTGTCGACACATAGCGACATACCCCTCACCCCCGACTGCGTGTTCTACAACGTGCATAAACTGATGAAGCGCGGAGCCGAGATATGGATGTATGAACCAGGCTTTCATCACACAAAAATTATCATGGTAGATGGCAAGTTCTGCACCATAGGCAGCGCCAACCTAAACGCACGTAGCCTACGCTTCGACTATGAAGAGAACGCCGTCATCATCGATTCCGCCACCACCCACGAACTGGAACAGATGTTTGAGCGCGACAAAGCCGACTCGTTTCTGCTCACACCACAAACATGGAACACCTTCCGCACCCCCTGGAAGAAATTTGTAGGATGGTTTGCCCATCTGCTCACCCCCTTCCTGTAAAACGAAGGGGGGCGCAGCGCCCTACACTCGTTTTTAGGAAGAAACCCTTTACCCAATGGCAAAGTTTAATGCTTCTACAATCACATTTTTTAATAAATAAATTTGGTTAATAAATAAAAAAGGCATATCTTTGCAAGACACTAGTGGTAGATGGAAGGATATGTTCCACCTTGAAACACACCTCGGCCGCTTGTTTATAATAATAGAACATCAATATTAACAATAAAAACGATATTGCCTATCGATATACTTTTACTTAAATAAAAAAGGATAAAAGTAATGAGAATACTTGAAGAGATGACCGATGAAGAGTTGGCCATGCTGTATATCGACGGCAATAACAAAGCTTTCGACTTGTTGTTATCACGCAACCAATCGAAGATATTTTCATATATCGTTTTTGTTGTACGCAATCAAGAAACAGCAAACGACATTTTCCAAGAAACCTTCATGAAGGTGATATCGCGCCTACAACAAGGCAAATATACCACTTCTGGAAAGTTCTCGGCATGGGTAATGCGCATTGCCCATAACATCATCATGGACTGGTATCGTGACCATAGCACCGAACATATTGTTGAGTGCAACGATACCAACGACCTGTCAAACATAGGCAGCAACGATCTGGTGGTAGGCAATATTGAGAACCAATATGTCTACGACCAGGTAATGACCGACGTGCGTCGCATGATGAACCTTTTGCCTGCCTCGCAACGCGAGGTAGTGTTTATGCGCTTCTATCAAGATATGTCGTTTAAAGAGATTGCCGACACCACAAACGTAAGCATCAACACGGCACTGGGACGCATGCGCTATGCCATTCTGAACATGCGCCGAATGGCAAAAGAGCATGACGTAGCCTTACAAACGGCCTGACACTGTTTTCAGACTGTGTATGGTAGCAATGGGGTCGGCGGCTTTAAAGATATAGCTGCCACTCACCAGCACATCGGCACCAGCCTCTACCAGCAGAGGTGCTGTTTCAGCTTGCACACCTCCATCAATCTGTATCAGCGCTTGGCTTCCGCTTTCGTCAATCATCTTGCGTAGACGCTTCAGCTTATCAATGGTTTGCGGAATAAATTTCTGTCCTCCAAAGCCTGGGTTTACACTCATCAGCAGCACCATATCAACATCGCACAGCACGTCTTCAATTTGGCTAAGCGACGTTGCTGGGTTCAGCGTTACGCCCGCCTTCATGCCAGTAGCATGTATCTCTTGAATGGTGCGATGTAGGTGTGTGCAAGCCTCACAGTGCACGTTCATCATCATGGCGCCCGTCTTTGCCACACGCTCAACATAGCGCTCGGGCTGCACTATCATCAAGTGAACGTCCAGCGGCTTGGTGCAACGTTTAGCCACAGCATCAATCACAGGAAAGCCAAACGATATATTAGGCACAAACACGCCATCCATAACGTCTAAATGCAGCCAATCGGCCTCACTGGCGTTAATCATTTCTACATCCTTCTCTAAATTCAAGAAATCGGCCGACAGCAATGACGGCGATATTAAAGTCTTCATTGTTCCTTATTATTTGTTTTTCTTTAATCTTCGTATTACCCTTATTTTTATACAACAATAGCGATAGGTTTGCCACACATTAGTTAAGGCAAAACATTTCTTTCTTTGCGCCCATGCGCACAACACGATAAGTGTAAGCCACCTGACGTATCAGGTTTAGAGTTTGTTCTGAAGGTTTCAATTCGTCTTGAGTAAATAGCCCCATAAGCGTCAAATTATTTGTTATACAAAGCGCACAGGCATACAACCATCAGGCAGCACACCATACACCAATTAGAGTATCTAATCTATTGATTAAACGGCCTAATTGCCTTTTTATTACATTTTCAACAGAATTTTGTTGCAGTAATGTAAAAAGGATGAAACCGAGAGATAAAAAGGACGAACATATGTATGTATCATCAAGACAAGGATATAAACCTCCTGTAAAATCAACAGGAAGAGGTGAAAAATATTCACATTTTGCTTTTTTGAAGTATTGCAACGGTGCTGAGACCTTCTACATCTACGACCCACTGCGTGGCAAGGCTGGCGGACAGATGGCGCATACCAATACATACGGCACAGACACTGGTAAGAAATTCCAGCTTGCCAATGTCAAGGATGTAATTGGTGACTTCGCCTCTTACGGTTCAGACCCACGCCTCACCCAGTATGCAGGTAGCGAGACTTGGGATTTCACAAAAGGCAAACGAAATGCAGGTGGTATTAGTGGTGCTGAGCCTATAAAGAAATAAAATATGGAAAAATTTAAAATTGATTTATTTGAAAAAGAAACGGGGGAGTTATTTCCCTCGTTTCAAAAATTGAATCAAACAGACTGTAATATATGCTACCAACATTTTCGAAAGAATATTAAAGTATATGATTTACATGAGTCTGTTTTTGATAATTTTCAATCAAATGGTTCTTTTATAGAAAAGTATAATGCACTTGATGACCACTTTTCATTATTAGAATTATTTGCAGATTTGAATTTAAGTTGTGATGTTATCTGTATTAATTGGGATGAGTTTAAAACAATAGATGTATTCCGTACAATAGATTTATATAATTATTTTAGTGATATATGGTTTCCTAGCGCCGATAATATAATAGTATTTCCCAGGAATATGACTATATTTATTATGATTAGGCATGATGGTGTAATCTATTATGTCAAATGTGATTAAATAATTGTAGAACTACCATATATAGAGAAACTTTTAATGAGTGAAAACGCTGTTTCCAAAAATCATCTTTTTACAAAGGAATCAGCGAGCTGTTGGACAACAAAGAATAATTCGTCAACAACCAGTCATACAGACACATACAGCACTCTCCATATAAGGAAGCCCCGACAAGGCTTCCTTATTTTTTCCATACCACAGTCCATACTTTCCATATCAAAAATCTTGTCCATATTATGCCTACCTTTGCTGTGCAATCCTGAGATAAAAAGTCGCTGCAAAGGCAAAGAGTCCGAGGAGAGCAAAGAGTTCTTACACATTATTAATTATTAAAAATTTAAGATTATGATTAAAGTTGATAAAACTACAATCTTCGCAATAATACTATTGATTTTACGTTCTTTTCAAAAAAGGGTTGTGCAATAGTGGCTTAAAGGCTAAAAGCACTACCTTTGAATGCTGTTAAA
>OLGA01000125.1_pt1 | contig 65852 bp, 50 predicted proteins | sample 1604881 | NCBI WGS metagenome assembly OLGA01 (sample SAMEA3888896, study PRJEB22519) | human gut metagenome | biome: human gut; feature: human-associated habitat; material: faeces | place: Denmark | collected 2009 | reverse complement strand
ATTATATGTGCGAAGTGGCTCTGCCCAACAAAGAGATTTCTTTCGTCTACAGCAAGGAGATCCTCTCTCAGCTTGAGAATATTATTCCTCGTTCCGTTGCTATTTCTATTCAGGAAGCTATCTACAAGGTAGATAGCGACTCACTGCAAAAAACCTTGGAGAAGTTTCTGCTCCAAACAATAAGTTTCCACGATGCTGCCGACGAAACATTTTACCATGGTCTGATATTGGGTATGTGCGCTGTGATGGACAATAGCTATCGCATTACCTCCAATCGCGAAGCTGGTGATGGACGATTTGATATTCAGATGCTTCCTTTGAATAAGCGGCTGCCTGGTATTCTGATTGAATTAAAGGCCGGGAAAGACCGCTCTGAAACACAGCTTGAAGACCTTGCTAATGTTGCCTTGCAACAGATTAACGACCGTGCATACAGCGTTGATTTGCAGGCAATGAATGTTACGTCAATTATAAAAATCGGCATTGCATTCTCTGGTAAAAGAACACGCATTGCTGCTGAAAGGCAAAACATCGAATAAATATCTTCGCTCAGCAGGCTGGCTATCATCCAAGTCAGCCTGCTGTTTCTTTGTCATCGCGCTTATTTCTTTGTTTATGCGGCGCAGTTTCTGAGCTGCTCTCTGCGGCAAAAAGCACCTGCTGTCGGAGGTAAATCTGGTCGGAAGCACTTTTAATATACAGAATTCAATCCCACACAAATCCCAAAAGGCGAAAGCTGTGGCTGAAATAAACAGGCCAATAGAGTTCTAAAGAGGAACCGCAGGAGTGCCGGAAAGTGCCAAAGAGGGCGCAAGACCCCTCGCTGAAAATTCAGACATAGGTTTGGGAGCAGGAGACCGCGCGTTCGAGCCGCGCTACTCGGACCAAAAGCCCCTTGGGATCCATGATCTCAAGGGGCTTCTCTTATTCTATATTGAACGTTCCTGGAATGAAATAGTGTCGGTTTTCCTTTTATTGTGCTATAAATAACCGCAAAAGGTTGGGCAGGGGTTCGGTTTTTTTACTGCGCTTTCAGAGCATGCTCCCACTCGGCCTCTTTAAATCCGACGAGGACAAGATCGTCCCCGACCAGAAGCGGGCGTTTGACCAGCATCCCGTCTGCAGCAAGAAGCCGCAGCATCTCCTCTTCGCTCATGCCGGGCAGCTTGTCCTTGAGTTCCATGGACTTGTAGAGCAGACCGCTGGTATTGAAAAATTTCTTCAACGGCAGGCCGCTGCGCTCGTGCCACGCTGCCAGCTCGTCACAGGCGGGATTCGCCGTCTTGATGTCGCGGAGCTCGTAGGCGATTTTGTGCTCGTCCAGCCACTTTCGCGCCTTCTGGCAGGTCGTACACTTGGGGTAACAGATAAATACCATAGTCTTTCGCTCCATTTCTGTGTTTGGGTTTTTATGATAGCACATTCCGTAAGAACGGGCAAGAAACAGGATAAAAAAGCCTCCCGTCCGACGCCGGCGCATGTCCACCGGAAACCGAACGGGAAGCGTTTTGGAGGATTATAGATTTGCGCTCTTAAAACGAAGCGCTATATGCTCGGCAAGCAGGGCGATGAATTCGCCGTTTGTCGGTTTTCCTTTGGCTCCGGAGATGGTGCCGCGGAAGATTTTCTGCTGCATCTCGAAGTCACCGCGGTTCCATGCGATCTCGATCGCATGGCGCATTGCCCGCTCTACGCAGGCAGGCGTCGCAGAAAACCTTTTGGCGATCTCCGGATACAGCACCTTCGTTATTCCGGCGACGGAGCCCGTACCGCGGATCGTAAAAAGGATCCCTGCACGCAGGTATTGAAAGCCTTTAATATGCGCCGGTACGCCCATCTCGTGGAGAAGGTTGGTGACGGCGCTTTCCAGATGTGCGGGCGTGGGAGCCGGCACCTTCGGCGCGGGGGCCAGTCCGGGGACGGCGGCGGGCGGTCTCGTTTCCGCCTTCGCGTACTGCCGCAGGCACTGCAGAAGCGCTCCGGGGTCGCAGGGCTTGGGGATAAAATATGCCGCGCCAAGCCTTGCGCACTCGGCAACAATGGCGGCGTTGACAAATCCGGTGAGAACGACTACCGGCGGCGCGCTCTCCGCTTCGGCGAGCCGGCGCAGTACGCTCAGCCCGTCGAGCCGCGGCTGAACGAGCTCCAGCAGCACCACATCCGGCCGCAGCGACTGGATTTGAGAAAGGGTCTCCGTCCCGCCGGACGAAAAGCCTGCCGCTTCCATATCTCTCTCCTGAGAAAGCGCAGCCGTTATCGTTCGTTGGAGATCCGGATCCGGGTCGGCGATCAGCACGCGAAGTTTCATAATATCGCCTCCATATCGATTTTTTCCTTCAGCTGATCTACTACACGGATAAAATAGCATATTTTATGTCTTATTTCAACAAATCCCCCATAAAGATGCCGTTAATTCGTTCGACAATATTCGGCAGGGGACAGCCGCGAACCGGCGCACATTTGCGCGGCAGGGAAGTCGTGGAACACGCCCCGCTTGAACTGGCGGCCATCTGCGGTGCGCTCACCGATCTGTACCTCATCGGCGAAGATGCTCTGATATTGTCAAGTATCAGGCAATATATACTTTGATTCACGCAGGAACGTAAATAAACTATTGGTTTGTTTTTCCCTCGCTCGTCAGAATTCGTCACGGCGGCGCGAAATGCGCATAATCTCCCGCGGTTGGTAAACAATAGGTTTGCCGGACATTAAAAACACAAGGGAGAAGATAAATATGAAAGCAACCGGAATTGTTCGCCGCATCGACGATCTCGGCCGCGTCGTCATCCCCAAGGAGATCCGCCGCACCCTGCGCATCCGCGAGGGTGACCCGCTGGAGATCTACACGGAGAAGGACGGCGAGGTCATTTTCAAAAAATATTCGCCCATGGGCGAGCTGAGCAGCTATGCCGCAGAGATCTGCGAATCGCTCTATAAGTCCACGGGCGGGACGGTCGCCGTATGTGACCGCGACAGCATGATCGCCGTATCCGGCGGCGGGAAAAAGGAGCTGCTGGAAAAACCTGTCAGCAAAGCGCTGGAGGAGATCATGGAAAACCGCCGCGCCGTGCGCACGGAATCGGGCAGCCGCGCGCCCCGGCCGGTCGAGTCGGCGGAGGATCACGCCATCGCGGTGGCCGCGCCGATCCTGGCCGAGGGCGACGTGCTCGGCTGTGTGATGTTCCTCTCGCACCCTGGCTCTCCGGCAGCGACGGATCTGGAATTCAAGCTCGCGCAGACGGTGGCGGGATTCCTCGGGCGGCAGATGGAGGGCTGACGGCGAAGACCGTCAAAATATTTTTTCGTTTGGGTGTTGACGGGCGGCACAAACTGTGGTAATATAACTCTTGCAATATCGCGGGGTAGAGCAGTTGGTAGCTCGTCGGGCTCATAACCCGGAGGTCATTGGTTCAAGTCCATTCCCCGCAACCATTTCGAGCGGATGTAAGTGATTTCAGTTACATCCGCTTCTTTTTTATCTGAAAGTATTGACAGGAGCATCATTTGTGAGTATGCTCTTACGATTTAGCGGGAAAAGCTGAATGGGCGGCATGGGCGAAAAGGAGATTGTCATTATGTATCACTATGTTGAAGATAAGGTATTTCTTAAAGATATGAAATACTTATGCTCCAATATCATCAACCAGCTTGTTCAGCTCATTAACAACGATTCCATTATGGAAGTCGAAGCCCACCTTGTTGGCAGCGGTGCCAGAAATCTTATCACGCAAAATTCCAATGAACCGATTGATCTCGATTATAATTTGATGATAATTGATTCTGAAATCAGCATCAACAACTGTAGAGAAATCAAGGAATATATCCGCAAGCAGTTCAATGTAATTCTCAATAAAAACGGATGGAGCGACTGCATGGACTCAACTTCTGTATTGACAACAGAAAAGCGGCATTTTACCAAAGGCAACCACACCGAATTCAGCATTGATTTCGCCATAGTATTCAACAATCGTGACGGTTGGCATAGATTGATCCATGAGAAAACCGGTTTTACCGCTTGGGACAGGTATTACTGGAATTTAGTGCCCAATTCAAAGGATTTGTTTGATAGAGTTGCAGACATCAAAGACGAACATCTTTGGAACGAAGTAATTGATGAATATCTTGAAAAGAAAAACATGTATCTTCGTCGGCAAGATTATAATCATCCGTCATTTAACGTTTACGTCGAAACCGTAAATCAAGTTTTTAATAAATACTTCGATTGAATAGCCTTATGCCAGGAGCAGGTTTACGCCTGCTCCGTTTTTTCTTCCTCAAAGGAAACATCATCCGCGTTGTATCCCTCCGAGAACAGCTCTCTCAGACTGTCCGGCGGCTCGCAGGAAACGTACTCCACGGCAACGCCCTCGCGGAGGTCGGCGGTGCAGTTTGAATGGCACTGCGCGGGGTCAATGTCCAAATACCCGACGAACTTGCAGTAAATGACAAGGCGTCGGGTTTTTATTTTTGCCCGTTCCCTGCGTCTCGTACACATCGATGTGGTCGATCAGCTCGCTTAACACCGGCTCATCGGAATATTCCCGCGAAAGAACACAGCAGCGGTCCTCAGCCTGAGGATCATTTCCATAGAGAGCGCGTATCGGCATGATTTCAAATACTGCGGCTGCGGCCGTGCTGCTGTCTCCGGTGGGGGGTCAGGGCATTATACCAGTTATACCAATAGTATCTCGATATTTTTGCGCTTTTATGCTATAATTTCTCTCCTGCACAGGCCTCCGGATCGAACAGAGTCCGTTTTATTGGACACCTTGTGCGTTAGTATTACATCGGAGGCCGGGAAATAGCGGATCTTCATAAGCTGCCCCAAGCGGGTTCAACTCCCGCCCCTGCAACCAAATCTGTTACCGTTGTTGATACAATATCAACAACGGTATTTTTTTATTTTCCTCTTGTTTTAGGTGCTTACCGCATGAAAATGGGTGTTTTCCGATCATTTTCGGCTTTGACCGGCTGCACCGCTCCATCCGCCGCAGCTGGTTGTTCTCCAAAGCATGGCTTTGCAGGAATTGCAATCGTTATAAGATATAAACGATAAATTATTACTTTCTATATACATAGAACCGTCCATGGCCGGGTGCATCCCTGGCTGCGGACGGCTTTTCACTGATTCCCACGGGACAAAAAGGACAGAAAGGACAGTCGGAATTCGGGCAGATTGAATACTTGTAATTTGCCGCCGTCAGAGTTAACATCACACACACTTTTGTGGAGGGTGATGGAATGGACGAATTCAGGGATTATGTCCGGGAGCATAGAATCCAATTTGAGGAGGAATGCCCACAGCCATGCCCAGATGCCCTGTGGTGGTATTATGGGGAGTATCATGCGCTGGACAGTCCCCAGGGGAAGGTTTCAAAAAACTCCGGAATTCCCTGGAATCGCTGCCGATCAAGAACAGCGGTGCGGTGATTGGAGAGGTTGGGTACCTGTGTGCCGTGTATGAGCGGATCGCCTTTACTACCGGACCGAAACTGAGGGCACAGCTAATGGTGGAATTGCCAGAGGATGTCACCAGAGAATGAGAAATAAAAGTGACCACCCATGGTGGAGATATAGGCCTCGACCATGGGCGGTTTTACGATTATGTTATTGCGTAATTCAAATGGAATAGATCATTTATGGCCCGTCGAATGTTTTTCTCATCTATGCCATAATAATTCAACTGAATAGCATAAAGCGCGTATTCCATGTACATCAAGTCCAGAAGCGAAAGACCGATAAATTCCTGATCGAGATCACCGTGGGCATAGTGATTTCTTTGGGAAGAAAGACGTTTTCCCATTTCGGAATATTTCAGTTCCTCCCCGTTTAAGTGATACAGGTGCTTGCCAAAAACACCTATGATGTTATCAATCACTTTACCAGTATGGATTATTTCGGATTCAAGGCTATCTGATTTTACCAGTCGCTTGAGGAACTTATAGATTTCTCGTTTTTTACCAGCACTACTTTTGATTTTCTCGTCAATTTCATCGGTTACAGCAGCTTCTGCCTTTAATCTGGCTTCCTTCTTGGGTGCCCCATCCGGGAAATTGCGTTTATATTCCCATTCAAATGCTGCGGTAATCATAATAAATCGGGCGGCATCAATGGTTCTGCCACTTTGATAGGTCTGAGGGAGGTGCCGAAGGTAGAGCATACCGCTCGCGATATCTGACAGGATTTTGCCTTCAGTTCCGGCAAGATATTTTTGTTGAATATAGCGGCCAGACTTTAATGTAGACGATTCATCATCGCCAGCTTCATTAAGCACATACATAGTCGCAAATTCCTCATATTTACCGCCATCCGCAGGCGCAAACAATGCAACTTCAGGAAGAATAATATTTCTTCTGTAGCAAAGATACTGTAGGAATTGTTTTGCGACAGACCACAACCTAAAAATTAAGCGGTAATCATTGGTGGGAGCAAATTCAAAAAGCATAGACGAGCTGAGAGTGATGGGTGGTTCATTCAACTTTGTGCTTAGCTTTCTGGAAATACTAAATTCCACAGAAACCTGTATGTTGTCAACCATAAAGGTTTGGGGTTCCGTTGTAGTTTCATCAAAACTCTGGGTTGTAACAGTAAATACTCCCGTCTCATTAAAACTATCCACATTTATTGCATAGCCAAAACCTTGATTGACCGGATGGATACAATTAACCACAGGGCTGGTAAATGACATTCTGGCGATACTGTCACGTCCGTACCTGCATCTGATGTAGGCTACAATGGGGACAAATAAAACAGAATTTTGGCTTCCAACATGTCCCCCTTGCTTGGTTATAAATATGAAAGTGGTTCCAGTTTCATTGCATTTTCCGGTTAGATACGGCTCATCCATGGTTAATGGGTTCCCTCTTGTGTAGACACCTTTCGCCAAAGGAGTCAGTACCCAGTTCGTCTGAATGATTTCTCTTTTATCTGCCGGAGGAACCAATCGCAGCTCTTCACCACTAAACATGAAAGTGAAATCAATATCCTTGTATTTACATATTCCGGAATATGTATTGGATTCTAAAGCCATGGAATTCACCGCCTTTCTTGGTGCAGGAATATTATATTGGATTTTCTTCTTTTTTACAAGTAGATCATCAAACTGTACTGAAGCGAGATATCCCCAAAACAGACCCAGGCCAGCAGAAGTCCACCTGCCGACCTGGGCCTGTTTCTGTAATGTTTCATAGCCTCGTTACGATTTCCTTCCCATCCTTGAACCGAAACACCACCCGCTCATCGGCGTGGACGGTGACATGGTCAACGGTGCCGTTCCAGAGTTTTTCGTCGAAGGTCAGTGGCAGAGACTCCAGTTCTCCCAGTTTGAACATCATACCGCCGATAGCAATGGCATCCGCTTTCATCTTGTCCCGCTGCTTTTGCAGTACTGCCAGCTTGGCTTCGGTTTCTTCAAAGCGGCTGCACAGTTCGTCGTGGGTGGTACGGTAGGTTTCTTCGGTCATGGTGTTGGCTGCGTTTTCTGCGATGCACAGGCGCAGCATCCCGGTGATGGTGGTCAATTCTTCTTCCAAAGCCTGAATATCCGCATCAATGAAGTCCGTGTCCGTGAGCATCCGTTGGGCATAGCGGAGCCGGTCGATGGCGGCGTTCCGGTCGGATAAGTACTCTCCAAGGGCGGCAAAAAACAGTTCCTTCAGGCGTTCCTCGGTCAGATGGGGCGTTTCGCATTTGTGTTCCCTTTTGAATTTCCCGTTGCACTGCCAGACGATTCGCCGATAGCGGTCTGTGGAGTGCCAGGTTTTTGACCCGAAAATTTCGCCGCAGTCGGCACAGAAGATCTTCCCGGAAAAGGGACTGGTCTGGCGGTGCCGGGTGCGGCTGTTTTTGCGCCGCTCCAGCTCCGCTTGCACCTGCTCCCACTCCCACGGCTCGATAATGGCCGGGTGGCTGTCCTCCACATAATATTGGGGCACTTCTCCCTCGTTGATCTTTGTTTTCTTGGTGAGAAAATCCACCGTGAAGGATTTTTGCAGTAGCGCAGAGCCTTTGTACTTCTCGTTCCGGAGGATGCTCTCCACGGTGGCCCGCTGCCACACGGTTTTCTTGCCAGGAGTGGGAATCCCCTCCTCCGTCAGCATGGCGGCAATGGCGTTGGTGGATTTCCCTTGGAGCAACTCCCGGTAGATGCGCCGGACGACCTCCGCTTCCTCCGGCACGATCTCCGGCAGTCCGTCGGCACCTTTGCGGTAACCGAGGAACTGTCCGTAGGGAATGCTGACCTTGCCGTCGGAGAACCGCTTCCGCTGTCCCCGTGTGACATTTTCGGAGATGCTGCGGCTTTCCTCCTGGGCAAGACTCGACATGATGGTGATGAGCAGTTCCCCTTTGGAGTCGAAGGTCATGATATTCTCTTTCTGAAAGAAGCACTCGCAACCGGCCTCCTTCAGCTTGCGGATGGTGGTCAGACTGTCTACGGTATTTCTGGCGAAACGGCTGACGGATTTGGTCACGATCAGGTCGATCTTTCCGGCAAGGGCATCCCGGATCATCCGGTTAAAGCCGTCACGGTGTTTGGTGTTGACGGCACTGATACCCTCGTCGGTATAGACCTCCACGAAGTCCCAATCCGGATTTTCCCGGATGAACTTGGTGTAATAGTCTACTTGGGCTTCATAGGAAGTGAGCTGCTCTTCGCTGTCCGTGGAAACACGGGCATAAGCCGCTACCCGGCGGCGTACCCGTTCCGTGGTAGGTGTTTTGGTATGGATATTCAGCGTGGCGGGGATGACGGTGACATTTTTAGCTTTCGGCATGGCGTTTATTCCTTTCCCGTGTTTTTTCTCCGGCAGATTTGCGCATTTCCGCTGTCCAACTCTCGGCACGGGAGCGGTCCTGCCACCGCTTCACGGCGTTGGTTCCGTCCTTGAGGGTGAACTCCAGAAGATTATCGTTGTGGGCTGTAATCGCCGTTATTTCGCCCGTATGCCCAACCAGGGCGACGGTCTGCATCAGCTTTTCCTCCGGGATGGCTTTGGAGGGACAGTAGGATTTGCCGTAGGAATTGTAGGTGGAGCAGATCCAGACCGGTCCCGTGGCGGTGGTTTTGCGGCGGTAGTGCTTGTTGCATATGGCGCAAGTGATAAGTCCTGTAAAGGGGGATGGTTGCTGCGGCTTGGTCGACGCATACTTCCGCTTTCTGCGCAGGATCTCCGCTTGGACCGCATCGAATGTTTCCTGTGAAATGATGGCTTCGTGGGTGTCCGCCGCATGATACCGGGGCAGCTCACCCTGATTCTTCCGGGTGACCTTTGTCAGATGGTTTTCCCGGAACTTGGTCTGCAGCAGAAGATTTCCGGTGTAGGCATAATTGCGGAGGATCCGCTCCACGGCACTCTTGTGAAACACGCAGCCGCTCTGGGTGGCATATCCGCTTTCGTTCAGCCGTTTGGCGATGGCGGTGACACCCTTTCCAGCCAGGTAGTCATCGAAGATGCTTCTGACGATCTCCGCTTCTTCCGGAACAATGGCCAGCTTCCCGTTCTCCCGGCGGTAGCCCAGCATGAAGAATCGCCAGGGGATGCCTTCTTCAAAGTTCCGTTTCACCCGCCACTTCTGGTTTTCGCTGGCGGAGAGACTTTCCTCCTGGGCATAGCTTGCCAGAATGGAAAGCATTAATTCCCCGTCGGCAGTGGCAGTGTCGATGGACTGTTCCTCAAAATAAACGCTGATACCCAGGCCCTTCAGTTCCCGCACCGTTTCCAGAAGCGTCACGGTGTTCCGGGAAAAGCGGGATATGGACTTGGTAATGATGTGATTGATCTTCCCCTTACGGCAGTCGGCGAGCATCCGCTGAAAGTTCTCCCGGCTGTCTCTGGTGCCGGTCTTGGCTTCGTCTGCATAAACGCCCACATACTCCCAACCCGGGTGGTGACGGATGTAGGTGCTGTAATGATCCACCTGTGCCGCCAAAGAGTGAAGCATGGCATCTTTGCCACAGGATACTCTGGCATACGCCGCCACCCGAAGGGCTTTCGGCATGTGGGGAGTAAATTGGATTTGTTCTACGGTTCTCGGCATGGTCTTCTCCTTTGTATCAAGTATCGTCAGCTACATATATTGCTCGTTTCGGAGGATATAGCAAGTCCATATCATGACGAATTTAAAGGAAAATGCTGTCCCGTTTCAGGCCGGTCTTCATGGCGAGAACGGCATTTGCCCGTTCACGGGTTTGGGCGTCCAGTTCCCCCGCTCGGCCGAGGTGATCCAGCATTGCGCAGAGGATCCGATACCGAATGAGTTCTTCTTGCGTCGGCGTAACAGAGGCGGGAGCAGTATTTGCGGTTCCGGTTTCCATAGCTGACAAACTCCTTTCCGCAGTATTCACAGGTCAGACGGTAATAGGCTTTCCGCCGCACCTGTTCCGGATGGGCGTTCCACCATGCATTTCGGCATCGGTCGGAACAAAAGTATTTGGCCTTTCTGCCCTTCACTTGGAGAATTGGTTTCCCGCACCGGCGGCATCCGATCCGAACCGCATCTTCCGGCGGGTGGCGGCGGATGTAGGAGCGGACGGTATTGACGGAAAGCCCAAGGGCAATCGCAATGTCTGTGGCACTCTTGTCATGGCTGCGCATGAGATTCAGCGTCTCGATTTCCTGTTTGGTCATATGAGAAACCTCCCGGATTTGATTTGTGGGGTAATAACCCTTTTGAATTTGCTGTTTTTGTGCGTAAGACCCCGGGCCGTTGCCCGAACGGAAATCCCCCGGAGATTATGACCGCCCCTCCCCATCGGCGCTCTCCCACACCGCCGGATTGACCAGATAAGTATCCGAGGGCTTTCTTCCCGGTCCATAGGAGGGTGGTACCGGCTTGACGGCGAGGTACCCGTATTCGCACAGTCGGTCCAGCACCGGCTGCAGACTTTCCACGGTCTTGCATCCACGGTACAGCCGCATGGCATCTCGGCGGGAAAACTCCGCCAGCCGCTTCCGCTTGACGGCAGCGAGGAAAAGTCGGGCGTTTTTGTTGACTGCGTCGGCACCCATGAGGGAATAGGCGGCTTTGGCGTGTTCCAGAAAGTAACGACCAATGGAAACCGCATTCTCCATGGTTTCCCGGTCCACGGGGTCGAACATGGAGTCTTTGGGATATTTCATGACATGGAGAATACCGCCGATTCGCAGGACGGCTCCCACGAATTTGCCTGCCCAGTCTGGAATCTCTGCCAGATCGCCCTTCAACCGGCCTTCCACCTCGTTGAACAGGGCTTCCAATACATCCGCTGCTCCATCATCCAGACTGATCGGTTCCTGCTCGTTGTTGCCGGAGAGAATGGTTTCGACCAGATCCCGGTATCGGGATTTCACCCCCTCCGGGATTGGCTCTGTGGAAAAGGAGCGCCTGCCCACGGTGGATTTCGGCATGGAGTACAGGAATCGGGCGGTAAGACCACGGCCACGAAAGGTGTTGTTGCTCATCAGACCGTTCAGCACCTCGGGCTGTACCGCCAGTACCATGGTCAGTGCCGGATGAATAATGCTCTCACTGGCTCTGCCCACACGGTCGACCCGGATAGTATCGCCGCTGTGCCCCTTGAGGAAGACGTCAATGTTCACATTGCGGTTGTACAGACCGCTCATGATACTGAAAATGCCACCCTCTGCGGAAACCACCGCCGCACGGCCCTTGTTCTCAGCCAGAACGGAGGTCAACTTTTCTGATGTCACATCGTCCACGAATAACCGCAGAGGCTTGACCGGCTCGTATTTGGCAATTTCCGTTGCCTTGGCGCGAACTTCCTCCTCGGTGGCTTTACCCTTGGAAGCCCGTTCCACCAGGCTGCGTTTTTCCTTTTCCAGCTTGTCCTGAATCATCCGGCTTTCCACGATCTCGGCGTTGCGACGGGAATTTTCCTCCTTCTCGTATTCTTCCACCGGTCGGATCATCATGGACAGTACCGAGGATTTCCGCTCCGCCGGTTCCATGATGACAACCATATAGGTGTTGAGAGGTTCCGCCCAGTCCGCATTGCCCCGGATAAAGTACTTCCCCTGACAGCACAGGGACACGATGCCCAACGCCTCTACCGCCGCCATGTCCACGGGAGTCTGCGTGGATTCCGCCACCGCCAACACATAGCGCCGTATAACCTCCGGCAAGGCGTCCACGGGAAATGCGGGAAGGTCGTATTCATCAAAGGGAAGGGGCGTTTCCCAGACAGCGGAGCCGATGCCGTTATAGGCATCCGGCGGGATGTACCCGGGCTGCTTGCGCATTTTTGCATAGAGCCTCTGTTTTCCTGCCCAGATGCGCTCCAGTTCCTGCTCGTCCAGCGGCGGGGTGCATTGCTCGGCGGCTTGCAGGAACAGGTTCTTTGCCTCCGGCGTATCGCCGTACCGCTTGATGATTCTGGCACCGATTTGCGACATGGTGCTGTTGCGGCTGCCCTCGGGGATGGCGTGTCCCATGTTGGCAAAGGCCTGTTCGTTCTCCAGGTCATCCAAAAATTCATTCAGAGGAGTTGTGCCGGGGTGATAGATGACCAGCGGATCCTCCGTGCCGAACAGGAACCGGGCGACATCCATGGCGTTGGCATCGAAAAATGGAAATGCCGCCAGCAGACGCTGCTTCAAGTCCGCATAACGCTCCGCATCTCGTTCGGGGCCGATGAGAAAAACGACATGGAACCGTGGTCGGGCACTTTTTTCGCCTTTGCTCTTCATGTGGTGGCGGCTGTAGTGCAGTACATAGGGAACATCGGCAAAAAGATCCGCAATGTCATCCGGGGTGATCCACTCTGCCGCTATCTCGGAGTGGTCATTGTCACAGTCTCCTGGCAGTGCATTGGCAACCTCAAAATTCGCGGTGCTGCGGTAGTTGTTTTTGTACCGGGCGCAGACCATATCCGTGGAAAAAGCCTGCTTTGCGGAGACTTCGTCCGTGATTTTAACTTCGTTGGGATATTGGCAGTTGGCTGCGTTGCCGATGCAGTCTGCCGTATATACGACGATTGGCTTTATTTCGGTCATGGCGATCACTCCTTTCTCAGTTCTTCTTGTTCAACCAATCATCCAGTGCGGCCCGGGCGATCAGCCACCGCTGCCCCACACGGCGGTGCGGGATGACTCCGCTCCCCAGCAGCCGCACCAAGGTTGGGACGCTGATCCCCAGGTAAGCCGCAGCCTCTTTGAGGTTGAATACGGACTTATTGGAACTCGTCTCCATGTATTTCGCTCCTTTCTCTTGTGTTTGGCTGTATTATCGCATATAATAGAACCGTAATTATTCACTCTATCGGTAAGAATATCGGCGGCGTGCGATGTTCTAACGGTAAGAGTTTCGGTAATATGGGAGTGTTGTGATATGGATCTGAAACAGGAACTGACGGATTATGAGATCGGCGGTATCGGGGACATAAAAAAACACACCCTCCGGTTCCGTTCATACAGGATCGGAACAGAGGGCGGGAAACTTATGATTTATGCGGAATACGAGATGGGTTGCCCGCCAAAAGTGTTTGACGGTTACCCCTCCGGGCAGGAACTGCTGATCGACCTGTGCAATCTTTACCAGGAACTGCGAGAGAAACCATTGGAGGAATGTGCGCAGATTTTGATTCGGTGGAGTATGGAAAATATCCATATGTACTATTTATATGGAAGCGATGTGGATAACCGTCAAATTAGCGGTCATGATACGGATTCGTTCTGGGATGTGATGGTAAATGCGTTGGAGTTTTACCAGGTTTGTGTCGAGGACACAGTGACCGACTTGAAGCAACTCTACACCAACACCATGACGGTCTTTGCGATCCGGAGCCTGTTGGATGGCAACATTTCACAGGCACAGCGCTTCTGCGAAAATCTTCGAGTGTCGGAAGAGGATGATATTATGCGGCAGTGGTATCGGGCCGGTACAGAAAGTCGTATGTGTGTCATAGAACGCTTTGCGGAAAAACTGCCGAAACTTGCGCTCGGCTTGGAATTTGACAAAAGCAGTCGGCAGATCACGCTGCAGCCCGTGGTGCGCTCCGTCGTAGACGCCGCCTATTACGCATTGGGACGTTTTGCGGCCGTCAATGCTGGTGCCATCGGAGACTATGGCGGCAAAACAAACATCGCCTTTTGCGCTGCCTGCGGCAGGGCGTTCATCAAGCACGGAAACCGCCAAAAATACTGCGGGACCGTCCAATGCCAAAGCATCCGCAACAGCCGCAAGGCAAGCGATTATTACTACCGAAAGAAGCGGGCAGATACACAGCAGGATTAAGCGCACGGAATCCATCCGGGTCCGGATCCCTGCATATAATGATTGCTCCAATGGCTCTTTCTTGAACGACTTTCGCACAACCGTGCGACACTCTCTTGCAAAATGTGACGCAACATGATATAATTTCCAATATAGACTGCGCTAAATTTAGGAGGACACAGAATGGCCGTTTCCTATAACCGGCTTTGGAAGCTGTTGATTGATAAGAAAATGAGTAAAGCGGATTTGCGCAAAGCAGCCGGATTGGCTCCGAACACAATGACCAAGCTACGGCGTGACGAACCGGTCACAATGGGCGTACTGGAAAAAATCTGCGGTACACTGGATACGGATTTCGGGGACATTGTGGAATATGTAAAGGAGAAATAGCCTCCCGTTTATTTGGCCGGAATCGGAATGTGTGGACACTGTTTTGCTTGTGAATAATACATCTTTACCGAATCAATTACTTGGCCGCAAGTTTCAAATTTGGAGTGAGAGAAGCAATGGCTCGAAAAAAGAGCAAGGAGCAAATACACTATAACATGAGCCGAGTGCGTAATAGTGATACCGCTCTTGAAAAGTTACTTTGCGAGGAATTAATACGCAACGGAGTAACGACCTATACAAGAAATAACAAAACGATTTTCGGGAAACCGGACATTGCGTTTATTGCCAGAAAAATTGCCGTTTTTTGTGACGGAGACTTTTGGCATGGGTACGATTGGGCGAACGCCCAGAATGAGATAAAAAGTAATCGAGATTTTTGGATACCCAAAATAGAACGAAATATGCATCGGGATCTGGAAGTTACAACCCGTCTACAAGAGCAGGGGTGGACAGTACTCAGATTTTGGGGGCATGAAATACTCAAAGAAATGGATTTCTGCATATCCACCATACTGGACGAACTTCGAAATCTGCCGCGCCTACCATACAGAACAATTGATTTGTGTGCCGGAATCGGAGGCATCCGAAGAGGATTTGAACTGACCGGCCGATTTCGAAATGTGCTGTCCTCAGAAATAGATAAATACGCATGCAAAACATATCAACACCTATTTGGTGATGATCCTTACCACGATCTTACAAGCGAAGAATTCAAGAACCTGGTTTCTGAAACGCCTTATGATGTTTTGCTTGCCGGATTCCCGTGTCAGACATTTAGCCGTGTCGGCTTGCAGGAAGGATTCGATGACGAAGAAAAGGGGAAAATTTTCTTTCATATTTCCGAAATCATTCAGAAAACCCGCCCATTTGTGATTTTTCTTGAAAATGTTGACCGTTTGGTGACACATGACGAAGGGCGAACATTCCGGACAATTATCGAAACGTTAGTCAAAAGACTCGGTTATCACATTATAGGTGTGGAACAACGGGAAGACGGAGGCTTACAATATACGCCGAAAGCATTCATAAGAAATTCACGCGATTTTGGTGTGCCGCAAAATCGTCCTCGTACATATATCATCGGCTTTGATACGGAACGGTTTTCCCCTGAAGAATTGGCCAGACTGCCCCATGAGCTGCCTTTGAATCGTGCCAATGAAATATACCACAACTTAAATGATGTTCTGGAGCACAATGTCCCGGCAAAGTATTATATGGCGTCAGGCTATCTGGACACGCTTATTCGGCACAGAGCCAGGCAGGAAGGAAAAGGATACGGCTTCGGATATCGAATAGTTAATGCGGAAGGAATTGAAAGGCCAATCGCCAACACATTACTGGCAACGGGCGGTTCCGGGCGAGAACGCAATTTGATTTATGATCCCCAAGCCGGCATCGCCGGACAAATAATTAAGGGGAAGAAAACTCCGCTCAACGACAAAGGAATCCGCGTAATGACACCATCGGAGTGGGGCAAATTGCAAGGTTTTATTAATTACGGATTTGTTGACGAAAACGGGAGAGACGGATTCTCTTTTCCGGAAGAAATTCCAAATGTGCAACGGTATAAACAGTTCGGAAACTCTGTTACCATTCCGGTGATTGAAGAAATGGCAAACTTCATACTTAAGTGCTTAGAGGTATTACGGGGAGAGCAATAAACGGAGGTGCAAGTCCATGACCGCAGACAAACTCGCTGATGCGATTTTGAATAAGTGCGATATTTATTACGGTGGAGCACTCATTTCAAAAGAAGCTATAATCGAGAAATATCTTGCGTTCTTTGCGAAATCATTAGTATCAAAGGAACGCACGACAAATTTTGCATTGCACACAGGGTCTGTCTGCTTCGATGTTATTTCCGTTGTGGCCGTTGCGCTGGGTTGCTTATCTTATAATTTGTCAACAAATGATGACATTATATCTTCGCTTCAGCCTAACGATATGGTTCTCTTCAAGGGGCAACGATATCGTTGGAAAGGTACCGGATTTGAATATGGCAGCCTGTGCATGATACTTGAGCAGGACGGAAAGGGGAAAAACGGAAAGACTACCAGCTATCTTCCGTTGGATCGAAATAAACATCTTATCAAGCCATACTATGGGGACTCTCAGGTGACGGACGGCCGCGGCGTAAAAAAACGCAGCACAAATCGCGAGGACTTTCTCTCGTATATCTTTGATGTGGATGTGGTCGAGATCCCTACTCAGATCGATGTTTCCGTTGTTATCGTTGCGGAACGAAATTCTTTCGGCGAAATTTGTAAACAGGTTAGGATTGCATATGGGGACGGAAAGGCCGTCAGCCTGTTGGATATCATTCCGGCAGCATATTACACAGGCAGTGGTGATGAGTATCAGTACGGTCTTAATCCGACCAAAGCCGAACCTGTTTTGAAAGTAACCGGCAAAATATCAACCGCACGAGACTTGGTGTTAGACAACCACGGGAACAAGGTTGTTGGGTTGCTGGTTACGGGCGGCATCTCCCTTTCGGAAAATAACTCGGAACTCGCCGATTTACTTAGGAGAAAGCTCCTTCGGTTTGTTCATGTTATCTCCCCTTTGAAAGCCGATATCGGTGAACGTATTCTGGAGATATATGACGAAGCATCTGTGTTTGCCTGCACAAAAGAACTGCTTTCGCAAAACAGTCAAATGATTCGAAGCGAGAATCCGCTTACCGTGGAACTTCACAGGCAGATTATGAATGTAATCCACAACACCGTCACTCCGATTGTGGTTTCGGGAGGATGGGAGTGGACCGAGTACCGCCGCATAAAAAGCGCCATTCTGACAATTAGGCAATCAAACTGGCAAGATTCCGAAAAAGATGACTTTGTGATAACGGCATATGGGCTTTTAAATCTCATGAATACCGCTCTTTTCTCTATGGAAGAAATGGAGAAAGCGATAGATGAACGTCGGATTCATCAGGCCGTATTGCCGCCACAGGAACGAATTGCAAGATTGTGGGACATTGCCGAACGAGCGGGTTCCCTGCAGGATCTATGCATTACGGTGGCTGATGCTCTGGAGCAAAAGTATAAGGAGCGATTAATCGAATCCCCTAAGGCAGATTTTGTCGATAAGTATATTAAAGCTCACGGGAATGACAAAATAGCAATTGTTGTTCCTAAAGCGTACTATTCGGATATTTTGCGTTTTATCCACCCTAATTATTTCCGAGACGATCATGTCATTTGCGTGACCGCTAACCGCTTTGATTTTCACGGAGAATATGATGCGATTCTTTGCGTAGGCGAGATTAATAGCAGGCGCTTTGATCCGTTGCAATGCTCAAGCGTGCGTAATATAGATGTTCTTCTTTATGATTGTGAGGAAAAAATATTCTCCTACCGAAGGAAAAAGCAGAAAAAGCTCGTGCGAAATCTGAATCGAAGAATAGGATTTACCGAAAGTGGCAGCGAACCGGAAGACAGTGATACTCCGGAAGAAAAGAGCCTGGCATCTGATTTGCGGCAATTTTCCGCATTGGATGAGTACATTGACAGTTTTGGTGCTTTTGATATCCGTAAAATTGCCCACACATACACAACCGACAGTGGACATATCCCGGTGGCAGAGGTAAAGTTTGTCGGCTCATTTGTTACCGGAGAACAAATCCTATTCTCGAAGTACTATGCTGCCGCAGTTTTTGATGCCGCTTCCGAAAGCGTAACGGAGAAATCTCCGGAGCAGCTGCGCCCGGGAGATGTGTTGGTATTTGTAAAACGAGACGATTACACAAAGAACATAGTTGACTTCATATATGAGAGGCTTCTTCATGATGGTAAGCTGGGGCAAGATGCGGTAAATGCATTCGAAAAATCTCAATACTGGAAAGAAGCTCTGCGAGAATATAAAGAAACTAACGGGCTTACCTACAGAGGTGTAGCGCAAAAATTGCGTAAGGTCGGAAGCAAAATGCAAGAGGTAACAATCAGGCAGTGGCTGGTTGAAGATAGCCACATCGTCGGGCCGAGAAACGAGCAAACGCTGGAATACATAGCAGCCCTGACCCAAGACCCATACCTCTTGGCAGATGCCCACGGCTTTTTTACCTCGTGTGCCGAGGTTCGACATGACCGGCGAAAAATACTGGATTTGATAGCAAAGGCTATCGGCGACAAGCTAAGCGGCAATCTGCCGCCGGAGGGCAGTGTCCTTAGTGTTGTTTATGATAACGTGGACAGTCTTTCCGAAACCATGGAATTGGATAATATATCGGAACTAAGTGAAAGCGTTAATATCGGTGTCGGCCTTGTGAACATACCCATTACGGAAACGGAGGTATTGATGTGACGGATAACGAAATTAAGCGGTCAATGATTTCCGCCCGAGAAGAGTATATCAACATAATCAAATCCGAACTGCTCGGACCGGGATCCGAGTTCTCTTTGCCGGATGCGGAACACGAGTTGATTTCCAGTACTCCGACAAGCCGTTATTCCGTTGGCATTCTGTTTCCGCAGGGGAACGAAGTCAATCAGGATAACGATGAGACGGTGGAATTAGAGGAAGCCGACAATTCGGCTGAGATCACCGATTCGGCTTCTGCCGAAGAGCCGATTGCCGATCCCGTTCAACAGAAGAAACAGAGTACCTATGCATTCGATGAAACCGCCGATGAAAACTTGGATGAAGAAATCGGAATGGCTACCCAGTATATGCCCTCGTCTATGGGTATTACGTTCATCGCAAGCGGAAATACAAACATCGTCAGAGGGAGTCTGACATTTGCCACATACAGAAACGCGAAGATCCCGGATTGTATGATTCCCTATTGGCCTGATGACCCCGACACCTATACGGTTCCTCCCGAATTGGCTCATATTGTGGCGTACGATAAGGAAGTTCATGCGCTGCGGCTGATTTCTTCCGTTACCGCTAAGGAAGCCCGGAGTATATTTGAGCGCGATACGATTCCGGAAAACGAGTTCAATATTCTCAAGAAAATAATCTATCGGTTTGTCGACTACTGTGCTATGGGGTATGTGCGAGTTCCGCATGAGATTCCGGAATTCGTGCTTGACTTTAGTCATGGAGATTATGTCGATGATGAACGCAACCGCAACCTGGATGATACAGACGCTAAGCTGGTGGCATTGAGAAGGAGAATCGGGGCCGAGTTGTGGTCAGTTACCGTTATGCTGGTAAACGGTCGGAAAGAATCTCCCGTAAAAGCAAATCGCTGTATTTTTCAGGCAAAATTGAAAGTATCGTCTGAGAACAATGATTTCGTTTTTGCAGAAAGCAATCCCCATGCAGATACAACCGCAATGGATTCGGAAGAACAATCCTTAGATTTGTTGTACCGCCACAAAAAAATATACGGAACCGGCCTGGGAACATCCGTGAGTTGGGATATTAATGCATCCGGAATCGGGAGCATATGGAGCGATTTCTTCCCGACCGTTGAAATCCCGTCAATGAGTTTCTCTCTGCCTCAGAACGGGCTTATCAAAGACGAAGAATTGTCCATGAAGTATTTGTCTGACCTTGATCCAACCGACAGATCCACTAAACTTGCATCCATGCGGAGTTTGGTCGACCTGTATAGAAATTGGGTGGACGATCTGGAAAGAGTAGCCGCAACACTCGATTCCAGATACGAATCCGCTGCCGCCAATAACATCGGCGAATGCCGGCGGGCATATAAGCGAATGTACGCCGGTATTGATTCTCTGGAACAAAACGACGAAGCATACACAGCCTTTTTGCTGGCAAATCGTGCGATGTTTATGCAGAGAATCCATATCGCAATGCAAGGAAGTATGTCCAAAACAAACGCAGACCGTTACCCCGGGGACGAGGAAATAGCCGATCGACTTCATGGCATGGATTACGGCCGGGAGAGTGACGATAAATGCAGATGGAGACCTTTCCAGATAGCGTTTTTGCTGATGGATATCAACTCCATAATTGATGACGAGTCCCCGGAAAGGAGCATCGTCGATCTGATATGGTTCCCCACCGGCGGCGGCAAAACCGAGGCATACCTCGGGCTGACCGCATTTACAATTTTCTATCGTAAGCTGGCACATCCCAAAAACTCCAATGGCACGGCTGTTATTATGCGCTACACGCTCCGCCTTTTGGCGGCGCAGCAGTTTACCCGCGCCGCTACACTCATTTGCGCTTGCGAGTACATTAGGCAGGATTGCGCTCAAAAGAGACATAAGTATCCCTCCTATCCGCTGGGGAAAGAGCCGATTACCATCGGACTCTGGATTGGCGGATCTCATATTCCAAATAAAAATGTCGGAACCGGAGAGCGTTCCAATAGTGCGGAATACCATTTGGGTAAGCTGCAGAGTGTGAGCAGCCCATATTATGTTCGTAACGAAAAGGAACGTCATAATAAGTTCCAGGTGTTGAAGTGTCCCTGGTGTGGAACAAAGATGGTTAAGGATGATAAAAACGGCCGTCTGGTTGGAGAATGGGGATATAACATGAGCGGCGGTAAACATTTTTATATGTTCTGTCCGCACGAAGATTGCGCATTTACCAAAAGACTTCCTATTCAGATTATCGATGACGAACTCTACGAAGCACCTCCTACATTATTGTTTGGCACGGTGGATAAATTTGCCATGCTTCCTTGGGACGGACGAATCGGTGCATTTTTCGGAATCGGGAAAGACAATCGCACTCCGGAACTTATTATCCAGGACGAATTACACTTGATTTCGGGCGCATTGGGTACGGTTGTTGGACTTTATGAAACTGCAGTGGACGCAATTTGTGGTCAAAAGGGTGTATATCCCAAAGTGATTGCATCTACCGCTACGATACGGAGGGCAAAAGAGCAGTGCTCCGTGCTGTATAACCGCGAGGTGGTGCAATTCCCGGCCCCCGGATTGGATGCGGAGGACTCCTTCTTTGCAAAAGAATCCGCCGTTGATTATGAAAAAGGTGATTACGGGCGCAAGTATGTTGGTATTATGCCTTCCGGCAAAACCAAAGCCATGATGGAAATTCGCACTATGGCTGCGCTCATGCAGAAGATTTATATCATGGACCTTTCGGAAGAGGTTAAAGATAAGCTGTGGACGTTGACGGTATACTTTAACAGTCTGAAGGACCTGGGTAAGGCTTCAACGTTGGTGGACGATGACGTAAAGGATTTTATTGTTCGCACGGCAAATCGTATGTTTACGGGGAGACGGCTCATCGTCAGTGCGGACGAGCTTACCAGTCGCGTTTCCACTACGGCATTAAACGAAACTTTGGATAAATTGGAAAAGATTGAATACTCCAAAGAAAATGAAGCGGCCAAACGGTATGCTTCCAATGTGCTGCTTGCCACGAACATGATCTCCGTTGGCATTGACGTGGCGCGATTGAATGTCATGTTGATGATCGGGCAACCTAAACTTACCAGTGAATATATTCAGGCATCCAGCCGTGTGGGACGTTCCTTCCCCGGCGTTGTCTTTGTGCAGTACGATGCAACAAAGAGTCGCGACCGCTCCCACTATGAGCGATTCCGCTCTTATCATGAATCATTTTATCGTTTTGTCGAGCCAACCGGAGCAACTCCGTTTTCCCGTCCGGCGCGTGAACGAGCTCTGCACGCCGTCCTCGTTTCAATGATGCGTCAAATGACCGGAATGAGCGAAGACAAGGATGCCATCAACTTTGACAAGGAGTACTTTGCAGACACAATAAAACAAATCGAAACATTCGTCACAGATAGGGTGACAGGGATTAACGAGCGCTCCGAGGGACAGGCAAAAGACGATGTAAACGAAATCCGGACGGAGATTGAGGAGTTCTTCGATCTTTGGCAATCCTATGTGGATGAATGTAACGGAGAACACCCATCCGTTCCGTTGTATTTTGGCCGTCGATTCATGGTTAATCCTCCCGCAGGAGATGCACGTCGGCTGCTTAAACAATACAATTCCTCAGGTAAGGATAGTGCCGTTGAAACTTTGACCTCAATGCGAAATGTGGATACCCCGGTATCGGGCAGTATTATAGTTTGGGGGGATAACAATGTCTGAACAGGTGAAGGCGAAGGTGGAACTGAATAAGGTTACCCACTCCGTTCGTGCCGCTCAGGCGGTTTTGCAGTATGGTGTAGGAGCTATGGTGGACTTCCCGGATCAGACATTGGTTACGGCTGCACCGGAGTACTGGAGTGGGACAAGCAGAATCTATGATGATCGCTTTGCCAAAGCTCTTGGGGTGGACTACTTTGCTTTACCCACCAACATTGCGTACGCACGTTTTCCCGAATGGTATTTCTGTCCGAAGTGTCGAAGATTTCAGCCGTTAAAAAACTGGGTGTCTGAGTACAGAAAAACAGCCAAGCCAAAAATGCTTGAACGGGATGAGTATATGGTTGAGCATATGCAATGCCCCCGGTGCCGACAGGATTTGGTTGTAGCGCGTATTGTCACGGTGTGTGAAAGTGGTCATTTGAATGATTTCCCCTGGGTAAAATGGGTTCATGCAAAGGCGAAGAAACCGATCTGCGGAAATCCGGAGCTGAAATTTAAGACGGGCGCATCCGGAACGGAAGGGCTTGAAGGATTGAGCGTTAGCTGCTCCTGTGGTGCCGTTGCGACATTAAGAGGCGCATTCGATAAGGATTGCTTTCAAAAACTGGATGAAGATTTGGGAACCAATCAATTCAGATGTGACGGAAATCATCCGTTTCGGCACACCAAAGAAAAGTGCGTTTGCTACCCCAAAACCGTGCAGAGAGGCGCATCGTCCGTTTACTTTCCTGTAGTGCATAGTTCATTGGTCATTCCTCCGTATGCGGATAAGTTGAATGCAAAAATAGAGCAAAGCAAAGCTTATGATGATTGTATGACTATCATCAGCGATGAGGACCCCGAAGAAAAGATCGCAACAATCACCCGGCGATTGCCGAAATGGGTAGATAAAATTGCACTGGAGATCGGTGCACCCCACACAGAAGTTGAAAAAATTCTGACTCAAAAATGGTTGGATCCGGTGCCGGAAGGCGTAGACGTGACCGGGATTCAGTATCGTGTGGAGGAATATACGGCGCTGTCCGGTGAAGTAGGCGCAGTCGGTTCCGGGTTGGGTGACTTTTCCCGTGAGGAAATGGATATCTCCGAGTATGGTCTCCCTCATATTAAAGCCATTTCCCTCATAGACAAAGTGCGTGTGGTAAATGCATTGATTGGTTTCTCCAGAATTCAGCCGGCAATGACCCGCAATGATGTAGGCTTTGTGGATGTTAAGGACCCCGACACCCGGTGGTATCCCGCTTATGAAGTGCGCGGCGAGGGCATCTTTATAGAGTTTAACCAAGAAGACATCGACAACTGGGTTGAAACCCATCCGGCGGTCAACGAAAGAGTCGCCATACTAAACCGCAATTATGCAACATCGTTCATCGGGAAAAATCATCCTCGAACGATAACACCCAAATTTCTTATGCTGCACACGCTATCCCACTTGCTCATTTCTCAGCTGAGTTTTGAATGCGGGTATAGCATTGCTTCCCTAAGTGAGCGCTTATACTGTGCGGAGGAATCCGACGGGAAAAATATGGCGGGCATTTTCATCTATACGGCCAGTGGCGACGCAGAGGGAACATTGGGGGGACTGGTTCGCCAAGGAAGACCGGATGCGTTCCCCGGTATTCTTAGAAAAGCAATTGCAAACGCCAAGACTTGCTCAAATGACCCGGTATGCATAATGAGCCGAGGGCAAGGTCGCGACTCTCTGAATTTGGCTGCATGTCATGCTTGCGGGTTGCTCCCCGAAACCTGTTGCGAAGAGAGAAATGCATTCCTGGATCGAGGTGTCATTGTTGGAACATATGAAAACCCAGGAATCGGGTTTTGGGCAAATATTGACTGAGTTTCAACGGGTGACAAAATATGAATGATTTTTCTACGTGGCTAAAAAATAACACAACCCTGTCAGATTCTTCGATATACAAGTACAGTCATGCAGCCAACACGGTCATGAAAGAAATGTTGGATTTGGGGGTGATTGACAAACCGTTTACGGAGATGACGGAGATTGAAATTGATATCGCTATGGCAGTCATTCTTCATGACCAACACTTTATCAAGAAGAATACCACAGGGAATACAATGTATAGTAATGCATTAAAGCAATATCGGGCCTTCAAGCAGGATGAGACCGTTGCCGATATAGAAGAGACCAAAGCCGCACTTCAAAAGGAAAATATTTCCGAAACGGAGCGGCAGGAACTGATTAATGCAAGAGTTGGGCAAGGGCAGTTTCGGAAGAGAGTCTTGCAAAAGTATGAGAATCGTTGCATTATCACCGGAATTGACAATCCAAGGTTACTGATGGCGAGTCACATTAAACCATGGGCGGTATCAACAAATACGGAGCGGCTAAATACCGAAAACGGATTGTGCCTTAGCCCTGCGTATGATCGATTATTTGATATTGGGCTGATAACCTTTTCTTCAAAAGGGAAATTACGGATTTCTTCGCAATTGGGTTCAAAAAATGCAGAGCGGCTGTACATACATCCAGGAATGCAATTTGATATCAAAATAACGCCCACCTTGCTGCTGAATTTGGAGTATCATCAGGATACCATTTTTATAAGATAGCATCTTGCTCCGTTTTTTCTGTAACCGGAATCCTCTTCAGATTCTTCCGCAAAAACGACCGAACCGTATTCACACTGATTCCCAGTTGCTGCGATATTTCCTTAGCGGAGCACCCAACAGCGTGCAAGGCCAGTATCCGGCTGTGATCCCGCTGCGCATTGTAAAGTCGTTTCCCTCGGGGAGTAGCGCCCAGGCGGTGGCGATAGACGCTGCCGTCCAGGAAGTGAATCACCAGTGTTTGCTTCGACGTAACCACCATTTTGCGAATCAGAATCCTCTGCTTTGTTTTCCGCTTGGGTCATAGCGACACCCCCTACAGAAACGACAGTATATTGCCGGTTCCGGGATAGTCAATGACAGGGCCGGAGAGTTATCAGAAAGTTATCATTATTGTTTGGCAAACCTCAGATTTACTGACTGTTCACTTTAACATTATCCAAAATTACAGATTTGGGGGCATTATGTATAACGAAGAAGCGTACACAATATACCAACAGGCAGAAGCATTCAAATTAGCATATGAACGATGTATGATGTGTATCAACCAAAACGGGGCTATCATTCTGCCAATACCTGCAATGGTCAATTCCGCCTTTTCTGTGGAGTTATTTTTGAAAGCGGTAATAAAGGAGAAAACCAGTGAATGCCGCTCTCATAAACTATCGGATTTGTTCAATAGACTGCCTATTGAAATACAACAAGAAATTATGAATGAAACTAACCACTCGGACTTTGAAACACAAATTGAACGTTTTTCAGATGCCTTTGTGGATTTTAGATATATCTACGAAGATATTTTCAAAACTAAAGACTTGAATTTGAAGTTTTGGGAAGATTTTTCTTCCGCAATATATAAAATTGTGCCTACCCATATTGCTCGAAAAGGGGCTCCGCTATATATCGATCCCTCCATAAAGTAAAGGAATACCTCGACCATTTGATTTTGTATGAATAGAGATGCTTTTTGCATCCAGTCAACTTGTTCATCCGATATGCGATAAATAAGTTTGAAAAACATTGAACTTGTTTCTCCGATGTGCTATAATCAAGTTCATGCAGAACATAAGGGGGATTCACATGGACTTTCGTGTACATGAGGATATCGAGGTCATACTGGAGTTACTGGGGATGACCATTCAGGAATTTGCACAGGAACTTGGGGTAAGCACCAGCACGGTTTCCCGCTGGAAAGAGCCAGGAGAAACAGTTTCACCCGCCAATCTTGAAAAAATTTATGAGTATGCGTTCAAAAAGAAAATTCGCCTGAACAAGATTAAGGAGCAGTTGTTTCGGGAAGAATGTCTGGAGAACCATGTCCTACTGTTTCACGGAGCCAAAACTGATATTTCAGGCGATATTTCCATTGAGAAGTCAAGAAAAAACAACGATTTTGGTCAGGGCTTCTATTGTGGAGAAAATCTGGAACAGTCTGCGATGTTCGTTTCCAACTTTCCGCACTCGAGCTTGTATATGCTGGATTTCGACAAATCCGGTATGACAGAGCTGAAACTGGGTGTAGAACAGGATTGGATGCTGATGATCGCATTCTTCCGTGGCAAATTGACCGGCTATGCCGAGCATCCGATGATTCAGAACATTCTGAATCGGCTGAACGGAATCGATTATGTGGTAGCACCGATTGCGGACAACCGGATGTTCCAGATCATCGACAGTTTTATTGAGGGCGAAATAACAGATGTCCAGTGCCGACACTGCCTTTCTGCTACCAATCTGGGCAACCAGTATGTTTTCCTTACACAGAGGGCGGCAGATCGGATAGAAATTCTACGCAAATGCTATCTTGCATCGATTGAGAAGGAAGCATATATCTCCGTGCGGAGTGAGGATGCAAAGGTCAGCAACGACAAGGTCAAAATTGCCCGCAAGCAGTATCGTGGGCAGGGTCAGTATATTGAGGAATTTTTGCTATGAAGAAGATCGACGAAGAGGGTCTGAAGCTATGTGCATTACAGGCTGATATTTTTGCAGAGTCCCTTGAAACAACTCAGTGCAGCTCTCCCATTTTTATCCGTAGATTCATAAATTCCCAGGTTGCAGCCAGAATGGACCATAGAGGCTTTTTATTGGAAGCCAGCGATGCCGTCAGCATTCTCAACGAAGTGGAGGCACAATACGGACCGACTTCCTACGGAAAAGAACGATACGGCCGGGAAGAACTTTATTGGTTGGGATACCTGTATCGCTACTGGGCCTACACCTATGAAAAGAGTAGTAAACAGGTGTATAAGCAAATGAAAGCAAAGGAGCTCCGTAAGCTGTATTATCCGTATCATTCTCTGGATCCCGCGCAGGCTATTGAGCGAATATTGGAAAGCAACGGAAGCGAAGAAGAGGATTACACAGAAAAAGGTGTCAGAGTTCTCCGGGAAATTCTGGAACGGGAGAAAAAAGCAGAGAAACGGGAATAAATTTCACAGGCTGCTTTTGTCCTTTCTGTCCTCGTTGTCCCAGTGCATCAAAATCGAACCCATAAATTAATGCACCATGCCTTCAAAACATGGTGCATTGTATCCACGAGCGGTAGATTTGCCAAAAGCGCTTCACCGTGGATTTCCTGCAGAAGAAGATGAAGATCAACGAGGGCGAGGTCCCTCAGTACTATGTAGAGAACAGCCATGAGGCAATCATCCACCCGCTGCTGTTCGACCGGGTGCAAGAGAAACTTGCCCGGAGGAAAGCGCTGGGCCGGAGTTACAGCGGAAAGAGCATCTTTTCCTCCCGACTGATCTGCGGCGATTGTGGCCACTACCTCGGCTCCAAGGTCTGGAACAGCACAAACAAGTACCGCCGGGTGATCTGGCAATGCAATTACAAATTCAAGGGCGAGTGCAAGTGCGGCACTCCGCACCTGACGGAGGATACCATCAAGGCCAAGTTCCTCGAAGCATACAGCCAGCTCCTGCCGGACCGGGAGCGCCTGATTGAGGATTGCCGGGTCATGCAGGATGCCCTGACAGACTGTACTGGAATTGACCGGGAAACACAGGATCTGCTACAGGATCTGGAGATCGTGATGGAGCTGATCCAGCGCTGTGTCGAAGAAAACAGCCGGGTGGCGCAGGATCAGGATGAATATCTTGCCCGGTACAACGGGCTGGTGGAACGGTACGAAAAAGCACAGGGGCGGATAAAGGCTCTGGAGAAGGAGCGTACAGAGCGGATGGCAAAAGCGGATGCCATCGGTGGATTTATGTTCCGGCTGCGGGAGCTGGACCAGCCGCTGGAGCATTTCGATCAACGGCTATGGTTGGAAGTCATCGATCACGTAACAGTTCAGCGTGATGGGCTCATATTCAGATTCCAGAATGGAACGGAAAAACGGGTGTAAAACAGAAAAGCTCAAGAATCTGAGGGGTGGTAAACCTCTCTTTTTCTTGTTATAATACCGTTTGAACGAAACAGTTGAACGGGAGTACCGAGAATGCGAGATAATGAAATAGCAAGACGAATCCGGCAAGAAGCAAATTCACTGTCCAATACAGTTTCCAATCTAAATGCATTGGCTGATGAATTGGAAGGAATAGAAGCGTCCACTCCTACAATTAATCATGTAATCATGCCCAAGATATCGGACAGGGGAAAATGCTACTTACAGTCCGAGAGGCATCTGAAACGCTGGGATTGTCACGGGCAACCGTATATACACTTATTCGCAGAGATGACTTTCCGTCTATACGCATTGGATCAAAGATACTCATAAACACAAAAAAGTTACAAGAATGGGTAGATAATCAGAGTGCAGTATGATTTGAGGGAGATGAACATATAATGTTTATTTCTAAGATTGAAATAACTAATTTTCGGTTATTCGGCGCAGATGCTACGTTTTCGATCGAGGGTTTTAATACTCCTGACGGTGGAACTCCGGGCTCAGGAATCAATGTGTTTGTTGGAGAGAATGGTGCAGGGAAAACCACTCTTCTTGACGCTATTTCGCTTCCATTACTGGAGTATAAAGGTGACAGCTTTTGCCTTGAAGATATGAGCGACCCCCAACAACCAACAACTATCAGAGACCTCGCGGATACGGCCTTTTCTGTGAAAGGCACAATGCCAAAGACAGATTTTAATGCCCTCGGCTTCGTGTTTAAAGCACGTGTGCGCTCGCGGAGCGCAAGCAATTATTTATCCTCCATTGTTGTTTCAGACCAGTTGTTTATCAAGGAGAATCCTGAAAAGCCTGCCGATAATAGTCCAGATTTACGCATGACGGTAAACAACCCATTCTCAGGAAAGCGATTTAGTGAAAACGATGTGTTATTCCTTGACCGGAACAGATATAACCAAATTAAATCCGGCACATTTAATCAAACCCGTTTTGACAGGATGCTCGAGGACTTGGATTACCAGTATATCAAGGGGCTTGATTCTGTTCCTGATATAAATACAGCCGTCAGTGAACAGGTCCGAAAAGCTACTATCTCATCAACCCCGTTAAGCTCCACTGTATCAGAGTTCAAAGAAATCACAGGGATTTCGGTCACCCTTGATTTTGTAGAAAACTATCGGCCATTCAAGGAAGCAATATTTGTCCAGCGAAAAGATAATAGTCAGCAAATCCGATTAAGCAATATGGGTTCGGGCTATGAGATGTTCTTTGCACTAATCTATGCATATAATATGGCGCTCCAAGGCAACAAACAGCTGATTATTCTGATTGATGAGCCCGAACTACATATGCACCCATCATTGCAACGGAAACTCGTTGATTATTTATTGAACATTTCAGCTACAGCACAGATATTCATATCCACACACTCTGCACTTTTGATCAAACAGCTTTCAAGTGTAAACAATGCCAAAATCATGGTCCTTCAGCGGCAAGATCATCCTGTTGAAATGGCAGCGCGGAAATTACCATACCTGTCAGCGAATGAGACAAATTATTTGGCTTTTGGGCTCGCTACCGAAGAATACCATAACGAGTTGTATGAACAGCTGAAGTGTATTCATGGTGAGGAACTTGGCATTAAGGCATTTGATACGCAGTTCTTTGTCGGAGAGAAAGGAGAAGTAAAGGACAGGCCATGGAAGGGCAATCCTAATGAGGTCAGTATTCATACGCATGTGCGAAATCAAATCCATCATTCTGCAGATAATGGATTGCCATCTGAGGAAGATATCCGCAAATCCATTGAACGAATGCGTAGCTATTTATAACCGTTCACTTTTATGAGCCAATAAGCAGTAGAGCCCCCTGCCAGAATCCTTTGTTGGGGATCTGGCAGGGGGCAACTCTTGTTATTCAGGTATCTGCGATTTTTCTCGATAAATACTCAGCAAGCGCATCAATAAGGCCCTGATCCGTCTCCATCAGATGTTTTACGACTACTTCGACCAGCTCCTCGCGGTCTTTCCTAATGCCCCGCAACTCATTTATGAGAACGCCATATAGCTTTTTCCCATCATTATCGGCACTGATGTCGGCTTCAGTTTTATATTTTGAAAGCACGCTCGATAGTGGACGGCCCTGAAATACATAATTATCGAGCTTTCTATACAATGTAGTATCTACCTGATCAACGAGCTTTTGCTTTAGATATTTTTCTAAGCTGCTGACGGGAAGATAATCCGGCTCAATATGCTTACATTCCTTGTGTTTGCTCATGAAGTCAGGGACTTGCGACTGGATATCCTTATCAAGGACCACGATTACTTTCGTACCCCGGAGGAGTAGTTTAGAGGATATGACATCATGTGCCATGACCAATGTATTTGTCCATCCGCCTGTCGGCAGGATTTTTATGCGGATATTGTTTATCAAATCCTTTTCTATCAATACGCGTTCAAGGATGCATTTTGCCAGATCATCCTCTACAAAGATAACAGCATCATTCCCATATCCATCGTCACTGTATAAGTTGCGCGTCGCGTAGGCCGGATAACACGGATTCGTAATCATAATTGATCCGTCGAGTTGACGATCCAAATAAAAGATATTCTGAGCCTTTATATCCCTAATCAACTCGAGGGAATGTGTCGAAAAGAATATAGCGGCATTCATTTCATCGGAAATCTGACGCAAAAACAGCAACAAGCGGCGTAGTGATGATGCGTGGAGGGCTAATTCTATTTCGTCAAGAAACACGATAAATGGACGCCCATCATCGAATTTCAGTTTATTGTAACGCCTCAGATTAAGAGAGTGAAGTATGGTGATTAACAAGTTCTCACCAGTGGACATTCTTGCTTGGCTAATAAATTTGCCATCGTCTACCTGATAAAAGTAAGGATGCCCTGCCAAACGAAGCTCACGCTTAACAGGTTCTTTGATAGAGTACAACTTGCTATAATAGGCAGAATCATTGTGCAAAATTAGTCCAAGATTGGATCGCACAAACTCATCGGCTTCAACCATATCCTCCGGTTTTATATTGTCTAATACTCGTAGCGCATTAAAGTTTGTATCTTTAAACCGATTACCAAAAATGACACTTCCTTCATAAAAACCGCTTAGGGACATCTTTTTCTGAGAAGATGATCCCTGCCATTTATTATCACTGAACTCCCATTTTCTTGTTGCTTCACCTAATGTGAATTCAATGGATGCCACACCAGAGGGTTTTCCAAAATATTCATTCATTGGCATGCGAAAGAATACACATGATGCGCACGCAACAAGTGTGCTTTTGCCAGAGGCATTCTCCCCAGTTATGGCGTAAAGGCCCTTTTCAAGGGGAAAGGAAAACGTAATATCTTTTATGGATTTCACGTTGCGAATGTGCATCACGAGTTCCATGTCGAATCTCCTCTTGTATCCCGCGGCGACAATGCCGTTTATGGAGAGATTATACCTGAGGATTTGACATTTTTCAACAGGTGCACCAGTAGAAGTTCACTATTCTGAGAGTATTGCACCCCCCGCAAATCTGCACCCCCTTGCGCCGTTTCTATCAAAACGCGATACCTTTTCCATTCATAGTGTGAGTAGCTCAGTTGGTCAGAGCGCCGGTTTGTGGCACCGGATGTCGGCGGTTCGAGTCCGCTCTCACACCCCACACGGACTCTTAGCTCAGTTGGTAGAGCGGCAGACTGAAGATCTGCGCGTCCCAGGTTCGATCCCTGGAGAGTCCACCAAATAAGGGAGAATGCCAGAGTCTGGTCAAATGGGGCGGACTGTAAATCCGTTGCCGAAAGGCTGCGTTGGTTCAAATCCAACTTCTCCCACCAGCTTTTTGCTATTCCCCGCCACCGGAGGTTTTCCGGTCGTGGGGAATAGCTTTTTCACTTGACAGAAGGCATCTCACGATGGAGTCCGTTTTATTGGACACTACTGCTGATATAATTTGCTGGAAAAGGCCAAAAGTACTATAATAAACTTGCTTGGCTGAATAGAACCGGATATGGGGGCGCGCGTCACAAAAACGAAAAGCTTGTTGACGTGTTTTCTGCATGAGAAGGAGGAGAGAAAATGTACGGAGCACTTCTGGGCGACATGATCGGAGCGCCCTACGAATTTGACAGGGGGAACAAGAGCAAGGAGTTTCCGCTCTTTTGCAAGAGTTCCCGTTTCACGGATGATTCCGTCATGACGATAGCGGTGGCGGAGGCCCTGCTGGACAGCCGGTTTTTGGACGATGACAGCATCCGGGCTGCGCTGATCAAGTCGATGCGGAATTGGGGCAAAAAGTATCCTGATGCCGGCTATGGCAGGAAGTTCCTCTGTTGGCTCAGGGAGAAAGATCCAAAGCCCTACGGCAGCTGCGGCAACGGCTCGGCCATGCGCGTTTCCGCGGCAGGCTGGCTGTTCGATACGCTCGAAGAGACGCGGGAAAAGGCCAGGCTGACGGCTGAGGTCACGCATGATCATCCCGAGGGGATCAAAGGCGCGGAGGCAACTTCCGGCGCGATCTTCCTCGCCAGGACCGGCCGCAGCAAGGGTGAGATCCGGGATTACATTGTGCAGGAGTTCGGTTATGACCTCTCCCGCACCTGTGACCAGATCCGGCCGAGCTATTATCACAATGAGAGCTGCCAGAAGACGGTGCCGGAAGCGATCACTGCCTTTCTGGAGGGGACGGATTTCGAAGATGTCATCCGTACTGCCGTTTCCCTCGGCGGCGATTGCGATACCCTGACCTGCATCGCCGGGAGCATCGCGGAGGCCTTTTACGGCGTGCCTGCCATCCTGAAGGCAGAGTGCAGGCGCCGGCTCCCGGAGGACATGGCGTATATCCTCGGCCGCTTTGATATTTCCCGGAAACACGGTCACGACGATTTTCCCGGCGATACCCTCTCCGGCAGCGGTATCATCGATGAGGCGATCGACCGCGGCTGCCAGACCGGCAGCAAAGAGAATCGGATCGGCGTTTCCGATGGGATGCTTGGAGATGCCGGGAGGGATCATTATTGATCCCCGGGGACAGTCTTTCCTGTTGACAAAAGACCGGATCAATATGATTTTGAACGCTGACAAAGGAGGTCAAGCACAATGAGAACGATTCGTGTAACCGGCAAGGGGCAGATCAAAGTCAAGCCCGACATCACCCGTATCACCATGACCCTCACCGGTGTCTTCAAGGAGTACGGTGAGACCCTGCGCCACTCATCGGAGGCTACGGAGGCGCTGAAGGACGTCCTTTCTGCCTTCGGGTTTGAGCGGTCTGATTTGAAAACGCTCAGCTTCCATGTGGACACGGAGTATGAGAGCTACCGGGACAAGAACAACGACTACAAGCGGCGTTTCGTCGGATACCGGTTCAACCACGCCTTGAAGGTGGAGTTCGAGTCCGACAACGACCGTCTGGGCAAGATCCTGTATGCCCTTGCCAACGGCAAAGTCCGGCCGGAGTTTCGTATCAGCTATACTGTGAAAGACCCGGAAGCCGCAAAGAACCTGCTGCTCGGGAAGGCCGTCGCCGATGCCAAGAAAAAGGCTGCGGTTCTGACCCAGGCCGGCGGCGTCAAGCTGAAAGATATCCAGAGTATCGACTACTCCTGGGGCGAGATCAATTTTGAGTACAAACCGATGGGCGACTTGATGATGGACTGCTGTGAACTGCCGATGACCGAAAAAGCCTATGATCTGGATATTGAGCCTGACGATATTGATGTCTCTGATACCGTCACCGTAGTGTGGGAGATCGCATAAGACGGAAGACAAGCTGATTTTCAAGTATTCACTGTCCGATACCTGACGGATCCCGATATCTTCATTTGAGATCTATGATGGGGATTCGCCCTCGATTCGGTTTCGGCTTCGTTTGTTCTGTCGAATTATGTCGAACGAATTAACGGCATCTTTATGGTGGTTTTGTTGAAACAGGACAGAAAATGTGCTATTTTTATCGGGTAATTGATCAGCTGAAGAAAAAATCGATATGGAGGCGATATTATGAAACTTCAAGTGCTGATCGCCGATTCAGACCCGGATTTCCAACGAACAATGACGCAGGCGCTTTCTCGGGAGGGGGATATGGAAGCGGCCGGTGTTTCATCTGACGGGTTGGAGACCCTTTCCCTGATCCAGACGGCACGCCCGGATGTTGTGCTGCTGGATCTCATCCAGCAGCGGCTTGACGGGCTCGCTATTCTCCGCCGGCTTGCCGGACGGGAGGATGCGCCGCCGGTGCTCGTTCTCACCGGATTTGTCAATGCCGCCGTCGTTGCCGAGTGCGCAAAGCTCGGCGCGGCATATTTTATCCCCAAGCCCTGCGACACCGCGGCGCTCATGCAGTGCCTGCGGCAGTGCGCAAAAGCGGGCGGAAAATCTCCCGCGGCTGTCGCCGCGCCGGCTCCGGTGCCCGCACATCTGGAAAGCGCCGTCACCGACGTTCTCCACGAGATCGGCGTACCGGCGCATGTCAAGGGTTATCAATATTTGCGTGAAGGGATCCTCTTCACGATCCGCGACGCGGACTCCACCGCCGGGATAACGAAAGTGCTTTATCCGACGGTGGCGAAAAAGTTCTCCTCCACGCCGTCCTGCGTAGAACGCTCGATGCGCCATGCGATAGACATTGCATGGAACCGCGGCGACGAGGACGTGCAGGAAAAGATCTTCTGCGGTGCCTTCTCCGGCAGCACGGGCAGGCCCACGAACGGCGAATTCATCGCCACGATCGCCGAGCTTGTTCTGCAGCAGATCGGCAAATAAAAAATACGAAATCCTCCCGGAAAACCGGACGGCATCTGCAGCGGATCGACCGCAGACCGGTTCACCGCGGGAAAAATATACATGCACTTCTCTCCGCAAAATAAATGGCTTTAAATAACGATCGCTTCCTGCCCGGCCCCGGTGAATGCTCACCGGAGCCGGGCAGGAAGCGTTTTATGCCAGATGGAGCCATTCGATGAGCAGCAGCCAGGTGAGGCCGTAGTACGATACGACTGCGACGAGGTCGTTGACGGTCGTGATGAGCGGGCCGGAGGCGACGGCGGGATCGACGCCGATCTTTTTGAAGAAGATCGGGATCACCGTGCCGGAAATGCTCGAGAGCAGCATCGCCGCGATGAGCGCGATGCCGATGCAGCCCGAAACGCCGAACGCCATGAGCGCCGCTTCGCCGCGCAGCAGAAGATATGCCCCGATGAGCGCGAACGAGGCCGCGCCGAGGATCGCGCCGTTCATAAGTCCGACGCGCGCCTCCTTCCAGACAAGCTTCCGCTTCTGCGCGCCGGTTGTTTCGCTGTCCATAAGGACGCGGATCGTGACGGCAAGCGACTGCGTGCCGACGTTGCCCGCCATATCCAGCACGAGCGACTGGAAGCACACGATGAGCGTGAGCTGCGCCACGACGCTCTCGAAAAGGCCGACGACGCTCGACACGACCATCCCGAGCCCCAGCAGCGCGAGCAGCCATGGCAGACGCTTGCGCACGCTCTGCACGAGCGTTTCGTTGAGATCCTCCTCCGCGGAGAGACCGGCGAGCCGGGCGTAGTCCTCGCTCAGCGCGTCGTCCACCGTCTGGATGAGGCTTTGCGCCGTTACGACGCCGAGCATCCGATTTTCCTCGTCCAGCACGGGGATGGAGTCCTCGGAATAGTCCTGGATGCGCGGCAGCGCGTCTTCAATGCGCTCGTGCGCGTAAACGTAGGGGTAGGAGGTCGCGATCAGCTCCGCGAGCGGATCGCCCTCGCGCGCGATGATGAGGTCTTTGAGATCGATCGCGCCGTAGAAAGCGTTGTCGGAATCCACAACATAGATCGTGGAGATGTTGTCGTGCTCGGCGGCCTGCTCGACGAGCTGGTGCATTGCGGCCTTGACGCTCAGCCCCTCGGGGATGACGATGCAGTTCGTCGTCATAATGCTGCCGATCTCGTCCTCGCCGTAGACCCAGAGCCGCGCGATCTCGCGGCGCTTCGGCTCGTCCATGAGCTCGACGAGCGTGTTTTTCTCGCCGCTTTCGAGTGTTTTGAGATAGTCCACCGCAGCGTCGGCGTCCATGCGCGAGAGCACGTTCACCCGCCGCCGGAGGCTCAATTCATTGAGATACGCCGTCATCGGCTCGGCGTATTCGAGCACGGCCGAGAGCTCCGCGGCGTCGAGCGCGTGATAGATCCGCTGCCGCTCAGAGAGCGTGAGCGCCTCGAGCGCGGCGGCGATGTCGTTTTCGTGATAGTCGAGCAGCTTCTCGCGGAACGCCTTCGGCGAGAGATTGCTGCGGACGAGCTCCGTCAGCTCCCGGTCGTAATCCGGGTGGCGGAGCTGCATGAGTTCGGTTTTGTTTTCCATGTTTCTGCCCTCCGTTTCAACGATTTTTTGATAACCGCGCCGGAGCAGGGCAAAAAAATATCACCGCTGCCCGGCGTGCGGCGCACGTCGATCCGGGCAATGGTGAGCAGCGGAAAAGAGAGACTTCACCGGCCTGCGCGGCCATACGAAGTCCCTGGGATGCGTCTCGCCATGCCCCATATTCGTCCGTTACTGCCGCTGTCCATGGTAGTCCCTCCTTTTAAAATCAGATATATTCTCTATATAACACACGGCAAACGCCTGTGTCAAGGCAAAAAGCCGCCGGTCAGATTTTCTGACCGGCGGCAGCTGTTTTGCGGATTTTTTCGGAATTATTCGATGAGGCCGCTCTCTTTGAGCAGCAGCTCGACGTCCGTGCCGCGGATCTTCTTGAGCACGATCTTCATGAGCTCACGCTCGCCGAAGTTCAGCTCGGCCTCGGAGAGAGGCTTTTTATCGATGGCGTAGTAGCACGCGCGCAGCAGCTCACGCACGTCGTACTTGCTGCCCCAGACCTCAGGCACGCCGCGGTCTACGTTCAGCAGCGTGTATACCGACTCCATGCCGGTGCGCATCGAATACTCAGTGGTGAAGATGGTGTCGCGCGGCGTTTCGGCAAACTGGCCGATGAAGGCAAAGTTCACCGCGCCCTCCGGCACGACGCGCGGCCGGTCGGATTCCTTCCTCGGCTGGAAGAAGGCGTTGATATACGGCATGAAGCACGTCGTCGTGTTGCACGCTACGCTCGCGAGCATGTCGATCCGGTCGATGGGCACGCCGATGTGATAGAGCCACTCGCGGCAGATCTCTTCGCCGGTGCACTCGCGCATGGGCTTGCGGACGTAGTTGCCCGGGCGGTCGGTGTTGAGCGCGTACAGCCACACGAGCACCGTGTCCTTATTCTGCGACTTGAACTGCGGCTGACGGTTGATCGTCCAGGAAAGGTACCAGTTCTCGGTGCTGTCCTTGACCGTGACGATGCCGCCGGTCGTGACCTTGCCCTCGCGCGGGTCGCGGTGGCAGACGTTGATGATGTGCCGGATGATCTCCTCGTTCGCCGTGGCGACGGTCGCGCTCATCCAGTTGGTGGCGTTCACGTCGGAGCAGAACTTGTCCGGGTTGCCGTATTCGCCGTTCTCGGCCTGCGCAGCGATGTTCTTCCACATATCCCAGCTCTCGCCCTTGCCGTTCTCGATGCCGGAAAGGTCGGGCGCGTGGGTCTGGTCGCCGTAGCAGGAGGTGTCGGTGCAGCAGCCGTTCGTGATGAACACGAGATCGTCCTCAATGAGATCGAGCGTCTGCTCCTGGCCGTCCTTCACATAAACGATGGCCTTGGCGACTCTCTTATCGCCGTGCTTTTCGATGACGACGTTCTTCACGTCCATGCCGTACTCGATGCGCACGCCGTGGGATTCGAGATACTTCACGAGCGGGAGGATCATGCTCTCGTACTGGTTGTACTTCGTGAAGCGCAGCGCGCTGAAGTCGGGCAGACCGTCGATGTGGTGGACGTAGCGGCAGAGATAGCGCTTCATCTCCAGCGCGCTCGACCAGCGCTGGAAGGCGAACATCGTCTGCCAGTACAGCCAGAAGTTCGTGCTCCAGAAGCTCTCGGGCAGCACCTCGGAGATCTTCTTGTCCTCAAGATCCTTCTCCGGGGTCAGAAAGAGCTTGGAGAGCGCCATGGCGGAGGCCTTGTCGAGAGCGAATTTCTTGTCGGTGTGGGCGTCCTCGCCGCGGTTGACGCTCGCGCGGCAGAGCGAGTAGTTGGGGTCGTGCTTGTTGAGCCAGTAGTATTCGTCAAGCACCGTTACGTTCGGCGTCTCGATGCTCGGCACATCGCGGAACACGTCCCACATGACCTCGAAATGGTTGTCCATCTCGCGGCCGCCGCGCATGTAAAAGCCCTTGGTGATGTCGCGGTAGCCGTCGCAGCTGCCGCCGGCAAGCTCGTGCTTTTCGAGAAGATGGATGTGCTCGCCCTTCATCTGGCCGTCGCGGACGAGATAGAAGGCCGCGGTCAGACCGGCGAGACCGGTGCCGATGATATAGGCGGATTTGCTGTCGACGCCCTCCGGCTTTTCGGGGTGGGCGAAGGATTCATACGTTCCGGCAGAGTAATACATAATATTGACCTCCTGTGAGATTTGTTTTTCTTTTGATGGCCTTATATTACCCCAAAGAATTTTATTTACCATAAACAGAAGTGCCCCCGTGATAAGGGTTTTATCACGGGGGCGCGAAGTGTAAAGTTTTTGATCAAATCGGAGATTTTGTTTAAATTTTAAAGCGCGCGAGCGCTTCGCGGATCGAATCGTGGATGAGAAGCGCGAGCCGGTCAACGATCTTCTCCGGCTCCTCGGTCATGCCGTCGCGGATCCAGTCGAGCATGATGCCGATGAAAACGTAGCCGTAGACCTGCGCGATGAACGCCTTGTCCTCATCGCGGACGGTCATACCGGCGGACTGCTCGTCGATCACGCCGAGAATGAGATGGTCCACGGGCGGGCGGAGATACCGCTCGACCTGCTCGCGGTCCACACAGTGGTAGACGTTCAGAATAAACGGCTTATTCTGCCGCACGGCCTCGAAGATCTGCAGAAGGCCCTGCTGCCAGGTGTCGTGCGTTTTCTTCTCCTCGAGCGCGCGGCGCGCGTCCTCCAGACACGACCACTCCACGAGATCGTAAATGTCCTTGAAGTGGTAGTAAAACGTCATGCGGTTGATGCCGCAGTCCTCGGCAATGTCGTTGATGGTGATCTTTGTGAGCGGCTTTTTGAGCAGCAGATTTTTGAGCGACTGCTCGAGCGCCCGCTTTGTTACCTGTGACATGGCGTTCTCCTTATCCGATATTTTGATTTTTCCCGTCCGCGAGCGCGAGAAGCGAGCGTTCCTGCTCGATCTCACCCCGATACGGGTAGGCTTCGGCGATCTTTTCAAACCGGCCGCGCAGCAGGGCGGCGCGCTCTTTGTCGCCGTCGTGCAGCAGGGCGAGGGCGTATCCGGTGCGCAGCACACTGGGGAAATCCTTCATCTGGCGCATGAAGCGGCGCTGCGGCTTTGTGAGCATCGCATCGACCGTGCCGCGGCGGTTTTCGCCGAGGAGCTCCAGATACATCTCGTCGCACAGCAAAAGCGCGCGGTAGAGCGCGACGAGGTTCGCCCCGCCGGAGAGCAGGCGCGACATCGCCTCGTGCGCCTCGGCGAAGCGGTGCTCGTCCATGAGGCGGCTGCAGCAGAAAACGCCGGTCGCGGCGACGAGGGCGTTTTGCATTGCCTCGTCCGACGGCATGACAAACCATTCGTCCGGCATATCGCGCAGGCGCTCGCCCTCCGTCTGGCGGCTGTTTACGGCCATTTGCAGATAAAAGGCGCGCATGGCCTCCGGATCGCGGCGCAGGGAGAAGGCGTTTTTGCCGTCGTTGTCGATCGGCCCGAGCCGGAGCGGGATGCCGTTCGTGAGCGCGAGGTAAAGCCCCACGAACGCAAATAGAAAGAGCAGAGACGCGCCCACGCTGCCGCCGCCGGAGAGGAAGTACCCGCCGAGCGCGAGAAGCGCGGTGAGCAGATTCATAAGCGGCCCCGCGAGATTATAAAGCATCACCGGAATTTTCCCGTCCACAGGCTCCGGCGGCGTCATCAGGCACTGCCCGCCCGTCCCGGCGAGCTTCAGGCGGCGAAAGCGAAGCGCACCGTTTTCGCGCTGCAATTGGAGATTCCCGATGCGGAACGAGCAGAATTTATACCCTGTCAGCAGCCCGCCGATCAGATGGCCGGTCTCGTGCAGGATGATCTGCAAGGCGAAGGAGACGCAGAGCCCGGCAAGCCCGAAGAGGAACACGGCGAAAAAGCTCTCGTTTTCAGGAAGCGCATAGGCGACGCCCGCGCCGAGCCCCACGCAGAGAACGAGCGAGAGGATCATCCCCGGCTGAATGGCTGATGGCTTCTTATTCTTTGCCTTTGTGTCCATACTATCACCCGACGGCATTATAACAGATTTTTTGCCGGATGCAAATGCATGACAGCACCGCCTCCTGCGCGGAAAACATTTGAAAAAAGGACGGGAATACTGTATACTGACTCTGTTTGTATATGGGGAGGGATCCGGATGACCGATATCGAGATCGCGCACAAGTGCGCGTTGAAAAATATTTCCGAGATCGCCGCGGCTGCGGGCATCGGCGAAGCATACGTTGAGCCTTACGGCAGACACAAGGCGAAAATTTCTCTCGACCTGCTGCGCGAAAAGGCCGCCGCGCCGGACGGAAAGCTCATTCTCGTCACGGCCATCACGCCGACGCCCGCGGGCGAGGGAAAGACTACGACCTCCATCGGCCTTACCGATGCGCTCCGCCGCTGCGGAAAAAACGCGCTCGCCGCGCTGCGCGAGCCGTCGCTGGGGCCGGTGTTCGGCATCAAGGGCGGCGCGACCGGCGGCGGCTATGCCCAGATCGTCCCGATGGAGGACATAAACCTTCATTTTACCGGCGATTTTCACGCCATCGGCGCTGCCAACAACCTGCTCGCGGCGCTGCTCGATAACCACATCCAGCAGGGCAACGCCCTCGGGATCGATCCGAAGCAGATCACGTGGAAGCGCTGCGTGGACATGAACGACCGGCAGCTGCGGCACGTTGTGGACGGTCTCGGCGGAAAGACGAACGGCTGCCCACGCGAGGACGGGTTTGACATCACTGTGGCGAGCGAGATCATGGCGGTGTTCTGTCTCGCGGAGAGCCTTTCGGATCTCAGGGCGCGGCTCGGCCGCATCATCGTGGGGTATACCTATGACGGCGCGCCTGTTACGGCGCACGATCTCAGGGCCGAGGGCGCAATGACCGCGCTGCTGCGCGATGCGCTCTGCCCCAACCTTGTCCAGACGCTCGAGGGCACGCCCGTGCTCGTCCACGGCGGCCCGTTTGCGAATATCGCCCACGGCTGCAACAGCGTGCTCGCTACGCGCATGGCGCAAAAGCTCGCGGACTATACCGTCACCGAGGCGGGCTTCGCCGCCGATCTCGGCGCGGAAAAGTTCTTTGACATCAAGTGCCGTCTGGCAGATCTGCGCCCCCACGCCGTCGTGATCGTGGCGACGGTGCGCGCGCTCAAATACCACGGCGGCGCGGAGAAGGACGCGCTCGGCGCGGAAAATCTCGAAGCGCTCGAAAAGGGCCTTCCGAACCTTCTGCGCCATGCGGACAATATTAAGAATGTATTCGGCCTTCCGTGCGTCGTGGCGGTGAACGTTTTCCCGACGGACACGGAAGCGGAGCTTGCGCTCGTGGCGGAGAAATGCGCCGCGCTCGGCGTCAAAGCCGTGCGCAGCGACGTGTGGGCGCGCGGCGGCGCGGGCGGCGAAGCGCTCGCGGCCGAGGTCGTGCGGCTCTGCGAGGAGAAAAACGAGTTCCGCTTTGCCTATGATCTTGACGGCACGATCGAGGAGCGGCTGGACGCTCTCTGCCGGAACGTGTACCGCGCGGACGGCGCTGTTCTCACGCCGGAGGCAAAAAAGCAGGCCGCGCGGCTCACGGCGCTCGGTTTCGGGGCGCTGCCGGTGTGCGTTGCCAAAACGCAGTACAGCTTTTCGGACGACGCGGCAAAACGCGGCGCGCCGGAGGGCTTCACCGTGACGGTGCGGGAGATCCGCGTCTCGGCGGGCGCGGGCTTTCTCGTCGCGCTCACGGGCAATATTATGACGATGCCGGGCCTGCCGAAGTCACCCGCCGCCGAGCGGATCGACGTGGACGAAAACGGCGTCATTACGGGGATGTTTTAAGAATGGAAATGCTCCGCAAAAGCGTGAATGATTTTACCGCCTTGCTCGCGTCCAAGGCGTCCGTGCCGGGCGGCGGCAGCGCAAGCGCGCTTGCCGGATCGCTCGCCGCCGCGCTCGGCGGCATGGTGGGGGAGCTCACCGTCGGAAAGAAAAAAAACGCCGCCGTCGAGCCGATACTGCGTGAGCTGCTCGACGAGGCGGAAACGCTCCGGGGCCGGCTTTTAGATTGTGTGGAAAAGGACGCCGCGGCGCTCGCGCCGCTCGCGAAGGCCTATGCGATACCGAAGGACGATCCGCAGCGGGCCGAAACGCTCGAGGCGTGTCTCACCGCCGCCGCCGCGCCGCCGATGGAGGTGCTGGAGCTTACCGGGCGGACGGTGGAGCTGCTGCGCGGCTTTGCCGACATGGGAAGCCCCATCGCGGTCTCGGACGCCGCGGTCGGCGCGGCTCTCGCTCTCGCGGCGCTTCGCGGCGCGGAGATCAACGTGCGCGTCAATACGCGGCTGATGCAGGATCGGGAGCGCGCCGCCGCGCTCGACGCGAAGGCTCACGCGCTCGTGGATAAGTATGCGCGGCAGGCCGAAAAGATCTATAACGATGTATACGGGAGGCTCGCGCGATGAGCATGCTTCTCCGCGGCGCGCCCGCTGCTGCCGCGCTCAACGAAAAAACGGCGCAGCTCGTATCCGGCCTGCGCGAAAAGGGCGTCGTCCCGACGCTCGCCGTCGTGCGCCTTGGAGCGCGCGAGGACGATCTCTCCTACGAGCGGGCGGCGGTGAAGCGCTGCGCCGCCGTGGGCATCGAAACGCGGAGCGTCTCTCTGCCGGAGAATGCTTCCGGCGAAGCGCTCGAAGAAACGCTGCGCTCCCTGAGCGCCGATGCATCGGTACACGGCATACTGCTGCTGCGCCCGCTGCCTGCGGCGCTGGACGAGGCGCGCATACTGCGCGCCATCGCGCCGGAAAAGGATGTGGACGGCGCGGCGGAGGGCTCTCTCGCCGCGGTGTACGCCGGGACGGACGAGGGCTTTGCCCCCTGCACGGCGCAGGCGGTGCTGGAGCTGCTGGACTATTATGAAATTCCCATCGAGGGGAAGCGCGCCGTCGTGCTCGGGCGGAGCCTCGTCGTCGGACGTCCGGCGGCAATGCTGCTGCTGCACCGCGGCGCAACGGTGACGCTCTGCCACTCAAAGACCGAAAACGCGGCGGGCCTTGCGCGCGAAGCGGACATCCTCGTCGCCGCGGCCGGGCGGCGCGAGAGCGTCGGCGCGGCGTATTTCCGCGCCGGACAGACGGTCATCGACGTCGGCATACACTATAACGAAGAGACGCAGAAGCTCTGCGGCGACGTTGCTCTCGCCGAAGCGGATGGCGTCGTTCGCGCCGTTACGCCCGTGCCGGGCGGCGTCGGCGCGCTCACCACGGCGGTATTGGCCGCGCACACGGCAAAAGCCGCGGCGCGCCGGATAAAATAAATTCAATTCAGAAAACACATGACAGAGTAGGTGCAAAGCGTAAAGTGCCGCGGGATGGGATGTTGTCCGTGGACGAAGCGGCGAGAGCCGTGCGGTTTTGCTCCGCATCCGCTGCCACCCGAGGATACCGCTCCTTCCGTGGCAACTGTCACGAAAGGAGTCTTTTTACGCCATGAAAACAAGAAAACTTGCCCTGAACGCCGTGCTGGCGGCAATGTGCGCCGCGCTCGGCGCGCTCGCACTCGATCTCAACAGCATCAAGATCACCTTTGAGAGCTTCCCCATCCTGCTCGGCGCGCTGCTCTTCGGCCCGCTGGACGGCCTTGCCGTCGGGTTCGTGGGGACGCTTTTGTACCAGCTTCTGCGCTACGGCGTTTCGGTCACGACGCCGCTTTGGATATTGCCCTACGCGCTTGCGGGGCTCGTGACCGGCTTTTACGCCAAGCGCCGCGGCTTTTCGCTCACGACCGGACAGACGGTCGGCATCGTCGTGGCCGCCGAGGTGCTCGTCACGGCGCTCAACACGCTCGTCATGTACATCGACGCAAAGCTCTACGGCTACTGGTTTCCGGGCTTCATCTCGGCCATGCTGCTGCCGCGCGGCGCGGTGTGCGTTGTGAAAGCCGTTGTGTTCGGCCTTGTACTGCCGAAGCTGTGCGCGCGCGTGCGCCGCGCGCTGCCCGGAGAGGGGGAGAAAACACATGGAGCTTAACGAAGCGCTCGCTTTTATCCACGCCACCGACTGGAAGGGAAGCCGCCTCGGTCTGGAGCGGATGCGCGAGTTGATGCACCGGCTGGGAAACCCGCAGGACAGCCTGAAATTTATCCACGTCGCCGGGACGAACGGCAAGGGCTCGACGAGCACGATGCTTGCCTCGATCCTGACGGCGGCGGGGTATAAGACGGGGCTTTACACCTCCCCGCACCTTGTGCGCGTGAACGAACGGTTCCGCATCAACAGCTCGGACATCCCCGACGCGGCGCTCTGCCGCGCCGCCGAAGCCGTGAAGGAGGCCGCCGGCGGCATGTCCGACGCGCCCACGGAGTTTGAGATCCTCACCGCGATGGGCTTCCGGCATTTCGCGGCGGAGAAATGCGATGCCGTGGTGCTCGAGGTCGGTCTCGGCGGGCGGCTTGACGCAACGAACGTGATACCCTCGCCCGAGGCCGCCGTTATCACGAACATCGGCCTGGAGCACACCGCCATTCTCGGCCATACGCTTCCGGAGATCGCGCGCGAGAAGGCCGGGATCATCAAGCCCGGCACGACGGCCGTGACGTACCCGGTAAACGCCGCCGTGGACGCGGTATACCGGGAGATATGCGCCGAACGCGGCGCGGTGTGGCGCGGCGCGGCGTTTGACACGCTGCAGGAGCGCGCCCACTCGCTCGCCGGGCAGCGGTTCGACTATAAGGACGAAAAGGACCTGACGCTGCATCTGCTCGGAGAGCATCAGCTCCGCAACGCGGCGCTCGCCATCGAAACGGTGAACGTGCTGCGCGAAAAGGGGTGGAGCATCCCGGAGAGCGCGCTGCGCGAGGGACTTTCCGCGGCGCGCTGGGAAGCGCGGTTCGAGCTGCTGCGCTCCGATCCGCCCGTCATCGCCGACGGCGCGCACAACCCGCAGTGTGTTGAAGCGCTCGCACGCAGTCTGGACGTGTATCTGCCGGGGCAGAAGGTCGTCTTTCTGCTCGGCGTGCTCGCGGACAAGGACTATGAAACGATGCTTGCCCGGCTGCTGCCGTACGGGAAGGAGTTTATCTGCCTGACGCCGGATTCGCCCCGCGCGCTGGGTGCGGACGAGCTTTGCGCGTATCTTCGCGCGAAGGGCGCGCCCGCGGTTTCGTGCGATACGGCAGCGGAGGGCGTGCGCCGCGCGCTGGAGGAAAGCGGCGGGGAAACGCCCGTCGTCGCCTGCGGCTCGCTTTATCTCATGGGCGAGATCCGCGAGGCAGTGAAGAGCGGCAGATAAAAAGGCAGGGGAGGGGCAGCGCACCTCCCCTGCGGGTATGGAGAGCTTCTCTGCATAAAAGGGAGGCGTTGCGCTTTGGCGGCGGGTCTGGTATAGTGGATAAAACGGTGTGGGGAAGGATTTCTTGATACGCTATGAACGGCAGTTATTTTCTTTTGACCAACCTCCTGTCCGAGGACGAAAAACGCGTCATCACGGGCATTGCCGCGCACATCGAGCGCGGCGAGAAGCGCGTCGGCATCCAGCAGATCGCGAGCGAGAATTTCCTCTCCGCCGCGTCGATCGTGAAAATGTGCAAGCGTCTCGGCTTTGACGGCTACAGCGAGCTCTATTACTATCTCAGCCGCCAGATGGACCGGCGCGGCGAGCGCAGCGCGGAAAATCTCAAAACGCTCGTGGACAACTATTCGGACGAACTGGTGAACGGCTTCTGCGCGCTGCTCGACGCTTCGCGCCAGGCGAAGATGTTCACGACCGGCGAGGGCTTTTCCAGCATCGTGGGCGAGTATATCGCGCAGCGGCTCTCCATCTGCGGTTTCATGGTCTATAATAACGTCCATTTCTATGACCACATGCTCTTCTGCTCGGCGCACGATCTCACCGACGAGGAGGCCGCGCCGAGCGTCATGTTCGCCGTGAGCCAGAGCGGGGAGACCGAGCCGGTGCTCAACGACGTGCGCCACGCCCGCCGGAACGGCCACAAGATCGTGACGTTCACCAAGCGCGCCGATTCCGCGCTCGCGCGGCTCGCGGATCTCGTCATCGTGGTGGACGGCTCGAAGCAGACGCTCGCCGGGAGCCTGCCGAACCCCTTTTTCGGCCATGTGATCCTTGCGTTTGAAGAGCTCGTGGCCTACTATTTCGAGCGGGACACAAAGAACTAACATTTTTACTGAATCGGAAATTTTTTCTTTATCGGGGTGTGCTATACTCGCTTTGAGGAACGGCGCACCTTGCTTTTTGCGTATGCGCCGGAAAAAAATAAGAAGAGTATTATCGGAGGAAAAAGGATGAAAAAGATTTTTGCGCTCCTGCTCGCGGTCGTCATGACGCTCGGCCTGCTGGCCGGCTGCGGCACCGCCGCCGAGACCCCGGACACCGAAGCCCCGGCTACCGAGGCTCCCGCTGCGGAAGAGCCCGCCGCCGAACCCACCGCGAAGAAGATCGACACCCTGAAGGTCGCGTTCGTCCCGTCCCGCGAGCCGCAGGAGATCATCACCGTCACCGAGCCTCTCAAGGAGATGCTCAAGAACGAGCTCGCCACGCTCGGCTACGAGGTCGGCGAGGTGGAGATCACCGTCGGCACGACGTATGAAGCGGTCGGCGAAGGTCTTGAAGCCGGCACGATCGACGTCGGCCTCATCCCCGGCGGCACCTACGTTCTCTATGACGACGGCGCCGAGGTCATTCTCACCGCCACCCGCGACGGTCTGAGCAAGGATTCCGACAACGCGAAGGATTGGAACGACGGCCAGCCCACCGAGGCTTCCGACCGCCAGGCGGTTTCCTACCGCGCTCTGTTCATCGCCGGCCCGTCCGAAAAGGGCAAGGAGCTGCAGGACAAGGTCAACGCCGGGGAAGAGCTCACCTGGGAAGACCTCGACGGCGCCAACTGGAGCGTCATGGGCACGTCCTCTCCCGCGGGCTACATTTACCCCGCTCTCTGGCTGCAGGACCACTACGGCAAGGGCATCTCGGATCTCTCCAGCGCCGTGCAGTCTGACTCCTACGCCAGCGCGTTCGCGCGTCTCGCCTCCGGCCAGGTCGACGTTCTCGTGACCTATGCCGACGCCCGCCGCGACTATGCCGAGCGCTGGAACAGCGAGTTCGGCCGTGAAGGCTCCATCTGGGAGGAGACCGGCGTCATCGGCGTCACCGCGCCCATCTACAACGACACCATCTCCGTGAGCAAGAACTCGCCCATCATGGATGCCGATCTGATCGCCGCGCTGCAGCAGGCGTTCATCAACATCGGCAATACCGATGCCGGCAAGCAGGTCATCGCCATCTACAGCCACAACGGCTACCAGATCGCGCAGTCCTCCGACTATGACAACGAGCGCGCCGCGCAGAAGCTCATCCAGGAGCTCTCCGCCGCCAACTGAGACACTTTCCCAACTGCGGGGAGGACGGTACAGCATCAAACCTTCCGCTGTGCCGCCCTCCCCGCGCGCTATATAAGAAAGAGGAGTCCGTATGATTGTATTTGACCACGTTTCCAAGGTATATCTCAACGGCACGGTCGGGCTGGACGATGTAGATCTCACGATCGCCGACGGCGAATTCGCTGCGATCATCGGCCGCTCCGGTGCGGGCAAGTCCACGCTGCTGCGCTCGGTGAACCGGATGCACCGGATCACCTCCGGCACGCTGACGGTGAACGGCACGGATGTGAGCTCGCTCTCCGGCAAGGGCCTGCGGCGTTTCCGCCGCGGTATCGGCATGGTGTTCCAGTCGTTCAATCTCGTGACGCGCACGAGCGTTATCCAGAACGTTCTGGCTGCGTGCGTGCCGGATATGCCGTTCTGGCGCGTGCTGCTCGGCGCGTTCCGGAAATCGGACAAGATCAAGGCGCTCGAATCGCTCGACAAGGTCGGCATTCTCGACAAGGCGTATATGCGCGCCGACCAGCTCTCCGGCGGCCAGCAGCAGCGCGTGGCGCTCGCGCGCACGCTCACGCAGGACCCGAAGATCATCCTTGCCGACGAGCCGGTCGCGGCGCTCGACCCTGTCACGGCCAAACAGGTCATGCAGGACTTCGTGCATATCAACAAGGACATGGGCATCACGATCCTTCTGAACATTCACCATGTCGAGCTGGCGCTGGAATATGCCGACCGTATCATCGGCATCCGCGCGGGAAAGATCGTCTATGACGGGCCGTCCGCCAACGTTGATAAGGACGTTCTCGCCGCAATCTACGGCGAGGATGAAACGGAGGAACCCGCATGAGTCTCTACGACCGCGTGTTCAAGCCCCGCACCTACACGCTCTCCGACGGAACGGTCGTGAAGGAAAAACGCAGCCGAGCACCGATCGTTATTCTCATCGTGGTGGCGCTCGCGGCGGTCTCCGTGCGCGTGACGGGGTTTGATTTCGCCGTGCTCGTAAAGCGCGGCAGCAAGTTTTTCGACATTCTCAAGGCCATGTTCCCGCCGAACACCGCCTATCTCTCCAAAATCTGGACGCCGCTGTGGGACACGATCAAAATGTCGTTTCTCGGCTCGTTCATCGGCGCGGTGCTGGCCATCCCGTTCGCTATCGCCGCGGCAAGCAATATCGTTACGAACCGCGTCGTCGTATTCATTGTGCGGCTCTTTCTGAGCCTTGTCCGCACGCTGCCGACGCTCGTGTGCGCGCTGATCGCTACCTACATCTTCGGTCTCGGCACGATGGCAGGTACGTGCGCCATCGCCGTTTTCACGTTCGCCTATGTCGGCAAGCAGCTTTTTGAGATCATCGAAACGGTCGATATGGGGCCGTATGAGGCGATGGAGGCGCTCGGCGCAACGCGCCTGCAGGCCTTCACGACCGCCGTGTTCCCGCAGGTGCTGCCGACGTATCTTTCCGTTTCGCTCTTCTGTCTGGAGGGCAACGTGCGCTATGCGTCCATCCTCGGCTACGTGGGCGCGGGCGGTCTCGGTCTCATTATGAATGAGAAGATCGGCTGGCGCGAGTACGACAGTCTCGGCATGATCCTCATCGTTCTTTTCGTGACCGTCATCGTCATCGAGGCGCTCAGCCACTGGCTGCGTAAGCGCCTGACCTGAGGGGGGAAGCTATGGACAAGAAAATTCTCAGGGCCTACGAATCCGCGCCGAAAACGTGGATCCGGCAGCTCCTTGCGGCGTTCATCGTCGCGTGCCTGCTCGCGTGGTCGGGCAGCGCCGTGCGCGTGAGCAACCCCACCGGCAACGGCCTCGCCGTGGCGGGGAACATCCTTTCCGGCATTTTCCACCCGTCGGGAAAGCTCCTTTTCACGCTCGGCACGAACGGCGTGCCGTATCTGCTGCTGGAGACGTTCTGCATCGCGTTTCTCGGCACGATCGTCGGCGCGGTCATCTCGCTGCCGCTGGCGTTCCTTTCAGCGAGCAATCTCGTGCCGAAGCCGATCGCGCTCATCGGGCGCACCGTGATCGCAGCCATCCGCACGATCCCGGCGTTTGTGTATGGCCTCATGTTCATCCGCGTCACCGGCCCCGGGCCGTTCGCGGGGCTTCTCACGATGTCGCTCTGCTCGATCGGCATGGTGACGAAGATGTTCATCGAGAGCATCGAGGATCTCGACAAGCGCATTCTCGAATCACTCGACGCCGCCGGATGCACCACGTTCCAGAAGATCCGCTACGGTATCCTGCCGCAGCTCACCGCGGACTTCACCTCCACGATCATCTACCGCTTTGACATGAACCTGCGCGACGCCACCGTTCTCGGTCTTGTCGGCGCGGGCGGCATCGGCGCGCCGCTCATCTTTGCGATGAGCTCCTACCGCTGGAACGAGGTGGGCGCGATACTGCTCGGACTCATCGTGCTCGTGCTCATCATCGAGTGGATCTCCGCAAAGATCCGCACGAAACTTGCAAGGGGATAAGACGCTATGGCAGATAAGAAGCTGACTGTTTACTTCACTTCCGACCTGCACGGATACATTTACCCCACGGACTATCGCAGCCGCGACGAGCGGGACATCGGCCTTTTCAAATGCGCGAGCCGCTTTGAAAAGGACGGGAATACGCTCGTCATCGACGGCGGCGACCTGCTGCAGGGCTCGCCGCTGGGCGCCTTCTGCCACGACACGATCGGCGACGGCCGCGCCTTTGCCGGGATCATGAACCGCTGCGGCTACGACTATGTGACGCTCGGCAACCACGATTTCAACTTCGGCACGGACTATCTCGACTCGTATCTCGGAAATCTGAACGCGCGGTGCGTGTGCGAAAATGTGAGCGCGAAAAACGGCTGCGCGCCGCTCTACCTGGCGCGCGTCCACACGCTCGAAAACGGCCTTCGCGTCGGTATCGTCGGCATCGTGACGGACTATGTGAACATCTGGGAGCGGCCGGAGCATATCGCCTCCATCCGCATTTCCGACCCGATCCCGGCGGCGGCTGCGGCGCTCGAAAAGCTCAAAAGCATTTCGGACGTCACGCTCTGCGTCTACCACGGCGGCTTTGAGCGCGATCTTGCCACGGGGCGCGTCCTCTCCGCCACGCACGAAAACGTCGCCTACCGCATCTGTCAGGAACTGGATTTTGATATCCTGCTGACCGGCCACCAGCACATGTCCGTGCCGGGGCAGACGCTTTTCGGCACGTTCGTCGTGCAGCCGTCCGACCGCGGGCAGGAGTTCATCCGCGTCGAAGCTGTGCTCTCCGGGGAAGAAAAGCGCATCACGAGCGAGACTGTCCCCGCGCACGGCGCGTGCCGCCGCGAATGGCTCGAGGAGTTTTCCGGGATGGAGCGCGGCGCGCAGAACTGGCTCGATGAGGTGATCGGCACGCTGCCGCGCGCTCTTACGCCGGACACGCCGCTGCGTATGGCGTCGGAGGGGAATGCGCTCGCCGATCTCTTCAATGCGGTGCAGCTCTGGGCGAGCGGAGCGCAGCTCTCGGCGACGAGCCTTGCAAACGATGTGGCGGGACTGCCCAGGACCGTGCGCCGCCGCGATCTTCTCATCGCGTATCCGTACACGAACACGCTTGCGGTGCTGGAGATCACCGGAAAGGTTCTCAAAGCGGCGCTCGAGCGCAGCGCGGAGTATTTCTCCCGCGGCGAGGACGGGAGGCTCTGCGTTTCGGACGTTTTCCTCCGGCCGAAGGTGGAGCATTATAATTACGACTACTATGCCGGCGTCTCGTATGTGTACGATATCTCCCGGCCCGTGGGCGAGCGGGTGACGTCCATGCGCGTGAACGGGCAGGACGTGCGCGAAGAGGACACCTTTACCATCTGCCTCAACAGCTACCGCGCCAGCGGCACGGGCGGGTACGACTTTTATGTCGGCTGCCCTGTCGTGCGCGAGATCGGCACGGAGATGGCGGATCTGATCTTGGATTGTTTCAAAGAATTTAAGGGCAATATCCCGGCGATGCAAAGCGATTTTCGCGTGATCTGAACATTTCCGGGAGAATAGAATATTACGCGCAAGCGGCGCAGGATGTCCGGCGGGAAACCAACGCTTGACACCTGCGCCGCTTGCGCGTAATATAAAAAAGGTTAAGGATTTCTTGATTCGATAGAAAAACCAAATTTTCCCGCGGGTCTTCCGCAGAAAGGGGGCGGCTATGCTTCCCTACATCGTCACCATTCTCGGCGCATACCTCATCGGCTGTTCCAACATGGCACTGTATCTCTCCCGGTGGAAGGGCGTGAACCTTCGCGCCGGCGGGTCGAAAAATCTCGGCGCTTCCAACGCCTTTGCGCTCATGGGATGGAAGGCGGGGCTGCTCGTCGCCGTCCATGACATCGGCAAGGCCGTACTCGCGGTCGAGCTCTCCAAGTGGATCTTCCCGGCCGTGCCGCTGCTCGGCTTCATTGCGGGCGTGGCGTGCGTGCTGGGACATATGTTCCCGTTCTATCTCAAATTCAAGGGCGGCAAGGGCTTTGCCTCGTATCTCGGCATGATCCTCGCCATCAACTGGAAGTTTGCGCTGTGCATTCTCGCGGCGGTCGTTATCCTCACTGTGCTGACGGATTACATCGTCGTCGGCACCGTGACGAGCGTTGTCTCGTTCCCGATCTATACCGCCATCCGCAGCGGCTGGCTGCCGCTCGTCATTCTGTGTGTGGCGACGCTTGCCATACTCATCAAGCACCGCGAAAACTTTGTCCGCATCTGGAACGGCACGGAGATGGGCCTTTCCAGCGCGGGACGCGGGAAATATAAGATGAAATAAGCAAATCAATATGCTGAAAACGGGAGGACAGATCGTCCTCCCGTTTTTGCTGGGCTGCCTTGTCCAAAGAAACCCGGCCTTTCCGGATCGGACTTCTTTTGATTCGATGGGAGTAGATTCGATGGGAGTAGAATAGCCCAAAACTGTAAGGGGGATAAATATGCATACCAACGGAGGAGAGACAGGTTAACGGTTCTTCTTTCTTGCTTCTTCGCGAAAGCGCATGGCTTCCTGACGAGCTTTTTCCGCCCCTTCACGAACCAAAGGTCCGCCTTCGCGTAGCTTGCGTTGGCATTCAGCAAGCGTGGCCATTGCTTCGCCATAACCCTTACGGCTTTCTTCTATACGCGTTTTAATCTCTTCATCGCTGAGCTGTCGAGAGCGGCGGGATGTATTGCGGCTGTTGGCCTCCATGTCTGCCAAAAAAGACGCTTCGTCCGGGGAACACCCGACGGATCGATACCACGAGGCGTTGACCGCCCGATCCAATACGTCCAGAAGAAATTCTTTGAAACTCAAATCGAACACTTCCTTTCTGCCATATATGCCAAGCAGACGGCCAAATTGCAATCATTTCCAGTAGATAAATTTTATCACTTTTCCCGATAATGCTCAAGTACAGGCGGCAGAAATGCGCGGCAATATGCAAAAAGCTCCCGCCCTTAAGGGCAGGAGCTTTCTGGCAGCGGGAGAAGGATTCGAACCCTCACATACGGAGTCAGAGTCCGCTGTGCTACCTTTACACAATCCCGCTATATCGCAAACGCAAGGGTTATTATACCCAATTTCCGGTGAATGTCAAGCGGAATCGGCAAGTTTTCTTTGAATTTCTTTTATTTTTTCGCGCGGCAGTCGATGGAGACGCTCTCCCCGGTGCGCAGGAAGAACAAAACGCCCTCCCGCACCGGCTTTCCGAGCAGCCGCGTGAGCGCGGCGGCGTAGGCGCGGACTTGCGGCGCGTATTCCGAGGCACGCGCCGCGAGCGTTTCCGCCGTCACATAGTCCGTTTTATAATCCACGACCGTGAGCGCATCCCCCTCGCGGATGCAGCAGTCGGCGACGCCCTGCAGCAGCACCTCCTCTCCGGTGGGCGCGTCGAACACGGTCTCCGCGCCGGTGAGCAGCGAGAAGCGCAGCTCGCGCCAGACCTCGTCCGCGTGCAGGATCCTCTGCCCGACGGGGGAGGCGAACAGCTTGCAGATGGCCTTTGGCTCCACTGCGGCGGCCTGCGCGGGGGTGATGTGTTCAGCGTTTTTCAGCCGTTCGATCTCGCCGCGCACCTGCTCCGGCGTGGATACGCACGAATAGTCGATAAACTGCAGAACCGTGTGTACGGCGATGCCGCGCGCGGTGCCGGTGAGCGGGGCGTCCTTCGCGCCGAAGACCGGACGGCGGAAGAGCCGCCGGCGCTGCGCTTCCGGCGCGATGCTCTGCGCGTCCGGGTCGGCGTCGGTGCCCTCGAGCGCACTCGCGGTGATCTTCGACGGCAGCTCCTCCGCCCAGCGGTACGGGTATTCCCACGTCAGCGCCTCGGAGAGCGCCACGCACTCGCCAGGCTCAGCCGGTTCGATCTCGGGCGGTGCGGTCTCGGATGCGCTCTCTCCGGAGGCGGGAATGATGCGCATTTTGATCGGGCTGTCCGGAAGAAGCGCCGCGAGCGCGATCCAGCGCGAAAGCGAGGCGCTCTTTTCGAGAAGCTGCGGCGCGATGGGGGCGGTGAGATCGTCGCGCAGCGCGTCAAGCGTCTTTTCGGGAGTTTTCCATGTCGCCGTGATGATGAGCCGGTCCTTGGGGCGCGTCATGGCGACATAGAGCACGCGCATTTCCTCGGACAGCGATTCCTGCGTGAGCTTGGCCGAGATCGCGTGCAGTGCGATCGTGGGATACGATATGCCGCGTGAACTGTCGATGACGCGGCCGCCGATGCCGAGCGACGGGTGGATGAGAACATCGCTGTTCCTGTCCTGCAGGTTGATCTTGTGGGCGGTGTCGGCGAGAAATACGATCGGGTACTCCAGCCCCTTCGAGTGGTGGATGCTGATGATCTGCACGGCGTTGCGGGTTTCCAGCGCACCGGTACGCGGCTCTTTGCCATGTTCATCCAGCTGCTTCATCCAGCGGATGAAGCGGAACACGCCGCGGTAGCCGTCCTGCTCAAACTGGCGGGCAAACTCGATGAGCTGGCAGACGTTCTCGCGCCGCGCCGCGCCGTCGGGCATTGCCGCGAGCAGGGCGAAGACACCGGCCTTGTCGCAGATGCGCGCGAGCAGCGCCTCAATGGAAAGGTCCGGCGCGATCTCACGGTAGCTCTCCAGCTCCGCGAGGAAGGCCGCGCAGTGTTCATCCTCCTTTGCGCGGAGACAGAGCGCGGTGTAATAGTCGCTGTTTCGGTCTGCGGCGCGGATGGCGGAGAGCTCGTCCGGCGTGAAGCCGAAAAGAGGCGAGCGCAGCACCGCGATGAGCGGCACGTCCTGATGGGGATTGTCGATCACGCCGAGCAGCGCGAGGAGCGAGGTGATCTCCGTGGAGCGGAAAAACCCGCCGCCCTGCTGGGACACGGACGGGATGCCCTGTTCGGCGAGCGCGGCGCGGTAGCGCGGCGTGACCGCCTTGTTCGAGCGGAGAAGGATGGCAAAATCGCCGTAGGTGCACGGCCGCAGCGTCTTATCCTCGGTGACGGGGGTGCGCTCGTCCACCATGCGCCGGATGCGCGAGGCGATATACCGCGCCTCATGCAGCACCTTGTCGGGGCGCTCGTCGTTCTCGGCTTCATCCTCGTCGTCACCGCTGTCCGGCGGCGTGAGAATGCAGAACTCCGTCGGCGCGCCGCCGCCCTCCGGGAAATCCCGCCCCGGGCCGGGCCGGAGCGCCGCCGCCTCGTCGTATTCGAGCTCGCCGAGCTCGCGGGACATGATGTTGCGGAAAACATGGTTCGCGCTCTCGAGTACCTCGGGGCGCGAGCGGAAATTTTCCCGCAGCAGGATGCGCCCCGGCTCTTCGCACGGCTCCGCCGTTTCGATATCCGGCCAGGTCTCGTATTTTTTCAGGAAGATCGTCGGGTCGGCCAGACGGAAGCGGTAGATCGACTGCTTCACATCGCCGACCATGAAGAGCTTGCGCCCGTTGTCGGAAAGCAGCCGGAAGAGCGCGTCCTGACAGGCGTTCACGTCCTGATACTCATCGACGAGCACCTCCGTATAGCGGCTCGAAAGCGCGGCGGCGAGGCCGTTGGAAGAGTCCGTGAGCAGCTTGAGCACCAGATGCTCCTGGTCGGAGAAGTCGCACACGCCCTGCCGTTTTTTCTCGGCGGCGAAGGCCGCGCCGAGCTTTTGCGTCAGCGCGAGCAGCGCGTCAACGGCGGGCGTGTTGACGGCCAGATCGCGCAGGAGCGCGTCGGAATCGTTGGCGAAAAGCTCCTGCCATTTCGCGGCGGTGTCCTTGAAGCCGGTCCAAACGGCGATGATCCGCTGCGCGAGCGGGTCGTCGCCCTTATAGATACCGCGGCGAGGGAAAGGACCGGGGCAGGCGAGACGCGCCTTATCCCAGCCGAGCGCGGCGGCGCGCGCCATGTCCCGCGCGGCGTCACCGGCGAAATCAAGATTATTGGTGTACGCCTTTTTGATCTTCGCGTCCCGATCCGGCTCGTCCAGCCGGAGGCGGAGCTCCTCGATCCGCTCCGCCCAGTACTGCGCCTGGGAGCGCGTGCGGGAGAGAAGATACTGCCCCCACGGCGTATCGCCGGCGTCGTTCCACGCGTCGGTGAGCCGTTCGCGCTGCTCGGCGAGCCACGCATCGGGGTCGGCGTGGCTCTGCAGCGATTTGTACAGCCGCAAAACAAGCGCCGAGAGCTTATCGTCGTTATCTCCCGAGCCGAACGAATCCACGAGCGCGCGTACGCCCGCATCCTCTTCGATGGTCTCATACAGCTCTTCGAGGAGCTTATCGAGCACACGGGCACAGATCTCGTCGGAGCGGTCCGGTTCGATGACACGGTAGTCCGGCGAGATGCCGGCGAGGTGCGTGTTCTCGCGCAGAAAACGACCGCAGATGCTGTCGATCGTGCCGATGGAGGCGCGGCAGCACAGCTCCGTCTGCCGCCGGAGACGGCGGTTCATCGGGTCGGCGGCGGTGCGCTCGCCGAGCGCGGAGAGAATGCGGCTGCGCAGCTCGGCGGCTGCGGCGCGCGTATAGGTGATGACAAGAAACTGATCGATGTCCGCGCCGCGGTCTACATAGCGCATGAGCCGCTCGACGAGGACCTTTGTTTTGCCGGAGCCCGCGGCGGCGGAAACGAGCCGCGCTCCGCCGCGGCTTTCGGCGGCGAGTTCCTGATGGTCGGTCAGGGGCATGCTGTCTCCTCCTCTCCGTTTTCGAGCTTTTCCCAAAATTCGGGCGCTTTGAATTTTGTTTTGAACCGCCAGCCGTCGGCCGTTTCGCTGAAGCGGCAGGCGTCGCAGTAATCGCAGGTACGGCAGGTGTTGGCTCTGTCGTTTTCATACCATGGGTCGGCGGCGATGCTGCCGCCGCGGAGCTCTCCGGCCATGTTCGAGAGCGTTTCCTCGAGAAACCGCGAGAGCTTGCCGAGCTGCTCGGCTGTGGCGAGCGCTTCCGCGGCGAGCTTGCCGCGGTACAGCGGAAGGAACTGCAGCGCTTCGCCGTGCTCCATGGCCTCGACGACCTCGGTTTCCGACAGGATCAGACCGCTGCGGTGCAGCTTTCTGGCCTTCTCCGCCACGATCTCCTCGTCCGAGAGGCGCTTGTCCGCGCGCACAAGGATATCGTGCGCCGGTACATACAGCACGCCCGCGGGGACGATCTCCTTGCCGTAGCGCTCGGCACCGTGCTTCTCCAGCGTGAAGAGATAGAGCAGCATCTGCAGCCCCATGCCCTGCCACACATCGGAGAGCGCAAATTTTTTCTTTCCGGACTTGTAGTCCACGATGCGGATGTAGAGCTTGCCGCCGTGCTCCCAGCCGTCCACGCGGTCGGCCGTGCCGGTGAGAACAAATTCGTCCTCGCCGCTGCCGACGCTGACCGGCGGCAGATCGGCGTCGTCCTTGTTGGAGAAATTCAGCTCAAAGTCGAGCGGGCGGAAGTCGGAGCGGCGCAGCTCCTGCGCCGTGTCGAGCACGATGCGCCGCGATGTCTCCGCCAGACGGCGGAAGAGATAGACGAACCGGGGGCTCTTTTCCCGAAAATCCTCCAGCTGCGTGCGCACATATTCGCGGACGTATTTGTCCGTCAGCGCGGCGACGGTCTTGTCGTCCGTTTCGGCAAAGCAGCCGCGCTCCGACACCTCGCGCGCCACGTTTTCCAATAGGAAGTGCAGAAACGTTCCGCGCTCCGGCGGGGCAAACTGCGCGCTCTGGCGCGGCTTGGCGCACAGACCGTAACGCAGGAAGAACTGGAACCGGCAGGAGGCAAAGTTATCGATGCGCGAGGCCGTGAGATAGAGCTTCTGCCCGTAGATCGCGCGCACGCCCTCGCGGGAGAGCCGCCCGCGTTCCTCCGCGGCGGCCTTTTCGATGGCGGCGATGCGCCCGCTCTCGCCGCGCGCGGCGAAAAACTCGCGGGCCGCGGCGTCTCCGGCGCAGGCCAGCTCCAGCGCGCCGGAGAGCGACTGCGCTCTCGCGGCATGCACGTCGCCGTTCTCCTCGCAAAGCGCGAACAGCTTTGCGATCCGGTCGGTGACGAAGGAGGGGCGCGTCTCGCTCTCGCCGGAGGCAAACGCGCTGCGGCTGACGTAGAGCGACGATTTGGGAAGCGTGAATACGTTATAAATGAGATTGAATTCGCGGTCGAGCTCGTCGTCGCCGCCGGAGAGCTCGATGTCGAGCGCGCGCAGCTCGCTGCGCTCGGTGTCGGTGAACACGCCGCCCCCGTCGGAAACGCGCGGCAGACGCTCGTCGGACGCGCCCAGCACGAGCAGATGGCGGATGCTGCGCCGCCGCATGCGGTCAAAGTCTCCGGCGGTCACGCGGTCGAGCGCCACGGGGATCGTGCCGACGTCGTACTGCGAGAGCATCCGGCGGAAGAGCCGCCCGAAATCCTCCTGCGAGAGCGGCATGTCGCCGAGAATGGCCTCGCACTGCTCGAGCGCGGAAACGATCAGCTCCCAGAGCTGACGGTATTCCGCCGCGGCCTGAAGCTCTCCGGCCTCCTCGAGCGCGAGAGAGCGCTCCTCCAGATGCTCCGGCAGGGAAATATCCTCCCAGAACGCCGCGAGCGCGGCGCACTGTCCGCGCGCGTCGGCCGCTTCCTTTCCGCGGCGCTCGAACGCCGCGAGCGGCGCGGCGGCGCTCCGGCGCAGCGTGTCGATCTTTGCAAGGAGCGCGTCGCTCTCCGGCGTGACCGTGCCGCCGAAGCCGTCCGGGTGCTGCCGCCATGGCTCGGCGCGCGTCCATGCCGTGCCGCGCAGCGACCAGAGCAGAACGTAGTTTTCCAGCGCGTCGCAATCGGCGCGGGAAATGCCGGTCAGACCGGTTTTCAGATAGGTAAAAACGCTCTCGTAGCTCCAGCCGTCGGCAAGAATATCGAATGCCGCGGCGATGAGCGCCGGAAGGGGACGGGTGAAAATGTCGGTTCGTTCGCTCGCATAGAGCGGCACACCGGCGCGGCGGCACGCCTCCTCGAGCGCGGCGCGGTAATCCCCGAAGCCGCGCACCGCAACGGCAATGTCCCGCCAGCGGCAGGACGTTTCGCGCACGAGCCGCCGCATCTCCGCCGCGGCCAGCTCGCACTCCGCCGCGACACCGGGCGCGCGCACGAGCCGGATGCTCCCTGCGGCGTCGCGCGTCTCGTCCGTCCAGCCGAAGAGATTCTCCTCAAGAAACGCAAAGGGCGTGCGATCTTCGCCGCGCGGCACGGAGACAATCTCTACGGCCACGCCGTCCTCCTCGGCGGCGTCGCGCAGCGCGCGCATCGTGCGGCGGGCGAGGGAGAATACCTCGCTGCCGGAGGCAAGATCGTCGCAGGTGAGGCAGACCGTCACATCCGCGAGCGGCAGCAGCGCGCGGATGACGCGGCGCTCCTGCGCGGTGAAGTCCGTGAAGCCGTCAATATAAAACTTTGCGCTGCGGAGCCATGCGCAGCCGGGAAGCTGCTCGGCCAGCACGTCGAGCCGCCCGGCGGGATCGGCGCCGGACTGCGCGGAGAGCGCGTCGAGCGCCTCCTGCAAAAGCGCGAGATCGCGCAGCTTGCCCGCGAGCGAGGGCGTGGCGCTTTCGGCGGCTTTGCGCAGCGCGTCGGGCGCGGCGCAGCCGAAGCGAAGCTCATCGAGCGCCGAGAGGAGCTGTACCATGCGCTCGGGCGAACGGGCGCTGCCGCCGTATACGCTGAGCGCGCCGCCCACCTGCTCGAGCGCGAGCGAGAGCTGCAGAAACCGTCCGGGCTTATCGATGTAAACGCGCGCGCTGCCGCCGCAGCCGATGGCGACGCGGTGGGCAAGGCGCGAGAACGAAAGCACCTCGGCATAGAGGCTCGCCGTATCGCCGCAGCGCTGCGCGAGCTCGCGCTCGGCCTCGTGGCTGTACTGCTCGGGTACGATGAGAAAGCTGCCGGACTGCCTCCGGGCGCAGCGCGCCGCGATCTCGGAAAACAGAAGCGCGGTTTTGCCCGTTCCGGCACGGCCCAAAATCAGCCGCAGCATGGCGCTCCCTCCTTTGAAATGTAAGATATTTTTTTATTATAGCACCGATGCCGCCTGTCTTGCAATCCACCGCGGCGTATGCTATAAAAATGAAAAAGAGTAAAGAAGAAAAAAGCAAGAAGTAAGAGAGAGGGAAACGCTATGCTGTCTACCATAAGCGAAATGGATCCCGTGCTGATCGCCGCGGCGGTGATCCCGGCGGTGATATTGCTGCTCCAGGTCTACCGTGCCGACCGGCTGGAAAAGGAACCGACGGGGCTTTTGATCTCGCTGCTCGTTTTCGGCGTGATCGCCACGGCGCTCGCCATCGTGACAGAGACGATCGGCGAGAACATCCTGCTCTCGTTCTTTGACGAGACCGACCTCGGCTATCTGATCCTATCGAACTTCATCGTTGTGGCGCTCTCGGAGGAGGGCTTCAAGCTGCTGCTGCTCCGCTGGCGCACGTGGCGCAGCCAAAATTTCAACTGCCAGTTTGACGGCGTGGTGTACGCGGTGTTCGTCTCACTCGGCTTCGCGCTGTGGGAAAACATCGGGTATGTCGCCATGTACGGCTTCGGCACGGCATTGGTGCGCGCGGTGACGGCGGTGCCGGGCCACGCCTGCTTCGGCGTTTTCATGGGCATCTGGTACGGCGCGGCGCGGCGCTACGCGAACGAGGGCGATTTTATCGGCGAGCGCGTGTGCCGCCGCCGGGCGCTGTGGCTGCCCGTGCTGATCCACGGCATGTACGACTTTCTCGCCTCGCTCGACTTTGACTACAGCGGCCTCATCTTTGTCGTGTTCATCATCGTTGTATTCCTCGCGGCAAGCCGCCGCGTGAAGATCGTTTCGCGCAACGACCGGTTTATCCGATAAAGAAAAATCCACGCCGCGGCTTGTACATCGGGCCGCGGCGTGGTACACTATCTGGGCTATAATTTTTATCCTGCGGCAGCCGGCCGCGGGAGAAAGGAAAGAAATATGGATCATAACGAGAAAACCATGGACAAGATCGTAGCGTTCTGCAAGAACCGCGGCTTTGTCTACGCCGGAAGCGAAATTTACGGCGGCCTTGCCAACTCCTGGGACTACGGTCCGCTCGGCGTGGAGTTCAAGAACAACGTCAAGAAGGCGTGGCTCAAGAAGTTCGTGCAGGAGAGCCCGTACAACGTCGGTCTCGACGCCGCCATCATCATGAACCCGCAGACGTGGGTCACGACCGGCCACGTTTCGAGCTTTTCCGACCCTCTGCTCGACTGCAAATCCTGCCGCGCGCGTCACCGCGCCGACAAGCTCATCGGCGAGGAGCACCACGAGGTCAACGTGGACGCCATGACGTTTGAGGAGATGGACGCTTTTATCGCCGAGCACGAGGACATCGTCTGCCCGGTGTGCGGCAAGCACAACTTTACGCCCATCCGCAAGTTCAACCTCATGTTCAAAACCGCCATCGGCGTTACCGAGGACTCCTCCTCGACCTGCTATCTCCGCCCGGAGACCGCGCAGGGCATTTTCGTCAACTTCTCGAACATCCAGCGCACGACGCGCCGGAAGCTCCCGTTCGGCGTCTGCCAGGTCGGCAAGGCGTTCCGCAACGAGATCACGCCGGGCAACTTCACGTTCCGCACGCGCGAGTTTGAGCAGATGGAGTGCGAATTCTTCTGCAAGCCCGGCACGGACCTCGAGTGGTTTGCCTACTGGAAAGACTACTGCAAGAACTGGCTGCTGAGTCTCGGCATCAAGGAAGAGCATCTCCGGCTGCGCGACCACGAGCCGGCGGAGCTTGCGTTCTACTCCCGCGCCACGACCGACATCGAATATGCCTTCCCGTTCACCGACTGGGGCGAGCTGTGGGGCATCGCCGACCGCACGGACTACGATCTCAAACGCCATCAGGAGGCGTCCGGCAAGGATCTCACGTACTTCGATCAGGAAGCGAACGAGCATTACATCCCCTACGTGATCGAGCCGTCACTCGGCTGCGACCGCGTGGCGCTTGCGTTCCTCTGCGACGCTTACGACGAAGAGGTCGTGGACGAGGCGAAAAACGACGTGCGTACCGTTCTGCACCTGCACCCGGCGCTCGCGCCGTTCAAGTGCGCGGTGCTGCCGCTCTCGAAGAAGCTCGCCCCCGCCGCGACCGAGCTTTACCACGAGCTGCAGAAGGAATTCATGGTGGACTACGACGACGCCGGTTCCATCGGCAAGCGCTACCGCCGTGAGGACGAGATCGGCACGCCCTACTGCATCACCGTAGACTTTCAGACCGTGGGCGACGAGAAAACGCCCGCCGACGGCTGCGTCACGGTACGCGAGCGTGACAGCATGGAGCAGGTCCGCATCCCCATCGCGGAAGTGAAGAGCTACATCGCCGAGCGCGTCAAGTTCTGATATAGGGCTCCCTCTTTGAGGGAGGCATAAGCAAAAAGCCGCTTCTTTCCCATTCGGGAGAGAAGCGGCTTTTTGCGCAGGTACGGTATTGCAATCTCCCGTTGCGGAAAATATAATGAGACCAACGAGAACGAGCCATTCATGCAGAATAAAGCCTGAGGTCGAACGGTAATGATACATAAAGAAAAATTCCGATGGATGATCCTGTGCATGGTGATCGCAGGGAGTGCAGTGGTATTTTCTGTCTTCTCGGTGATCACGGGCAAAGCCTGCGCATTCTATCAAGGGTTTGCCGTGGACGGCGACGGGAATCTGTATATAGGGAAGACTCAGGTGATCGAGGTCCTGAAACCGAACGGCGATGTGCTGCGTCGGATCGACCCCCGCACCTCCAGAGGCTACCGATTCACGATGGACGCAGATCAAACGCTTTGGATCGACACCGGCGGGTATTTATACCGGACGGATCGGTTCGGCGCGCGGATAGAAAGCAGAGAGATCCACGGCGACGGATTGAGCGTGTCGGTGCTGTATGAGTATGTTTCGGCAGACGGCACGGCGTACCGGATGAAAAACCGGTTTCTGCGGCCGTGCATAGTTCGCATGGAAGAGCCGGAGGACGTTGCGATCTATAAAATGCCTGTGTTTGATTCCGCCGTAAGGCTGCTGCTGATCTTTGGCGTTCCGTGTTTCCTTGCCGCCGCAGGGCTTTTTGCCATGAAAACGAGAATGAAGGATCGACCCTGAAAAGAGGAAGCGGGACGGCATTTGCCGTCCCGCCCATCTATATTGAAGCAGAGCCGATTCCGGCTCTGCCGGAAAAGGTTCCGCCGCGCATAGCTTGGCTTATCAAAAGCCTCGTATGCGCGGCGGTGTCTGTTATTTTATTCCATGTGCTGCGAAAGCCAGTTTTCCGCCTGACGGATGCCGTCCACGGCGGCGGAGAGAATGCCGCCGGCGTAGCCCGCGCCCTCGCCGCAGGGATAGATCCCGCGGAGATTCGACTGCCCCGTTTCGCCGCGCACGATGCGCACCGGCGAGGACGAGCGCGTCTCCACGCCCGTGAGCACCGCGTCCGGCATGGCGTAGCCGCGCAGCTTTTTGTCAAAGAGCGGGAACGCCTCGCGCAGCGCGGCGAGCACGAACTCCGGCAAACAGCCGTCGAGCGTGCCGAAGCGCACGCCGAGCGGATACGTCGGCGCAACGCTGCCCGCGCTCTCCGACGGCTTTCGCGCGAGAAAATCGCCGAGCCGCTGCGCCGGGGCGCGGTAATCGCCGCCTCCGGCGAGGAACGCGGCGCGCTCCCAAGTTCTTTGCAGCTCCACACCGGCGAGCGGGTCGGCGGAGCCAAAGTCTGAGGGACGCACCTCACAGAGCACGGCGGCGTTGGCGTTCTGTCCGTCGCGCGCGAAGGGGCTCATGCCGTTCACGCAGAGAAGGCCCTCTTCACTCGCCGCGCCGACGACGTACCCGCCCGGACACATGCAGAACGTATATACGCCCCGCCCGTCCGGCAGATGCACCGCCAGCCGGTAGTCGGCAGCGCCCAGCGCCGGGTGAGCGGCAAAAGCGCCGTACTGCGCGCGGGAGATGACCTCTTGCGGGTGCTCGCACCGGACGCCCATGGAAAACGCCTTCTGTTCGAGCTGCGCGCCGCGCTCTTTCAAGAGCGCGAACAGCTCGCGGGCGCTGTGGCCCGCGGCAAGGATGAGCGAATCGGCCTCAAGCGCTTCCTCCGCGCCGCCGTGCGCGAGACGCACCGCGCGCAGCGCCTCACCGGAAAGCTCAATATCCGTGAGTTTTGTGCGGAAGCGCACCTCGCCGCCGTGGGCGAGAATCATTTCACGAAGCCCCTTCACGGCGTCCGGCAGACGGTCGGTGCCGATGTGCGGCTTGGCCTGCCAGAGAATTTCGTCCGGCGCTCCGGCCTGTACGAGATCGTGCAGCACCTGCCGGCCGCGCTTATCGTGCGTGCCGGTGTTGAGCTTGCCGTCCGAGAACGCGCCCGCGCCGCCCTCGCCGAACTGGATGTTCGATTCGGTGTCCAGCGCGCGGGTCTGATAGAATTTTTCCACGTCGGCCTTTCGCTCGTCCACGGCGCTGCCGCGCTCGAGCAATATCGGCTCCGCGCCCGCGCGCGCGAGCGTGAGCGCGGCGAAAAGCCCCGCCGGGCCTGCCCCGCACACGACGGGACGAAGGGCGGGCTTCTTTTTCAAAACTTCGACGCGCGGCGGCGTCCACGGCGTATAGGGCGAAAACTTTTCCTCACCCCGCCGGAGCGATACCGCGGCGGTCACGGTGAAATGCACGTCGTCCTTGCGCCGCGCGTCCACGCTGCGGCGCAGGAGCGATGCTTCCAACACGTCGCCAACCGGAACGCGCAGCTTTTTGGCGCACGCGGTCTTGAGATCGCCGTCAAGAGCGAGCCTTACATCACGAACCTCAATCACGCGCGGCGCTCCTTCCCGCGCGCAGCCCGGAGGCGAACGCCCAGTGCAGGTTGTACCCGCCGCACGCGCCGTCAATGTCGAGCGCCTCACCCACGGCATAGAGCCCCGGCACGCGGCGGCTCTCCATCGTTTCGCTGTCAAACTCGGAGACGTCCGCGCCGCCGCGCGTCACCTGCGCGTGCTGCGTGTCGCCCGGACCGAGGACCGAAAGACGGTAATTTTTGATAATGCGGGCAAGCTCGGATATCTCGCCGCTTTTGGCGCGGCGCGCTACCGCCTCACCGAGCCGCCGGTGGAAAATGCCGGTGAAGAGATCGGCGTCAGATCCGCGCAGCACCTTCTGCGCCGAGAGCTTCGCGGCGAGCGCTTCCAAAGTAAGC
>OLGA01000118.1_pt1 | contig 67616 bp, 57 predicted proteins | sample 1604881 | NCBI WGS metagenome assembly OLGA01 (sample SAMEA3888896, study PRJEB22519) | human gut metagenome | biome: human gut; feature: human-associated habitat; material: faeces | place: Denmark | collected 2009 | reverse complement strand
GGTTTGCCAAGGGCAGCGAGCACCGGGCCAGGCCCCTGCACCGGCTGTAAATACAAATATCCGGCCTGCCAAATGGATTCGGCAAGCCGGGATTTTTCGGGAAATTACGGCTCCGGAGAGGCCGCGGTCATATCCAGCTCTACTTTTTCGGTGGGAATCGCCGACTCCTCCCCGGCATTGGCATCACCCAACTCGGATTTTTCGCTGTTCTCTTCATCATCCCACAGGCTACTGCTCCAGTCCTTCGCATTGGAAGCGGGGTTCTCCCCGGAGAATTCATCGGATTTGGTACCGGAATTGGTATTATCCGTCCCGTTTTCCTCAGGAGCAGGGGTCGGGTCGGGCTCCTCCAGCTGCGGCAGGGCGGAGAGGATACACACCGGCTGGCCGTTTTCATCCAGCTCGATGCCAAGGATCTGGCGGCCCTCCGGGGACTGATACAACAGCTCCACCATATCCTCCGCCGGGCGGAACAGATAAACGGCCTGTTCATTCTCATTTCCCTGCAGGAACAGCAGATGGTCGGCATCCAACCAACGGGCATCTATGATAAGGCCGACACGCTGCTGGCAGAGGACAGCTTTCACTGTGGAAAAATCAGCGGTGCAGTACACCAAGTCGCCGGCGGCGGTGCTGTAATAGGCCAGGCCGCCCTCCTCGCAGGAGACCAGCCGATTGGGGATGAAATCCACACCATCCTCATCCATCAGGCAGCGGAACTGCGTTTCACTGAGCTGGGGATAAAACAGGGCAAAGCCCGCTTCCTCCTGGGAGTTCATGGTCAGCAGGTCGGGGGACTGCTCCGGCGGAACTGTTTTGTCCTCCGGGTCGGTGGTATATTGGTCGGGCTGCTTTTCCACTACGGTAAGGGCGGGACCATTGGCGGCAAAAAGCACACTTTCATTGGGAGATTCCGGGGCGGCGCTGCCGCAGGCGGCAAGACCCAATAGGACGATGCCGACAGCGGCCATCATCCAAACGGTTCGTTTCATGGGGCATCGCCCTCCTTTCGCGGATTCTGTAACCATTATAGCGGGTAAATTGTGAACAAATCTACCATCCCGGTTGGTTATTTTAAGAACTTGGGAGATGGGCGGCATTTTTCCGCGGGCCCTTCTTCTCCATAAAAATCAAGACGCCGTCTGCATCTGCAAACAGCGTCCTTTTTCGGTGGGTGATCGACTGTTACTGCAGGATGTAAACCAGCAGTGTGATCACAACAAAAATGATAGCCAGGATCTTGGTCAGCTTGGAAAGCTTGGCATTGGCAGAACGGTCATTGCTGTCATTGAGGAAAGCGCTGACGCCGGCCAGAGCGGTGATACCATCGCCCTTGCCCTCCTGCAGGGATACCACAACGATAATAAGAATGCTGATCACGATCATGGCGACCGCGCCGATAATAGCGAGAGTGGACATCTTTTTACCTCCAATAATTGCACCCTGTCCGGTACAGGGCATCATTCGACTACAAAATGATACCACAAACTGCGGCGATATGCAAGCCTTTTTTGGGCAAAAACAAGACCCGGAGGAGAAAAAGCACCGTGGCGCCTTGTTCCCGACCGGGCGTGTGGGAAACGCCCGGCCATGCAAACGCCCTCCGGGAATTTCTCGCCGGTAGTATGGCCCGCCGGGGCGGCTTTTATGCAGCCGGCCGGATGGGCCCCGCAGGGCGGCGCCGCAGGCGCCGTAGGCCGGGCGGAGCCCGGCCAGGCCCGCCCGGAGGGCGGGTCCCTGCGGGGCCGCAGCCGCCGGCTGCATAAAACCGGGGTGGGGGCTGCCGCGGGAGCGAGCCCGCTCCCGGCAGGAATTCAGAAAATCAAAGCTGGAGCTGTTCCCCTACTTCCAGGTCCCGCACAATGCCGCCGGTGGCCGGCAGATTTTTGGTGCGCAGGCGGTGATCATTGGGCACCATGCCGGGCTGGTAGGACGCGGCCTCCACCACGCGGGCCCCCTTCTTGGAAAGGGTCATGACCTGGACGCCCTGGGTATCCCGGGCGGCCTTGGAAAGGATCATAGCGGTATGGAAGATGAGCATGCGGGAGGCTGAAGAGCGCAGCAACAGCTCGGTATCCTGCGGCAGGTAGGTGGCATATACCAACGGAGATTTGGTGCTGAAGGCCCCGGTGAGTTTTTTGCGGCGGGTCTTGGTCTCGTAGCTGGCCATATCCACCTTGGCGGCCTTGCCGTTTTCGAAGATGAACAGCATATAGCCCTCATATTTGGTGAACAGGGCCATATAGACCGGCACTTCGCCGGTATCCATGCCCAGCTTACTGGCCACATAGTCGCCCATCACGCTGGCCTTAGTATCCTCAAATTCTGCTACGCGGGATTTATATACCTGGCCCAGGTTGGTAAAGAACATCAGCTCGGCGGCATTGGTGGTATCCATCTCCTGGGTGATGGCATCGCCCTCCTTGAGCTTCTGCTCCCCGCTCATGCGCAGCGACTGGGGGGTGATCTTCTTAAAGTAGCCCTCCCGCGTGAAGAAGACCCGCACCGGATAATCCGGTACTTCCTCCACCGGTTCCTCCTCCATCTGCTCCACCTCGTACAGTACCTCGGTTTTACGGGGGGCGCCGTATTCCTTGGCGATGGCGCGCAGCTGGTTGACGATGATGGTATCCACCCGGCGGAGGCTCTTGAGGGTATCCTCCATCTCGGCGATCTCACCGGTCAGGCTTTCGATCTCCTCGGTGCGCTTGAGAATATACTCCCGGTTGAGGTGGCGCAATTTGATTTCCGCCACATATTCGGCCTGGACTTCATCGATGCCGAAGCCGATCATCAGGTTGGGGATGACCTCAACCTCCTCCTCGGTTTCCCGCACGATCTTGACGGCCTTATCGATATCCAGCAGGATCTTTTTCAGCCCCTGTAAGAGGTGCAGCTTTTCCTTTTTGCGCTGCAGATCGAAATAGATGCCCCGGCGGACACATTCCCGGCGGAACGCCGTCCATTCCTCCAGCAGCTCCCGAACGCCCAGCACCCGGGGCGAACCGGCGATCAGCACATTAAAGTTGCAGCTGAAGCTATCCTCCAGCGGCGTCATGCGGAACAGCTTCTGCATCAGCTTATCGGGATCGGTGCCCCGCTTGCAGTCGATGGTGAGCTTGAGGCCGCCAAGATCGGTTTCATCGCGCATATCGCTGATTTCCCGGATCTTGCCCAGCTTGATGAGATCCACGATCTTATCCATAATGGCTTCCACTGTGGCCGTGGGAGGAATTTCGGTAATTTCGAGGCAGTTGTTGGATTTATCGTAATGATAGCGGCTGCGTACCCGCACGCTGCCCCGGCCGGTGGAATAGATTTTATCCAGTTCGGCTTTATCATACAGCAAAATGCCGCCGCCGGGGAAATCGGGAGCGATGAGGGTATCGGCGATATTGTGCTCCGGGTCGCGGATCAGCGCCGCCGTCGTTTCGCAGACCTCGGCCAGATTGAAGGAGCAGATATTGCTGGCCATGCCGACGGCGATACCGGTATTGTTATTCACCAGCACCGAGGGGAAGGTGACCGGCAACAGGGTGGGCTCCTTTTCCGTGCTGTCGTAGTTATCCACAAAATCGACGGTATCCTTATCAATATCGGCGAAGAGCTGGGTGCAGATCTTTTCCAGCTTGACCTCGGTATAACGGGAGGCGGCGTAGGCCATATCGCGGGAGTAGGCCTTGCCGAAGTTGCCCTTGCTATCCACAAAGGGGACCAGCAGGGCCTCATTGCCGCGGGCCAGGCGCACCATGGTATCGTAGATAGCGGCATCGCCATGGGGATTGAGCCGCATGGTTTGGCCCACCACATTGGCGGATTTAATACGGCCGCCGGTAAGCAGGCCCATTTTATACATAGTGTATAAAAGCTTGCGGTGCGCGGGCTTAAAGCCATCAATCTCCGGAATGGCGCGGGAGACGATGACGCTCATGGCATAGGGCATATAGTTTTCCCGCAGCGTTTCGGTAATGGGCTGCGAGACGACCTGTCCGGCGCCTTCGATATGGCCGCCCTTTACCACGCGGCGGTCAATTTGCGGTTCCTTTTTCTTTTTGGGTGGCAAGTTATTTCCTCCCTTTAGTCTATTTGTTATATCAAGACTTGATTATACGATATGTTATGGATTGCGCGGAGGGTGGGACCGGGCCCGCCGGGCGTTCCGGCGCAGCCGGAACCAGCGGGCGAAGTCCGCTGAGTCCGCCGAAGGCGGGCTGCCCGGCGGGCCATGGCCAGGATCCTGCACCGGCCAAAAATTACTCCTTGTAATACCCTGCCGCACGCAGGATGAGCGAGAGAGCCTTGAGCGCCGCGAAATGCCGGATCAGATTCCGGGCGTCGGCATCGTGGCGGTCGATGAAAAGGCGGCTGACATGGCTGTATTTTTCGCTGGCCACTGCCACAAAAACCAGCCCGACCGGCTGACCTTCACTGGCAGAGGGGCCGGCATTACCAGTTACCCCAATGCCGATATCCGCTCCCGATTTTTTGCGAACGGCTTCCGCCATGGCAGCGGCGGTCTCGGCACTCACGGCGGTGTACTGCTCAATGATAGCCGGATCAACACCCAGCACCTCGGCTTTTACGGTGTTGTTGTAGCTTACAATGCCGCAGCCAAAGACAGCGGAGGCCCCGGGGACCTCGGTGAGTCGGGCTGCCACCAGACCGCCGGTGCAGCTTTCCGCAGTAGCAACAGTCAACCCTTTTTGCCGCAAAGCCTGTACCGCAGCGGTTTGCAGGTCAGGCACATCGATGCCGTAGCAGTAGTCCCCTGCCGCGGCCAGTATTTTCTTTATCGCGGGCTGAAGCAGCGCTTCGGCGTCCTCGCCCTCCTGCAGAGAAGCCGTGACACGCAGCTTAACCTCGCCGGTGCCGGCGTAGGGGGCTATGGTGGGATTGGTACTTTCGGCCATCAGGTCGTGCAGCTTATACTCCAGCTCCGATTCCCCAATGCCATAAAAGTGCAGCTCGTGGCTCACCAGGCGCTGGCCCTTCTGTATCAGCCGCGGCAGCAGCTCATTTTGCAGCATGGGGCGCATTTCCCGGGGTGGGCCGGGCAGTACCGCCACTATTTTGCCGTCCGCTTCCATCAGGCAGCCGGGGGCGGTGCCATTGGGATTGCGCAGCACAATGCAGCCTTCCGGCAGCCAGGCCTGCTTTTCATTGGTGGGGGCCATTTTTCGGTGGGCGCGGGCAAAGTATTCCTCAATTTCTTTGAGGCACTCCGGGTGGAGCACCAGCTTTTTTCCCATGCAGGCGGCCACCGTTTCCTTGGTCAGGTCATCGTAGGTAGGACCCAGCCCGCCGGTGGTGATGACGATATCGGCCCGGGAAAGGGCCAGCTTTACCGCCTCGGCCAGGCGCGCGGGGTTATCCCCTACCACACTGCTGTGGTAGAGGTTGAGCCCAATTCCGGCCAGGGCCGCCGCGATCTCGGTGGCATTGGTATTCAGGGTGCTGCCCATCAGCAGCTCGGTGCCCACACAGATGATCTCCGCTGTTTTGCCCTGCATTGTTTCGCCTTCTTTTCGGGGGATTTAAGAGATATCGGCCAGCTCCAGGTACATGCTGCCGTTTTCGGCAATGTAATCCTTGCGGCCCTGCAAATTATCGCCCAGCAGCAGATCGAACATCCTGGCGGTCTCCTCCACATCGGCGGGGGTGACCCGGATGAGCCTGCGGGTTTCGGGGTTCATGGTGGTCAGCCACATCATTTCGGCCTCGTTTTCGCCCAGTCCCTTGCTGCGCTGGAGAGAATACTTGGTCTTGGCGGCATCCAGGTCACGGCAGATCTTGGCCTTTTCGGCATCGCTATAAGCAAAGTAGGTATCGTTCTTTGCAGTGATCTCGTAAAGCGGGGATTCCGCGATGTAGACATAGCCCTCATTGATGAGGGTGGGAGTAAGACGGTACAGCATGGTAAGAATCAGCGTGCGGATCTGGAAGCCATCTACATCGGCATCGGTGCAGATGATGATTTTATTCCAGCGCAGGTTTTCCAGCGAGAAGGAATTGAGCTCCTTATTGGTCTTGGCGGAGACCTCCACGCCGCAGCCCAGCACCTTCAGTACATCGGTGATGATATCGCTCTTAAAGATGCGGACATAATCGGCCTTGAGGCAGTTGAGGATCTTGCCGCGGACCGGCATGATGGCCTGATATTCACTGTCGCGGCCCATTTTGCAGCTGCCCAGGGCCGAATCGCCCTCCACGATGTAGATTTCCCGGCGGGAGGTATCCCGGCTGCGGCAGTCCACGAATTTTTCCACCCGGTTGGCCAGATCGATGCTGCCGGCCAGCTTTTTCTTGAGGTTGAGGCGGGTCTTTTCGGCATTTTCCCGGCTGCGCTTGTTGATAAGCACCTGCTCGCCGATCTCGGCAGCGTCATCGGGATTTTCGATGAAATAGACCTCCATCTGGTGCTTGAGAAACTCGGTCATGCACTCGTAGATGAACTGATTGGTGATGGATTTTTTGGTCTGGTTCTCGTAGGAGGTCTGAGTGGAGAAGCTGGAGGACACCAGCACCAGGCAGTCCTGCACATCCTGGAAGCTGATCTTGCTTTCATTCTTGAGGTATTTATTGTTATTTTTGAGCCAGGCGTCGATCTGATTGACCAGCGCCACCTTGACGGCACGCTCCGGGGAGCCGCCGTGCTCCAGGAAGCTGGAATTGTGGTAGTACTCGGTGATATTGACCCGGTTGGAGAAGCAGAGGGCGACCCCCAGCTTGACCCGGTAATCCTCCTTATCCTCGCGGTCGCGGCCGGTGCGCTCCCCTGTCCAGTACTGCACGGGGGTGAGGGGGTTCTCCCCCGCCAGCTCCTCGCAGTAATCCCGGATGCCGTTCTGGTAGCAGAAGGTTTCTTCGGCAAAGCCCTTCTCCTGCTGGTCCCGCAGCAGGAATTCCACGCCGGGGTTGACCACCGCCTGCCGCTTGAGGACATCGGTGTAGTACTCCCGCGGGATGGCGATATCGGTGAATACCTCAAGATCGGGCTTCCAGCGGATGCGGGTGCCGGTCTGGCGGCCAGTATAGGGCTCGGCTTTCAGTCCGCCGATATTTTCGCCTTTTTCAAAATGGAGATTATAGCGCTTGCCGTCCCGCAGCACCTCCACATCCATGTATTCCGAGGAATACTGGGTGGCGCAGGAACCCAGGCCATTAAGGCCCAGGGCATATTCGTAGTTGCCGTCGCCGGTGCCGTCGTACTTGCCGCCGGCATACAGCTCGCAGAAAACCAGCTCCCAATTGTAGCGCTGTTCCTTGGGGTTATAATCCACCGGGCAGCCGCGGCCAAAATCCTGTACCTCCACGCTGCCATCGGCATAGCGGGTGGTGATGATCTTTTTGCCGTAGCCCTGCCGGGCTTCATCGATGGCATTGGAGAGGATCTCGAATACCGAGTGTTCGCAGCCCTCCAGACCATCGGAGCCAAAGATGACGCCGGGGCGCTTCCGGACGCGGTCGGCGCCCTTCAGGGTGGAAATACTCTCATTGCCGTATTCCTTTTTTGCTTTTGCTGCCATGGCAGTTCCCCCATATCTCGTAGTTTACCAAGTATATTGTACCAACATTTTGGGCACCGGTCAAGCGGTGCGAACATTTTTTCTTTTTGTGCTGGGTGAGGAGCGGGGCGGCCGCAGGGCCGCGGACCGGCGGGGAGGGAGGGCTTTTGGCCTGTGCGGTACCCCGCGGGGAGAAAGCCGCAAATTAGCGGAGAAGGAAAGCCGCCCGCAGGGCGGCCCGCCCCCAAAGCGGCGGGCACAGCCCCCGCCTACGGCGGCCGAAGGCCGCCGGCCCTGCGGGCATACTGCAGAAGCCCGGAAAGGAAATCCCCCGGCAGAACCTTGGATTCTGTCGGGGGTGGAAAAAACGATGAAATTACAGGTCTGCGGGGCCGGAAGGATCCTGCTTATCCTCGTCCTCCTTGGGTTCCTCCATCGGCGGGGCCGGGGGCTCCTCATGGGGCAGGTGGAAATCCAAAGGGTCCACCGAGAAGCCCTGCTGGGCCTTCTTTTCCTCGGCAGCCTTCTGCTGGGCTTCCTTCTGCAGGCGGGCTCGCTCGGCCTTTTCGCGGGCGGAGGCCAACTCCTGCTCGGTGCGCTCGGCGGCCTCGCCAAAGGAGATGACGCCGCTCATGACTTCGGCGAAGAGATCGCCGTCGATCTTTTCGTACTTCATTAGGAATTCGGCCAGGGCATGCAGCTGATCCATATGCTCTTCCAGCAGGGAAACAGCCTTATTGTAGCCCTCATCAATGAAGCGACGGGCTTCCTCGTCGATCTGGCCGGCAACCTCCTCGGAATAATCACGGGCGTGGCCCAGGTCGCGGCCCAGGAATACCTCCTCCTGGTCGGAGCCGTAGATCATGGGGCCGAGCTTTTCGCTGAAGCCGTAGCGGCACACCATGGCGCGGGCAATCTTGGTGGCCCGCTCGATGTCATTGGAGGCACCGGTGGAGACATCCTCCAGCACCAGTTGTTCGGCCACGCGGCCGGCCAGCAGTACAGCGATTTCCTCCTCCATCCACTTCTTGGTCTGGTAGCTCACATCCTTCTCCGGCAGAGCCAGGGTAAAGCCGCCCGCCCAGCCGCGGGGAACGATGGAAACCTGATGCACCTTATCCTGCTGGGGGCAGTAGTAGGTGACGATGGCGTGGCCGGACTCGTGGTAAGCGGTCAGGCGACGCTCCTTATCGGTGATGACATGGCTGCGCTTTTCGGGGCCAACGGCGACCTTCAGGGTGGCCTCCTGGATATCCTCCATGGTGATGGCCTTGCGATTCTTGCGGGCGGCCAGCAGCGCAGCCTCATTGGTCAGGTTCTCCAGATCCGCGCCGGTAAAGCCACCGGTAAAGCGGGCGATCACGGCTAGGTCCACATCCGGGCCAATGGGTTTATTGCGGGTATGGACGCGAAGGATCGCCTCGCGACCCTTCACATCGGGATAATTGACGGTGATATGGCGGTCAAAGCGGCCGGGACGCAGCAGAGCGGGGTCCAGGATATCCTTGCGGTTGGTGGCCGCCATAACGATAACGCCTAGATTGGGCGCAAAGCCATCCATTTCCACCAGCAACTGGTTCAGGGTCTGCTCACGCTCATCGTGGCCGCCGCCCAAACCGGAGCCGCGGTGACGGCCCACGGCGTCGATCTCATCGATGAAAACAATGCTGGGCGCGCTCTTTTTGGCCTGTTCAAACAAATCGCGGACACGGGAAGCACCCACGCCGACGAACATCTCTACAAAGTCGGAGCCGGAGATGGAGAAGAACGGCACACCGGCCTCGCCCGCGACGGCTTTGGCCAGCAGGGTCTTACCGGTTCCAGGAGGGCCCATGAGCAAAACTCCCTTGGGAATACGGGCGCCCAGCGCATTGAACTTGCCGGGGTCCTTCAGGAACTGGACGATCTCCTCCAGTTCCTCCTTTTCCTCATCGGCGCCGGCCACATCATCAAAGGTAACACGGTTGTGGGGATCCTGCTGCTTGGGCTTCAGCTTGGCAAAGGCCATGGGGTTGCCCCCGCCGCCAGAGCGCTTCATGAGGATATACCAGAAGCCGCCCATGAGCAGCACGGTGAGCAGCAGCGGCAGCATATCGATCCACCAGGGCATGGCCTCGGCGGCATCATAGTACTGCTTGATGGGTGCATCGGGATGCTCGGCATTATACTCATCTACCAGGGCGTGGGTATCCTGCAGGAACAGGCTGAGATTCGGCACACTGTAGGTGATGGTGGTCTTTTTCTCATCATTGAGCTGCATGGTCAGCTCGCCGGTGCCAAAATCCAGCTCATACTCCGCCACCTGCTCATTCTTAAAGTAATCGATGATGGTGCGGTACTCCACCTTGGGCTGGGCGGTATTCATGCTGAAAATGCGGACCGCCATGTAGAAGAACAGCGCGATGAGCACTACCGGGACGATCCAGTTTCTCTTTTTGGGTGACAATGACTTCACTCCTGTCTTGGGCAGATTTGATTATTCGTGGGAATAAACGCTGGGGGAAAGGACGCCGATGTAGGGCAGATTGCGGTATTCCTCGGCGTAATCGAGACCGTAGCCCACCACAAAGGCATCGGGAATGGTGTAGCCGACATAATCGGCGTAGATCTCCTGCTCCCGGCGGGCGGGCTTATCCAGCAGCACGCATACCTTCAGGGAGGCGGGATTGCGCTCCTTGAGCATCTTGGTGAGCTGGTGCAGGGTGTTGCCGGTATCCAGAATGTCCTCCACGATGAGGACATTGCGGCCGGCGATATCGGAATTAAGATCCTTGGCCACATGGATATTGCCGGAGGAGGTGGTGCCGCTGCCGTAGCTGGAAACGGACATAAAATCGATATTGATCTGGCGGTCGATCTGGCGCATGAGATCGGTGACGAAAACGATGGCGCCATTGAGGATACCGACGATTAAAAGATCCTTGCCCTCATAGTCCTTGGTGATCTGCTCGCCCAGGCGTTTGCATACGCCCTGCAGCTCCACCTCATTGAACATTACCTTGCAGATGTCCTTATCCATTCTCATGGTGTTTTTTCCTCCTGGCACTCAATTATCACATATTGTCCGGTTTTTTCGGTCACGGCGGCGCGGGAATCGCTGCCGAGGCCCTCGGCCCACAGCACACCGTTATCATCCGCCAGTACCGCCAAAGCGGGGCGCAGCGGCGCCGGAATGCCGGCGGCGGCCCAGGCCTCTCCCAGCGGGAGCGGCTTCCCTGTTTTGGCTGTGCGGATGCGGTCGCCGGGGCGGCGGGTACGCAGAACCGAATTACCTATTATCTTATCACAATCCACCACATTTTTTAAGAGGGAAATGTTAAATTTTTCGGACTGTTTCGCAACTATTTTGTTGCAAAGCGTCAGTTTTATCCGTTTTTGCCGGCCAAAGGGCAGAATGACAACCTTTTGCGGCAAGGGGAACGGCACCAAAACTGGCGGGATGCCCCCCGGCGGCTGGTAAATCAAGAGCGCCAAGTTGCCCTCGGCGATGAGGTACCAGGCCCGCTCTGCGATATCCAGCTTGCCGCCGGAGCGGAGGGTCTCCTTCATGCGCGCCAGCACAGCGGCCGAACGGGGCAGGCCATGCTGCTCCAATAGGCGCAGCAGCAGCCGGTCGCAGACCGGCTCCGGCAAGGCCAAAAGGCCCTGCCGATCCAGGGTGCCGCCTGCGGCGGCACCCTGCAGCTGCTGCGCCGCGCTCTCGGCGAGCTGCTCGGTAAGGGCCCACTGGGCAGCCAGCTGGGGCAGCATACGGGCCATGGACCCGGTAAAGTTCGGGTTCAATTCGCGAAGCCGCGGCAAAATATCGTGCCGAACGCGGTTGCGGGTATAGTCATCGGAAAGATTGGTGCTATCGGTGCAGTAGGGCTGGCCCAGCAGGGCCAGGTACTCCTCCACCTCGGCGCGGGTCACATCCAGCAGAGGACGGACGATGTTGCCCCGGATGCGGGGGATGCCGCACAGCCCGTGCAGACCGGTACCCCTTATCAGGTTCATCAGCACCGTTTCGATGGTATCATCCAGGGTGTGGGCGGTGGCGACGCGCCCCCCCTCCCCTGCCGTTTCGGCAAAGAAAGCATAACGGGCGTCACGGCCGGCTTCCTCCACCGAAAGGTGGTTTTCCAGCGCCAGGGCGGCGGCATCAATATGGCGGACAGCATAGGGCAGTCCCAGCTGCCCGGCCAGCTCCCGCACAAACTGCTCGTCCCGGTCGGCTTCAGCGCCGCGCAGCCCGTGGTGAATGTGGCAGACGATCAGCTCCCAGCGGTATTCCTCCCGCAGGACAGCCAAAAAGCGTAAAAGAGCGACAGAATCCGCGCCGCCGGAGACCCCGACAGCGATCCTGTCGCCCTGGGTAAACAGGGAATATTGGCGCAGGGCCAAAAGTGCCTTTTGCTCCAGCGGTGTGCTCATTCGCGGTTGCGATCCACGCTGAAGAACCGGGTATAGCGGCCATCCCACCGCAGGTTGATGGAGCCGGTCTCGCCGTGGCGGTTCTTGGCCACGATACACTCGGCTTCCGACTGGTCGTCCCGGTCTTTTTCGTAGTAGGCTTCCCGGTACAGGAACAGCACGATATCGGCATCCTGCTCGATGGAGCCAGATTCACGCAGATCGGACAGCATGGGGCGGTGGTCGCTGCGGCTTTCCGGACCACGGGAAAGCTGCGACAGCGTGATGACCGGTACATTCAGCTCCTTGGCCATAATTTTCAGGCTCCGGGTAATCTCGGAGACCTCCTGCACACGGTTATCGCTGCGGCGGCCGGTGCTCATCAGCTGCAGATAGTCGATAACGACAAGGCCCAAATTCCGCACACGGCGCAGCTTGGCCTTCATCTCCGCCACGGTAATACCGGCGGTGTCATCCATGTAGAGGGGCGCCGCGCCAAAGAGGGGGGAAAGATCGGCTACCTTGCCCCAGTCCTCGGTGGAAAGCTCACCGGTGAGGAGTCTACGGCTGTCGATACCGCCCTCCGAAGCGAAAAGACGGTTCATCAGCTGCTCGCGGCTCATTTCCAGCGAGAAGATGGCGACAGTCTTTTTGCCCCGCAGCGCCACATTGGCGGCGATATTGAGGGCGAAGGCCGTTTTGCCCATGCCGGGGCGGGCCGCCACCAGGATAAGGTCGGATTTATTAAGGCCGGTGATGGTACGGTCCAGGTCGCCGTAGCCGGTGGAAATCCCCAGGTAATCGGCCCGGTTTTCGCCGGAAAGGCGCTGCAAATGGTCAAAGGTCTCCAGCACCACGCGGGAAACCGGGATCAGGCTATCGTTATTGTGGCCGTTGCGGATATCATAGATCCGCTGCTCGGCATATTCCAGGAGCCCCTCCGGCTGGGCCGTGGGGGCTTCCGCCTGCTCTATGATATCCCGGGAGGTGGTGATGAGTGCCCGCAGGTGGTACTTACTTTGCAGGATATTGGTGTAGGCCTCCAAATTGCGCACCGAGGGCACCATCTGCGCCAACTGGGCCAAGTAGGCCTTGGTCTCCTCCGGGGTGGAGAAAATCTCCTCCCGCACAGCGGCCTCCATCACCGTGACGATATCGATGGGCTCACCCAGGGTAAACTTTCCGGAGATTACCTCAAAGATCTTACGGTGCTGCTCCCGGTAGAAAAACTCCGGGCGCACCAGCCGTACCAGATCCGGCACGCAGCCGGCGTCCAGCAGGGCCGCGCCCAGCACCGATTGCTCCGCCTCCAAACTGAAGGGCAGACGGCTCTCGGTGGTCATATAATCCGCGGGCATGGGGGTCACTCCTTTTCTGTGGGGGATTTGAGGCACTCCTGGGCAAGGATATCAGCTGGAATCATTCTTCCCCGACTACCACAAATACATTGGCGGAAACGCCGTTATAGATCTTGACCTCGATGGTGTAGGAGCCAAAGGCCTTGATATCGTCCTTCAGCACAACCTTGCGCTTTTCCAAAGTGACGCCCAGCTGCTTTTCTATGCCCTCAGCAATCTCCTTGGCGGTGACGGAGCCGAACAGCTTGCCGTTGGCGCCGGCCTTGGCGGTCAGCTTCACGGTCTTGCCGTCAATGGCAGCCTTCTGCTCTTCGGCAGCCTTCTGCTCCTCCGCCAGGCGGTAGGCCTTGGCGGCCTCGCGATTTTTCAGCTCGTTCATGGCGCCGGCATCGGCGGGGATGGCCAGGCCTCTCTTCAGCAGGAAATTGCGGGCGTAGCCATCGGCTACCTCCACCAGCTCGCCCTTTTTACCGGTTCCTTTTACATCCTGTTTCAGTACTACTTTCATGCGTCTTTTCCTCCCTTGGGGTTTTCTTCATAATACCGGTCGATGGCGACCAGCAGCTGCTGGCGGCAATCCTCCAGTGTAATATCTTTGATCTGTGCGCCCGCCATGGTCTGGTGGCCGCCGCCGCCCATCCCTTCCAGGATGAGCTGAACATTGATGGCACCCATGCTGCGGGCCGAAATATTCACGGCGCCGTCCTGCTCATACAGCACAAAGGAAGCATCCACCCCGCTGATACCCAAAAGGTCATCGGCGGCCTGCGGCGCCACTACCCGGATGCCCTCCACATTGGCGCCGGAGGTGCAGCTGATGGCACAGCCGCGGTATACCTCCGCGGCACTCACCAGGCGGCTGCGCTCCTGGTAGCTTTCCATACTGGAGGCGAACAGCTTGCGGACCGCCACAGTATCGGCGCCCATGCGGCGCAGGAACGCGGCGGCCTCAAAGGTCCGCACGCCGGTGCGCAGGATAAAGCTCTTGGTATCCAGCATAATACCGGCCAGCAGAGCTTCGGCCTCCGCCACACTGATGCGCAGCTTGCCTTCCTTGAAATACTGTACCAGTTCGGCCACCATTTCGCTGGCGGAGCTGGCATACGGCTCGTGGAAAAAGATGATAGCGTTATCAATGTGCTCCACCATCTTGCGGTGGTGGTCAATGACGATAACATTGCGGCAGGCTTCGTAGATCTCCCGACTTTCCAGGATGGATGGGATGTGGGTATCCACTACCACCAACAGGGTATTGCGGCCCACCATATCCAGCCCCTGCGCCGGAGAAACAAAGGTGTCCTCGTAGCGTTTATCCTGCTGCAGCATATGGCGGTACAGCGGCTGCGCCAAGCTCTTTTCGGTATCCAGCACAATGGAACAGGGCTTGCCCAGTGTGGAAAGGCCGGCGTACATGCCAATGGCCGCGCCCAGGCAGTCCAAGTCGGCAAAGCGGTGGCCCATGATGAGGATATTATCGCAGGTGGTGGCCACTTCGGTAATGGCGTTGGCCATAATACGGGCGCGCACCTTATTGCGCTTTTCCACCCCGCGGCCGGTGCCGCCAAAAAACTCATAGCCGTTCTTCTGCCGCAGCGCCACCTGGTCGCCGCCGCGGCCCAGGGCCATATCCAGCGCCTGGCGGGAGATGGTCTCGCTCTCATGCAGGCTGGCCGCCATGGGCGAAACACCGATGGACATGGTCGCGTTGTTGCGGTCGCCGGTATCCACTGCCCGGATGGCATTGAGAATGGGGAAGCGGTCCTCAATGACCCGCTTCATATAGCGCTCCTCCACCACCGCAAGGAAGCGGTCGCGATCCAGCTTTTTTACCAGGCCATGGTTTTCCTCGGCAAAGGTCTCGATGATATGCTCGATCTGCCCCATGGTGCGGCTGCGCTCGTTTTCCTTGGCATCGGTAAACAGCTCGGAGTAGTTATCAATGAGCATGGTAAGCACATAGGGCCGGGAATCAAAGTATTCCTGGGTATAGTGCTTCAGGTCGTTATCATCCACCAGGCAGATGATGGTCAGCGGCTCCTTGGTGGAGCTGGAGTGCATGAGGAACACGGTGTAGTGCCGCTCCCCTATCACGATATCCCGGCCTTCGGCGCTGCTTTCGGCCTGCCAATCCAGTCCGGGTACCAGCTCTGCTATATTATGCCCAAACAGCTCCTGCCCGGGGAACACCCCCTGCTTGGCGGGGGGATTGCTCCACACCACCTCACCGCTTTCCCGCACGATGAGGGACGGCATGGGCAGGGACAGCACGGCGTCGCTCATGATGTGCTCCAGCGAATCCTTCAATCTTCCAAAGCGGCGGCGGTTCTGCCGGGTGATAACGGTCATCCAGATGATGCACCCAAGGGAGAGCAATGCCCACGCCCCCAGGCAGATATAGAACAGGGTCATATCATAGCGGGAGGTGACGGCAGCCATCAGGCCGCAGGCCACTATCAGCACCGCAAGAATAGGACGATATTGGTTCAATCGTTCCTGCATAAGATCCCTCCGTTTCGGTCGTTGGATCAGTCCTGCCGCGGGTGCGGCCGGGAAAAATAGATATAGCTTCTCACTTTACGCTCCATTATACCACGCCCGCCCGCAAAAGGAAAGCACTATCTTACACGGGGCGGGGTTTTCATTTGGGCGCCGGTGTGCTAAAATAGCAGCAGAAGGAGCCTTCGCTTGGTATGGACACCGGCCATACATCGGGCGCCCCTCCGCTTCAGTCGTGCTGACCCTTACGGGCAACCCTCCCCGCTGCGGAGCGCCCGCCTTTCCCCGCCGGGTGGCTCTCCGCCCGCAAGGCCCATGTTTTTCCGCGAAGGTATTTGCTGCAGCATCCCGGCTTCCTGCGCCCCGCGCCGCGCTGCCCCCTACGGGGGGCAGCACGAACCCGCCCCTACGGGGCGGGCAGGCCGTCCCTATGGGCCGGCCGCGCGGGGCGCGCAGCGGGACCCTGCAAAAATTTTAACATGTGATGCAACAAAATCCGCCGTGGGCGACACTATTATGGTGAAAGCCGGTTGGGGCGGCATCACAAAAGGAAGGTGCGTTATGACCATCACCCAGCTGGTGACCCAGGCGCAGGCAGGCAGCCGGGCTGCCTTTGGTGAGCTGTACGAAAGCCTGGCCGGCGACCTGTACCGCATGGCGCTGTATACCCTGGGCAGCGGCCCGGATGCTGAAGACGCCGTGGCGGATACCTTTGCCGAAGCGTGGAAGGGCATAAAAAACCTGCGGGAGCCGGAGGCGTTCCGCAGCTGGATGTTCCGTATCCTCTCGGCCAGGTGCAAACGGCAGGTCGCCCAAATCGTGACCCGCAAAAACGAGATAGACCTGGACAGCTACTACGAAACCGCCGAGGAAGCGATGCCGGAAACTGCCACCCGCCGGGCAGAGCTGCGTGAGGCGCTGGCAAGCCTTACGGCGGAGGAGCGGCAGATCGTGCTGCTCTCGGTGCTGGAGGGCTATACCATGCGGGAGATTGCGAGCATGCTGGAGATGCCGCAGGGTACTGTGAGCAGCAAGCTCTCCCGTTCGCTGAAAAAGCTGCGGCTGCAATTACAAGATACCAATGGAAAGGAGGCGGCAAGGTGAAGGACGAGCGTAAAACAGAACGGAATACCGAATGGAGCGATGAGGCGGAAGCTGACCGCGACTTTCTTCGGGAAAAGCTGAAAAATGCGGGCGATCCGGCACTGCCCGCTTCCCTTTCCGCTGCGGCGCTGTTTGAGCGAATGGACGCCGCAGATCAACAGGCTGCCGCCCCAAAGAAAAAGGGGGGCGTGATATGGCTGCAGTGGCGGCGCTGGGGCAGCATTGCCGCTGTGCTGGTGCTGGCGGCAGGTACTGCATTCCTGTTGCAGAACAGCTCCTTGCAAAACAAGGCCTCGCAGGACGAGTCGAGCTATGACGCGGCATTGGCGCCGAATGAGGCGGAGAACCAAGACCAGTGGAATGGCGCGCCGACCGGCGGGCCGCCGACCGACGGACTGATGATGGCTCCCCCGCCGAACCCCAGTACGGCAGGCGGCGACGGCAGCGTGAAAAAGGAGTACGCCACCGATGAGATTGACTCGGATCGCGGTCTGTTCGAGGAGTTCAAGAGTAAGATCGTCTCGGTGGGAGAACAGCCCATTCCGGATATGATGGATTATGACGCAATGGCTGCCGTTTCCTCACAGCTTTTCGGGAACGACTACGAGCAGGCAATCGCTATGTTTTATGACAGCGGCGAGCGCTGGGAGGGCTGCGAACTGCCCACAAGCTGCGCCCACTATTTTATGCTGGATAAGACGCTGTACGGCTTCTTCCCGGAGGAGCGCCGGGTGGTGGATTACAGCGGAGCATGCGCCACGGTGCTGAATGAGGACGAGGCGGCGATGCTCTCGGCGATTTTGCAGATTGAGTTTACGGCGAAAACCGAATAATGGATTTCCCCTCGCGGCGGAGTGAGCGATCACCCCGCTGCATTTTTTACACCCTCGCAGCATATCATGCCGGTAGTGGGGACAAACATACCCCAGCCGGTGCAGCATCCCGGCGCCGCGCCCCCGCACGGGCGGCCCGCCCCTATGGGGCGGAGGAAGCGGTACCCCCTGTGGGGGCACCGCTTCGCGGGGCGCGGCCTGCCAGGGATTCTGCCCCGCACATTCCAGCCATGGAGGAAAAGCCTATGAAAGCCGATTGGGGACTGCTGGGCGGCGCTGCCGCCGCTATGCTGGCGCTGCCGCTGCTGGTACTGGCCTGGAGCGGCACCCCGCTGGGCACCGGTCTGCCCGGCGGAACCACATCCGATCCAACACCGCAGCAAAGCAATATCCTCCCCGGCACCGACCGCGAGGAACCGGAAGAGCCACCAGCCGATGCCCTCTCTGTCCTCCCCTCCTTCCGCATCCTGGATGAAACCACCGGCCAGGTGGCGGAAATCCCCGCGGCAGACTATGTGGCTGGGGCCATCGCGGCGGAAATGCCCGCCTCCTACGAAGAAGATGCCCTCATCGCGCAGGGCATGGCCGCCTACACCAATGCCCACTACCTGGCGGCACTCCGCCGGGCTGATCCCCCGGAGGAGCTGAACGGCGCCGATTTTTCAGCCGATCCCGCCAAGCGGCTGGGCTATATCACCGATGACACCATGAAAGCCATGTGGGGCGATCACTACAAAGCCTACCGTGAAAAAATCACCAAGGCCGCCGAAAAAGCCATGCAGTATCTCATCACCTACGAAGGCCAGCCCATCGTGGCGGCGTATTTTGCCATCAGCGCCGGAAAAACCACCGAAGACGCCGGAAATGTGTGGGAGGGTCCCCTTCCCTACCTCACCCCCGCCGATAGCCACTGGGATAAAGAAGCCGCCGGGTACCGCAGCACTGTCACCATCACCGCCGCCGAGCTGCGCAAAAAGCTGACCGCCCAGTCCATCCTCACCGGGCAAAAGCCGGAGGACTGGCTCAAGATCCTCACCCGCAGCGAAGCCGGGTATGTCACGGCGGTGCAGGCCGGCGACCGCGTGCTGACCGGCCAGCAGCTGCGCACCCTGCTGGGGCTGCGCAGCGCCGCCTTCACCGTGGAATACAAAAACGAGCTTTTCACCTTTGATGTGCTGGGCTACGGACACGGGGTGGGGCTCTCTCAGGCCGGGGCACAGTACCTGGCACAGCACGGCAAAAACTATCAGGAGATTCTGCTGCACTACTACCCCGGCGCCGCCCTTACCCCCGCCGCGCAAAAATAATCCAATTTCCGCTTGACGAACCCCCTCCCGATATGATAATATACTGGAGTACGATATAAAGCCGTGGAGAGGTGTCCGAGCGGTTTAAGGAGCCGGTCTTGAAAACCGGTGACTCATCAGAGCCATGGGTTCGAATCCCATCCTCTCCGCCAACACCTCCGACAGTAATTCGTAGCCCTTGGAGATGTACCCAAGTGGTGAAGGGGCTCCCCTGCTAAGGGAGTAGGGTGCGAAAGTGCCGCGAGGGTTCAAATCCCTCCATCTCCGCCATATGTACCATAGCGGGAAATCGCAAAGGAATTTGTGATCTCCCGCTAATGGTGCATAACTAAAGAAGTCGTAAAAGCGGTAAAAAAATATTTTTTAGTGTCGCAGGGTGCAGAATAGTTTGGCCAGAGGATCCGGACGCCGGCGCAACACACGCCTTTTCCCTGATCTGTCTTTCATCCCCGTTTCTGCTGCCGGCCTGCTCTCCTATTGCTGATAGGGTCATGGCAAGCTCCTTGTGGCAACAAAGGTATCTTTTTCTGCTTCGACTATGCCAAAATACCACCGTCAGCGTTCTGTGCTCTACTAACGGGCTTCCGGAGCCATCATGTGCAAATGGGTTCCGGTTGCAGCGGGCTATCTGGTACATGGCCCGCGGTCATGGTTTTTTCAAGGTTCTGACACATGGAGCAAAAAGAAAAGCCAAGCCCCGTTCTCCGTAGATAAAACGATACGCTTGACTTTCTGGTATCAATCGTGCTATGGTAAGCACGAAAATACAGCACTCTCGTGTATAAAGTCTGCGTGATCGCGTTGGGATCACAAAGATGGGTGGCGAAAGGACGGCAATCCTTTCCCACCCCGCAGGGTGTTTTTTTCTTTTATTATTGCCATTGTACCGCTTATTGGACAGGTTGTCAATGGTAACGGTGGGAAAGATTTTTGCGAGACAAGGGGAAATTCATTTATGTTTTCGCCTTCAGTTGAAAATAACGGATCTGATGTTCAACTTGAACATCAATAAAAAAGCAGCCCTCTGCCGGCATTTCTGCCTGCGGAGGGCTGTATTTTTATTTTGCTCCCGACCATTTATTCAGCCGCATATCGGGGAGCGGCGAACATTTATAATTCCGACCATTTATTTAGTCGCATATCGGAAAGCGACAAACATTTTGCTGTAATGAGTAGCCCCTTTTACCAGGTGTTCAAGTTGAACATCAATAAAAAGAGCAGCCGCCTGCCGGCATTTCTGCCTGCGGCGGGCTGTGTTTTTTCTGCTCATTTTTTCATTTTCGCTACTTCAAAAAGTCACTCCTGCTATCCTGCAGCCGGAAAGAATAACCTTTTCGGTTCAGATTCGCTGCTTTCATGGCGACAAGGTTGATATCCGTGTTCATGGCTTTGGCGATTTGCTCCATATTGAAGCCTTCCTGTATATAATTCAAGACCTCATCATCTGGCAGGGCAACCTCCGCTGCAAAGCAGTTCGCCTCGTATTCCATACGGTCATTCTTCACATCGAACACATTGAGATCAGAAAACAGCTTTGCCTCGTTTCGATGCAGCACTGCATGACCGATCTCATGGAGTAGGACGATCCTGTGCATTTCAGGGCACAGGTCTTTTTTTATAAAGATGAAGCGGTTCCTCTCTATCTCCTTATAAACACCCTTTTGCTTGGTGAAGTCTACCGGCATAATGATGATCCCCAAATGGTCGGAGATGGGTTCGGGTTCTCGCGAGCCAGCCGCTTTTACAATGCGATTTGCTTTGTCCATTATGCGAATGGACGAGTTTAGCTGCATGGATACACCTCCTTTGACTTACGCAGGAGGGAATCAATCATTTTTCTCGGTATGATCTTTCCGCGCATATTTCCGATTATTCTCCTTGGCGATCTCGTAAGCCTTTTGGATAGCGAGCATCAGCTCATCCATATCTTCTTCTGCCAGTTCGCCGCCGGAGAACAGACCGGTCAGCTCACCCACGAGTGCTTCAGCGCCTTTTTTGCCGCGATACCCATACCGCTCGCCGGCGCCCAGCACAAAGGCATCCTCCTGGGTAAGGAGATAGTTTACATTCACATGGAGTGCGTCTGCGAGTCTGCAATAGGCATCCCGTGTGCGGGGTGGGAATGTATCGGTCTCGTAGGCAGTAATTGTACGCTGGGAAACCCCCAAGATCTTTCCGAGCTGCACTTGAGTCAGCCCAAGTTCTGTTCGCGCCTGCTTCACCTTTTCACCGAAAGTCATAATGTATGGTGCTCCTTCAAAAAAATTTTTCAAAAACCCCTTGACTTATGAAGTTAAACTTCTTACAATATGAATTAGGAAGTTTGACTTCTTAAATCATATCACTTATTCCCTGTGGTGTCAAGGGGATAGGCATATGTACAGGTAGTTGATCTTCCTAAAGAGAGAGAAAACATTGGATTTAACGGCTCGCCGCGGAGTGCTGAAAAACCAAGGTTTTCAAAAAACAAAAAAACAAGAAAAAAGGAGAAAACAGTATGAATCTTGTAAATGGAGCAACTTATCGATTTCTGAGTCGTAATGCTGAAGGTGACACAGGTACCAACGGAAAAGGCAGATCCTTGAATGTGTACGGCACACAGCCGACTTCTCTGGCGAATGTGTGCCTGTACACCTCCGATGACAATGATATCTGTCAGCAGTGGGTTTACGTGGAGGAGGCGAATGGAGAAAAATATCTGAAGTGCAAGGGTAATATGAATCTTGCGCTGGACCTCTACACAGGTTCTTCTTCCATTGGTGGCGTAAAAGACTTCAACGCACATGTTTTCGCGCCTTCTGAAACTTCGCGCATAGATGTAGGGAGCGCGGGTGACGGGTACATTTATATTCGCCTTACCTATGATCAGTATCGGAATAAGTATTTGACAGCCAACGCAGGCGTCAATGGTACCAATAGCGGCAAGAGCTTTAACAGCAACGGAAATGTCTATTTTACTGATCTTAACGAAGGCGACCCTCTGCCTGCATGGAAACCCATCTTATTGGCTGCGCCTCCTAATCCGAAGCCCCCTGTTGGTCCGGAGCCCACTGGAGAGGTCACGGTAACAAATATGCCCGCCAATGTGTATACTGATGATACGGAAAAGTTTCATCCGAAGTCCGGAATGAGGAATGGCACATGGTCGGCAAATGGTGGTGCCGATATTGAGCAGAAAATGAGGAATTACTATTATACGGTGTATAAAACGTATCCCGTCAGCAACAGTCAGTATTTGTATAATTTCTATGGTGCCAAGGTTAGCGGCACTAAGAAATATCATCTTGGTGTAGATATTTGTCACGGTCAAGGCTCTCCCATTTATTCGGCGCACTCCGGAAAAGTTATTTATATCAGACCGGAAAATGGTCAGGTGGCTATTTATGATGGCAGATATACCTACCATTATCTCCATATGACAAACATCAAGGTAACCCTTAATGATACTGTCGTAGCCGGTGAAACGAATATCGGTCTAGAGGGCAAAGAAGGATGGGCAAATGGATTCCATGTCCACCTTGAAATCTACAAGGACAAACATGCCTCAGCGGCACAGGACGCTGTGCTGATCAATCAGGATATTCCGACAGTATGTCCGTATAATCTAATTTAACCAAGGACCCCATTACAGTGAACGATCCGTAATGGGGTCTCTTTTTTAAGAGAAGCGAATGGATATACTGGAAAGAATCTTCTCTTGCTGAGCATGGTCATAGCTATCCGCATCGATTTCTACTCCGCTGTAATAGATAAAAAAGTCAAAAACATAATTATCCAAACAAAAATAGTACACATTTGCAAAAGTCCATACATTAGATGGGAGACCGGCGCTTTTGGAATCTATCTGGATATTGTCCTTACGATATGTCGTATCGCCAATCGTGACATACTCGGTGGACAGGCACCCAAAAGGGTAGCCGGCATCGATCTCCACATCTTGCAAAGTTTGTCCATCACCAAGAACCGCAATGATACCGTGGCTTCCTGCCTGCTTTAGAGCATTTTTATCGTCAATGTACAATTCGCCAAAGAAGGTTTCGGAAGCACGACCTTCTTTTCTAACGCTGTCTTTGTCCCACTCTTCCGGAACAGTCACCGACAGGGTCATTTTGTCGCCAGTTTCTTTTGTCCAGACAAAGTCAATAACCTGCCACCCCGGTTCCGGTTGCACAGTTTCTTTTTTGTCGGTACAGCCGCTAAAAGCTAAAAGGGCAAGGCACGAAAAAACCAAAAGTAGTCTATGCATTGTTTTCATTGGGATTTCCTCCTTTATGTGTTTTCTCTGTAATTCTCTATAATTCCGGGAGGACAGGAAAATTCCATACGACAGGGTGCCTCCTCGCTTATAGTAGCAGAAATGTGTAGGAATATCAACCTGGGCGGCGGGGCATAGCGTTAATGCGGGAAGCAGATCAGCCATGTCGCCAGGTGTTCAAGTTGAACATTGCTTCCCGTTATAGCTTTGAAAAGCTATGCTATTGCTTTTCCAGTTCATTCTCTATTTTCTCGAGGCGGCAAAACAGCTCCTCCATTTTTCTCCGGATCTCTATCGCCATTTCGGCACAAACTGAATTGCAAGCGCCCTGTGTTTTATTTTGTTCAAGGCAATCTTCTTTCTGGTGTGACATATCTCATTTCCTGTCAGTTAATAACTGTGCATTGAAAGCCGCTTTATACAGCCGTAGTCCCCATGCCATTTTCGGCATGGGGACCTTGGATGATCTAATGTTTTCTTTTAATCCTCATGAAAAGGATTCTGGGCCTGGTTACACAGGGTATTTCGATCCTCGTCTAATTCAATACTAATCATAGGTGTCATTGGATAGAATCTTTAACTAAACTATTAACTGAAGTATAGACCATAGTAGTACGGATTCGCGGTTCTCAACATTTCGTTCCCAGTTCCTGCAGCACTGGTTACTCGTCCGGATCTAACCTCGAAATGTGTATGCGTATTATTGGAACCGCCGGATATATACCGTCCCTGATCAGCCAAATATGTGCCTTTACTAACATATGTTCCTTCCGCTACCTGCACATTTTTGGTGTGCATATGGACGAAGGTCATATTCAGTGTGTCGTTATAAATGAATATCGTTGTTCCTCCATATTCATAAGTTGTTTTTATAACCGTACCTGGGCAGACAACATAAAGGTGAGCATTTTCATACCTTGTAAAATCAATTCCCTGATGGGTCACTATGTTTCCATTCGCAAGAGCTGCCGAGTTTACATCTCCCCACAGATTGTATGAATACTGGGATGCACTGGTAAGGGTCGTGTTGAAAAGCATATCTCCAAATGCCTTTGCACTCGAAATGTCTTCTTTTAGTTCGGCATAGTGGCTGGGGGTTGCGTTGGCACTAAATGCCGTACTTAAAGCGTCTTTATGAATATAGCAAGAACTATAGGCATAGTCCAAGTTGGGAGTCGTCCCCGTTCTGCTAAATAAGGTATAATTGGTCGAAAGAGAGAGTGGGACTACAGGAACTGTCTGTTGTGCAAGCAGATACGCCTGAATCGCTTCTCCCTCCGTCTGTAATTCCGAACTCGTCATGCCAATTAACTCATGACTGCTTTTCCCCGTTGACTTTAGATACAATTCAAGTTCATAGCCTGTTAGCCCAAGGTTAAGAGCGCGAAGGATTGTTACCTTTTCTTCAATCGCATTACGCAAAGAGGCTCGATGATCGGCTTCTGTAGGAAGATACTGTGAGATGTATTATGGGTTGACTAATTCTCCGTCTCGAAGCAAGTCATTCACTTCTTCCCATGTCATCGTTGCAAGGTCCGTTTCCGATGCACCAAGGGCAAGCAAAACATTCCTTTGACGCTCGGTAAAACGCTGATCGTTATCTGTTTCTGCCGCAAAAGACTGCATGCAAAGGGTGCTCAACAATGCCACCGCAATGATAATTGCAAATAGTTTTTTCATCTTTAACATCCTTTCTCTTATTTGTAGTTTTGGCTAAACACCGAATCGCCATCGACTGTTACTGCAACAGTCCCGTCCGCTACGGAAAGGGCAATCTTTCTTTGGAATGTGTCAATCCCATCCGGCTTCCTCATTAGATTTACCGCAAAAAGAAATTGCCGGACTGACCGGGCTGACTACGGGGAATGTGCGCTTAATTATTTCCTGGGCAAAGAAAAAAGTACTGGCAGCCTATGATGAGAGAGGAGGCTTTGATTATGAGTAAGTACCCATTGGATCAAGAGGCATTGGTAGAGGAATATGGCGATTTACTCATAAAGATTGCGCTGAAAGCCTATATGAAGGAGCAGGCACAGCTGCTGGAGCAGGAGGAGGCTGAAGCTGCCCCCGTTCCCGCGCCAAAGGGGAATGTGGTTGCAGCGGCATTCCGGCAGGTCAACCTGGAGGACGCCAAAGAGACGGTCCTATCCGGGCTGAAAAAGGGCGTCACCCGCGTCGCTGTGGTGCTGCTGGCTGCAGCCATCACCTTCACCACGGCCTTTGCGGCCTCCGATACTGTGAAAGAAAGTGTATTGAAAAAGCTGCAGAGCTTCATCTATTACCACACCTCCCAGTTTGTAGATACTATCGGGCAGACGACCCAGCCCCGCTTCCGGTATGATGACCTTTCCGTTATCCCGGTGCCAAACGATGGCATACAGCAGGCACTAGAGGTCTGGACAAGTTTCTGCGACAGCGGACAGTTTGTCAACACACGTTCTCTTAAAATTTCTACCTTGGTACAGATGTTCCGACACATGTGCCGCAATAATGGCTGCGACATGTTATACAGCGATACCTCCAGCACATGGATCCCTGCCGAAGCGCTGGAGCGCTTTGCAGAGTATTACTTTGGGATAAGCGCCGAAGCGCTGCGGGCAAAGGCAGAAAGCGAACCGGACAGCTACGATGCTGAAATGGGTTACCGTAATATCCACGATCAGGGAATTTTGTACGCGCCGGTGGTCAAATCCGCCCTGACTGAATGTGCTCAAAATGCAGACGGCACCTATACCATGGAGGTTTACCTGCTGGCTACCGACCCGCAGACCGGCGAAGCCGCCGAATACTGTAATACCCCAATGCTGGTTACGGTTGATTTGAGCAACGATCACCCTGTTTTTCTCTCGGCACGGGCGAACGATCTGTTGAGCAAGTTGCAGCAAGGAAAATAATCCATGCCGCAAGAACCGGTTTCTACTTATGAAACCGGTTTTTACGGTTTTGTTAAAGTATTATGTCACATAATAAAGTTTTGACTGGTTATTTATTGTAGGGGAGGTGATTCCAATGCGTCAAATAAAAAACATATAAATCTACCGGCAGAAATCAAACTAGTTTTATAAAATCAATAATGGAGGAATGTATAATGAAGAGGGCCCTAATTTTTTTACTGATTAGCGCAATACTTTTTACTTGTTCTTTAGTTACTGCTTTTGCCACTCCAGCTCCGATTGAAGAAAGTGCTCTATTATATATGGCTACTAATCGACCCATCGACGAAGGGTATGAACTGCTCGCGGCATCAGTCATAGAATCCGATGGAGAATTCACCTGTGTGGAAACCGTTTATAAGAATACATCAATCGATGTGAGTTTATTATCTCACGAACCGCCGCTCGCTCGTATTTGCATTCGTCATACATGGTACCGGAATAAAGTCCGTATTTGCTGCGTTGAACTTTTCCCGACATTCAACTATACTGGTACTACTGCGTCTGTTGACAGAGATGATCTCGAACGGAACTTTGAACAATATGAAGCAGGATATAGTTATGCTCTTGGCTCACTGGTTTCCCATGATACAACATCTTCTGCAAAGGAAGCCTCCTTTGAGCAAACATATTATGTGTATGACTCTGTCGGCACAGTGAGAGCCGGCGTAGTCCGTGCATATTGTACTGTGACGGGAGAGTGCAGTGGCAATACTGGAAAGCAAATTTTCTAGCCCATTAATTCAGGAGAACTTGCCATCCCACATGGGTTCATCGCCCCGCTACAGATGTTTCTGCAGCGGGGCGATTTGATGCGTTATAGGAATTGCTGCTCGTATTAGTTTTCCCGGCCTCCGTTATGAAGTTCGCTCCTTCGCTGCTGCTCCTGCTGCATCGAGGCCTCCCGCAGGATTTGTTCGTATCGTTTCAGCTTGCTTTCCATAAAAGCCACATTGTAAGCGGCGTCCTTTGGGAACACAGCCATTGGTAGTTTAGACTGCCGGAGCTGCAGATACAGCATCTCATCCACCACACGATAGATAATCCTATCGCCCTTCCGGCCGGCGTCGGCCTTCAGCCTGGCATAGTCTGCTCTGGCATCCTGTGCTATTCGCTTTTGCCGTTCTGCCGCATAGTCTTTTCCGCAGACGGTACAGACCTTCAGGAGGTCCTCCTCCATAAAGCAGACATCATACATTCCAACCGCCGTTTTCTTCCGCCAAAAAGCCACCGTCACCCCGGCCTGCTGCAGCTGCCGTACCTCGGCCGGCGAAACCGGCATCCGCCAGATGCGGGAGCGCTTTTCTTTGGTCAACTCCCGCAGCTCCTCCATAATGTCCGCCTGCGTCCCCCAAGCGGTTCTGGAAACTGCCGGATCCAGCAGCTCCTTTACGCTGATACCGAGCAGCACAGACGCTTTTTCAATATCCGGTTCCTTAAATGTCACATCGGCCGTCCCGTTCTTTTGCAGCCGGGCGGCAAAGAAGAACTCCGCCGTTTGCAGCTTGATCAATTCCGCTGCTGGCAGCCGGACAGAAATGTTCTTACCTGGTGCCCCGGTCAGCGTCCGGTAATCCATGTTGCCGCACATCTGGCCTTCGCTTAACGGTGCCTCCCGGCGAAGGACCGTTGCCCGGCCGATGAGCTCCCCGATGGCTTTCCCAATTTTCCTATCCCGGTGCTGCAGCGCCAGCAGCGTAAGTGCCTTGGCTGCTGCCCGTGCGGGGTCCTTGTTATACCAGACCGACCGTGCCAACAGGTTGGCTTGCCGCTTCATTTTCAAGGAGGCCGGGCGTTGCTCAAAGGCCCATGCCTGGTATCGGCGCCATTCACTTGCTTCGGCCGATGCTGCCGGTTCGGATGGCTCCGGCAGCTCTATCTCTTCGCCCATCAGCCGCCGCTGCAGCGCTGACATAGAGTACTGCCATCCAAACTGTTTGGCAAGAGTCGAAAGCCGGATTGCTTTTTCCACCCCTTCCTTGCGGACCGTGGCATCTCGTTCTGTCCACCATTCAATATTAAAGCCGGCCTTCTGCAGCTCCTCCTGCAGCTCCGGCAGGGATGTTACCCGGTCAATGAGATCATCAAGCGTAATGGCCAACTGCACCTTCCAGCTGCCGCCCTGCCGCGCTGCCTCCAGTGTTCGCCGGTCCAGCCCGCTGCGGGCGCTTGGCGCTATTACAGAAAGCCCGTACTTCCGGCAGAGATTGTCGCTTTCCCCCCGCATGATCCGCAACGACTTTTTGTTGTTGTGATATTTCTCCCCGGTAAGATAGCTTACGGAATTAAAGACGATATGGGTATGGATATGATCCCGGTCAACATGGGTACAAACGATATACTGATGCCCTGGCAGCATTCTTGCCGCAAGCTCCTCGGCCATCTGCTGCGCCTGCTCCGGATCCACCTCTCCGGCTGGAAAGGAACGGACCAGCTGATGGGCGACAAGCCCCCTTTGTTTTCCGGAAATCTCCCGTATTTTCTTAAAGTCTTTTATTGCAGTTTCGACCCGGCAGCCCGCCGCACTTACAAAAACCCTGCCATCCGTTTTATCGACCCGGGTAATGTATTTAATCAGATTGTTCAGGTGGGTGTTTGTCACCACCGGCAGCACCTTCAAATACGCCATGTTTATTCTCCTTCAGCTCCCGTTCAATATATCGATCCAGTACATCCTGCAGCCTGTTCATTTCCCGCAGCACATATTCGAACTCGCCTTCACAGTCAGAGTGAAAGGTGTTCATAATCCGCACTGCCTGGTTGATGTTATTACCGATGCGCCGCATCTGCAGAAAGCACTTCAGCAGATAATCATAGTTTACTATTTTCCCGGTTAAGCCCATCTCCAGGAGATACCGGCTCAACGGCATTTTCGCCTCATTGGCCCGGCGCTGGAGCCGGGCTTTTTCTTTTGGTGTTAAACGAAGGTGAAAGTCAGTTTCTTTCTTTTCGTTTGCCATGATAATACCTCCCATTATTTTACTGTTCAACTTGAACAGCAGCTTTATTGAGCGCAAGCGATTGTTCCTTTTTGTCCCCAAAAGGAACCGAAAAAAGGCGGCTGCGCCGCGGCCTTTTTCGGTGCGGGGGTCAAGGGGTTCTCCCCTTGCAAGCGAATTTGTGATCACAAATTCATTGCTTGCCTTATGAAAACCGCAGTTTTTATAAGCCGTCCTTTTTCTCTTCTTCGGCTGTTGTTCAACTTGAACAACAGCAAAAGCGGGGTAATGTTCCTTGAACATCACCCCGCCGCAGTATGTGGTGCTGACGCACCGGTAGAAAAAGCGGTCAAGGTTGACTGCAGGAGCTTCTGTCAAATCACACGGACGGTGTTGACTTTTTTTGCGGGGTAGACTACAATAAGGGTGAAAGGGCGACCGGTGACGGTAGTCCTCAAAGAACAAGAAGTTAAGTAACCGCTTGCTTTGTGAGGGCAGGGCGGTTACTTCTTCTTCATAATGGTTACTACAAGAGTAACGACGCCTATAATCACAGCAGAAAAAGCAAACAGCTCGTTCCATGTAACCATGGGCATCACCCCCTCTCTTTGGAGTAGGGGGCACTTTTATGTAGTTGAAGCCCCCTGAAGTAAATCAAGAGGACACCGCCGACCGTTTGGTCGTCCTTTCGCGCCAATCCTACTACATTCTTTCGGATTAAGCAACTCTATCGTTAGGTCATCATCTTATCCGCCAATACCGGATGAGGAAAACGGCAAGGGGCGTTTTTCACCCCTTGCCGTTGCCGTTACAGTGCTTTAGCCTTCACTTCCTCCGACGGCTCATGTGTCTGCATTGCCTGCTCCAAGACGGCTTGCGACTTTACAGTCTGCTCTACAAACTCCTTATAGCGATTAGTGTTTTCAGGCGAAAGCTGATGGACCACGCCGTCAGAAGTTGTGAAGCTGTAGACGACCTCCCTTTTGACCTGTTGGTTCAGACGGTCAAACCGTCTCACCCCATTGACGCATCGGATAGGGCAGCGCTCCATCTGACCCCAGATTTCGATCTCCGCAAAGTAATTCTTGCCATCACAGGAAAACACGATCTGTTCCTCTTTCTTCTGTTCCGGCATTTTATCCAACGGCTCCACAAGGCAGCCGCACTGCGCCATTTTCTCCGCGAACTGGTTGATATGGCAGCAGGTGTCGCTGCCGGTTCCCATCTCGAAGTGGTAATCGTCAACATAGCGACAGACGAAATCCTGCCGGTCATCGTTGGCATAGGTCACTCGCATCCTGCCGCCGTCCGGCAGCCGGAAGCGTTCCTCGTAATGCTCATCCAGGAAACTGATCCCGCGCTCTGCCTGCCGCATATGGGCATCCAGCATGTCCTTACGATAGCAGTAGCAATATACATCAGAAAGATCCTCATATCGTTCACTCGGCAGGCGATACCCCTGACGGCGCATATCGGCATAGCTGTCAAATCCACGCTGCGACGCCACCAGCTCGCGGTAATCCTCGATCGGCATGGTGCCCAGATTGGTCTTGATTTCCCGATCATGGGCGCCGACCCGCAGGCGGAACAGATAGGAATACTGGTCGGTATCCACACGGAAGCCGTATTGCTCCTCTTTCCCGCTCATCATCGCGCTGCTATGAGACCGGCAATAGCTTCGCATATTCTTTCGGTTCAGGAGCGTTTTTTCCTTGAGCGTGTTCAGCGCCGAGTTCATCTCGCTGACAAACTCATCTGTTTTCAGATGCCTGGCAGCATCGCTCCAAAGGGTAAAGAGGTTATTATCCTCAAATTCCCCTTTAAGGCATCCGATAAAGCCGGAGCTGTATGTGATATTCGGCGACTGCGGGAACGCATATAGATCCTCCGCCGAAGTGGTCGGATGCAGCAGTGGCACATCGCAGTGTCTCACATCATTGCGTTCTTTCAAAGTAATAACCTCCTTCATGCGGCAGGTGTTCAACTTGAACACCTGCCTGCATCGGCTTTTGTTAAATGGTTTTGTTGCGCTGCTCAATCTGCCCTGCTGTTTTCTGACGCAGCAGCTCCGTCTGCTGACGGACGGCTTCAAGGTTGACTTCTTCCGCCACAAATTTCATATAGCGTTCAACTTCCGTGGGGGTCAGCATATGCACCTTGCCGGCTGCCGTCTCGAAGAAGTACCGACCGGGACGGAACTGCATTGCACACTGCTCGACGCCCTTCTCGGTCTGAACCTTGGCATAGTAGTGATTGCTGATGCGGCAGAAGGAGATCTCCTGCTGGGGCAGTTCTTTCTTCAGCTCTGGCGCCTCGGCAGCAACAGCAAAGGCACGGGTGCCATCTCCCATGATAAGGTACTTACCGTCCTCCGACCTGTGATGGCAGCCGTAGCCGGCTGCCTCCATTTGCTCACGGGTAAGAGAGGTAACGGCAAAAGACCCTCTGGGAGTGGAGACCCGCTCACCAGTTTTGTGGAGGTCGGGGTCTTTGCTGCTGGGGATGCACACCAGCTTTCCGTTCACCTTGACAAACTGTTCAGGGTCATGGAAGCGCTGCTCGTACTTGCGAATCTGGTCGTCCGTCAGAGACACGGTGGTACCGCCTCCGCCGAGGCCAACTAGGAAAAAGGTGCCGGCAACAACATCGTACAGCTCTCCGTCATCATCCAGCAGGCCCCGGTTCAACGGCAGCCCCAGCAGCTTGCCGTCGTCATTGCAGACAAGTCCGACCGGATCATAGCCGGGGTAAATGATCTGAAATGTCCCGCCGACCTCCGCCTGAAACGCCCGCCAGTCATCGCCGATCTCCTTGGTATAAGGCACCTTCCCCGGCTCCACCACCAGCACGGTGATCTGCTTAACGGTTTCTTCTCCGTGATCGCGGGAAGCTTCCTCCATGGCTCCCGGCTCCTGCGCTTCCTTGACCTGCTCCGCCTCGATCACCTGCCGAAATTCGCCCTTATCGATGAGGTAATCGCTGATCTGCTCGGCATCCTTAATGGCGTCAAAGAGTACCTTGGGCGCATCCTTGATCGCCTGTGCCCAGCCCTGGATGTATGCCTTATGCAGATCCAGGTTGCTCTGCATCTGCTCCTCGGTCAGCGGAATACCGAGCTGCTGGGAGGTCATCGCCGATGCGATTTCCGCACGCAGCTCCTCGATGGCATATTCCTCCCGTGTGTAGCCAAAGCCCCGCCCCAGCCGGCCGGGCGCTCCCGTGGCATGGCCGGCTTCGTGCAGGAAGCTGCACATATAGCCGTAAGTATCCCGGAAGTCGCTCTCCGGCGGCATAACGATCTTGTCCTGCGCAGGGGAGTAATGGCAGTCAGCACCGTTACCGTCAAACCCGACCGCCATATTCTTGATAAGGGTATCCCGGTTTTGGCGGATCAGCCCGATATCCGCCGTTGGCGTCACCCGTTTCAGCTCCGGCATTCCCTCGATCTGGGCCGCGTTGAAAACATGGAAATTACGATTATAATACCGGAAATCTCCCTGTTCTGCCTCTCCGTCCCTGATTTTCTGTGCCGCCTCACGGAAATCCATGACCTCCTTTGTGCGGATATTGATTGCACTCCAGAACTCCACCGGCACACCCTTGGCGCCCTTCTTGATACTCCAGCCCTTTTTCTTGGCCTGGTTAAAGGTACACCAACGGGGATCCTCATAGCCAAAGGCTGCTGCCACCATCGACAGCAGAAAAGCATTGATCCCGCGATAGGGCTTTGCACTGACGGCGTTTTGCTGCGGGTGGGTGTTCCACACAGCATACCAGGGCAGCTTCTGCTCATCCAGGGATTTTATAAACATCTCCGCAAGCTGTTCCCTGGTTTTGTTCTTTGACCGTTTCTCAATGGTATCCATCATCGATAACCTCCCTTTCCTCCAAAATATTGCCCCATGCATCATAAACGATGGTGACGGCAGGCTCCTCGCCCCACATCTCCTCCGGCATCGGATCCTCCGGAATGGACTTCAAAAATTCGGTCAGTTCGGTTTCTTTCTTTTCGATGGTCATTTTCATTACCTCCTTTTTGCGGTTTGCTGCGCAAACTCAAATCTTGTTTCCTTGTTATCGTCTAACACCAGCTTGGCGTCAAACTTCTTTCCGGTACGGGTACTGACAAAGCCCTTAATAAGATCCGTCGTTCCCATGGCAATAAGCTGCTGTGCCTGCAGCGGGGTAATCTCCTTCCCGGCGATCTTCTTCCAGATTACAAATCCGCACTCTCCATCCTTGACCGCCTCGCAGGCGTAGGATTTCGGGTAATCCCGGACGATCCTTCCGCAGCAGGGACAGATCCCCATATCTGCCCGGCGCCTCTCGGTGCGTTGGAATGTGTCCCTTGCTTCGGCCGGGTCATGGAACAGCTTGACAGCCTCTACATGGCTGCGGAGGAATGCCTTGATCTCCCCCATGAAGGTCTCCGGCGCCAGCGTTCCGGCCTGGATGGCGGACAGGCTTCGCTCCCAGCTTGCCGTCAGGTCCGGCTGCCGCAGCTCCTCGGTCACCACCTCAACCAGCGTTTTCCCCATGTCATTCGCCAGGATCTGCTTTCCGGTGCGGCGGAGATAGCCGGAGCGGATCACGCTCTCGATGATGCCGGCCCTGGTTGCCGGCGTACCCAGCCCGGCGGTATCGGGAATTTCTCCGCTATCATCGATCCTTTTGACGGCTTGCTCCATCGCTGCCAGTAGGGAGTCCTCGGTGTATGCCTTGGGCGGCTGCGTCTGCTTTTCTGCCGTGTGCATCGCCTGCACCGGATAGATCTCCCCCTCATGCATCCGGGGCAGCAGGTCTTCCTGATCTTTCTCCTCTTGCTGTATCCCAAGCCGGCGCCGTAAATCCGTATCAAAGTCACGCCATCCGCTTTCCCGGACCATCTGCCCGTGTGCCTTGAAGGCTTCCCCCTCCACATCCAGCAGCACCTCTGTTGCGGTATATTCATAGTTCTCCGCCGTGGCGCGTCCAAAGGAGGAAATAACGACCTTCAAAATGTCTTGCTGCTGCCCCTTGAGCTTGTCCATACGCTCCGGCGTCACCTCCCCGGTGGGCAGCAGCGCATGGTGATCTGTCACCTTGGCATCGTTGACTACCCTCCCGATATCATGCTGATGGTCTGCCGGCAGCAGCCCGGATCCGGCAAGCTTCTTCAGCAGCTCCTCTGCCGTCTGTCGCATATCCTCGGTGATATACCTGCTGTCCGTGCGGGGGTAGGTAACCAGCCCTGCTTCATAGAGCTGCTGGAGTATATCCAGAGTTTCTCTTGCGGTATAGCCAAACAGTCGGTTCGCCTCTCGCTGCAAAGCCGTCAGATCCGGCAGCTCCGGAGGCTTCTTGACGACTGCTTTCTCGGTTACGCGGGTCACATACCCATCGGCGCCCCGGCAGCGCTCCATCAATTCCTCGGCCTGTCGTTCGGTGGGAACTTTAGCCGACCCGGAAAAGCCTCCAAAGTCTGCAGTGACAACATAGTACTTGACCGGCTGGAAGTTTGCGATTTCCCGATCCCGCTGTACCACCAGTGCTACCGTTGGTGTCTGCACCCTGCCCACCGGCAGCCGCCGGTCATAGACCTTGGAGTACAGACGGGTCAGGTTCATTCCGACCATCCAATCGGCCTGTTGGCGGCATCTTGCCGCTTCGTACAGAAGATCATAGTCCTTTCCGGGCTTCCTCGCCTCCAGCGCTCTCCGGATCGCTGACTGCTCCAGGGAGGACAACCAGAGCCGGGAAAAAGGCTTTTTGCAGCCGGCCTTGTCATACACCAGCCGGAAGATCAGCTCGCCCTCCCTCCCAGCATCGGTCGCTTCCACCAGCTCTGTTACATCGGTCCGCGCCATCAGTCCCTTTATCCGTTCAAACTGGGTTTTTGTGCTTTGACCGACAACCGTTCGGAACTGCTCCGGCAGGATGGGCAGCGCATCCAATTCCCATTTGCAGAGGGCAGGGTCGTAGGCAGACGGATCCGCCAGATCGACCAAGTGGCCATAACACCAGCTGACCAGCCACCCGTTGCCCTCCAGGTAGCCGCTATGCCTTTTGTCGGCGCCGACTACCGCAGCTATTTCCTGCGCTACGGAGGGTTTTTCTGCAATGAGCAGTCTCATTTTTTCACCCCCAGATCGATCACCTCTTTCATGTCCTCCAGTTTTTCCCGGACCTGCTTTTGAAGCCGCAGCAGCTTGGCGCTGCGCCCTTTTTGGATCCGACGATCCCCCTTGGACAGCAGGAAATCAATATCCCGCACCTGCTGCCGGATCTCCGCAATAAAGTCCTTTCCTACGGTCAGTTCAGCGCCGGTGTCATCTGTTGCAGCCTGTTCTGCAGCTGCCTTGCTCTTCTCTCGAAGATAAGTCATCACCGTGCCGGTGTTGAACGCTGCGGGGTCCTCCCTCTGCCGCTGCAGCAGTGCCGCCTGATCCTCCTCCGGCAGCTTGGATATCATTGTTGCAACCGTGCTGGGCAGCTTCTCTGCGGCCATCAGCTGCTTAAAGCCATCATTCAGGTGTCCGTCAAGGTATTCCAAACGCTGCACCTGGCTTTCAGACATGTTGAGGTTTGCCGCAATGAAGGACCGCTGATACTCGGCCAAGGGATATCCGGCATCTTTAAGGGCTGTGTAAATCCTGCGCATGGCCTGGATATCCAGCATCTTGTCGTGGTCTGTTTTGCTGCGCTGCTCGGCGTTCGTCGTTGTCAGCGCATAAAGCTCCTTGAGCTCGTCGCTGATGGGGAGATCAAGTTCCGGAGGGTTACTGACCACGCAGGGCACCATCTGCCAACGGGTGTCCCCTTCCTCCAGCAGCTTTTTCATCGCAGTCAGCCGGCGTTCGCCGCCGATGAGCTGGTAAGTCCCGTCCGGCAGCCGCTTGACCTCGATGGGCTGGCGCAGTCCGACATCATGGATCGATGCTGCCAGACTGTCGATCCCTTCAATGCTGTATTCGTTCTGTTCGTTGCGGACGATGTCCTCAATCGGCACCGATGTGATTTTCATTTTGCTGCCGGAGGCAGTATTCAGAATTCCGTTGATGCCGGATCCGTTCAGTGAAACCATTGTTTAGTCCTCCTCCAGGTATTCCTTGACCAGCGCACGGTAGTCCTGTACTGCCGTGCAGTTTCGGGCGAAATCGATCAGGCTGCCGGGCGTGAAGGTCGCCTCCTTGACCTTTACCGCCTTACGGATGTGGGTCTTATAAGCCCGATTACCGAGTGCATCGGCAAGCTGGGTGGCTACCGCCTTGTGGCAGTTGTTATTCTCCCACTGGGTGATGAAGCAGCCCCGCAGATCGATCTCGTCGTTATACTCCTTGACATCGTTGATGACCGCCACAATGTCGGTCAGGCCCTGCAGCGAGTAATCATCGGCGGTCAGCGGCACCAGTACATCGTCGGTAAAGGCAAGTCCGTTGATGGTGCTGATATTCTTGATCGCCGTGGGGCAATCCAAGATGCAGTAGTCATAATCGCCGCTGACCCTGCGGAGATGCCGCTTGAGCCGGAACTGCTGCACCGAGGAGGTGTCCAGCAGTACCTTGAGGTTGGCTTCCTCCAGCCGGGTCGTGCAGGGCAGCACATCAATGCGCTCAAACGGTGTGTGCCGGATCAGCTCCCGAATATCTGCGTCCTTATCCAGCAGCAGGGTATCCACCCCGATCTCGCAGCCGCCGGCTCCCAGCTGGCTGCCGGTGTTGCGCTGGGCGTCGAGATCTATAACCAGCACCCGCTTGCCATAATCCCTCGCCAGAATATCCGCAAAACAGAGTGCGGAGGTGGTTTTGCCGACTCCTCCCTTGGCGTTCAGCATCGCTATTGTTTTCATGTTGTTTTTGCTCCTTTCGATTCAGATCGCAGAATAATATTCCAGTACCCATAGCTGCAGGTTGTTCCATAGGCAGCTCCGCAGATAGCCCTGCCGGCTTCTCACTTCGATCTCCGCGATTGCTCTGGCAAAGCGCTCCGCGGTATCCCGCAGCAGGAAATACAGCGTATCGTCTGCCCGGATTACCTCCAGTGCCTTTTGCCATGCCTCGTCTGCCGTCACCGGAATACCGTTTACCTCCCATGGTTGTCGGGAGATCAGCAGCCCGGCCAGAGCCTCAACGGTGCCGCGGTATGCAAGATACTCCCGGTCGCCGTCAGTCCCCTGCTCAAAGTGCTGCCGCCCCACATCGTCGGAATGCTCCTTCACCCAGCGAACCGCCTGGGCGAAGCTGACCGGCTTTTCTTCTTCCCTGTCCGTTATGACATCATCCGTCTGTCCGTCAGTGATGCCGGCTGGGTTAGTGGTAGAAACCAGGATAGATAGATTACTATAAGAGAGAATATTATTAGTTAATTTAGTATTTCTTTGCGACGGGTTTCCCGCATGCGGATTTTCCGTATGCGGTGAGTCCACCGCTTCCGGGTTTTCCGTATGCGGTGCATTATCGGCCTCCGGCGCCGCTTCCTCCGGCACCGCTTCCGGATTTTCCGCACGCGGTACAAAAGCCGGAATTTCGAGCTTTTCCGGCGGCTGCGGGGCAGTCTGCGGCTGCTCGAAGAAGGAATACTCCACACGGGAAAGCTGCCCCTTGGCATTGCGGCGCTGCCTGCGCCGGACATAGCCAAACGCCTCCAAATTACGAAGGGCGCCGTAGATGCTGTCCTTTCCGTCCCTCATCAGACCGATCAGCCCCCGGATCGTAAAGTCCCAGTCGTCCGGCAGCGAAAGCACAAAGGACAGCAGTCCCATCTCCTTGGCTGACAGGCGGCGGTCACGAAGATGATAATTGCTCATCACGGTATAGTCCTTGGTTTTAACAACACGGCAGATTTCCATTGGTGTTCCTCCTGAAAATAAAAAGAACCGCACGAAAACATGCGGTTCTATCGGCTATTGATTGTCGTCCTTAAAACACTCCACAGCCGTCAAATTTGCGCTCTCACGGCGTTTTTGGAGCTGTGCTTGGTTATCCCTGAAATCAGTCGTCAACGCGTCATAGACGATGTTATCCCTGGGGTAGATGTTGCTGAATGGAATGGGGAGATCATTGTAGATCAAAAGGCCCTCGCCTTTCTTTGCCTTGGTGATCTGTGCTGCCTGCTGATCGGAAAGATCATACAGACTAATGAGCTGCCGCAGGTTCTCCCCCGCCTGGTCGAGCAGCACAACAAACTGACAGTTCTGCAGCATGGACAGTGCCGACTGGGACGCCATAACATTTGTGACATTCTGTGTGATGCCGGTCGCCAGGCCGCCGTATTTCCGGCAGCGGGCAAAGACACGCTCAAAAAAGATACCGGCACTGTTTTCGTCCTCGTTATCACTGTAAAACAGGTGAAATTCGTCAGCATAAAGCCATGTATTGATGCCTGACTCCTTGTTGGCAATCAGCTGGTTTTGGATATAATCCAATGCTATCAGCATCCCGGCTTTTTTAAGGTTGGCGCCGAGATCCCGCACATCAAACACAATGAAGCGATTGCGCATATCCACATTGGTGGGGTGTGCAAAGAGGTCCACCGTACCGAACACATACATCTCCAGCGTCAGTGCCAGGTCCTTGGCCTCCGGCTGATCGTTCTCTTTGATGATATTGTAGAACTCCCGGAGGGTAGGCATATCCTCCGACCGGTATCCGCCGGAAACATAGGGCTTATAAACCTCCCGTAGGGTGCGGTCCACCAGCGACTTTTCGGCAGCGGTCAGCCGGCTGCCCTTAAATACCGCGAGCAGCGACTGCAGCATATCCGCCTTGGTCAGCAGGAAGTCCTCGTTCCTGCCGTTATCCCGTCCCGCATCAAGGGGGTTGATATGGCTCTCGGTGCCCGGTGCCAGCCGGATCACAGTACCGCCGTGTGCCCTGCACAGCTCCACAAACTCCCGTTCCGGATCGATCGCGATGATCTGGTCCAGATGGGTGGAGAACAGCACATTGTTGATCTCTATTTTTGCGTGCATCGACTTCCCTGCGCCGGGCTTCGCGATAATAAAGCTGTTACCGTTCTTGGCCTCCTTACGGTCGAGGATCAGCGGTGCACCGGACAAGGTGTTTTTCCCGTAATACAGTCCATGTGGCTGACTGACAGACGCATAGGTAAACGGCAGCAGCATCGAAAGGCCGCTGGTCATCATGTAGGGTGCCAGCTGCAGCCGATCCTGCCCCAGCGGGAGGATGGATGCCAAGCCATCCTCCTGCCGCATTGTAGCACGCTTCACACTGACCAGATGCTGCCGGCAGGCACCGATAATGACCTTGGTGATGTCCTCCAGCTCCTCCATGCTGTGTGCCGAAATGCTGATATACAGCCCCACACGGAACAGCTCCTCCGCCTCCTGCAGATCCTTCATCATACCGCGGCAGGCATCGATCTGGGATTGCAGAAAGAACGGAATATAGTTGGTGCCGTTGCGGGCATTGCGCTGGTTGCGGGTCTGACGGTCGCTTTCCAGGGCCCGCATCCGGGCGTTGATCTGCTGAAAAGCGATTTCCTTATCCACATGGTCAACATGCTTGGCCACGGTGACCTTAAAGCGGTTGTCCATCAGTGAGGAAATAAACTCGTCATCGAGAGAGTTGGAGTAGCCATTCACAAACAGCACCCGGTTAAAGTAACCGCCCAGCTCGGTGTGGTTGGGCTTGAAGTGAAACGCACTGGGGGCAATGTAGTCACGGATTTTTGTTCCCTTGCGGTAGATGTCCGGCGGAAGGATAAAGGTGTCCTCCTCATAGGGGTTGTAGATGGCATGAAGCAGCCATAAGGATTGCTTGACGGAAACCGGCTCCATCGTCACCCCCAGCTCGGAGAGATATGCCTGGATCCGTTCACCGGCGGCCAGCAGGATCGCCAGCGCATTATCCAGCTTGGCACGCACACGGTACGACAGCGTCAGATAGATCTCGGTGCGGGTCATTTGCATAGCAAACCGATCCGCAAAGCCGGCTTGGTTTTTGCGCCATGCCTTTTCAAACTCGGTCATACCCTCTTCATCCTGCGGCGGAAGAATCGCGTCCCGGATGGCCCTTTCATCAACCGGCAGGTTAATGTATGTCTCCTCATAGTGGATATCCGGCGGCAATGTATTAAATACGGCACTATAGGCGTCCAGCCGCTTCTGCTTTTCGGTATCCTTCAGCAGCCGATAGTCGGTGTTGCCGAGGTGCCAGATGAACGCATAGCGCCCCAGCCCCTTCTCCCGGTCAATTAAGTACAGCCCGTTTTCGTACTGCTCCAGATACGGAATGGTATCCTGGGCGGTATTACGCACAACTCGCCGGGTTTTCTTCTTGTTCCCTTTTTCTTTGTTCTCCACGACCGTCACGGTCGGTTTTTTCTTTTTTGGCAGCAAGCGTTAATCCCTCCTTTGGAACGGCCGCCGGTTGGCGTTATAAATCAGATCCCGCCACATGCGCCCGACGATCACGGTAAGCTCCAGCCCGGACAATGTCCCAAATGCCAGCAGGATCACCGGTACAGCCAGCACGCAGCAGGTAAGCAGGCAGGGGACCGGCGGCAGCCCCGGCAGCCGGAGCAAAAAGAAAAGCCCCAGCAGTGCCGCTGCCCCGATGAGGAGCGTGATCCAGCTGCGAAGGCTTACCTTCCTCTGTGTTTTGTTGATGTCCTTCGGTAGTGTTACTTTCATAGCTTCCCCCCTCCTTAATGCAGCACCTTGTCAAACAGCCGGTCAGACTTCACCATGATGACGGCATAGATGATCATAAAGATACCGCCGGTGAAGAAGCCCTTCCAGCTGAATGTTGTTATGCTGGCGGCGCTCGCCAGGTATGCCGCAAAGGAAGTGCGGAACATGGCATATACCACCGTCATAACCACAAGTTGCAGGGAAAGCAGGATGTAGCTGGCGAGGAAGTTGATGCAGAACCGCTTGGTATCCTGGTTGGCCCCGGCGGCAATGAACAACGGTGCAAAGCCTTGATAGATCGTCAGCTTAATAATCCGGATCCCCAGCGAAAACAGCATGATCCCCGCGGTAATCATCACGATCATGTTATACATAAAAATGCTGGGCAGCGACCAAAGGAAATTGATCCATTGCACCAGCACGCCGATGATTGGGATCTTGGAAGCGAAGTCTCCGATATCCGTGCTGGGCAGCGTCTCTGCTATATCGGCGTAATGGATGCTGACCGTATCCAACAGGCTTGACGCCATGTTATCGCTGATCGCCGTGATCAATTTGCAGATCTGCGGTGCAATCGTGACCAGCAGCAGTCCGGCAATGAACTCCATTCCCATCTTGATGAAATGCTTCACTTCATATAATTCCAGCTCCAGCCCGGAGCGCATAACCTGCAGGCTCCAGCAGATAAGGAACACCAGAAGGCCAATCGGCAGCATCACATTGGCAATAGCGCCTACTACCGCAGAGCCGTCAATAAACGGGAAATTACCGCTGTCCCGCAAGGTGTTCTCCACGGTGTTGAAGCCGAAATTGATCGCATCTCGTATCTCGCCGAAGGTTTTCTCCACCATCTCGCCGGAGTCCTTTCTCGGCTCCAGCAAAGTCCGGAAGAATTCCGCTATTCTGGCAAATATCCCCCCGTTCGAGGTTTCCCCGTCATCCGAAGCATCTTCGCTTCCTGCTTCCGTTGGGCTTTCCGCCACCGTCGCCGATGGTTGGTTGGTCTCGGCAGGCTGCGGCTTCGAAGGTGCAGCCGTCTGCCCGGTAATGCTGCCGGCTGCTGCGGCGCCGGCCCCGGCAACCCCTCCCCCAACGGCAAGGGCCATGCTGCAAAGGAACAGCATGGCCACAAGAACGGCCAAAACAGATCTCACAGCTGATCGCTTCATTCGATCCCCACCATCCCCAGGATCAAGTTCTTGGCTGCAAAGAGGAAGATAATTACGAAAACCGTAACCAGTATGATCGTTATCCCCTTTTTCTTGCTTTCCGGCTGGTCGTTGGTAAAGCCATCCCAGATGGAGTAGCCGCCGTACAAAACACCGGCCATGCCGATAATTCCGATAATTACACTGTATAGCAGGTCGAACAGAGCTTTGGGTTGAGTCATATCCATAGTTATTTCTCCTTTTCTGAAACAGCAGCTTGCCCGAAAGCCTTGATCGAGCAATGGGTTTCGGGCATCTGCACTTTTGGTTACTTGCTTTTCTCTTTTCTGTTGCCCTGTGCCAGCTTGGGGTAGGCCCCAAGGAGCAGGGTCTCTATCTCCGCCAAAACATTCAGGTCCTTGATCTCAACGGCGGCAAAATACTTTTTCCCTTCCGGGTAGGATGGCATATAAACCACCAGGCGGCCGCTGTCAACTCTCACGAGCTTAACGCCCCGGATCACCAAAAGGCTGCCCAGCTGGATATCCGCCGTCGCTTTCACCTTGGAGCCGTCCTGCAGCTCCAATTTCAGCAGCTTAACTCTCATAGACGGTGCCTCCTATCTGGTGATCTGCCGCTCCGCCTTCTGTACGCCGTCTGCCAGTGCCCCGGCAGCGGCAATAATCGGAGCCGCAGCAACGGCAGGAGCTTTTGCGCCGGCAGCTGCTGCCTTGACCGCCTCCCTGCGGATCTCGTTTTCCGTGCGCATTGTAAGGTCGTTAAAGTTGATCAGCAGCTCATCGGCGGAGTGGCCAACCGTTTCAGTCAGCTCTGCAATGGTCTCGGCCGGCGGCTTCCCTTCCACAACAATTTCCCTCATGGTGTGGTCTATGGCCGTTTGCAGCTCGCCGCCGCAAAGCTTCTCGTCACGCTTTAGCGCACGGGCAATCTGCTGGAGGGCCTTCATTGCCTCCTTGGGGTTCCCGGCCGCGGTCTCCTTAATCCTGCGGAGCTCTTCCCCGGTGCTCTTCCAGACCGTTTCCTCTCCGGCATCCTGCCGAAGGGGTGCTTTCTGCCCGGCAGCCTGCTGTACTTTTCCGGCATATTCGATATCCGCCTTGAGGGCATCCTGCACGAAGTTTTTGTCATAGATGACCTTCCGCCCGGGTTCCGTCAGTGTCCAGCTGTCCGGTCCGGCCAGCACGATCCCCTGTCTCTCCAGCCCTGCCAGCAACGCCTCCATCCTTTCCTTGATCCGTCCCGGCAGCTCCTGCACTGTCTGCTTCGGCAGGCTGTCCGATGCCCAGAAGTAGGAGAGATCGGAGATATCTCCTTTTGGCAACAGCGGATTGGCCAGCCGATACTCCTTCAGCTCGGCGGTTAGCTCGGCCATCTGCCGCTCCTTGTACTGGGTAACAGTTCTCATCACCGTCATCCCGGCCCGGATTGTCATTTCCGTCAACCGGCCGACATCGGCCAGCTCGTCATTGGTGATCTGATCCAGATACATTGTTATTCACCACCTTTTTTACTCTCGTTTCCCACGGTGCCCTCCTTCGGCTTGTATCCTGCAAACTCCCAGTCGGTCACACGCACCCGGAAAGCCTTTCGTTTTTCGCCCTCCGTGGTGGTATAGCGCTGCCAGCCAAAAGCCCCGGAGACGAAGATCCTGCTGCCCTTTTTGAAGTTATCGGCAATAGACTGCCCGACCTTTCCCCACGCATCACAATCAATAAAATCCGTGACCTCCTGGCCGCCCTGGTAGTCATCTCAGGCAATGGAAAAGTTGCAGACCGTATTTCCTCCCGCCTGCCGTACCTCCGGATCAGCCGTCAAGTTCCCGCCAAAGGTTATTCTCCGAATACTCATGTTTGCTTTCCTCCTGTCTTTGATAGTTTGTTTGTTCCGGTCCTTGTTGTTTATTTCTCTCCCGCTGCTGCTGCAGCAGCTGCACCGTCAGCGGAGGTCTCACTCCGAGCTCCTGTGCCTTCCCACCTTCTTCGACCTCCTTCAGCCCCTCTGCAAATCCCGCTTCCGTCAGCTGTTCCCCCCGGCATTCTTTTTCATACTGTTCCCGGTGCTGCAGCGCCAGCCGGGCATAATCCTCCTCAATGGATCGGTTATTCGCATAACCGGCGCTGCCTTTTATGTCGTTACCAATCCGGGAAAACAACGGGTGCTTCTGTGTCCGGAATTTTTCACAGAAGAATGGGCGGCCGCCCATCAGCACAATAGAGTTTTTGTTTTCCGCATCGATCACCGCCAGCTCATCGACGGTCAGCAGCTCCCGGCCCACACCGCGGTCAGAAAGAGAACCGCCGCCTTGCTTCCCGCCGGTGTTACGGCTGCTGTTTTCCTCGGTGATGGTGGTTTTTCCAAGGCGCTTAACCAAATCCTCACGGGTCTTGACGCTGTTGGTGCCAAGATAGTTATAGATCGCACAGTTTGAAACGATCGTATCCTCATCTTTATCATAGTTATGCTCAAGCTGCTGCACCGACTGAATGATCGGTACCACTCGGATCCCGTAGGATCTCACCAGTGTCAGGATGGTAGAAAAGTCGTTGATCTTGCCAAGGTTCGCAAATTCATCCAACAGTAACGCCAGCGGCACCGGCAGCTTGCCGCCGCCCTCACGCTCCGCCTTGCGCTGGATGTAGGAAAACAGTGTTGATAAGAACATGGCCGAAATGACACGGTAGGTACGGTTCTGTGGCGGCAGCACAAGGTACAGGACCGTTTTTTCCTCCACCAGCCCGTCAATATCCATTTCATCTCTTGCCGTCAGGACCTTTACATCGGTGATATTCCAAAGCCGCAGCCTGCTGGTCGTGGAGATCAAGATGGACTGCAGCGTTTCGGCAGGGGCCTGCTTAAACTGCTTATAGAATGTCAATGCAGCATTGCCGGGGTCGGTCGCCTCCAGTATCCTCATTTGGATCTCATAGGGGGAAAACGGCATGATCTCCCCCTTAATAACAACCAATCCGCCGATCAGCTCCAGTGCCCTGGCAAAGGTCTTTTCTTCCCCCTCCGTCTGTACCAGATAGGTGAGTACGGAGGTCAGGAGCATGGCCATCGAGTCCTCCCAGAACTGGTCGCCCTGCCCGGCACCATCAGTGCGGCTGTTGAACACAAAGGTATCCACCATCGCCATTACCTCATCCTCCCGTTCCATGTATTCCAACGGGTTAAAGCAGTTGGAGTATCGCAGATCCTTGAGGTTTAATACCCGCACCTTATAGCCGTTATCCTCCATGACCTGCCTTGTCTGCCGGTACAGCGTTCCCTTGACATCGGCGACCACATAGCTGCCGGTCATCTGCAGCATATCCGGGATAACGACGCGGAAGCTCTTTCCTGCACCGGTATCACCGACCACCAGCTCATGCAGGTTTTTCAGATCATTGTTTTGGGGGTCAACATAAAGCCCCTCTGCCACAGGGATCGTATGATCGGGGTTGGAAAATGCGCGTCGCTCCTCCCCGCTTGCCCACCGGGCAGAGCCATACTCCACGCCACGGAAGGGATCCAGGCGCTTGGTGGAAAGCAGGAAAAAGCCAAGGATCAACGCCATCACCGGCAGGCCGGCAAGGTACATCCGGCCCAGTGCTCTCCATGTATCCGCAGAGAACAGAGGAACCGTCGGGAAGAAGGTAAACAGCGCCCCCATAGAGGTCATAAACGCCACAATGCCGGGGGGCTCTCCGGTTTTGCCGAGCCATGAGAGATAGTGTAAGAACAGATAGCCCTCCAGCAGCACCATGATAGCCAACGCCACCAAAGCCGCCTTTGCTCTCTTCTTTCTGCGGTCCGGCCGCAGCTTAAAATCCGTATCCACCCGATAGCCTTTTCCGGGCATTTTATCACTTCCTTTGCTATGACAAGGCGAAAAGATTTGCTTTAGATTATGCATCCGGTTACTTGCAAACCGTGTATGAATATGTTACAAAGTACTTGAAACAAAAAAATGGAGTTATGGAGGTTTTGAATGAATAATCAACTCTCTTCGAACCGTAGCCAATCTATAGAAATACCGACGATTGTTGAAGATGTTCGCCGCGCTCTTATCGCAGGGGCGTATATATCAGCTTTAGCACTTGCATTAACCATCCCAGATATCTGTGGAAAAGTATTGTATCCAAAAGAAGAGAGCGGTTCAAGATACAGGAAGTGGTATTGCGAATTTATTGGGCGATATGAATGCCCGCAGACTGATGTGGAGGATCCAAACACCGAAAAAATGCCATATCCAAGTGCTGATGTGGTATACAGTCTCCGTTGTAGCCTGCTGCATGATGGAAAAGTATCCATCAACAACAACCGCATAAAGCAGGAGGAAAACAGAGTTGACGAATTTGAGCTCATCATTGATGATCCTTGCCGTGGAGGTTATTCCTCTGTAGAGTACAAACTTGATAGCTGCAGTATCAAGCGGCGTAAACTAGCATTAAACCTTGTCAATTTGTGTGTTAAGCTCTGTAGAACCGCATTAGCATTTTATGAGGACCATCTTGGTTGCTGCAGTGCCAACGCTCCTAGAATAACCATAAAAGATTACTTGGGAGAAAGCAGCATTAGGGAAATAGGCGATTTTCTGCTTTAGATTAACAGAAACGGCAAATAGCATGGAGCCGGCGGTATTAACCACCAGCTCCTCTGCTTTCTAATATGGAATTATTCCTCGTCTTGTTCATCTTCTATCAGGACGAGCTTATATTTTGTCTTACCAATTAGGACAGTGTCGGCTATTTTGGTTCTCTTGACGCAGCCTCTGCCGATCGGGCGACCATCCGGATCGAAGAAGCGGGCATTGTTAAGGCGGATCCAAAGGAACGCGCAAACAACGATTGCCCCGGTTCCGCCAACAGCGGCAGCCACAACAGCCGCCCTGCTGGGGGTATAGGTTGCAGTTGCTTGGATTTCATAGCGTTCCGGTCCATCAGTCAGTCCGTTAGAGTAGACCGCTTCCGCGGAATAATAGGTTACTGCGGGGTTGCCTTCGTGCCAGGTCAGCCGGCTGCAGCGGAATGTCACATTGCGTAAGGACTGGCCATCGCTTCCTGTCGTCCACTCGCCGCTCCATGCTCCGCTTTTAATCCGGAAGTTGTCGGCATTAAGCCCGAGGTACTGCAGATAAGCAGTCTCATAACCGCCGATAACCGGGGCGCTATCATTATATGGGATCAGCTCATCGCCCAGATAGTATTTCGTCATTGTCGGGCTGCCGTACAGCGTACCTGTTACGGTAATCGGATCCCAGCTCCAGTAGCCCTGCGTGCCCTCGCTGCGATGCTCGGTGTAATCGGCTTTTTCAAGCTGAAGAATGATCTCCTCTCCATCTACCGTCACGGTATAAGTCTCCGGTACACTCTTGTTGTCCAGCGAGTCAAAGGAAACGGTTTCCTCGATGCGCTTCCCGGATGGGATCGTGCGCAGCAGCAGATAATCGATGCCCCGCAGTCTCCAGGTCACATCTCCATCGGAGATCTTCTTTGCCAACTGCAGCTCATCGTCCTCCCGGTCACTTGTGAAAACATAGGTGTTAATCAGAGCATCCTCTGTTTTTCTTTCCCTGATCAGCTCTGCTTCTTCCCATGGCACACCGGCACCGGTTCCCGGGTTTGTTGTGGTTGAATAGTTGGGGCCTTTGGGCTTATGCAGCTCCATGCGGCCAATTTCTTCCGGAATAATAATTACCGGCGGTCTTTCATCTGTTTTGTTGACGATAACATGGCCGCCGTTTGCCGTCACCGTAACTGTTGTGCCGGCCAAAGGTGAGTACATAAACCGGAAGTACCAGCGCTGGTCAGGATCATACTCATAATTGGCCGGTGCCTTCAGCTCTCGGATATAGTAGCTGCCAAGGGGAAGGTCCAAGGAAGAGGTGCCGACACCGTCCTTAATGCGGATGACCTCCAGTAAAGAGTCTGCGGGAATAAGTACCTTGGGAAGTACTGCCTCCTTCTCTTTTGTTGCAGTGCCGGGAATTGCAGCCGGGATCTCTGCTGCAGGGATTACGGGCTCCGGCTCCGGATCGTCGCCCTCGGCATCGGTAGGAACAGCAGGCAGTTTCGCAGGCACTTCTGCAGGAACTGCGGGCGGTTCCGCAGGAGATCCTTCCTCTGCCTGGCTGCCATCGGTATTCTCTGTGGCCTGCTCATCTTCAGAGGTGTGTACAACGGCTCCGTCTTCTTTTTCGGTCTCCGGAGCAGCTGCCTCTGTGGAGGTCTCTCCGGAGCTCCGGCCGGTCAAATCATCGCCGGTAACGGCCTCCGGATCCGCCAGGACCTCGATAGTGCCTTCTACAACAAGGCCATCTGTGTTTTGTACGGTAAAGGTGGTGCTGCCGGCCGCAACGCCGAAGAAGCACCTGCTGTCGGGATCGTAAACCGCAACGCTCTTATCCTTCACATGCACCGAGTATTCCTGTGCTGCGTCTTCACTGAAGGTCACATCCAGCTTATCGGTTCTTTCATCGACGCGCTTCCCGGCAATCAACCGGTAGTTGGTCCGTGCGACGGTCATTGTCAGCGTATTCTCCCCATCCTGCATACTGCTGGCCGGCTTTGCCTCCGGCATCGGATCCGGCAGCTCTGCATCTTCCGCCAGCACTTCGATGGTCCCCTCAATCGAGAGCCCTGCCGCCGAAACAACGAAGGTGGTACTTCCAACCTCTGTGCCGATCAGTTCAAATACTCGATTGTCGTGGTTCTTTGCATTTGCCACTTCAATGGGCTTACCGGCCGGGTCCGGGTTTGCCATCTTTTCCACCGTCACGGTAACCTGCTCGTCTGCAATCAGTGAGGAAAGCCCGATATCCAAGGTCACGGTCTCGCCCTTCTTGATGATGAAGTTGCTGCGCGGCATTACGATCCATGCCTCATCTGCGGAAGCGTAAATGCTTTGCGCATTGTATAGCCCGAAGTAGACATCATTTGCAGGCTTGTTGCCGTTCTTGGTTACCGCTTCTTTGAGCACCTTAAAGATGACATTCTGACGAATGTTTTCGACCTCCAGATACTTCGGATAGATAGTTACCGCCTGGCCTGCATAGGCAAGCACAACATCGATCGGCTCACCGTCAGTCAGATAGCCCCATGTGGTGGCTACCTCCTTCACGGTATAATGACCCAGCTCCAGCTCGGAGGTCTGCGCCATACCGGTGCGGTCGGTCTTTACGGTCTCCACAAGCTGCCCTGCGGTATAGTACACGGTTCCCTCGGGGGTGGCGATGTCCTCCGCGGCGTACACCTCAAAGGTTGTGCCGCCGGCCAGCAGTCCGATCTTCCAAAGAGGCTTCAGTCCATTCAAGGAAAGCAGGGTCTTATACGCTTCAGCGCCAACCAGCAGATTGCCGGACTTCTCAAAGACGATCCGGGCCTTCTGCGGCACATCCGCCTGTTTGATGTTCAGTGTCAGATAGATCTTGCTGTTGTTTGCATCACTCTTATTGATGGTGAATGCAAACGGCTCCGACTGAACATACCCTTCCGGGCTTTCGATCTCATAGAGTAGATAATCCCCATACACGAGATAATCCGGCATGGTAAAGGTTCCGGTTGCATCAGTCTTGAAATCAGACAGTGTATGGGGGTTGGGATAGCTGATGGTCTGGTGGATCCAGTGGCCGTCAACCTTCCAGGTTACAGGGCTATTTGTTGCGGTTGCAGCCCCATCAGCTACTTTCACCATCCCGGTGATGGCTTGCCCACCAGGCAGCCTTACGCTATATTTGGTTGTGCCGGCAGCCACACCGATTATCGACCAGCTGCCATCGGTCTGCTGCTCCGCCTTGGCCACACCGGCGTCGGCGATGTAAACAGCGTAAGCATTAGCGAAGTCGGTCTTGATCGCCGCCTGCTCTGCCGCTGTCCAGCTGATCGCCTTGGTCCCATCCTTGAGAACAACCGCTGCCGGACCAACAAAGTCAAGGGAAAGCTCCGGTGCCGCAGCGCTCTCTCCCGGGGCGATGGTGAGGCTGCTGTAATCCATCGAAACAGTAGGCGGTACAACGGTGTCCGCCGTTACAGTACCGTCCCCCGCGACGATCTTCCTGGTATAGGGCCGCAGCGGATGCTCGGTTGCCCCGTTGGCAGAGATGTTGTCCCAGCTCCAAATGCGATAGGTCGTGTTGGCTGCCGGGATCGTCTTACCGGACTGTGCATCGGTCTTGCGGACAGTAACGGTCTGCTTGAGGGTCTTGTTCTCCAGAATGTAATTGTAATTGAAATCGTACCAGCCGGAGGTATAGGGATAGTCCTCGCCGGACCCGCTCTTGGTCTCCGTGGGTGCGGTCGCAGGCTCTGCCTCCGGGTCACGGCCTATAAATACCTCAAACATGTCCGGCTCGCGCCCCTCGTAGGGGTTCAGCTCGATTACGGTGTATAAGCCGTAAGGCAGCCGATAGTCGATGCCTGCGGTGCCGTTTGCTGCGGAGTTGCCCAGCTCACCCCAACTGCAGTAAACCACCGTGGACGGGTCAAGGGTCGTCGCCCGGCCGGTGCTGTCGGTCCGCAGAACCATGTAAAGGTCCTTCATAGAGATCCTGGCAAGGTCGGTTTCCTCCGCTCTCCCCTCCTCTACGCTGGGATTGCCGTTAGGCAGCGGATTATTGGCATCCAGATCTCTCTGCTTAAACCATTCATCAGGCAGCGGAGAATAGAAGTTATGGTTCACAAGGTCGAGATACCCCCAACCGGCGGTAGATGCGCTGCCGGAGGTGCCGTCCCCCACCGGGTCATCGGTGGTGGAATAGATGGGATTGCCGCCGGCGGCCGCCTTGCTGTTCAGGTACACCGCAAAGTAAACGCCCTCTGCAGGCTGCTTATTCATCTCATAGGCGTTGCCGTCCATCTCGTTCTCAACGGTACGGTTTTCGTTAAACTTTGTAAGTGTCAGATCCGCTTTGATGACAGTATTGGCATACTGATTGCTGTTGCCGGTTTCCGAAGCATCCTTATCCCCAAAGGAAAGGATGTTGGTCCCGCTGCCGGTATAGGCATTGGTGATGGTGTAGATCTGCCCACGCGCCTTGGTGCCTTGGAACACATAGCCGTCGCTCGGCGTGATCTCCTGCAGGGTATAGACACCCTGCTCGATACCGTTGATGGTAAAGCTGCCGTCGTTGCCGGTCACTGCAGTTGCGACCAGGTCACCCTCGCTGTAGATCTTGATCCAGGTGGAGGGCAGGTAGATGTCCTTGGCTGCCCGCAGCTCGAATACGGCACCGGCAAAGGTAGCATCACCCTGCGGAGTGCGGTAGTTACCGTGGTTGAGGGAAATCGTCTCATTATCGACCTTGGTAACGGTCAGCTGACCGCGCTGCCGATAATCTTCAACCGATGCGTAGGAGGTGCCGTCGGTGCCTCCGCCGCCGGACACGGTAATGGTCGCCTCTGCTTCGGCTCCCTCAATGGGTTTCCCCTCCCCGTCCTTTTCCACCTCCACGGTGATCTCTGCGCTCCATGCGTCATTGAGGAGATACCCATAGGGAGGTGCGACCTCTCTCACGGTAAAGGTGCCTTCCCCCAGCTCCACCGTACACGGCAGCTCGTAGGTTCCTGCGCCTGTGCCATCGCCGGAGATCTCGATCACAGCTCCGGAGATATTATCGAAAGCAGCCGAATTGGAGGATGCCGGAGCAAAGGTAATAAGCCCGGTATTGTAATTGGCTGCATTAAATCTCTCCGGGTCGGTCTTTCGGAAGGAAATCGGGACGGTAGGGCCGTCGCCATCGCCGCCGGTCCCGGGCTCGGGCTCCTCCTCCGGGATGAAGCTGACAATACCCATACCGAGATAGTTGATGATATTGGTATCGTTCTGGATGCCGGTCTTGGCGCCGGACCATTTGGAGAAGCCCAGGTCGCTCTTCTCCAGATAGAGGGACAGCGGCAGCTGCTGGTGGGTGGCGTTACCCATGGTGCGCAGCAGCAAGCCATTGATAGCCCGGTCAAACAGCGCCACCTCGGTTGCGGTCATCGCGTACTTTTGACTATCAAAGGTATAGTACAAAATCGGTTCGATAAACAGCTTGTAGTCACCGCTGATCAGGGTATCATATGCCATTCCGGTCACATCCCCGATCCAGCGGATGACCGTCTCATCGGTAAAGTAATCCTTGATCGCCTTGATATCCGGCGCACCGCTTGTCTTCACAATTGTTGGAATGGGAACAGCAGGCACTTTCCAGGAATAATCGCTTTGCTGGAATGAAAGGGAAGCACCTCCCCGATAATCGAATTTGTTTGTTTTTCCAAAGTGTATGTAGTTCTCATAACCGGAGCTCTTGTTTGCCGCATCATAGGTTGCGGAAACCACCGTCTGACTGGCCACATCGACCACGCAGAAGCGGATGCCCCAATCGCCGTTCCAGAAGCTGTCTCCCGTCACGGTCTCGGTCTGGCCACCGCCGGCCTCCATGTTGCCCTCGCCGACTGCCCAGGCTGTGCCGGGCAAACCGGTAAAGAGAAACATCACAGCCAGCAGGGCTGATAAAATGCGTTTCCTCATGCTTTCTGTCTCCTTTTCATTTTGAGATATAGAAAAGCAGCCGCATTACTGCGACTGCTTGCTCACCCGGTATTCGGTTGTCTTGGGAATTACATAACGCCGACCTTGTTGCCGGAGAGTTCAGTAGGGCCGTCATAGATGTCTGCTCCCCCAGTGCCTGGTTCATTGTAAATTCCCCAACCAAGCCACTTGTTATAAATATACTTTTGCCCGTTCTCCTCCTTAATGTCCCCATCCTTGGGGCCGGTCTGGGTCTGCCCCTGCTGCTGGCCGGGGTTCTGCTGCTGTTTGTTTTCTGGCTCCTTGGCAGGCGTCTGCGGCTCTTTCGCCTCTTCCGGTTCCTTGGCCTCTTCCGGTTGTTTGGCCTCCTCGCCGGGGTCTGTGGGGTTCTGCTCCTCAACCGGCGGGGTGACCTCGGTGGTTCCGGTTTCCTCCCCGGGGTTCTCTTCCTTACCCATCGGTTCATTCGTACCGTGCTGCTCTGCCTCGATATCAGGAACATTCTTGCCGCAAGCCGCGCAGCAAAGCAGCAGCATAACAATCAGGATCACTGCAATAAGTCTCTTCATGGTAAATACCTCCTGTTCTTTTTATGTCTTCTCTGACTTTAGTTTATCATGTTATTGGAAAAAGGGCAACAGAAAAGCCCCTCAATGGGGGGCTTTTCATCATGTGCCTTTGCGGAGAATAGCAAGATAGTCCTTATAGGCAAAGGTTCTGTTTCTCCTACCGGTCGTGGTTTGTTCCAAAATTCCTGCAGAGGAAAGCCTTTCTACTACATTGGAAGCGGTCCCGAAGGTAATCCCCAATGCTTCTGCGGTTTTTCCGATTTCGATGATTGGGTTTGCTTCCAGGTACCGAAACACGAGCATCGCATTTTTGGAAGCACGCCCCATTCCGGCAACAAAGTCAACATTCTTATCATGCAGGGCCGTCAGCTCATCGATGGCCGCTATGGCATCTTTCGCCGATTCGGCAAGGGCCTGCAGGAAGAACTTTACCCATTGCTCATAGTTTCCCTTGCTCCGCACCTCTGTCATGCGATCATAGTACTCCACACGGTTCTTTTTTAAGAAGTATGAGATATATAGAGCCGGGGTAGTTAAGATCTTTTTCTCCATCAGGAATAAAGTGATAAGCAGGCGTCCTATGCGCCCATTGCCATCCAAAAAGGGGTGTATCGTTTCAAACTGGTAGTGGATCAGTGCAGCACGAATCAAGCCATCCAATCTATCATCGGCATTGATGTATTTTTCCAGATCGGACATCGCCTCCGTCATGTCATCGGGAGATGGAGGAATGTATTTTGCATTCCGCAGCGTGCTGCCTTTCCCGCCAATCCAATTTTGAGAACACCTGAATTCTCCCGGGTTCTTTTCCTGCCCCCGGACGCCCTCCATAAGGATTGCATGGGTCTCCTTGAGCAAGCGATTGCAGAGCGGGAGCTCATGAAGTCTCCTAATGGCATACTCGGTTGCCTTGATGTAATTGACAACATCTGCAACATTACGGTTTGTATTGTCTTCGATCAGCGGATCAAGAACATCCTCCAGGGTGGCCTGTGTTCCTTCGATTTGAGAGGACATGAGCGCTTCTTTTCTCACATACATGGAGACAAACAAATCGACATCGGGAATGCGTGTTGCCACGCTCTCCAGGATGGCCAGCTGCGAATTCGCCTTAATCAGCTGTTCAAGAATATCCTCGCTTATCTCGATGGGCGGCGTCGGCGGCAGGGGAGAAGGCACGAATGATTGGTACGCCATTTCTCCGGATAGGTTTGTCTTCCAGTAACCGGCACGATCGTTCATTTTCCTTTCACTCCCTTTCCAAGATCAGAATACTAACTTAATCATATTCCCCTTATTTCAATTTGTCAAGCAAATTTGGAATAACAAGCGGCCAATCCTCACCTTATTTCAATTAGCATTCCCGGAATTACTCATTTGAAAAGCATTTCCGCTAATGTGAATAAAGAAACGGTACACACTATATTGTATCCATCAGCGGCTGTAGCAGCTTTTGGAACATCTTTGTGTTCTCTGTATTCTTTATCAATGGATCGGGGTTATAGGCAACGGCATAGCCCCGGCACTTCCCTTGCCGCAGGTTCTTAATATAAGACTTTGCCTGTGCTTCATTTGCCGGCCATAAAAGGTACTCAATCGTATCTGCATACTTGTTGCCGCGCAGATAATCCGTCAAGGTGTCGATCTCCCACGCCGACACCCCGCACACCAACAGTTTGCAGCTGGCCTTCAAAAACTGCTCGGTGTTGTGGCCGTTCAATCTCCCCAGGTCCCGGATCACCACCCGGTGGCAGCCCAGCGCCTGGGCTTCATCGGTATAGATCGAGATCCCCTCCAACACAATGCAGCCGTTGCTCTCTTTGAGCAAATAATAATCTTTGGCTCGACGAAAAACCTCCCGGTCGGTCAACACGCCAACATCCTTTTTAAGCCGGTGCAGGCAGGCCGCCAGCTCCAATGCCGTGTGCGTGCTGCCGCCGTGCGGGTAAAGCGCTGCCACCCCTATCACAACATTACCAAGCACCTTGGTTTGGATCGTTTCCCGTTCGACGATTTTTTCCACCAGCAGTATTTCCAGCTCTTTTTCCTGCTCCGGTGCCGCTACCGGCCGCACCTCCGGAATAGGCTTCGGTATGGGCTCCCGATCCTCTTCTGGTCCCGCTTGATACCCCACAACATCCTCCGCGGTGTATGTGCGTTCGATTGCATCCTCCAGCCGATCCTCATCAACCGCACCGGTAAGGATGTTGTAGATCCCCTGCCGCACCAGAAAATCAGAAAAATACTTGTATTCCGCATCGACTTCCCCATAAATGAATACAATCCGGCACTGTTCCTTCAGATTCCTGCAGCGCTGGATCACATCCGTCATTTCCGTTTTGCCGCTTAATTCCCTTGAAAGAATTACGGCATGGGGATTGTAATTGATAACCGCATCCAGAACAGCCTCCCTTTTCCGCACCGTTGTCAAAACATCTATCGCTTCCATTCTGGCGATGCACCGTTCGATTTTCCTGTTTCCGACGGCAACCACTACTTTAACACTCATTTCTCCACCCCCTCTCTAAACTCTCGAATATCTTTGATTATCTCTGCTGTAATATCTCCCTCATAAGCCTCACGGCGTTCTGTCGAAAGCACAACAAGCAATCTCCTCTGCCCCGCTTTGGTACAAAAAACAAATCGAGAAAAAACATTATCCGTTCCCATCAGCGGCAGCCGGCTTTCCGAAACGATGTACTTTGGCCCGATGTACCCAAGGTACTGCTCCAGCAGCTGTTCCGGGAGCTCTGCCCCGGCCATCAATTCCATCACACCACGGCTTTCCAAATAGATGCTGCAGTCCGATGTGTAGGCTTTTCTCATATGCTCCGCAAAGCTGTTATAGTATATTAAATTCATGTCATCCCCCTCCCGAATAGCGAATGAAAGGATTCCTTCATCTTAACCCAGAATGATAATACTGCTGCATCCGGCGCCTGGCCGTTATTGATGGCTGTGGCAATGACCGACACCGCCACCGAAAGAACGAGGGATCCGACCACCACCAGCACAACTTTTAAGATATTCCAAACAGCATCTATTGCAAAGTAGTATGCCGCAGAAGGTTTCTTTTTTCGCTTGCTCTGTTGTTCTTCCTTAATCTGCTCAAACAGAACCTTTTTGTGCCTTTTCATGGTGGTCTCCTTCTTGTATGTGTTCGCTGTAATTTCCTTACTGTTCAACTTGAACAACAATAATTATCCCTGTGTAACGGCAGCGACATCCTTTGCCTTGCAGCGCTTCCCGTTTACACGGAAGGCATATCCCGCACCCTCCATTTCCCGGAGTGTGTTCCTTTCCGGGATGCACTCCGGATGTTCAGTGGTCGCTCTTACCTTCCCATCAAATAGAACCTCAAATAACATTGTCCTGCCCCTTTCTTTCGGCTTTCTCGCCTTTGGAAGGAGGGCCACTGTCTGGCCCTCCTCCAAAAGAGAGAGAGATTGGGCCACTCCTATGGGTGGCCAGTGAAGGACCCCGGCATCCGGAATTGAACCGGCCCTACCATTTTGTTGTGCAACCTTGCTGCCGGGGATATGTTTTGTTTTACGAGTTAATTGACGAAAAATGACAGTCTCCTTATAATTAGCCGCACAACTTTATAAGGAGTGATCATTATGATTTGTAAGACCTGCAAAAGAGAATTACACCAGGACTGGGTATGCTGCCCTTGGTGCAGCACAAAGAACAAAGCAGAAGCCGGCACGGACAAAACGAGAGTGTATCGCTTTTATGCAGAGCAGTTGAAGCAATCCTGGGGAGAGCTTGCGCCCAACACAGTCCGCGGCTATCAGTCTCCGTTCCGAAGGTGTGTTGACCATTTCGGGGATCTTCCGGTCGGGGGAATTACTCCGGCAATGATCAAGGCTTTCCTTGATAGCCTCGGCAAAACTTTTTGCAAAAAGACTGTCATTACCCACCGCCAGCTCATCAGCCAGACGATGGCTCTTGCCATTCTGGGCGGCGACATTACATTTAACCCTACCGACGCCAAATACCGCACCGCCGGCCGGCCCTCTGCACAAAGAGAGGAGGCCCCTGCCAAGGATCAAAAAATAATCTCCGAAGCATGGAATGAGGATATGTACTCCCGGCTTGGCTTTCTGATCAAGTGTACCGGTCTGCGGAAAGGTGAAGCCCTGGCTCTCCAGTTCAAGGATATTGATAACGCCCGCCACATTTTACATGTATCAAAAAGTGTGTACTTTACCGGCAATACCCCTCACATTAAGGAGCCCAAAACAAAGGCCGGGATCAGGCGCGTTGTTATGCTGGATAGTCTGTCCGGAAAATTTGTCGGCAATCCGAATGATTATGTTTTTTCCTTTGACGGGAAAACGCTGCTGCGCTGCCATCAGGTTGAAAAGGGCTGGCAGGCATTTTGCGTCCGACACGGTATGGCTCAACCCCGCAAAGGTCATGGATATGTCCAGTGCTCAACGACCTTTCACCAATTACGGCACAGCTTCGCGACCAACTGCAAGGAAGCCGGTATCGACCCGAGAGTAATTCAGGAAATGATGGGGCACTCGTCATATGCCGTAACTGATAGCTATACCCACATCCGCCAGTCTATGCTCGATGAAGCAAGGAGCCGTTTGAACGAAATCGACCGTGCATTTTGGGCACAGCAAAAAATCCAGCCATAATTCAAATCCCTCCATCTCCGCCAAAGAAAAACCCGCAGAAATGCGGGTTTTTCCTTTGTTCATGCGGGTTTTCAGCATTTTTAGCCTTTGCAAATATTGCTGTTTCTTGCGGTCTTTTTGCATATATGTGGCACAGTAATGGCACAGTAAAATACCCCCTCCAGTTACGGAGGGGGTATCTCTTTACCACACCTTCTCTGACACTCCGAGTGCCTCGTACAAAAGGTGCTTTTGCTTTGTGCTTGCGCCTGGAACGGCCCCACCACAATATTTCTGCTTTCCATTCCCTGCGGAATGCCGGAAGGCAGCGCCGCCATCTCGGCCAGCACAGCAAAAGCTCCCCCGGCGCGGGAGAGCTTTTGGGCGAATCACGGATTACTTTTTGCGGGCGAGGACGGCCATGCCAAGAGCGGAAACAGCCATGAGGGCCACGGCCGCGGCGACGACATCATTGGCACCGGTGGTGGGGTTTTTCTGATCCTCGACGGGCTTGGTCTCCTCGGTAGAGGGGACGATGATGGTGATGGTGCCGGGGACGGGGGGGGCTTCTGTTACTTGACCTTCCGAGTTAAGGGTCAGCTTTTCGCTGGTTTTCCACTTCACTACATCGGTAAGATACACAGGAGTATCATCACTATTCTTAATGGTTGAGCCTACAGGCAGTTCGCTATGTCTTTCCGGGAAAGCATAAAGAGCCGCTGTGTTATCGGTCTTTGTGTTGTTATCAACGATGAGATCAAATGCGTTTTCAATTGTGTGCGCGCCAAGGTACAGGCCAACATTCTTTGTTTTAGTATCGCCCTGCTGTGCGGATATGTCAAAGGAATTGCCGGTGGCGGTGACGGTAGATCTGATATCCCATTGAGAAATATACTCAAACTTGACAGGACGGGTGCTGGTAACCTTGTTGTTGGTGAAGGTAATGCTGGTGAGGGAACGGAAATCATCGCCTTGACCCATGTTATCACCGGGTTTCCAATTTCCATAGGCGGGTCTGATCCAAGTGGGGTTGGAACTGTTGGCATCAGTCGTATTGGTGAAGTCATTGAAAGTGCAGTTTTTGAAAACCAAGCTCTGTGTAGCCATAGCACCAACGATAATGCCATCAAAGGTGCAGCCTTCAAAATCCACGCAGCCCAACTGACTCCAAGGGCCGGTGTAAAGCTGATAATCAATGCTGATAACATTCTTGAAGGTGGTGCCCTGGAAGGTTACATGGGTGTAGGCGGGAACAGCCAGCAATAAGCTGGTGCCGATATGATCTATATCTGTATAGCCTGTAACACCGCTGGTAATGGTGCCGCCAACAAAAACTATATTTTTACCGTTGGCACCGTCATTTTTCTCGCCAAGGTAGCCATTAGAATTGTAGCCATTCAGCACGCTGCGGTTTTCAATCTGTCCCGTGGTATCATTGCGAACACCATTACCGAGGGTGCCATTGGTAGTATAACTGTAATCACCAACGGTGACATACATAGTTCCGCCGAGCCGTTTCTGGGCAGTGATGTAGGCATCACGAGTCATAGCGCCAAGCTGCGCCAGCGTATAGGGGTTGGACTGGGAACCATCACCAGTAGCACCCTCTTCGGCCATAGCGGTGACCGGCAGCATGACGGCCAGCATAAGGACAGCCAGCAAAATGCTTAAAAACTTTTTCATTTTGTATACCTCTTTCTCTTTTTTATTTTTCCCGCAGGTGGGGTTGTGTTTGCGGAGCAAACACAAAAATATCCCCATGGGGATATAAGAACAGGATAAGACTACCACTTTTGGGCAGGGGATGTCAACCTAAATGAGAAATTTTGGGGAGGTGCACAAATTCTTGTGTAATTTTTATGCAAAACAGAAGAGCAGCGCCGCAGCGCTGCCCTTTGCAGGAGAAAATCCGGGATATCAAATCATTGCTCTGTTACTTGCAGAGGGGGCTTTCCTTGGGCCGGGTAAAGTACTCCTTGGTGAGTTTGAGAACGACCGGGGAAAGCAGTGCCACGGCGATGAGGTTCGGAATGGCCATCATACCATTGAAGGTTTCGGCGATGCTCCAGAGGAGATCGAGCTTGACGGTGGCACCGATAATGGCAACCAGGGAATAGATGACCATGAAGGGCTTGATGACCTTTTCACCGAAGAGGTACTCGCTGCAGCGGGCGCCGTATAAGCCCCAACCCAAAATGGTGGTAAAGGCAAAGCAGCACATCGCCACGGCGGTAAAGATGGTGATCCAGTTGCCGTAGGTGCTGGTAAAGCCGCTGATGGTCAGCTCTGCGCCGGCCGCCGAGCCAAAGGTGATGGGAACGCCGCTGCACAGGATAACAAGCGCAGTAAAGGTGCAGATGATGATGGTATCCACAAATACCTCAAAGACACCGAACAGACCCTGCTGCACCGGATCATTGACCTCGGCGCCTGCATGGGCAATAGAGGCAGTACCAAGACCGGCTTCATTGGAGAAGATGCCGCGGGCAACACCCTTTTGTACGGCGGTGAACATGGCGCCTACTACGCCGCCGGTCACAGCGGTGGGATTGAATGCGCCCTTAATGATGGAGGAGAACGCCGCAGGGAGATTCCCGATGTGAACAATGATAACGCCAAGACCCAGCACCACATACAAAAGCGCCATAATGGGAACCAAACGCTCTGCCACGTGACCGATGCGCTTGATACCGCCCAGCAGAATGAGGCCGACCAGGATGGTGATGACGATGCCTAGGATGAGATTGAGGGTGGAGGTGCTGCCGGCTTCCATTACGCCAAAGCTGATGAGGGCGGTATCGATGGAAGCGACGATGGTATTGACCTGTGTGGCGTTACCGGTGCCGAATACAGCAAAGACACCGAAGATGGCGAAGAGCACGCCCAGCCATTTCCACTTCTTGCCCAGGCCGTTCTGGATATAATACATGGGGCCGCCGACCCAGTCGCCGTGCTTATTCTTCTGGCGGTAATGAACGGCAAGCGTAACCTCGCTGTACTTGGTCACCATGCCCAGCAGGGCGGAGATCCACATCCAGAAAACAGCGCCGGGGCCGCCGATGGCGATAGCGCCTGCCACACCGGCGATATTGCCGGTGCCGACGGTAGCTGCCAAGGCGGTGCAGACCGCCTGAAAAGGGGTGACGGCGCCGCGACCAGCCTCGGTGGAGCGATGGAACAGCTTACCGATGGTGTTCTGCCACACGGTGCCGAACTTGCGGAACTGGAGGAAACCGGTGCGGATACTGAGGTACAGACCCACGCCGAAGATGAGCACCATGGCGGGCACACCCCACACGATGCCATTGACGGTAGAATTGATACTGCTGATGGTTTCAAGCATTTACAATACTTCCTTTCTCTACACAATTTTTTACGGGATTTGTGCGGGAAAGGGTATAAAAAAACGCCCCCGCCCCTGCACTTCGGCATAAGGACGAAAGCGAAAAACGCCTGCGTGGTACCACCTTACTTCGCTCCGCCCTCGCAGGCGGCAGCCTTATGGGTGCCAAGGACACCCTGCCGCTGTAATGGGCGGCGCCCAGCGCAGCCTACCGGGGTTCCCTTTCGGTGCGCGGCTCCGGGAGAGCTTCATACAAAACCACACCCGCGCCTCTCACCAACCGGCTGCTCTCTTTGGGGGATCCTTGTACTACTAATTCCCTTCGTTGCTTTTTATTATGTTGCATATTGTAGCGGATGAAAGCGGGAATGTCAACGGGTTTGACGCATTTTTTGTAGTTTTTCCAAATCATAAATTCATCTTAGCTGGCTTTTTGATAAAAAAGACGGTAAAAAGGCAGGAAATATGAAAGTTTCTCATTGAAATTCCTGCAACATGGAGATTTTTTGACGGAAGCCTTGCTATAACTATACTGCTGTGGTATAATATAAGTAGCCGGAACACCCGGTGAGAAAGGATGAAAAATGATATGGCAATGAATATAACCGAACTGCACGCGGAAAATTTTGAACAGGAAGTAGTAAACGCCGACCGGCCGGTGTGCATCGACTTTTGGGCGCCGTGGTGCGGTCCCTGCCGGATGCTTTCGCCGGTCATCGAGGAGCTGGCGGCGGAGGAGCCGGCCATCAAGTTCTGCAAGGTGAATGTGGATGACGAGCCGGGGCTGGCGGCCCAGTTTGGGGTCAGCAGCATCCCGACGCTGATCTTCAGCAAAAACGGCGCGCTGACCGGCCGCACGGTGGGCTTCCGGCCCAAGGCGGAGCTGCTGGAGCTAATCGACGGGATCAAGGACTAAAACTTTATAAAAATACCCCCGGTCACTGCGGCCGGGGGGTGTTTTTCTTTATTCTGTTTATTCGGTTTTCTCCGGGGCGGGCTGTTCCGCGTACTGGTGCGGGGTACCGCTGCCGGGGTAGCAATCCACCAAGGCGTGATACATCAGCGGCCACACATGCTCGCTGACATCCCTGGTGCCGCGGTGCTCGCTATCGTAGGGCAGCACCTCCAGTACCTTAAGATTGACGGTGGTGGGCTGCCAGGGGAAATTCTTGAGGATCTTTTCGGTATTTTCGATGACGCAGACCACGATGGGGACTTTGGCCTTTTGGGCAATCTTGAAGGCGCCATTGCGGAAGGGCAGCAGTGGCTCCTCGGTTTTATTGGTTTGGCCCTCCGGGTAGATGCCCATGGAAACGACATTCTCATCCAAAAGCTCCACCGCTTCATTGATGGTCTTGACAGCGGCGCGGTTATCCTCGCGGTCCAGCGGCAGGCAGAAGCACATATGCATGAGTTTATTGACAATGGGGATCTTGAAATTCTCCTTTTTGGAGATAAAGGCCAGGGTAAATTCCGAAAGCTCCGCCATGGTGAGGACGGGATCGAAAATGGTGCGGTGGTTGCAGACCAGCAAAAAGCGGGTATCGTGTGGGATCTTTTCCCGGCCGGTAACATTGACCCGCACCCGCAGCAAGAACATACCCACCTGCACGATGTTGGTCATGAGCCAGTGGTAGAAGCGGGTCCTGCGGTCGGCGGGGCGATCGATACGGATGAATACTGACAACAGCGCCACCAGCAGCAAAAAAACAATAATGCAGCCCAGCGTATAGCCCACGGCCAGCAGGATGCCAAGGATGGGGCCAATGCTGTGAAGGATGCAGGTATAGACGGCCAGGCCGATACCCAGCAGGATGAGAATGGTGAGGATCAAGGGAGTCCCTCGCTTTCAGGTGGATGATGGATAAGAATAAAAAAGGAGAGATTAAGATTTCCTTAAGGTATAGTATCTATTCTATCGAAAAGATTTTGATTTGCAAGGGATTTTTCCGTTAAATTTTCGTAAACGATGGCATGGGCTTGCATTTTACGAGGTATAGCGGTATACTATTTGCGGAATAACCGTTCTGAAAATACATTTACAGGAGGTATTGTGATGAATCATATTGACGCAAAAGGCAAGGCCTGCCCCATGCCCGTAATGATGGCCAAAAAAGAGATGGATACCGGCTGCGAGGCGCTTTCCATCACGGTGGATAATGCCATAGCCGTACAGAATCTGAGCCGCCTGGCGGAGAGCCAGGGCTTTGCCGCCGAGACCGCCGAGGAGAACGGCTGCTATACCATTACCATGCACCGCACCGGCGCGCCGGCTCAGGAGATGCCTGAGGAGCTGCTGAACTGTGCTGTGCCCGCCGCGAGCGACTATGTGGTATTTGCCGGGCGGGATGTCATCGGTGAGGGCGACCCGGAGCTGGGCCATTCCCTCATCAAGATGTTCTTCTACACCCTGAGCGAGAAGCCTGACCTGCCTTCCGCCATCTGCTTTATGAACAACGGCGTGCGGCTGGTGACTGAGAATGAGCAGACCATAGAGCACCTGAAGGTACTGGAAGCAAAGGGCGTCAAGCTGATTGTGTGCGGCACCTGCCTGAATTTCTACGGGCTGACCGACAAGCTGCAGTGCGGCACCATCGGCAACATGTATGACATTGTGGAGACCATGACCAAGGCGGGCAAGGTCATCACCGTGTAAGCAAAAAGAAACAGCTCTTCCCCCGGCCGAAAGGTTGGGGGAGTTTTTTGCAGGGGGGGGCAGGCAGGGGCGGGCCGGCCGCAGGCCGCCCCGGCGCAGCCGGGGCCAGCGGGCTTCGCCCGCTGAGATCGCCCTTTGGGCGATCTGGCCTGCGGCCGAAACCAGTACCCAGCAGGGGCCGGCGGTGTCATATTTTACAGGAATGTGAACATTTTACACCATTTGCCCCGGAGTGTGGCATGACATCTTGATTTTATGAAGGCGGACCGCTATACTATTGATATTGAAAATCCGCCGGCACAAAATGCCGGCACAAATTATCTTTTTCCGAGGTCAACACCCTATGACAAAGCTGAAAGATTTTTTGCACAAGCGGCCCTCCGCATGGTATATGCTGTATATCCCGGTATATCTGCTGCTGTTTTTCATTGTGGAGCAGCTGGTACCCTCCACCTGCGATTACTGGGTAAGCTACCTGCCGCTGGATGATCTGATCCCCTTTTGCGAGTACTTTGTTGTTTTCTACTGCTTGTGGTATCCGCTGCTCATCGCCACGGCCATTTATCTTTTTGCCAATGATGACCACAGCTTTCGGCTGTACGGATGGTTTATCATCATCGCCTTTACCGGGACGCTTTTATTCTGCCTGATTTTCCCCAATGGACAGAACCTGCGCCCGACCGAATTTACCGATCCGAACATCTTTACCTGGCTGGTGGGGCGGCTGTACCATGCTGATACCAACACCAATGTCATCCCCAGCATGCATGTACTGGGTTGCATGGCCGCTGTCTTTGGGCTGTTCCGCTGCTGCTGTACCCCACGCTGGGCCAAGATCGGCGTCATTATCCTGACGGTGCTTATCAATGCCTCCACGGTGTTCATCAAGCAGCACAGCATCCTGGATGTTATCATTGCGCTGATTGTCAGCGTGGTGCTGTACTTTGTGGTATTCCGGTGGATGGATAAACGCATCGGCGGCACACCGTTGCCCCTGCCGGAGGATGCCAAGACCTGATCCCGCAGAACAAAAGAGAACCTCCCCTGACTTTCCGGTCAGGGGAGGTTTTTGCGTATTTATTTGTTTTGGGCCAGCCAGTCCATACGGCCGATGCGTTTTCTCAGAAGCCCAGTTAGTTCCTCCATTATTTTTCTTTTGTTTTATGATATGCCAGCCGCTCGCCGCCATCTGCCAGGTAGATGATGCCGCACTGATGAAAGCCGTTTTTGGCAAGGCAGCCCTGCATGGGCAGATTGATGCGATGGGTGTCGGCGCGGAGGTTGGGGTGCTGCTGCCAGCACCACGCCAGACAAAAGCTGCACACGCCGCCCCGGTGCGCCCCCACGCCCAGCCGGTGGATGACGCCGTAGGGTTTCTCATCCAGCCAGGTGCCCTGGTAGATTTTACGGTAGGTGGGTTCTTCCCCTACAGTGAAGCAGAATACCGCCAGCGGGGTGCCATTATCATCGCAGCAGAGATAGCTCTGCCCTTTGGTGATATCCTCTGTCACCAGTTTCCGGCTGGGGTAGCCGCCGCCCCACTGCTGGTCATTGCCGTTTTGGCGCATATACTGCCGGGCGTGGTCGTACAGGGCCATAGCGGCGTCTAAATCTTCTATTTGAGTGGAGCGAATAAACATCAGTAGTCTCTCCTTTGCGGGGGCATATTCTTTGTGATGGGGATACTATAGCACACGGGAGAAGCCGGTGCAAGGGGGAAGTATAGAGCTCGCCGGCATTTCGCCCCAAAGGGCGAAATGCCGGTGGGCCCCTGCCCTTAGCAGGAAGCCACGGGGGTGCAGGGAGTACGGAAAGGCCGCCGGCGGAGCCGACGGCCAAAATGCTCATGTGCGGTTTTTAGATGGTTTCGTCCCGGCCAGCTTTCTGTCCGGCCAGCAGGGCCACCATGCAGGTAAACAGGATATACCCCAGGCCGATGTTCCAGTTGGGGGTCAGATCATGCAGCCAGCCCACCACCAGCGGACCTGTAGCGGCCAGCGCATAGCCTACCGACTGTGCAAAGCCGGAAAGCCGGGCGGCATCCACAGCGTTTTTGGCACGGAAGCCCATAAGCGCCAGCCCCATGCTGAAGGCGCAGCCATTGGCGAGGCCCAGGATGATGGTGGCAGCGACCTGCGCCGCAGCCGCGGAGGAGGCCATCAGGGTGGTGATGCCGATGATATTGAGGATGGAGCCCAGCAGCAGCCAACCGCGCTGATCCCGGCGTTTACCGGCCAGGGTGGGCACCAGCAGCGAGGGGGCCAGGCTGACCACCTGATACAGGGAGGTGACCATCCCGGCGGTTTGGCCGGCCATGCCGGAGGACTGCAAAATGGTGGGCAGCCAGCCGATGACCGCATAGAAGATAAGGGAATTGATACCGAAATACAGGGTGACGCACCAGGCCAGCCAGCTTTTCCAGATGGGCTTTTGGTCGGATGCAGCTTCAGCCGGGTCTGTGGTGCCCAGCCGCAGGGAGACATTCTTGCGCCAGATAAAACCTGTAATAACTACCGCGATGCCCCAGGTCATCAGCGCACCGTTCCATCCCAAGCCGGCGGTGGAAAGCGGAACATTGAGCGCCAGACCGATGGCGGCAGCCGCCACCATGGCCACGGTGAAGTAGGCCGTGACCTGCCCCACTCGGGTGGGATATTCAGCCTTGACCACAGCGGGGAGCAGCACATTGCCGATGGCGGTGCCGACACCGACGATGGCAGTACCGAGGAACAGTCCAAGGATGCCTGCGGTGCTCCTAAGCACGGTGCCCAGCAGGATAAGGCACAGCCCGATAAGGACGGTTCGGCCCTCCCCCAGGCGGCGGCCGATGCCGCCGGTAAGCGGACTGACCACGGCAAAGGCGATAAGCGGCAGGGTGGTAAGCAGCCCGGAAGCGCTGCCGGAAAGGCCCAGACTCTCGGTGATCTCCGGGAGAAGGGGGCCCACGCCGGTGATAATGATGCGCAGACAGAAGGCCACCAGGATGATGCTGAGCATCATAGTGCGGCCTGGGGAGGAAACGGTGTTGGTTTCAGCTTTCGTAATGATCCCTCATTTTTTACTTATTTTTATTGCAGTGGTATTGCCAGTAGATCTTATTGACAAGGCCGCCCAGCAGGATGATGGTCCCGATGAGATGCAGCCAGAGCATCAAAATAATAAGCGAGGCCAGAGACCCATATACCAGCGTATACCGCGCCGAGGCACTGATCATGGTGGAGAAAAGGATGCTGACCGCCAAAATGGCCAGCCCGCCAAAGATGGCGCCCGGCAGAACCGGCAGCGCGGGACGGTTGTGTGGGGTGACGCTGCGGTACAGCAGCAGCAACAGCAGCATGATAATACCGGTGAGCAGAATAAAACGCAGCCAGGTCCAGCTGGCGATGATCTCGCCCACATGGAACCACTGGTCCAGCAGATCGATGAACCAATCGCCGGTGGCCACCACAATGACCGAAAGGTAAATGATAACCAGGAATACCGCCGAGTAGAGGAAGCACATCACCGTGTGGAGTAGCCCTTGATAGCGCTGCTGGCCGTAAAGATCCCCCATGGTGGCCATGATGGTACCAAAGGCGCCGGAAGCCGCCGTAAACAGCAGGATGATACCGGCCCACAGCATGGCCTGGGAGTAGTTATCGTGAATATAGCCGAAGAAGGTGACCAGTGTTTCGGTCACCTGGGGAGGGATGACCTCGCTGAGCAGTTCCAGCAGCTCGCCGGTATCGATGCGGGTGCGGCCGATGATGCTGGCCACGCAGATGAGCAGCGGGAAAAAGCTGAGCATCAGGTAGTAGGCGAATGCTGCCGCGCTGCGGCCCATGCGCCTGCTGCCGTACAGGTCCAATATCTCATACACCTTAGTCAAAAACGGGCTCTTATCGATAATTTTCTGCAGGAATGGGGGCAAGGGATTCCCTCCTTTCTCCTAAATTCTACAAGCCGCCGGGCCCCGCCGCCCCGCTGCCGGGCTGCGCCCGGCACCCGCCCGCAGGGCGGGAAG
>OLGA01000112.1_pt1 | contig 69200 bp, 72 predicted proteins | sample 1604881 | NCBI WGS metagenome assembly OLGA01 (sample SAMEA3888896, study PRJEB22519) | human gut metagenome | biome: human gut; feature: human-associated habitat; material: faeces | place: Denmark | collected 2009 | reverse complement strand
CTGAGGGGAGAAGACCGAGATGAGAGGTGGAGCCTTCTTTAATGGTAAAGAAGGATGGGATGATTTTAGAAAAACAGCACTGAGGGCGGTTACATCCTTCCCTTTTCGAGAAGGGAAGGCTTGGTTAGGATGTGGAGCTCTCCTTGCAGGAGAGACGGAGAGGTAGAAAAATCCACCTTACTCAGAAAGTAATAAAAGAGGCGATTATACAATCGCCTCTTTAATACTTTCTACAATGTAACGAACATCATCGTCCGATACCATCGGACCAGCTGGCAAGCAGACACCTACCTTGAAGATGGCCTCACTTACACCATTCACGTATGCAGGAGCATCCTGATATACTGGCTGCTTGTGCATAGGCTTCCAAACTGGTCGTGCCTCAATCTTCTTGCTCAACATGAAGACACGCAATGCCTCCACATTCTCATTCGGCTGACAATCGGTGGTAGGAGAATCCACCATGTGAATCACACCAGCAGCTCCACCAACAGCAGTCTTCACTACCTCCTTATACGCATTCTCCTGACCCTGAATCTTCAGCTTAGGATCAAGTGTAATGGTGCAGAGCCAGTAGTTGGAATCATAGTCAGCATTAGGAGCCTCATGCAAGGTAACCCCCTCAACATCCTTCAAGAGTTCCTTATACAACTCCTGAACATGCTTATGGTGAGCGATGTGATCCTCCAAAACAGTCATCTGACCGCGACCGATACCTGCACAGACATTACTCATACGATAGTTGTAACCGATGGCAGTATGCTGATAGTAAGGATAAGCATCACGAGCCTGAGTAGCATACCACATCACATTGTTCTTGCTCTCGGCATCCTGACAAATCAAGGCACCACCACCAGAAGTAGTAATCATCTTGTTACCATTGAATGACAATACGCCAAACTTACCGAATGTACCCAGAACCTGACCCTTCCATCTAGAACCGCAGCCCTCAGCAGCATCCTCCACTACAGGGATACCGTACTTTTCTGAAATCGCCATGATCTTATCGCAATCGTAAGGCATACCATAGAGTGCAACAGGAACAATCGCCTTAGGATATTTCCCCGTCTTCTCCTTACGGTCGATAATCGCCTTCTCCAGCAACTCCGGATCCATATTCCATGAATCAGGCTCAGAATCGATGAAAACAGGAGTAGCACCGAGATAAGTGATAGGATGAGAAGAAGCACAGAAAGTAAAGCTCTGCACACAAACTTCATCACCAGGGCCTACGCCACAAGCCAGCAAACCCAAGTGAACGGCAGCAGTACCAGCACTCAGCGCCACCACCTCACGAGACAACTCAGAGCCATCGCTGTTTTTTGAAACGAAAGCCTTGAGATCATCCTCAAAACCATTCACGTTAGGACCCAGAGGCACCACCCAGTTGGTATCAAAAGCCTCCTTCACATATTTCTGTTCCTCACCAGTCTCGCTCATGTGAGCCAGACAAAGATAAATAGTCTTTCTTTCTTCCATTTGTATATTGTTTTTAATATCTTTTAATCTCAAAGATTCTTCTGGCTTTCAATAATCCAATAAAGCCAAAGTAACCTATAACACATCCCAAGGTATTATGTATTACATCATCCGTTTCACAAAGCCCTTTACAAAAGCCGAATTGTGAAACCTCGATAATCCCCGATAAACAGATTCCCATTAAGAGAACCTTCTTGGTTTTAAAACCAATTCCTCCGAGCAGGAATCCTATCGGAACAAAGAGTGCCATATTCAGCAGTACCTCTATTAGGTCTGCAGGATAATCCACCTTATTCCAGATATCGGAATAGTTCCAAAATGGCATCAACTCGACATATCGTTCCATAACACTAGCTCTACAGATCACGGTAGAACAAAGGACCAGGAAATAGTACTCCGCAAGCAAAGCCCCAAGCACGAACCTCTTCGCCCTACCCCCTTTCATCACCAGCATCCCAATCACGATTGCAACAGAAAGCACAAGAAAGGAGATGAGTACATACTCTACAGGAATCCTAGGATTCAGCCATTCGTAGAATTCATCCATGAAACACTAAACTTCCTCCCCAGCAAACTTCACCTTTCTGCCAAGCACTGTTGCGAATATCATTTCGATATCCTTCCAGAAGGAGTAATGGCGATAGTAATAGCAGTTGAGGCGAACCTTATCAGGGTATATCACCTTGTCATTATACTCAGTAGCTATTTCCTGCATAGGGCGAGTATCCCCTTCTGCCTGTTTCTTTGCCACATACTCAGAAATCATTTCATCCTCCAGGCGATACTTCAGCGTAGCAGGACCAGTGATGCCAGGACGAAGCTTCAGAACATCCCTATCATCTCCTTCCAGTTTATCAGCATAACCAGGAACATCAGGACGGGGACCCACGAAACTCATATTGCCAATCAGCACATCCCAAAGCTCAGGCAGCTCATCAATTTTATAATGGCGAAGCTTCGCACCAAACGGAGTGATTCTGCTATCACCCGCCACCGATACCGACGAACCATTATGACTCACCACCATCGAGCGGAACTTATGGCACTTAAACAATTTTCCCCCCTTGCCCACTCTCTTCTGAACAAAGAAAGCCGAGCCTCCCGGCATCTTCTTATGAATAAGAAAAGCCACCAGCGGGAATATCCACCATATCAAGAGCAATCCAAAAAGGGATGCTACAATATCAAATAGTCTTTTGAAAATCATAACTGCAAATATTATCTTAGCACCTTATATGCAAATTTCAACAACCAGCTAGGCGATATCATCAATATATACATTGCATAAGCATACACAACAGCCATGAATCCATACCCCAAGTCATTCTTGATTTGCAGACGCAACTTCAATTGACTTTTAGCAAACGCCTTACCATTACGTCGATTCTTAAACATATCATCAGTCATTCGGAAATTAAGAACAACATCAGGTATATTAGCTATCTTACATCCGTGCTTATATCCCTCATGCCATAATCTAGTATCCTCATTACGAACATAATCTGTAGGATAATGCCAACCTGCCTTATCAAAAAAGCTACGTCTGAACATTACTGTTGGATGAGCCACAGGATTTCTTTTTGCAAAGAAAGCACGACACTCATCTGCAGTACAAGGATAAGAAGTAACTTTTCCTCTATTACGCCCATTTTCGTCAATCTCATTGATTGCACCCCCCACCATATCAATATGAGAATGGGATTGCAAATAATGAATCTGTTTTTCAAATCGATCTGTTGTCGAAATGTCGTCAGCATCCATACGAGCAATATAGTCATACTCCAAAGGCTTCACTATTTTCAGCAAATCATTCAGCGATTGGGCTAATCCCTTATTTTCTAATCGTTTATAGATATGAATTCTTTCATCATTTAGATGTGAAAGATATGCATCAACTTCATCTTTAATTGGACCGTCATATTGGATATACAAGTCAAAATCAGTATATGATTGATTTAATATACTCTCTACTGCCAGCGTAACGAATTCTATCGTATCATTACGATACAGTGACATAATTACGGCACTTTTTCTCCCCATATTCTGATAATTTTACCAAAAGTATTTTTATGATTTCTTTTGTGTTTTTGCAGCAATCTTTGCTTTCAATTCGCTCGAACTTACCCCATCAGTTCTTCCTAACACGATATGCTCCTTGCCATGCTCCTCACACCATCTAATTGCTCGTTGAAAGCCATCGTGGCATTGGTCTGGACCTGTTACGAACACATCGAAATCGACTTCTTGTACTATTTTATCAACATCAGTATATGTAATAACTTCATCAACATAGCGAATAGCCTTTATCATATACTTACGGTCTTCAGTTGAATTAAGGATCTTGGCTGTCGGTTTATACTTAAGAATAAAATCACTATCCTGTGCGGCAACTATAAGATAGTCACCTAATCCTTTTGCCCTACGATACAATTCTACGTGACCTTTATGAAGAAGATCATAAACACCAACTGTAAGAATCTTCTTATACTTTCGAGGTTTCATACTTGCCAATTGTATGTTCTTGGGCAAAGAAATACCTGCATTATCACAACGTTTTTTAAATTTAGCAAAATCTTTCTTGCGATGATGAAACAACCAAACATAATATAAAGAATCTGGCAGATGGTCCTGAATCCAAGTTTTAGCCCAATGCCACAAACGTACAAAAGGAGTAGCCGAATAAACCACGGTCTGTTTTGGTATGGTCCAATCTTCACCGTATTGAAAGGCAAGATATTCATCTACTTCTGCTGGAACATTTAACTTAATTCCTTTAAAATCCCATTTGACCGTATTCTGAATATACTTTTCATGAATAAAATCTGCACCACCTGTATGACGAACATCTGTACTGATTTTATGAAGAACGTAAACCTTTATAAACTCATCGCCTCGCTCAAGGACATAAAGACCAATACGTTCATAACGTACTAAATTGAATCCAACCTCCAACAATAGCCATAGCACATCCTTAAATCGCTCTTCGTCTTCTTTCAGAATATAGATGTCAAAGAAAGGTTTCCAGGGTTGAAAATCATCGTTTCGAACAACACCAATAAGTGATCCGAATGCTGGTCCCCAATTGATGTCTATCTTATCCAGATAAACAGAAAGAACATGGAGATTATCCAGCATTTTATCCTTATTCATCACCTTATTACCAAAGTAAAGAAGATGGCTTCGATATTCCAAAAATCCTTTAGAAGTTTTTATATGTGACATTTTATATTATACTAAATTTTACTAATACCCCATTGGTAAACCTTATCTATATTTGGGCAAAAAACTCCATGTTTATGCGCTAATTGCCATATATACTTTAAGCCAAAAGGAAAATCTTCTGTAAAGTAACGACTATTGAAATCTGCTATCCAACCCTCACTAGTCTCAATCATTGGTGATGTTATACCTTTAAAACCTGTGATTGAAGATAATTTAGCTGCCAAAGACTTAGCATCATAACTATCATAATAATCTAGCACTGTAGGAAGATAATTTTCTGAAACCGGTAAAACTTTAAGCAATTTAAAGAATTCCTCATCCATCTTTATATATAAATCAGCAGCTTCTTCTGTCCATTCCTCATAGAAAAGTAACATACGTGGGTATATTCTACCTTCATTTTTTCCACCAAACATTGTATAAAGTCTAGATGTATGAAGCAGAGGATTACTGTTAGTAAGACTAGCTTCGTAAAAATTATTCAAAACATTTACAGGACGCTCAAACCAATGCTGTATTATACTTGCAAACTTTACCTTTTCTTCTTCTGCAACATGTTCGATTGCAATATTATAAGAAGACTTGAAGCCCAACAGATGAGCTGATTTACCATATTCTTGCACCCTTGAAATAAAAGGAACTCTCTGAAAGCCCCATAATGGTTGAGTTTCATCCAAAATCTTCTGTGCCTCAAAGAAAAAGCCGGTAGATGAAAAAACACTTCCAACATAAGTGTCTGAATCTAGATATGGCTTTATTCTTTCTAATTCTTCTTGAATCAAGAAACCTGGTAAGCATAAAAGCACAACATGAGAAGAGGGGATTACTTCATTCGCATCATTACTAATCAAATCAATTTCTCCTTGAAGCACTTCTCCATCGGGTGTATCAACGACTATATGATGTTCCCACTTTTCCGGATGATTCGTGAGAATATTAACCCGTACATGATGATGCCCAGAAATCCATGATGCAATAACATGTCCTAGAGCACCTCCACCACAAATACAAATTCTATCCATCATTATATCTTTATGCTATTATATCTTTCATCGCCTTAATAAACTTAGCATTATCACCATGATTTCGCACAGCAATACGCATATAACGATTTGGTTCAATACCTTTCTTTGCCAGACAGGCACTTGCCAAGATATTATATTTTTCAAGCAAAATTGCGCAAAGTTCTTTTGGCTTATATGGAGGCAATACTTCTAGGAAAAAATAGTTAGCTTGTGAAGGCATCACATGGATAAACGGAATCTTCTTCAATTCCTTTTCAAAATCATTTCTTGTTTTGATAAACTGATCACATGCCTTTTTATAATCTTCCTTATATTTTGGATAAATCTGCATAAAGAACTCTGCAAATGAATTAATATTCCAAATACTAACTTGCTTCTTCATTTTGGCAATTGCATCAACATTTGAGCTACAAAGGATACCTAGGCGAAGGCCAGGTACTCCATAACTCTTAGATATAGACTTCATTACAAACATCTGCGGAAATTCCTCTAGGAAAGAATTGTCTATGCAGGTATTATTTTCATATCCATCAGTAAAATCGACAAAACTTTCATCAAGAATGAATTGTATATTTTTCTGTTTCGTCCAATCAGCTAATTTACGGATACCTTGCATGGATATAAAATTACCCGATGGATTATCCGGGTTTATCAATAACAGAGTATCAACAGGGACTGTGCTAAAATACTCTATAAGATCATCTTCATCATAACGAAAATCAGCTTTCTTAGAAACAAAAGTAAAAACACGTTCATCAGGCAGGCGATTAGGATACTCTTCGAATGTAGGACGTATAACCCCAATTGTACCTTCGAGATTCTCCATTAAGACTTTAATCAATTCTGCTGCACCATTTCCAGGAATAACATATTCTTGCTTGATATTCCAGCATTTGCTAGCCAAAAGCGAATTAACGCCCATCCCTGAGGGATATTCTGAAACCAGAACAGGAAAGAATTCCTGCATGTCTGCGATTATAGAAGAACGATTGAAATATGGATTAACCAGATAGCAATAATCAAGCATCTCTGGAAATCTCCAAAAACCACCATATCTACTATAATATTGTTTTAATAATTGTTCTCCATTCATAATAACACTAATAAACTATTATTTTGTTACATTATCTACCCAATAAGCATGCATATCATGCGATATTCGTTTTTCTTCTGGTGGAAGCTGCATATAGTTACCATATTGCATCTTTAAATATTCATCGTACTGTACTGGTGCAGCATACTTACGGCCTTCAAATTCAACAAGAACAGTTTTATCAAACCATTCTTTAAGCAGATATTTGTTATATGCCGGGTATGAAGAAGCATATCCAACATACTTACTATCAGAGTATTTATATTTTCTAGACAGTTTAAGGCTTTTTTTCAAGAAAGCCTTAAATCCTATTAATCGACATACTTTCCAAAAAACATATTCTATCGGAAGCAATACTCCACTGGTTTTATGAGGAAAATGGTTATTAACAGATGCCGCTCTACACCTATTTAAAATCATCAAAGACAAGTGTGAAATTTTATCACTCTTGTTTAAACCATCTAATGGAAATATATCCACCCATACTCCGTTCTCTGTGCTTTGAACAGAAACATCCTCAACAATAGTAGAAGTATCAATGACTTTAGCGAACTCATAATAATAGCCTTCAACTAGTGGGACCAAACATTTATATTTGGAATTTATCTGCCCAGAAGAAGTTATTTTTAAGAATTTCTCATAATCATCCCGAGGCATAGAAATGTCAATATCATCATCCCAAGGAATAAATCCCTTGTGCCTAATAGCTCCTATGAGAGTTCCATAGCTCAAATAATAAATAAGATTATACTTGTTACAAATATCAACAATATAATCTAAAATACCTAACTCTACTTGTTTTATTTCTGTAAGAGTTAACCTATTCCCTTTATTCTCTTTCATATATCTAGTTCTTATCAAACCGAAAGGCTTGTGCATCTATAACATATAACTTCAAAATCTGCTTTAAAGCATTAAGCTGAAGTAATGCACCATGATTATGTACATCATAATGCGTAATTATACCATATTTCATATTTGCAAATATAAATTACGCCCGAGATACAAAACTTAACACTTTGTAAAAAATAGACCGTCCTAAAAGTAAATAACATAAAGAAACTCCCTTTCGAGACAATCTAGGATGTCTAAGCATACATGCCATAAAATATTTCACATCATATTTATCATGTATTATATCATAAATTTTATTCTTTCCGTCCTTTGCCGTAGCGAATACGTAAACTTGAACAGAAGCACCTAAGATTCTGTCTCTGTCGGAAATAATTTGTTTATCATATAGATAATTTGCAATTCTTGCTTGTGCCTCAATACTTGTCAACGACCGAACATCTATACCTGTATTCATACAAGAGTTAGGGTTAACTCGATAATAATATCCTTTATAGTTAGTAACTATAACACTATTAATATTAGCCATGTATTTCACAAAGAACTCAGTATCCTCATTTTTTATACACCCCACAACAAACTGAATATTATTATCTTTAATTATTTTAGCATCAAACAACATCGCCCAAAGGTTTGGATGCGGAATGTCTTCATCAAATATATGGCGAATATATTTTTTAGCATCATATTTGATTTTTTTCCCTCCTACTCCCAATTCCTTTATATTTGTTGCATAAGAACATATAGGAATAGTACCATCTTGATGCAACGATAACAATTGCTTTAAATAATTCCTATGAATTTTATCATCTGCATCAACAAAACAGATATAGTCACCTTGCGCATGAGCAAGCCCTACATTACGAGCTGCACTAACGCCACTATTCTCTTTATTAAAGAGCTTGAAACGATCATCTATATCTACATATTTTTGGCAAATTTCTGGACTTTTATCAGAAGAGCCGTCATTAACACAAATAACTTCATAGTAAACATACGACTGCTGCAAAATAGAAGACAAACACTCTTCTAAATAAGATTCTGCATTAAATATTGGTATAATTATTGAAATCATTCAATGTAAGTTTTTATTTTTGTTACTCAACAAATATGCTACCCGCCTCATTCCTATTTTCAAAATAAAAACAAGTCCAAGCCATTTATATATATAATTAGCGCTGTGTTTTTGCAGCAATCTTTGCTTTCAATTCGCTCGAACTTACCCCATCAGTTCTTCCTAACACGATATGCTCCTTGCCATGCTCCTCACACCATCTAATTGCTCGTTGAAAGCCATCGTGGCATTGGTCTGGACCTGTTACGAACACATCGAAATCGACTTCTTGTACTATTTTATCAACATCAGTATATGTAATAACTTCATCAACATAGCGAATAGCCTTTATCATATACTTACGGTCTTCAGTTGAATTAAGGATCTTGGCTGTCGGTTTATACTTAAGAATAAAATCACTATCCTGTGCGGCAACTATAAGATAGTCACCTAATCCTTTTGCCCTACGATACAATTCTACGTGACCTTTATGAAGAAGATCATAAACACCAACTGTAAGAATCTTCTTATACTTTCGAGGTTTCATACTTGCCAATTGTATGTTCTTGGGCAAAGAAATACCTGCATTATCACAACGTTTTTTAAATTTAGCAAAATCTTTCTTGCGATGATGAAACAACCAAACATAATATAAAGAATCTGGCAGATGGTCCTGAATCCAAGTTTTAGCCCAATGCCACAAACGTACAAAAGGAGTAGCCGAATAAACCACGGTCTGTTTTGGTATGGTCCAATCTTCACCGTATTGAAAGGCAAGATATTCATCTACTTCTGCTGGAACATTTAACTTAATTCCTTTAAAATCCCATTTGACCGTATTCTGAATATACTTTTCATGAATAAAATCTGCACCACCTGTATGACGAACATCTGTACTGATTTTATGAAGAACGTAAACCTTTATAAACTCATCGCCTCGCTCAAGGACATAAAGACCAATACGTTCATAACGTACTAAATTGAATCCAACCTCCAACAATAGCCATAGCACATCCTTAAATCGCTCTTCGTCTTCTTTCAGAATATAGATGTCAAAGAAAGGTTTCCAGGGTTGAAAATCATCGTTTCGAACAACACCAATAAGTGATCCGAATGCTGGTCCCCAATTGATGTCTATCTTATCCAGATAAACAGAAAGAACATGGAGATTATCCAGCATTTTATCCTTATTCATCACCTTATTACCAAAGTAAAGAAGATGGCTTCGATATTCCAAAAATCCTTTAGAAGTTTTTATATGTGACATTTTATATTATACTAAATTTTACTAATACCCCATTGGTAAACCTTATCTATATTTGGGCAAAAAACTCCATGTTTATGCGCTAATTGCCATATATACTTTAAGCCAAAAGGAAAATCTTCTGTAAAGTAACGACTATTGAAATCTGCTATCCAACCCTCACTAGTCTCAATCATTGGTGATGTTATACCTTTAAAACCTGTGATTGAAGATAATTTAGCTGCCAAAGACTTAGCATCATAACTATCATAATAATCTAGCACTGTAGGAAGATAATTTTCTGAAACCGGTAAAACTTTAAGCAATTTAAAGAATTCCTCATCCATCTTTATATATAAATCAGCAGCTTCTTCTGTCCATTCCTCATAGAAAAGTAACATACGTGGGTATATTCTACCTTCATTTTTTCCACCAAACATTGTATAAAGTCTAGATGTATGAAGCAGAGGATTACTGTTAGTAAGACTAGCTTCGTAAAAATTATTCAAAACATTTACAGGACGCTCAAACCAATGCTGTATTATACTTGCAAACTTTACCTTTTCTTCTTCTGCAACATGTTCGATTGCAATATTATAAGAAGACTTGAAGCCCAACAGATGAGCTGATTTACCATATTCTTGCACCCTTGAAATAAAAGGAACTCTCTGAAAGCCCCATAATGGTTGAGTTTCATCCAAAATCTTCTGTGCCTCAAAGAAAAAGCCGGTAGATGAAAAAACACTTCCAACATAAGTGTCTGAATCTAGATATGGCTTTATTCTTTCTAATTCTTCTTGAATCAAGAAACCTGGTAAGCATAAAAGCACAACATGAGAAGAGGGGATTACTTCATTCGCATCATTACTAATCAAATCAATTTCTCCTTGAAGCACTTCTCCATCGGGTGTATCAACGACTATATGATGTTCCCACTTTTCCGGATGATTCGTGAGAATATTAACCCGTACATGATGATGCCCAGAAATCCATGATGCAATAACATGTCCTAGAGCACCTCCACCACAAATACAAATTCTATCCATCATTATATCTTTATGCTATTATATCTTTCATCGCCTTAATAAACTTAGCATTATCACCATGATTTCGCACAGCAATACGCATATAACGATTTGGTTCAATACCTTTCTTTGCCAGACAGGCACTTGCCAAGATATTATATTTTTCAAGCAAAATTGCGCAAAGTTCTTTTGGCTTATATGGAGGCAATACTTCTAGGAAAAAATAGTTAGCTTGTGAAGGCATCACATGGATAAACGGAATCTTCTTCAATTCCTTTTCAAAATCATTTCTTGTTTTGATAAACTGATCACATGCCTTTTTATAATCTTCCTTATATTTTGGATAAATCTGCATAAAGAACTCTGCAAATGAATTAATATTCCAAATACTAACTTGCTTCTTCATTTTGGCAATTGCATCAACATTTGAGCTACAAAGGATACCTAGGCGAAGGCCAGGTACTCCATAACTCTTAGATATAGACTTCATTACAAACATCTGCGGAAATTCCTCTAGGAAAGAATTGTCTATGCAGGTATTATTTTCATATCCATCAGTAAAATCGACAAAACTTTCATCAAGAATGAATTGTATATTTTTCTGTTTCGTCCAATCAGCTAATTTACGGATACCTTGCATGGATATAAAATTACCCGATGGATTATCCGGGTTTATCAATAACAGAGTATCAACAGGGACTGTGCTAAAATACTCTATAAGATCATCTTCATCATAACGAAAATCAGCTTTCTTAGAAACAAAAGTAAAAACACGTTCATCAGGCAGGCGATTAGGATACTCTTCGAATGTAGGACGTATAACCCCAATTGTACCTTCGAGATTCTCCATTAAGACTTTAATCAATTCTGCTGCACCATTTCCAGGAATAACATATTCTTGCTTGATATTCCAGCATTTGCTAGCCAAAAGCGAATTAACGCCCATCCCTGAGGGATATTCTGAAACCAGAACAGGAAAGAATTCCTGCATGTCTGCGATTATAGAAGAACGATTGAAATATGGATTAACCAGATAGCAATAATCAAGCATCTCTGGAAATCTCCAAAAACCACCATATCTACTATAATATTGTTTTAATAATTGTTCTCCATTCATAATACATGTCTATTTTAATAATTAGTGAGAATACCACACACATCGTATTAAACATATTTATCATTTTAAGAAAAAATTACTGATACTCTATCCTATTTTTGATACTCTTGAAACGAATCTTATTATAGTATAAATGTGGCAAAATTTTCTGCAAAAAACACTTCAAATACAACTTGCTTAGAATTAAGAAATGATGTAGTGGTGACACTTTCACTTCTTCAACTAAAGCATGTTCTTTATATGATTGTATAACTCTTTTAGAGGAAACACCGTTAACAACTTCAAATACGCTTACAAAGAATGGAGTATATTCTAATTTAAAACCCATTTTACTTATTTTGGCAAACGAATTGCAATCTGCACAGATTTTAAAAGACAAATCATAATGAATTTTCTTTAATATATTTGTATCAGTAAACACACTCTGATGACAAATTTCAAATGGAATCTTTTCTGCAGGAATTTTAGCAAATTTTTTAGGCAAAATACCTAGGCTACCGAAATCCAACGCCACATCACCATAAATAAGCTTTACATCATCGTTGTATTTTTTTGAAAAGACATCACTTATAACGGTATTATTATAAAAACAATCACCAGCATTCATAAAGATAATCCAATCTCCTGTTGCTAGATCGATACCTTTATTCATTGCATCATAAATACCTTTATCAGGCTCACTTATCCACTTATCTATATGAGATTTATTTTCATTAATTACATCTAAAGTATCATCAGAACTATCTCCATCAATAATTATGTACTCAAGATTTTGATACGTTTGGTTTGCAACAGATAATATGGTTTTTCTTAAATCATCACAAACATTATAACAGACTGTTACTACAGAAATTTTATATGCCATTGTTTTGTTGTTTTTTTACCATTTGAGAATCAATAGAAGTAATAACCTTTTTTCGTACCTTATATTTAAGATATAATAATATTACAAATAAATAAAGCATAAAGCTATGTAAAATATGTATATGAAAAGGTCTCTGCAAATATCCCGCAGAAAGAATCAGAGCAGCAAAGAGAACTTCCTTGCGCTTATAATATCTCAGAAATACTAAAATAAGTGGTAAATATGTAATAATCAATCCTACTATTCCATCTTTTGCTGGAATTTCAAAAGGATTATCTCCCATATATTGCATTGACTCAAATTTCTTCGCTCCACATCCAACTATAGGATTCTTTAAAAACGCACGTTTAGCAACCATACTTAATTCTGTACGAGAAGATTGAATCTTACCTCCAGCAAAACGTTCGACAGTATAACTTGCAACAACATCATTTGTTCCTAGTTTTTGAAATCCAACAAATACCAATGAAAGTATGAGTATGAGTGGTATTATATTTTTCTTTAAATGAGTAAAATAAAAAAATATAAAATACAACACTATTTGTACAAAATAGGCTGCAGAAAGCGTAAAGAACAAGCCAATAACAAGAGTAAATTCAACAATTTTATTATTAATAAATAGCTTATTAAATAATAAGGCAAAAACACCCCAATAAGCTAGTGCACCTGGCTCATCAAAATAACCAGCAATTCTAATCAAGTTTCCAACAACATAATTTGAGCATGTTAACCCATAACAGTAGGCTTCTCTTCCATCAACATTTTCAAAAGTAGTGATAGGACTCAATAATCCGCAAAATATTAAGATGAACGCCACTGATCCCAAAAAAACTTGAGTCCCAATAACCACATTATATATTGCACAGAATTTAAAAAGCATTTTATGTCTTCCTAAATATGTTAACATAAGAAATGTCAACAAAATAACCAAGCACCTAACAAGATAAGAAGTATCTGAATGAATAAAACAAAATAAAAACCAAAACAATATTTGGATCAATATACATTTTTTTAAAAAGGAAGGAAAATTTGATGTCTTCTTAAATGAAAGAACATATTGAATAAGGAAAAACAATAAACCTCCTAACAAAAACGGAATTTCGTTTTGAATACCAAACAGTTTTTGGAAAACATAGGGATAAAACAGAAATAAATATCCTATTATTATAATTATTGGTATTCTTATATACTTTCTTAAAAATAATCGAATCATCATAACAATTTAAAATCTACTATTGCACGAAATGAATTTTACTCAGATGTTATATAGATAAATCATATTCTATTTTCAAAAAGAATCTATTCGCAACAATTTATATTTTACTTGCTTTAATATCATATTTCTTTCATTGCTACGTAGGATAAACATCCATATTAGTATAACAAAAACAGTAGTAGTTATAAAGCATGTAAATAATAAGCGTAAAAAACATTCTTCCATAATTAATTGAATAAGACTACCTACAACTATCATCATCATTGAAATACCCAATACAGGACCAACAACTTGCCTGATAAAATCGAGTACTTTTAGATGGCATTGTTTATTTGTATAATAAATAATCACGATATTACCACCAATACTCCAAATAAGAATCATGAAGATATAGAGCCAATAAGGAGCACCCCCGAGATTATATGCTATGAATGTTAAAAAAACAGGTGCAATATTCATCATACTTTTAAATATTGCATACCCTTTTATTTTACCAATAGCATAAATTGAAGTCGCAGCACTATTAGCCATCTGACAAATAATCGTAATTATTAATTGCATTGCACAAAATAAAGACGTCCATTGAGGAACCTCTTTCAACCATAGGCGCAGGATAAAATGTATTTCTAATATAAACGGAATAGCAAAGAAAACGATCAAAAGTGTTGAATATTTACCACTAACGAGCGTTGCTCTATTCATGGCTTCATTGTCACCAGATCCAGCTCTTTTAACAATAATAGGATTAACTGCTTTCATCAAATTAAGAGAGAAGTTCGACAACTGCCCATTAACCTGATTAGCAATTCCTTGAGCTGCATTCAATACAGTACCGAAGAAATGATTTAAAACCAAACTTGTGCCATAAAAAGAAGCTAAACTAGAAATCGCTGTTAAAAAATTCCATGAAAAGAAAGAAGTAATCTGCTTAACCAAGCTAACATCCCAGTATCTATGAAACCCAAAAACACACTCTTCGTATTTACGATGGCAATAAATTTTCATGATAGAGAGTGTTATGAATGGTATCAGAGCCATCAAGATACCATAAAGTATTAATTTATCGCTTGAAGTATAAACACAAGCAAAAGCTACTAGCAATTTTAACAACGACTCAAAAATGCCAACAAGAGAATAGTATAGCATATTCTCATGAGCATTCATTATCGCATCGTATGGCACATTAACTATTGTCAACAACGTACTCAGCAAAGTGCACAAATAGATAATCTTAGCAGCAAAGACACGTTCTGAAGGAATATTCAATACACCATGGAAAAATGGATACATTGCAATAAGTAAGATTATACCTGTAGCCAATGCCACTCCTGTATGTAGAACAATACTGACATTAAAAACCTTTTTCTTTTTTAGCAAGTTTCCTTCTCCCTCAGCATAAGACATAAATCTTTGTGTAGCGTTAGCTAATGTTGAGTTTAGAAAACCTAACATAACAATTGCACCACCTATGATATTGAAAACGCCAAAATCAGAAGCACCTAAGGATTCTAAAATAAGGCGTGTGGTATATAAAGAAATAAATACTGTAATTCCCATCTTTGCATATAAGAATACAGTATTCTTAATAACACGATTTTTCGCAGACATCAATTTATCTTTAATATATTATTCTTTCCACCATGCTTTAAAATTATGATGGCTTATCCGTTTCTCCTCAGCAGGAAGCTGTCTCCAATCACCATATGCGTTGGTTAGATAGGTTTCATAATCTGCAAAACACATAAATTTTCTATCTTCAAAAGGCATCAAAACACGATTATCAAATAAAGTAATTGGAAAAGGATTCTTAAAATAAATACCTTGTACACATTCAAAAACTCTAGAAGAATTTGTTTTATTATATTTAATAGCAATATTCTGATACCATTTTGCCATATTACGAACACTTATTAAATGAAAACAAATCTTCATAAAAAAAGTGAGTAAATTTTTCAAAAAAGGCTTTCCATTATTAAAACTAAAAACAGAAGTCATATATTCTCTCGTTGAATATAAAGTATAACATTTTCTTCTATATGTATCATACTTTTCCCACAATTTATCATCCTCAGGAACCTTATCTATAGGGAATACATCTATATTAACGCCTAACTCATTAGTATAAGTAACTCCCTCTTTAAGTATAGTTCTAGAATCGCATACCTTACCATAAGGTAATCCCCACTTTGAATCTCGCTCCAACGTACAGAACTGATATTTTCCTTCCCATAAATCAGGAAAATTTCGAACCATTTTATCATAATCTTCTCGTAAAAGATATATATCTATATCATCATCCCATGGAATGTACCCCTTATGACGGGCTGCCCCCAACATAGAACCACAGGATAAGGAGTATCTCAAATGATATTTTTCACAAAATCGATGAATTGAAGACATAATATCTAACTGTACTATCTTAAGTTCATCTAAACAAATTTCTTTCATCATATTTAAATTAAATCATTTATTATACAGATATGTTTCAAAACATTATCACATAACAAGCAGAACTAGCATCCTTTAGAGTTTTTTGAAATGTCTGCATAAATATTCAACAAATCATTAACGTTTTTTTTGCGATTATAACGTTCTGCTGCAATTTCTCTCAAGGCTCTATTATCAAAGATTTTACTTTTGCGAAAAAACTGACAAATATGATAAGCGAGAAGTTCATAATCTTCAAAACGATAAGAAACCTCACAATCCTGATTCGAAATTAAATCAGGAACTCCACCAACATCGGCAGCTATACATGGAACCCCTAAAAGTTGAGCCTCACCAAGAGAATTCGGACTATTTTCAATATAGGATGGCAAAACATAAATATTTGACGCTAATAGTTGTTTTTTCATTCCTACAGCATCGAGTGGTCCAACAAATTTTATATTTTGTGATAATTTAAATTTTGCAATTAGCTTTGCTATATACAAGCCATAACAAGTAGAAAATACATAACTCTTTAACAAACCACCTCTTAAAATATTTGGTCCAGCAACAATGAGTTTAACATTGGGATAAAACTTTTTGACTATAGCAAGAGCTTTTAACAAGTTGTGCAATCCTTTATAAGCATATTGCCCTTGACTCATAAAAATCGTATGAGGCATACATCTTTTGTAGTTCCAAGAATCGCTATAAAATTCATCTCTTAAATTTTCACCATTATAGTGATAACACACAGTTGGATTTATGATAAAACCATGGGCCTTATCCCATGTCGTCCTACCTATAATATGTTTTACTGAAGATAAAAGTTCAACCTCCAAATTGCCTCTTTTCTTCATCATTTTCACTTGGCTTCCGATGGTAAATCTGGTCAAGATATCATGAATTGTAAGACAACGATTTAATACTTTTTTCTCTATACCTCCATACATATAATTACTAATAACACTTACTAAGCCCTGTATAGAGACAACAACCTTGCTATTTCCACAGGCTTTTACGTAAGCGAGACCATGAGAATATTCCGAACCGTGAATATGGACAACATCTGGTTTATATAAACCTTCTATTTCACGCCAATATTGCTCATATTTAGAATTATAAACACCACTATTACCTTTTTCAAATGGGAGTACATAATAAATTGCACTTTTTCCGGAAATCACTGTTAATTTATTCACTAACCTCGAAACAGAAGCTATACGGATTTCTGTTTCTGGGACATAATTCTGAATAGACTCATATAAAGCGTAAACCCAACTACCAGAACCATTCACCGAACAAGATTGTTTTGACAATATTGATTTTGCCTCTGGCAATAAATCATTAGTAATCCATAAAATTTTCATATCTCATTTTATTTATTAGTGAAGACAAGCTCCACACCTAAAGCGAAAAGTAGCTTAATAAACAATACTAATCGTGCTTCGCCTACCTAATATCATATTTCTATTCGAATTCCTCCGTTTAATAGTCTTTACGCCCCCTTCGGTTCCCCTTGTAGGGGACAGAAACCCCTGCGGGAGGGTCCTTACCCTATACCCAAGCCCTAAATCCCTACCATAGGGATTAGGGATGTAACCGCCCTACTCGGTGCTCGGAACCGCTATGCTCTTGGGGTGGCGGACCATCAGAGGTCTGCACCAAGTTTTGCGGGCTGGGACCGCAGGGGGGGGGGACTGTTTGCTGATTGCCCCCAGCTGACTAGTTCCTCATTGCTGTTTCGCTCTGCACTTGTCGATACTCGAATGAGGAAAATTGTATTTGTCAACCTATACTTGGTTTATGACTAAACATTTCTATCGTTTCTCCAAATTCTGCCAATATTTTACCAAGATTAGGATTGTCATTTCTGATGATTACAGAAGCAACATTGTCTATTCCATATTCATCTAACAAAGTAGATGAATCAAATCATCAGGCATAAAGCCGATTGAAAACTCAGCACCAGAATCTGCAATAAAAGTATATGCACCTTCTTGCGTGTCTTCTTTTACTGCATATGGTGCACAACTATTAATCTTTACTAAATCTAATTTTTCCATTTTTACAACACACAAAATGATTCTGCTTCCTTACCGGTTCTGCGACGATAGTCATCACGCATACGCTTTTCCATTTGTGCTATGTATTCTGCCTTTCGCTCCCTAGAAGCCTTGAAGCGACGCATAAAATCTGCCTTTTTTTCTTCTATATTCATAATATAATCTCCTTTTTTTAATGCAAATATAAGAGTTTTCTGTGAAACTACCAAATTTCCCCATACCTCAACATCAGATTTTTCTAAGGCGGTATTGTTTTCGAAAACCAACCATCCTTCCTTACCATTAAAGAAGTCTTTTCTACCTCTCCGTCTCTCCTGCAAGGAGAGCTTTTTCGAATTCCTCCGTTCAATAGTCTTTACGACCCCTTCGGTTCCCCTTCAAGGGGACAGAAACCTCAGGAAGCGGGGATGTAACCGCCCTTAGTGCTATATCTGCCCCACCTGTCCCTCCCCTGCGGGAGGGTCCTTACCCTATACCCAAGCCCTAAATCCCTACCATAGGGATTAGGGATGTAACCGCCCTACTCGGTGCTCGGAACCGCTACGCTCTAGGGTTGGCGGACCATCAGAGGTCTGCGCCAAGTTTTGCGGGCTGGGACCGCAAGGGGACAACTTGCTAATTAAAGCACCTCTTCAATTACCAGTCATCAGGTCTGAAACATTCTTTACTACTAGAATTAAAGGGCATATTGACCTACTGAAGGAATATTTAAGTGAGCTTGTAATCCCATTGCATGAAGCACTCGGGAAATCGTATTGAGTGTAAGATTCTTACCGCTCTCAATTTTCGAAATCTGTTCTTTCTTCACACCTACAAGGTTACCTAACTGCTCCTGAGTAAGTTGCTTTTTCTTACGAGCCTCCTTTATTGCCTCACCAATTAAGTATGTATTAATTTCATCTTCAAATTGGTTTCTATGAGGGGTTCCTATCTTACCTATATGCTTATCCAGAATTTCTTCTTCTGTAAAAAATTTCATTTCTTCCATAGTTACTATCTACGCAAGCCCTAAATCCCTACCATAGGGATTAGGGATGTAACCGCCCTCCGGTGCTCGGAACCGCTACGCTTTATGGTTGGCGGACCATCAGAGGTCTGCGCCAGTTTTTGCGGGATGGGACCGCAGAGGGAAAGCGAACAAGTACCTAATTGCTAATGTTCTGGCTTCAACATAAACATATCAGTAGCTTACTTATTCAGAATATCAAATAACTCTCCTGGAGTATAAACAGGCAAAGAAGATTTAGAAAAATCTTTTTTATTTCGAGTTACGATACAATCTGCCTCTATCTTTAATGCAGTAGCATTCTGCGTTGCATCTTCATAATCTTTCCAATCAGAAGAAAGCATTTCAACTACCGTATTGCCTTGCAAGTCTAATACATCTACAAAGGAAGACACCGCAAGAAGTGTCTCTTTTATATTCTGATAGTCATACTTATGGGCTACATACATAGCCGTAACATATGACAAAGCTGATGTCATCAACTTGATGTCACCAGTTACTCCAAGTGCAAAAAGTTTGTCTGCATCATCAGAAAAGCCATCACGATTTGCAACGAAATCTATTAAGATATTCGTATCTATAAAAGCTCTCATAAGGCATATTTCGTATCAACCAACGCTTCTAAACTGTTTTCATCAGCAGGTATAGGGCGTCCACCAGTTGCTTTCAATGTCTTTACATAAGACAAAGCATCCTTGAACTCGGCGGTTTCCATTGGTTTCTGCTTAGGCTGCACCTTTTGCAGAAACAATAAGATCGCCTTTTCTATTGCAGCAGTCACACTCATATTATGCATCTTAGCGTAACTTTCTGCTCCCTTATATATATTGCTATTTATTGCTATTGTATCCATAATTATATCTCCTTTTTTGGTAAAAGTTTTTCTAGCTCTCCGTCTCTCCTGCAAGGAAAGATTTTTCGAATCCCTCCCGTTCAAAAGCTTTTCTATCTACCACTACGCATAGACGATATTTTCTTTTCAAGATAGTAGGTTACTATGCTACAATAAGGATGATAAACTAAGCGATTACTACCATCTTTATATTTAGATGCCCATTTGTTAAGCTGATCTTTAACAGCTTTCTGTGTCCAGGATGTTCCTTTATTCTTTCCCGAATTAATGCAATTAATAACACCTTGAAGGGTTTCTGCCCTATTACGCTTTAATATCTCATGGTTTAAATTCAAACGAATGTTTATATCTTCATTCCATTTATCATTGGTTGAGAAGATAGTACCATCAGTACGATACTTTATGCTATCAATACATTCACGTTTTAGAGGTGACCATTCAATAACTTGATTGCCTTTCTTGACATCGCAATGACTTTCACCTGCTACGATCTGACCGGGGCAGCACATCAATAGATTTCCATAATCAAAAATTTCATTAGGAAACAGATTACGACAATGCCAATGTTCTATCCGATGATCTTCGTTGGAAGCTTTGTCCTTAACAGGTATGCGACGTTCACAATAGGCACATAGGTAACCTTGTTCACGAAGAAGGGATTCCTGAAGTTCAGGTATGCCGCTGAACTCAACGCCAGGAATGTTCTTATATTCCGTCCACTCCTTGGGCTCTCCAGACTTAGTAATTTTCATAATTTTCTAACTATCTAGAAATACCAACATAGATTCGGCTCGAGATAACTCAGGAAGAGTATCTGAATATTTTTCACGCATAGAAGCCAACTCGGATTTGGCCTCTACAAATTTTTCTTCATCTATTAAATCAAACAGACACTTCAGCCGGTCTTCGACCTCTGCCACACGAGAGCGATTGCCCATAAAAGACTTAAGGATGGTAGATGCATCCATGCCGTATGTGACGATTGGAGTGGCTGTATATTCTCCATTTTGGTATTGAAGATGAATTACCTCGTTATTTTCGTTAGTCTCTACACTTGATAATACCATAGGAGCATGAGATGACACGATGAACTGAAGTCTAGGAAAAGCTCTATGAAGAGATTTTAGAACCACAGACTGTAATTCTGGATGAAGATGCTGATCTACTTCGTCTATCAAGACAACACCTTCTGTTTCATGGCAACAATTCATTTCATATTTCTTGCCATTCAGAATATAGCAACGAATAGATAAATCTGTTACTATGTTAACGAGTCTTTTATATCCATCACTCAAGTGTCTTGATTCAACCTCACGACCATCCGTAAAATTAAAATATACGGTCTTCTGTAATGGCCGTATAGACAAACTTCTGATAATACCACATCCTTCATCTCCCAAAGCCTCTGCTATAGCATGCTGAACAACAGCAATTTCTCCAAGAGATTTCTGTCCCTCTTGCAATATCATCAAACGACGCATCCAATAATCAAAGAATCCATCTCCCTGCAAACATTCATAATATCCGAAAGAACGTGGCTTGAAGTATTTACAGAATACAGAACCATTGATCTTCCGACTACTATGAATATCCTCGGTAGAGAATGCTGCAAATAGAGGAAGAGCTATGCTACCATCATCTTCTGTTGACAATTCTTTATACAGCGTATGAGCATAATCACGTAATTGTTTTATACCGGCAATTGCTGTACGATTTTTCTTGCCTGTACGTTTCAGCTGCATATTACTATAGCTTGCTAAATCGTAGGATATAACCACCGACCGTTCCAAAGATTCTACTCCATCACTGATTTCACTCATAAAATCATCGTTAGAAATACCAATAAATCGAGTATTGCTATCGGAAAAACCTGAGAAAAAAGAGCTCATAGCAATCTCCAGGCCACGCAGGATGGAGGTTTTACCACTGCCATTCACACCAAACAATAAATTTACCGTTGGTTTGAATACTAAATTATAATTCCCAAAGCATCGGAAATTGCTGAAAGTTATCGATGAAAATTTCATACGCAATTCAATATTGTACTACAAATATGAAAAGGACTATTTGGCATCAAGCTGAGCGTACTTCGAGTGCTGGCTCTTGTACTCTGGAACAATCTGCTTCATCTTCTTCACTACTGCCATATCATCGTAGGTGAAGGAGAGGTCGTAGAGCTCCTGCTCGTTCTGGCACGCCAACTCGTATGGATACTCACGAACCTTGGCTACCATGATCTTTGGATGATGGGTTGGAATCGTAGCTTCCTTATCGTTCAGAACTTCCTCGAAGAGTTTCTCACCATCTCGGAGTCCAACGTACTTGATGTCGATGCCATCTACTCCCGAAAGGGCTATCATACGCTTTGCCAAATCGGCGATGCGGACTGGCTTACCCATATCGAAGACGAAGATCTCGCCTCCCTTACCCATGGTTCCTGCCTCCAATACCAACTTGCAGGCTTCTGGAATGAGCATGAAGAAACGGATGATGTCAGGATGGGTGACGGTAATAGGACCGCCCATCGCTATCTGCTTCTTGAAGATTGGAATAACGGAACCGTTACTTCCCAAGACATTGCCGAATCGTGTAGTGACAAACTGGGTGACGCCCTTTACCTCGCCATCCACAATCGCCTTATTTAATGCCTGGCAGTAAATCTCGCAGATTCGCTTGCTGCAGCCCATCACGTTGGTTGGGTTCACAGCCTTATCGGTAGAGATCATCACAAACTTCTTAGTACCATACTTCACAGCCATATCGGCTATCACGCGCGTACCATATATATTATTCTGTACTGCCTCGGCTGGATTGTCCTCCATCATCGGTACATGCTTATAGGCTGCGGCATGGAAGACATAGTCTGGATGATGCTCGGAGAAGATGCGCTCCATACGGGTGGCATTGGTGATGCTGGTTACGATGGTTTCGCAAGGGATATCGGCATAGTTCTTGTTCATGAAGAGGCGGACATCATGCATTGGGGTCTCAGCCTCATCAACGAGAATCAGGCGCTGTGGCTTATAGATGGCAATCTGCTTCACCATCTCGGAACCGATACTGCCGGCTGCTCCCGTAATCAGAATGGTGCGACCGCTGAGGAGCTTTCCTATCGCATTCATATCCACTTCGATTTTGTCTCGTGGAAGAAGATCTTCGATATCCACCTCTCGCATCATCTGATGACGGAGGTTTGACTTGCCGTCCCAGCTCTGTGCCTTCGGCATCATCATAATCTTGATGCCTTCTGCAGTGAGCTTGTCGATCATATCCTGCTTCTCCAGGAACTTCTCTGTGACCAGAGGGCTTACGAAGAGGGTCTTGACATTCATCTTGCGCATGACGCCTATCAAAGTCTCATCATAGGGATAGACTTCGCAACCCAGCAGGAATCTACCTACCATAGCGGTTTCTTCAGAAGTGAATCCTTTGACGATATACTGGGAAGGATGGTCGTTGCGCATGGACTTTGCCAGGGAGATACCACCTTCTCTAACGCCAAGGATGAAGACCGGCGTCTTGCTTTCGGCAGAGAAACTGGAATCGTACATATACTTCACGAGGATTCGCATTGTCCACATCTCTATCATGGATATGAAGAGCATAACGACAATGGATTCTGTGGTAATCTCGCAAAGGATGTTTTCTGGCATCACCTGGAGAAGTACGCAATTCAAGATGAAACCGACAACGAGGGCACCGGATATGCGGAGCAGGTCAACGAATGACGAGAATCGCATGATACCGGAATAGGTATGGAACATACGCATGCCTACCACGAAGAGTGGCAGGGAGCAGACGAACATGAGGAGGTAGTTCCAGAAGTTGCGTGCCAACACATCTCCACCCTCTGCGATATAGGTTGCTATCATACCCGCTATGACGATAGCAATGCTATCGAGGGCGAAAATGCACCAATATGGCAGGGTTGCCTTTGAAAAATACCAATTCGTCAATTTATTCGCAAAGAGGGATACTTTGAGTTTATATAGTATCCCAGAGTATGGCGTCTGAGAAGAGCCATTCTGATTGTTTCTATCTCTCATAAATCTATTAAAAATTAATCTCTACTGAAAATGTCACGTATAAATGGCTTTTCTGCCAAATACTTTCCAATGTAATCACTCTGGATTGGAGAAATCTTATTGTTGATTTTCTCCACCTTCTCAGGAATTACATCTACTGATTACATGATGGTGCTGAGATAACAAGGTTGCTATACTCAGACCGACGTAGCCGGTACCGGCTACTGCTACTTTAATATTCTTAAAATCATTCATCATGAAATTATTTTTTCTTAGTTATAATATTCCGAAGTCTTCCACTCCCAACGCATTCAGTATGACTCGGCTCGTGTACAGCGACACCACCATCATAAAGAGCATTCGGAAGTAAAGCTACAGCGTATTCTTCGCTATTCGCTTGTTGTTATTTGATGATTGAGTTGACATATCTAAAACTTTGTTCATCATTACATTTCGTACTTCCTAAATTTTATTGTATTAGGCTCTCCTTCGCTCATAGTGGCAATGCTAACAGGCGACAAACTATCTGCAAATGTTTCATCAACTATCATAAGATCTTGTTGCATGATAGATTTTAGCATTAAATACCTATCCTGAGTGAGATTATGATCGACGATGCAACCTTCACCAAATAACATGAAGAATGGATCTACTGGATATATAGGAGAAAAATTCCTAAAAAGAGTGCCAAGAATATATTCTTTGAACAAGGAATAGGTCTTGTTGACTACAACACAGTCTATGTTGGGATATAGTTCAGGATTCCCTTGTTTGTCATGCCTATAAGTGTTGGCGGTCAGCAATCCTTGCGCCTTGGGACTCTTTAGCGCCATCAAAGCTTGATGTATCCTGTCATCCCAACAAATGACCAATAAATTGACCTCTTTTTCCCCATTACTCTTGCTAAATTTCTTATTAGCATCCACAAGAAAGTCCTTTATCTTGTTGTCAAGACTGCCACGGACTGGCATCTGAGCCTTATCTACCACCTCTTGATAATTAGGAATACGAGCATCTATCATCAAAACAGAAGGATTCTCTCTAAGCAATTTTGCAATTTCTTGGTCTTCCAGCAACAAGTTTGCAGATTTCACCTCCACATTGAACGTAAAATCTTGCATCTTGATAGAAAACTCAACATTCTTATCAGAATCATCCCTAACTCGATTTTCATAGACAAATGACTTTGGGTCAGAACTACGACAGATGAAGGTGTTCATAACAGACAGTTCACAGAATGCAGAGATGAGATTATGAAGGTTAAAGGTTTCTTTGTCAGCAGCAGAAACCTTATTGATTATCATATCTCTATACGCTTTCTCGCTATGAGATGCAAGAAACTGCAATGACCGTGCAATAGCTGAGACAGAATTGATAGCCCAAGAACCTTCTGCCATGAGATTCATTTTGAAACTACCTGTTTCATCAAAGAAATTGTCCGCAATCATCTTCAAAGGGTGATCAGGGCAATACTTGCGGAACTCCAAAACTATATCTTTGAGATTTATTTGCATGATTGGTAAACCACCAATACAGCGTCCCCACTATTTATCAGCGGGTTAGCCGTACCAGTATTTTTGAATAAAGTTTTGATTTTCTAAAATTTAACTATCAAGCGATGGCTTGGGATGGTTTCGTTAACTCCGCATCCGTACCATCTTCAAAATGGCGAACATAGTCACATGGTAAGAACGAGGCATCAACCTCCTCTCCACAAAGTATGAGAGTAAGGATATCCTCGATGTACTCACCAAAGTTCACTTTGTTCAATTTGTAACTTTCCAACAACCCGAACATAAATGCCAAATTCTGGGCAGAGAAGTGACTTCCTGTCTGAAGCCAATTGCGTCTTCCCATAGCTATATGTCTAAAACATCTCTCTGGCATTATCACAATTTTGATAAAAAATATGAAAGCATCTTGCGATGGTTCCTACTGTTTCTCCAGTAAAGGATAGTTCTTCTTGTACTGGATGAGCCAGTCATAATCTACTGCTTTATCTTTGCTATACTTACGCAGACTATGCCCCTTTCGGTTCTGGTTGTAGTCCTGCATCACCTTTTCAAAATATTCTTTGCTTTCCATTTTATATGAATTTTAAAACGGTTGCAAAGATAATATTTTTCATTCAACCCACCTTACGCTGTATTGGTGGTTTACACCACGCATCAAAGAAACCTCCGAATATTGCAGCAAGAATAGCAAGTACTATATTTATTACTATCGATTCCATAAACCAACATTTAAATTAAAACTCATATTATAGAAAATCTCATAGCCTCAACTTGTATAATTTAATGAGATAGTTATTAATATCTTCCTGAATAGTAAGAGCCATAAGTTTCTTTCTTTGATAAATAGACAGATTAACAACTCCAAAATTAGTTACATAGTTTTTTGCAAGGGACATATAATCGCCACCATAAGGTTTACTACTATTTTTTATATAATACCAAAAGATATCGGAACATAATATCTTTTGCAACAACATTAATTGTTCTAGATCATCTGACACTAAAGCGTAACCATTATAAAACATCAAATCCATATCCTTGGACAAAATGAATTTAGATCTTGGAGCCAAATATGGGAACAATAATTTGTATCCTTTTATATTTAAAGCTTGAGTTCTACCATAAGCATACCATTCTTGATATTGCCTAGTTCCTTTATCCCTTAGAGATAATTGTTCTTTATAATCACATAAATAATCATATGCTTTAGGATACTTTTGCTGAATAACGTTCTGTTTCATTACAACAACATTTTTACCCTCATATGTATAAGGGAAAATTAACCATTCCATCTGCTCCTTTAAAGGAATATCTTCGCTTAAAGTATTGGGTTTTACTGTTGCACGACAAATCCCTTTTTCTATACAATATTCTTTAGAATCTTTTGTAAAATAAAAGAAATTATCATCTTCACTACTAGGTCTAAAGACAAAAATATCATTTTTCAATGTTGCAAAACCATTCTTGATATCAACAAGATGCCCTAGAGGAATACCTGTATGCTCGATCTTGGAAATATTTTCCAAAACATTAACATCACCACTCAACAACCACCCCCTCTTATCATCTAAAGAATCATAAGTAATTAGCAGGAAATCCCCATTAGATACGTTCATGATTTCATTAGATTGGCACTTCGTAAAAGATATGTCCCCTGTAATATTTTGTATGAAACAAATGCATGTATATGTCGATCTTCCCTTGAAAACTTGCTCTGCACCAAAATCAAGAATTTTCATTTTATAATGCCTTGTAGACAGATATTTACGCAATTCTCTACCATTAACACTACGATAGAAGTTATTGACTGTGATGTACCCCATTATGCCACGTGGGGCCAGACTTTCCAATGCTATTTGAAAAAAAGGAATATATAAATCTGCCTTACCTGACCTAGAAACAGACCACTTACATAAATATTCTTTTGAAAAGGCATCTATTTTCGAAGAACTTACATACGGCGGATTACCAACTACTATATCAAAGCCACCATTTCTCACATAAACATCATCTGATATCCAAAATTGAGAAAGACTATTACCAACATGCAGATTAAACTCAAAAGTTTCTTCATCTTCATTTTTAAGCAAAGCATACAAGGAAAGTAAGATTTTAGTTCGCTCTATACTAAATTCCTCTATATCTACGCCATATAAACGTGGAAAAAGATTAGAGCATGCAACATCTATCTTTGAACATATATAATCAAGTAACGATAAGAAAAAGCTACCACACCCACATGCCAAATCAGCATAAAGCAAATGAGGAAGTTTTTCTTTTTGTACATCTTTAAGAACAGTTTTTACAATATATTTTCGAATATACAATGGGGTATAAACCGCACCATTTACTATCTTGCTCTTGGGAGACAAAACACATTCAAAACAATTAATGAGATCTTCAAAACTAAATCCACCATTATATGTCAGCAATATCAAAGAGAATTGTTCTGATGCTAAGAAATCCTTGTCTGTTTTTTGAATCAACAAATTGATTATTTCTTTATTTCTCTCCACACGTATTTTATTCAAGGAGACAAAGGATGTAACCAACAATCTATTGACTAATCTTATATCTGAAGAATACTTCTTCAAGAAATTAGAAACAGCAAATTTCATAACCTAAATATACAAAGGACATAAGTTGTGAGGAGCATAATTTCCTTTAACCTTATTCTTATCCACTATTGCTCCATAATATGGATCCAACAATCTGTTTTGAGCTCTCATTATTATTTCTTTATACAGAGGATCTTCGAATATTTTTACTTGCTCGGCATAAGTTTTTGTATTCAAGAAATTTTCCAAGATAAAATGAATGGCAAGAAACAGGTCCATCGGAGGATGAGGAAGGCGTGGTGAACGCAAAATTAACAATTCACCACTATCTTTACCTTCAACTTTCTTACCACCTCCATGAAAGTGGTACAAAGGATGAATGTACTTTCCATCAGTACCAGTTGCTCTGTCTAAATGCCAAGCGAAACTTTTTCCTTCATCACATTTCACTTCTATATCTAGCTGATATTCAGAAAACAAGTCTATATTGGCCAAATATGGATTAGAGTATTCATAATTCAAGGATAGTAAGACATAAACCATACTTACATTATGCGGAATCGTAGATAGCTGTTCTGCCTTAAAAGAAAAGAACAAATTGGACAACTTTACCTTTTTCACATACTTTTCCTCACCATCAATAACTTCACGGCACTTCTCATTGTAAAGATTCTGCAACTGATTTTTTCCTAAAACGATTCCAAAATCATATTTTTCAAATGAATTCAACATGAGTTCTAGGTCATGCAAAGAATCCCAAACTCTTGGTTCTATATTATTATTGCTCTTCTTTAATATTTTGCCCATATTCTATTATTTTTTTTCGATCAGCAACAGATAATTTAGTCAATAATTGCGAATTAGAAGTTATCGACTTTAGTGAATAATATTCGTGCTCCTGCCAAGGATAAATTTTGTCATTCAATATCACATATCCTTCATTTGGATCTATTGGTCGCTTTAATTCATTACAAATGCTCCAATAACAAGAACTTCGGTTAAAATCCAAAGGATTTACAGAACACAAATGTAAATTAAACTTCGAGTTTAGTGCCTGTACTCGTTGCTGAGCAGGCATTAACCTAAGAAACTCTCCATCAAACTCACAATTCCACCACTCTTGAATTTCCTCAGCCCACCAACGTATATAAGAAGTTGACAAAATACCTCTATATCTATAGGATTCTAAAAGTTTCAGCAACTTCTGAAAATCAGCGCATTCCTTATCTATGCCCAATCGTGCTGCTACAACATCCTCACCTATCAAAGGACCGATTGATTGTAAATAAGTTTTTTGAACAAATCGACAAATTCCATATACATCGTGATTTTCCCCATACATTTTCAAATAATGCACAAATCTGAAATCCAATACGTTTTCATCCTTAACCCCAAGTATACTTGAAATATCGAAACTAGACTTTTTTATCTTAGAATAAGCTTCAACCAAATCATACATACGTAATTTATATGTTTTATAACGATATGCAAATTCTTCCTTTGTAACAACAATGTCAAACAAATCATTATTTGAGAAATCCTGCTTAAACCTTCCTATATTTCGATCACTGGAAATCAAGACAATCGGACAATCTTTATGTTCTTTGAATTTTGTTCGTAAAGTAGAAGCATATGTTGGAGCATCTACTCGCCCTGTATGGGAAGTCAGTTCAAAATCCATCAGAAATATATCAAAAGAGTGATCTTTTATAGTATCTAATGTATCATCCGTTTCAGCTGCATCAACAGTTTCTACTTCAAACATATCGTCTTCTTTCAATAAATTCACACATGTTTGAGGATCCTGATCCTCTATATATAACAGTTTGTATTTTCTATTCATAAATGTAATCTTGTAAATGTTTTTTTGTTGCCTTTGGAAATTCTACACGAATACAAGTAGAGTAATTACTCTTTGGGGATACAACTCTTACCGTTCCTCTGTAACTTTTTACAATGTCACGTACAATAGATAGGCCTAAACCTGTACCTGTTACCTCATTTGTTGAATCGATACTATCTAAACTACTGGCAGACGTAGTAGTAAAGAACTCGTCAAAGATTCTATCTTCTATTTCTTTTGAAACGCCATCACCATTGTCAGAGAACTCTAGATAAACGATGTCTCCAGATGTGCCACATTCTATCATGATTTTACCATTTGAGTTTGCTCGCTTAATTGCTTTTCGCGAGTTTGTATAGAAATTGAACAACACTGACGACAACTCAGAGGGATGCATAGGAATCGTATATAAAAAGTAACCATGTATTATAGGTTCGACTAATTCAATCCCAACTCGTTTCAAATCTTCTTCCATAGAATTTACAAATCTCCCTATCTCTGAACGTAAATCCAAGGGACGCAATTCCCGAACCACATTGTCGGATATTACCTTGTCAAAATATGAAACATAAGTATTAAGATCTCTAAAATTAGAAGATAAAATAGCAGCATGCTGGTGTACATCTTGGATGACAGTCACATTGTTCAACAAATCAACCTCTTTATTAATACTTATAAAATGATTTTTGACTTCATGAATAAACTGTCCAACAGTTAATCCAACACTTCCAAGAACACGTAACATCGCAGTATCCTTTATTTGTTTCTTCTGCGCTTTTTTCTGTAACTTGTCAACTTCATCAACCTCTTTCTTAAGATTGACTATTGCCTTTTGACGCTTGCGTTGAGCCTCCACAGTATTACCACCCATAGCAAGTTCTTTATCTAACTCAGACAATGTAAAAACTATGTTTTTTATCCTCACATTAATGTCTTCCCAGGTTCCATTTTCTTTTCTTTTTTGTGCGGATACTATTTTTACGTTACGCACCTCAGCTATTTTGACAACAGCATTAACCAATGCACGATAGATGAAATTCTGCAACTCTACAAATGCATCATTATTCAACAACCCTTCTCGGCTCGATGTTTCCTCAAATTTTCCACTGTCATCACTTATTTCCACAAAACCAAAGAAATTCTGATTTGTATGAGTTGGCAATATCGAACGACGCCTAGAAGATAAATCTAAAGATAACCAATCATCACCCCTTTCTCCATAAGGTAACACACGGAAACCGTTTCGATACAATTTTATACCACTATTGTTTATAGAATATTTCTTTATGGACACCATTTGTCCATGAGGAATCAAATCTTTATGATAAATGAAATAATAAGCCTTAAACTTCACATTCTTTATATTTCTAAATTCAGAATGTTTGTCTTCTGTATCATAACCTACATTATCTGTAAAATCTAATTTCACTTTATCACTATATACATGATAATAACCATGCCATTCCGAATCGACACCACCTTCGATTGTTGCTAAAGCCATCTGATTATACGACAATTTCAAATCATGGATTTCTTTATGGATATTCTTATTATTCAAATAAAACGAGACTTTCATTCCTGCATCTACAGAAGAATTTTCCTTTGTGGTTCGAAGGATATCATGGGGTTGAATAACATCACTGACATATTGATATATTCTAGAAATAGATGCCTCTGGCCATCTGTCTCGTAAATCTTTTATCAGCAACCTCGTACCAACAAAGTCACTTTTGGGAATCTGCTTGATAGTATTTGTAACAAAACCGAGTTCACTATTTTCTGCATAAGAATTCCAATCTATAAAGAGTTCGAATCCAGTATTGGCATTTGCAGTAAAAGTCTGAATGACGAGTTTTCTTCCTAACCGCTGTACAGAAAAACGACCTATTCCTTTTTTACCAGCCCTTTTCCTATGATATAATACAGATACAGGATTCTTTATTTTTTCAGATGATGATATTCTCATGAATCCATCCCGAAGTTGTTGTTCCGTCATACCAGTACCATTATCTTCTATCAATAATTCTCCTCCTATACTATCTGTATTTCGGAATGTCAAAGTAACATGGGTTGCATCTGCATCATAGCAGTTTTTGACTAACTCAGAAACTGCAGTTTCTTGACGAGCAACAAGTTCATTTCCCAATCTATCGATAAGTCCTCCATCAATAGAAAAGCGTACGTGCTCCTTATCAAATTCTGCCAGTTTACTAGATAACAATAAAATCTGATTGTAATCATTGGAGTGTGAATCCAACAACAACTGTAATTTCTTTCTTATTTGTTCCTCATTTTCCATCGTCAACATTGATTACTTTTACATAAACATCCATTCCTCGATGACAATACCACATCAATTCTTTGTATATACTAGACATACAGTGTATTTAAAGGAATAAGATTTTTAAAATTTCAATCTCGCTTCACTAAAAATGCCTCTTACAGCTATAAGTTTTTGCTAACCGGGATTTTTCTGTCAGTGTATCACATTCAATTGCATCAAATATATTCTTTGCCCTTATAAATGCTGTAAGAGCAGGAGACAAAACCATATCGCCCATTGGATGACTTGTCAACTCTTCAAAGGTCTGACGTGTTAAGCCAGATTTTTTCACCAGAGTGATGAACTCATCCTCAGTTATCAGTTTTTTACTGAGTTGCAGAAATCCCTGATTCACTACCTCTAGCTGATAACCAACCATTGCCCTTGCATCCTTTTCTGTGTCAGAAAGGCTACAACCCGAAAACAATTCATATTTGCTGCGAGGATCCATAAATTGGGGAGCCGTTATCTTTGCAACTATTAATTGATAAATCCAATGAAGGAAGAAAGCTATAAATAATCCTATTAAATATGCAGCAAAAGCATATAGTGCAACTTGTTTATCGATCAGGGACAAAAGAAAATCCATGCATCCTCCACCAAGTAATAAAACCATGGAATCTCTTAACACTTTAGGATTATACTCTTTGTATTTACGTACAAAGTAAACCACAAGCCATCCTATCACAGCTCCGAGCAGAAATACTGAAACAAAGACTAGGCGTAACATCATATTATCAATTTTATTCTTTATATCTTTCCCAATCCATCACGCAGAAAGGACTGCCGTAATCTTCGTAGGACTCCATCTGGGCAATATTTGACATACCAGCATAAAACTATTTATACCCCATCGTAAACTTCATCAGATGCATCAATAGTTTTTCTGCTATTTCCTGTGCCATCTTCTCTAATACCTCAAAGTGAAGAAGACCACTCTTCTTTTTGTTGGCAAGAACCATCTTGGCTAAATCTTCGGATGGGATGTGATGGAAACGAAGGAAGATCTTCTGCATCGCATTCTGCATCGTTTTCTTCAAACTCTCGTTCGCTGAAGTTCTCAAAGAAGTATCCGCAAGAGACGCGGAAGAGGTGCGACTTTATAATGAGTACACCCTCAATATCTGGTTTAACTATATTCATCGTTATTCTTAATCTAGAAGATATTCTGCGAAACTTTTTAGTTTTGCTATTTCCAAATCATATTATGTCTCTTTAAAAATCCTGTTCTTCATCTATCAATCTTTCTATCTCGTTATTTTGTCTTCTCACAGAAAGCATATTAATGATAAAGTACATCATATTAAGGATTGAGAATATTACAAATGAAAAAGAATAATTCCAAACAAAAGCAACCTGAATCAAAGAAAAATGTAAAGGTGAAAATATATCATCGTCTTTCTCAGATGGCAATAGAATATACAATAGCGTAAGAATGCTAAAATATAAAACATATTTCATCAAGAGCTTTTGTATCTTATTTTGGACTTCAATCTTTGCTTCTTTATTATGAATTCCTTGAGTACTCATCGTTACCACTAAACTCATACCTACAGAAAACATTATACCAGCTACAGTATATAATGTATTGGGTAGGGAATGATATATTGGATAAGTTGACACGTACGGAAGAAATCCAATAAAAGAACTAATGGCTAAAGCCAAGAATAGCCGAATCATCGATTTATCCCTTTTAGTTCATTAAGATATTCTATCATCTCTTGCATTAAGTTTTGTTCATTCACCAAACCATTATCTAAAACATCTATCATTACAGTTTTTGAACGAATCATCTGACCAGATGTAATGGGCTTGTTATCTTTTGTCTTAAAAGACACACCATCTTCATCTACAATAGGAGTGATAACGGCACTTAATGCTTTTTTAATTTGTTCATCTTCTTTCTGCTTCTTTGTTTTCAAGTTGAATTTTATTACCAAATTTGCAGATAAAACATTTTTGTCAACCAAAAAAGCGAAGTCGTCTTCCTTAAATAAGGAGCTTAATTTTTCTTTGGCTATATTCCAAACTTTAAAATTTGATGCCGCAGCTCTTGTTGTAGTGGTGGTTGACAACGAAAAAGAACTATCACCAGAAAAAACTATTTGATTTATATCGGACAAAGGTGTTCCTTTGGGAGATTCTATTAAAATGGAAAACTTATAGAGTTTATCTCCACGTTCTGCTTCAAGCAACCAATTTATATATGTTTTAAACCGAGATATACTTGTTTTAGGAAGATTTGTTACCAAATGATTTTGGTTAACAACAATGTAATAAGAGCTTTTACATGTCATTTTTTGCTCATCTTCGTTCAACCCCTCTAAATCAGAATAAGAAATTTCCTCGCGATTTAAAAAGTCTGGTGGAAGACTCGGCATTTCCCTTGTGGGGGCTATTCTCATTATATTTGCAAAAAGGACCTTTTTACTATTGTCCATATGATAGGAAGCCAACAAGTCTACTTCATTAGAACTCTCATTCAAAGTCATACAACGCAGCTTTATTGCAGATGTTTGACTCAACTTTAAGACTATCTTGTCATAAAAATCAGAATGTGATGTTGAAATTTTATCATTCTCTATTTTATAGGCGTATAGTTTCATTTTCTTTTCCATAAAGCATTCTATATTTATCAACTTAATCTATATATTGAAGTTTTAATACAAATGAGGAATGTAAAGCCACACCAATAGCATCTATTTTTTAAAGAACTCCAGTTTCACCATTTTAATCTCTTTGGTAGCACCGCAGATGTTTCGGATTTCATCACCTAGAATGGCTTTCTTACCTTGAATACGCTGCACATAGGCTACGACTCCAACAAGTTCTCCGTCTATAATACGCACTTTGTCACCCTTTTTGATAGGGTGGTTCTGTATCTCAGCCTTGCCAGTCATTACAATTCTGCGAAAATTGTCGAATATGGTATCAGGGATAGCATATGGGGCACTTTTGCCTGGTTCCGAAAGCATCTTATAAACATCGGAGCGGAAGCGGATTTCATTAAGATTTTTGTCCTCAACTCTCACAAAGACAAAGGTGGTAAGAAAGACAGCCTCACGGATAACACGTTTACCTCGACTGTTTATCATGATACGTCTTTCCAAAGTGCGTCGGATCTGTTGCTACAAAACCATTTTCAGCTACATATCCTTCACTTTTTGCCATGGCTTCGCCGTCGTCCCCTGCAATAGTGGACGTAACCTGTGAGTGTATATTTGTCTCTTTCATCATGCGAATCAAGTTCGTTTTTTGATGACGTTCATCTGAATCTCGATATAAGAGACACAGAATCTCCTTGCAAAAATACGAAAATTGTTGGAAACTAGCAAATTATGCGTGTTAAAAAATTAATATCATTCTACGAAAATCAACATTATTTTACTATTCTTTTCGTACATAATTTCCTAAGTCGTTGATTGAACGAAAGTTTTCGGTTTTTCTGTATCTCTCATGTAAAGATTCAGGAAAAATGGTTCATTTTGGTTCATTTTACAAAATCCCTCTTTTTATTCTTTTTTGTGGCTTATAGGGCTGCCAGTATTTTGGCGTTGGCATCATCTACCAGTCCCTCCTCACCACCAATTACCACAAGCCGATAATGGATGGGAAAATCAGAGATGACAGATACACCTGATACAATTGCCTCTAAACGAACAAAGGGGAACAACCAGTCTTTGGTCGTTCCCCTTTGTTCGTTGTATTACACCTATCAGTTTTCGAAAAAAGTTATTTCATTATCGTTTTGCATAAGATAAGCTGCTCTCGGCAATTTGAAAGCAGCTTTCATACAAAGAATACATAAAAGCTAAGTTTTCAGCAGCCTCATGACTATTATATTGCTCAGAATCCTCCCAAATCCTTCTCTGTCTTATACTCCTCCATCCTATCCACGGGGAAACGAGCGTTATTCTCCTTGATGGTATCCATAATAAATTGGTCGCATTGCTCGTCCGTCCAATAACCTTTGTTGATAGCAATCTGCAAAATGTCCATCACACCGATATATTCAATGTCATTGGCATCACAATAAGGTGCCACATCACGAAAGTTGCTGCTGGCTATCGTTTCCTGTCCATAGCGAGCCATCGCCATACAGGCACACTCACCATCACCCAAAAGACCATTGTCATGCTTCAACTTAAAAAACTCCCTCTTGATATTCTGATTCTGACTGGGAAACTTGATTACACAAGTCTTTGAATCCTTAATCCACTCATCCACTTTCTGCTTACGGTTGGCATCGCCGGGATGACGTGTTGCCTCACGATAAACATTCTCGACAACATACAGCTGATGAGGTGACAAGATACCGTTCAATTCCATGATGTGACCTGTGGCTATGAAATGCGCTATGACATCCGCATCAACCAATATGACCTTCGCTCTTGCCATCCAAAGCCTCCTTTCCGAAATCGATGCCCATATCATATAACAAACCAAAATACTTGGCTTGGGAAATCAATCCCTTGTCATAAAGTTGGCGAGCCTTTACATTATAATCTCCTATCAGTTCCTTGCTATGGGTCGGCATATATAAAGAGGTAGGATAACCATACTCCGCAGCACTCCTTATCACATCATGCTGAAATAAACCATAAACCGTCTCGGAAATCAAATCCATCTCCTTGAGTCGATAGAGAAGGCAGGAACGAGAACAACGAAAGTTCTGCTCTATCTTCAATACCGTTGCCATAGAAATAGCATCTCTCTTTCGCTTCTCTACTGGTATTAACGATAGCACGCCATCCCTTGGCAAAAGTAAGCAACGAGCAAAATAATCAGCAGATTGTTCCTCTATGCTCTTTTTGCCATCTTCGTTATCCGTCTCATAGGATACACTAAAATCCTCTTGAAACAACAGGTGATAAAGTTCGTGACAAGCCGTGAAGCGTTGGCGACTATAATTGCTGCTTGTATTGACAAGCATGAATAGTCGCACATCATGCTCCTTACGAAGTATCTTGATAGCCATGCCCTCAAAACCCTCAGACAAAGGTTGAAAACTTGCTATGATATTCTTGTTGCGAAGCATTTGATGAACACTAACAGGCTCATTAAACTTGACTCCTTGCTCTTGGCGAAGAGAAAGGGACAAGAGTTCCAATTGTATTTTATCTGATTTTTTCAAGTTCATTGCTCATCATGATATAGTTCTTTACTATTTGCTGGAAGTGAGACACCTCTTCAAGATTAGCCACACCATCACGTCGGAAAGCGTATGCAAAGTTCACTTGCTCCATGTTACCTTCGAGTATGTCATACTCATCAATACCATAGAGACGAGCCAACTTCTCCAAGCCCTCCATAGAGACTTCAGTCTCCCCCGTCTCGTACTTCAGGTAGGCTGGTTGGCTGATGCCAAGGTACTTGCTTACCTCCTCTTGGGTGTACTTGAATTTTTCACGAAGCACACGCAATATAGATTTATTGTCGTTCATTGCCATAATTTACTGAATTGCATTCATATATTGTCACTTAGAAGGTGCAAAGATAAAAAACTATATCGTTATCTGCAAACTTTTTAGTTATATTTCACAGATATTTTTGAAAAAAAAGGCAAAGTTATAACTTAGCATCTTGGCACGGCGGCATTGTTTGTGTATTTTGAGAAAAGAATACGAGACTTAGTCTCCCATATGAATAGCAAATGTGAGGTGATGCTATTTCTTTGAATGTAGCTGGCTGCGCTATAGCCTCCGCCAGAGTTTTGGTATCGTCAGCGGAGCCTGTGCCCTAAAAGGCTGCCGATATTTGTTTACGCAACAGAGTTGCGATAGTTTGTCGGCTGGCGCATCATCAAGATTCTATCAATCTGCCGCTCTCACGCAAACGTTTCTTGAAACCCTGCTTCACCGTATCAGCCCATTCATGAACGTTTTCTTTCATCACCTGTTTTTGCTTTTCATCAAAACCGGAATAGGCTATCTGTTGCACGATAAAGGTTTGAGCCGTTTCCTTAGCTAAGTCCAGTGTATGTTCTGTCACTTTGCCATTGGTAAGCTTCTCGCCTAATTGGGCGTAGAAGTAGCCTTCAAAAAAGGCTATACAATATTCTTTTGCTATCATAACGCTAAATTGTATCAATTAATGCACTTAGAAAACAAGTTTATATAGGAAAACATACGATAAAACAAGTAATCGATTTCGTCTGAATTCTCTATGGCAATTTTGCCTTTTTCATAATGACGAATCTGAAAATCATTCCCTATCTTTGTCAAAGCAAGACATTCATTGTTCAGCAACAGTCTGAAATTAGCATCATTGCCAGACAATTTATCTAGCACTCTATCAACCGACTTTCTTTTATCAACTATTTCCGTCTTCAAGAAAATAGGTCTTAGAACGTTCAAATGCATCCCAAAGTTTATCCAACGCCAATTTTCTATCCTCTAATTTTGGCAATCGTATTTTGCCAGCAGCATCAGAGACAAGCCTGTTTAATTCTGGGTCTTTGGTATTCACCACTCGATGAATGATAAGATTAAGAGGCAACGGGACTACTCGCTCTATCTGGCCAATGTCTGTCAACGTATAATTTAAGCCATTGCGTTCGAACAACTCATTGATTTTCTCTTGGAATGCTTTTCTATTAGCTCCCCTATCATCTATACAGTAATGATAATGTTTGAAAAATGTATGGTAATTTCCAATTTTCCTTACATCCTTTATATTATGATGAATATACTCTACCAAATCTAATACTGCATAGGTGTTGATGTCTTGTGCTTCAATATCGATACCAAATGGTGAAACGATTGGTTCTGTCAAGCGATTAAGCCCCATACCTAAATTCGGAATAATAGACTTGATACCATCATCCAATGCAGCTTCATCACATCCGCAAATTTCTCCTGAGTCATAACATCTTTTAGGAAAAGAAGCTGCCAAAGATGAGTTGGCGATAAATTCATTTATTATCAAGACTATGCCGTTCCATATAGCCACATTGATTTCTGTCAATGTACGAGGTGGCATTCCTTGTTCATTATCTGAGAAATATTTCATTTGTTTCATCTCCTCATTAACTTTGCTGCAAATTCCAAGAAATCTGCAACATTTTTGAAATCATCAAATTGTTGGCAATAAATACTTGCATAAGGTTCAGGAAACCTACTGCGTATATCAGCCTTTATCATACCTGCCAAAGCTTCCTTGGTATAGGCTTTCAGCAATTCATTGTATTGTTCCTCACTCATAATATTCTCTGTTATTTCAACATCCTTGCCATATACATCGCCTCATAAACTATGATACTACCATCAAGAACTGCATTCGAAAATAAAGAAGCAAAGTATTCTTTGCTATTCACTTGTTATTATCTGATGTTAGAGATATTTTCAACTATCTAATTAATATAAATCCTTTAATAATTTTGGAAGTTCATTATAATCACTATACCATATCACTCTCAAACCCAGTTCCACGAAAATCTGCTTTTGGATTTTCATTGCTTCATTGTTTTTTGCTTCTGCATTTTTGTCTGTACCAAATTCAGATATACGTGGCAAGAAAACAAAATGCCTTGGATCATTTTCACTATCTTGGATGGCAATATCAAGAAGGCGTCGAAGATTAGGATCTGTCATTGACAAACCGATAAAGATGCAGGTTGTTCTACTCAAAGCATGAAGCTGCTCCACATTTGACCAGTTGTAAGAACTTGCATAAACTCTATGGTACTCTTCTTCACTCAAAACAGGAACGGACTTTATGTCATCTTTATTGGCATAAGGGATAAATCCATGAACATGATAAATTGGGAAAAACCGTTGCGGTTGATTCTGCCCAAAGACAGAATAGCAGCCTATACCTCTTTCTCTTAAGGCTCTTTCCATCACATCATCAAAATTATAAGTAATGATGCTCTGAGCTTGCGATTTCTTACTATCGACAAGATTACATATTTCGTCAATAAGTGGAGAACGATATGCCGAAATACCACCATAAAGTGCATCATGCAGGCATTGATAATAATCCTCATCATTAGACTTTTTCTCCATCATCATTCTGACGAATCTTCCCATAACAATAGAAGAGTTATAACAAACCTTTGTTAGTTTCTCCATATCTCTATCTTTGAATTCTTTCTGCTTGCAAGTGTCTATCATATCTTTCAGAAGATTCCACCAAGAAGGAAGATTTGCGGACATACTAACACCAGCCCCTAAAAATAAGGTAAACCTTTCTTCTGTAAGACTTGTCTTTGCCATTTCTAAAGATTTGTTTCGGTCTATATGCCAATTATAGGTGGTTCTATTCGGGATTGTAGACAATCTATTCCCAGACAATTTATCCCAAAACTCTTGTAATGAGTAAATCTGAAACTTGTTATTATATTGCTTTCTTATTCTGTCTTTTACTGAAACAGGTATCATTCCAAAGGCATACAAGAGAATAAAGTTGCGAATTTCATGCTTTAGACTGAGTTGCCGATATAGCATCTCATACCTTGATAAGGTATCAAATAATATTCGTCCCTTAATTTCAATAGCAGTAGCACCTTCAAGACCGAAATCAATTGTTTTTTGATCTATTTGCCTTTTCACATTCCCCAATCCATCAGGAAGGAAAATATCATAATAAAGAGGACTATATTTTGATCTGACTTCTGTAGCAAATCGAATATTATAGTTTGAGAGCATCATTGTAATAGCATCAATTGCTTCGCTCTCACTTCTAAAGTATACTGCATTCATTTATTTTTTTTATAAAGTATCATCTATTCAGTTTCCCATTCATCACAGATAGAATGGTAAAACTCCTTGTTCTTTCCCTCATTCAACCAATTCTCCACGAAATGTGGATTATCACTTTTTGGTTTAGGACTAGCTGTGTTTATACGAGCCATTACTGGTGTTCTTACTGCGTCTCCTAATATAATAGCATGTTGTTGTGGCAATATTGGCAATTGATTCAGAACTTCTGAACTTGCAGAAGATACCAACTTACGAATATATTGCTGGTCGTCTGGATTCTGCAGACGATGAATGATAAAACTATTGCACTGAGAAAGAACGGTCTTTGATAACTCTGATGGTCGCTGGCTTGAAATAACTAGTGACAATCCATATTTACGACCCTCACGAGCTATTCGCTCAAAAACTTTGCGAGATATAGAAGTTCTGTCTTTCTTATTAATTTCCGGGATGTAATTCTGAGCTTCTTCCAACACCATAACAATCGGCATTGTTCCTCTATCTTCATCCTTGAACCTTGAAACAAATTCAAGGACGATTCTACCAACAAGTCCCGTAATCGTCTCTAACACCTCAGAAGGAAGGAGCGACATATCAAGAATTGTAATTTGGCTAGGAGATCCTTGCTCTACATCAACATTCACATTCTTAATGTACTCGGTATAAATATCACTGTCTGTTGTGTCATATACTTTGCAGTAATCACCCAAAAGAAAAGAGATGAATTTAACCAATACATTTTCTATATTCTCTACAGTTTCCATCATCAATGGACTGGAAATACGCATGTCATCCTTAAATGATTGCATACGCATTTTCAAGGTTGATACGTATTCAGTCAAACGGTCAGACGAAGTTTCTTGTTCTCGGATTGCAACATCAAAATAGGTTGACAACAAATCCGAAAAATTATAGAATATAGGCAAATCCAAGCTTCTGTTCTCTGATGTTGTTGCAACATTTTTGTCTGCAATGAATTGCTCTATTAGTTTTTGTAACTTTGGCAAAACATCAGTAATCACACTGAGATCAACACTACCATTTAGAAAACCTTTTTCATTTTTCGTCAAACTTCCTCTTGCCTTTGTAAGTTCTTCCAAAACCTCTATCAGTTCATCATATAAATTTGAATTAGACTTTGCTTTTGCACTTTTGAACATTTTAAGAGTTGTTCCTAAATCATCTATAAGACAATTTTTCATCGTGTAAGAATTTCCTTGTAAGGAAGTTAACAATGAATTTAACTGCGACAGCTGAAATTTAGATAGAGTTTCCGTGGTTTCTTGAACATCGTTAGTACTTTTTGCCAATCCAACAGCTCTCTTTAGAATTGGTGCTTGACTACCAGATGTTGGTTCGAACAGGTAATCCAAGTCATCATAGTTCATAAACCAATGAGGTATGCGAATTCCTTCCTTAGTTATTGCTAAAGGATTAACAACATCTTCTTCCGGCAACTGAAAAGCATTTTTATATTCACCATTGGTATCAAAAATTATGAAATGAGCACTTTTCAACTTCTTCCCATTGTACGAAAAATGAAACAAACTCTGTAATATCGAAGATAACGTGCATGATTTACCCGAACCTGTATTACCTAAGATTGCCGCATGTTTGCCAAAGAATTTGTCAGGATTGATTTTTATCTTGAAATCAGGAAAAGCAGGAGACATGCCTATTGGTAAATAGAAATCATGCTCATAATCAATCTCTTCATTTTCTTTCTTTTGATCAAAGATTTTCTCCAAATCTTCCCTTACAACATACCATACAGGATTATCAAGTATTGGATAATTGTAAACACCCATAACATAACTTTTGTTATTCTCTATAGTACCAATCATAGTGGCAGACAAATATCTCGAAGATTCCGTCAAGAAGATAGAATGATTACTTTTACTCATATCTGTTTCTTCACGTGTCTGCACACGATTGACCATTGCTACTATTCTGTCAGCTCCAACAGGTATTATTATATAGGAGTTTATTCTTGCTATTGGATAGATTTCATGAAAACCGCTCTTGTATAAGCTTTTCAAGTCATCATCCAATTTGACATAAACAGTCAGGCTGTCAACTGATACAATTCGTCCAACTTGTCGTTCTTGTTCCATAGTTTATTCTTTTTTTAGCAAACTTTCCAACGTTTTAGTTACTTCTTCCGAAGAAGATGCATCAGCAAAGTTTGGCATTAATTCCGTTGAAAAAGTCAAAAAATCACCTAAGTCGTTTCCTTCCAATATGATAATTCGAGGGTCTTTCAAGTCGCGTAGTCTTTTAATTTCTTCAGACTTTTCTGACTTTTGAAAATTCACAATTATCAATGTAAAAGAAGGATTTGACAAGGCTTGATAGATGATATCATTAAAATGTTCATCACAGAAAGAATAACCTACAGCAAATAACACGGATTGTGGTTGGGAAATTGCACAACTGAACTGACGTATAAGTTCCGAATATGGCAAATCCAAGGTATAGGATTTCTTAACCGCAGAAGGATAAATCATTAAATCGCCATAATTGAAAGATGCATCATCTCCATTCGCTTTTATCAAGTCGATAGGCAATTCTTTTATGCCATAGACATTAGAAGCATTCAAGTCGTAATCTTTCACCCATGTTATTGAACCATGCAATTTGAAATAGCGAACGACTTTCTCGATACGTTGTACTTTACCTGATGTCGTAGAACCAGGATAAAATATATCATAGTCAAATGTCTCTGGTTTAAAGTAACGATGATGAAAGCCAGAAAAGCCATCAATGTACTTTACTCCTATATTATCGAAGGCATATTCAAAAGCCAAATCATAATTGCTTGTGAAGATATTCGCTCTTTTGAGATTCAAAGGACGTTGCAGTAAAGACTTCAAGAATTTCTCATGAAAGATATATTTATCCTTTTTGAATAATTCCTTATATCCTTTACTCTTAATACGCTCCAAATCTCTATCGCTGGTCGTTCTAAGATGAACATCGCATAGATTGAACATTGCCTTCTTGATGGCAGAAATCAAATTGCTTAATCTTGTAACTTTATCATTATCTTGCTCAGCTTCTGCTACATACAAATTGGCAATAAGGTAATTCAACAAAGATTCCAATGGGACTTCTATTTCTCCATATTCATCAACAACCTCTACTTCATTCCCTTTTTCGGTTTTCTTCTTGACATCACAATTTCTATAAAACTCACCATCATAAATATACTTCCATCCATAGGAGTCTGTTCTGACCTTATCTTTCTCTAACCCACTCGTTACATTCTTCTGCATCTTTTGAATGTAAGCTTTGAAATCATTTGCAATATCCTTATTCTTGCCTTTAAGGATGTCATCTTCAACGGCAAACGGAATGTTTTGTATAGAAGCTGCTCCTAAATGAATTGATGACCCCGTACCAAAAAGGAAAGAAACATTATCCAATTCCAAATAATCACGGAACATCTTCTGTATACGCTCAATAACATTCGAGCGCATTTCTTTCTGCTGTTCTTCAGAAAGGGACTTGCTATCATCTACAACTTTTCCCCATTCAGGAAGGACATTTGTTCCACCTATATAGATATTATTGTCTTCTACAAACATAGCATCAAATGAATTAGTTAATAAACCGACTACTTTTCCTTATTATAGAAAAACTGATAGTAATTCATTCCTGAAGCTTCATCAAAGCCTTGGACGATTTTGTCATGCCCTCCCAAGATATTTATCTCAAAATTGGAGTCAAGATATAAAGTCGTTTTTGGTAGTGAACTTTTCTTTTTTACCAATGGCATTTCTATATGGATGTCAATATTCTGCATTTGAAAAGGATTTTCTTTCGATGACAAATAGCGTTCAAATTGCTTATCCAAACCGCCTTCACCGAAAATTTCTTTTGAAAAATCATGGACTGACACGGTTTCAGCCTGCCCCAATGCCTTTCTTACCTTAGATATAAGATTGGCTTTTTCTACCTTTGATTCATCAGAGTAATTGTCCGCAATGAAAGCCTTGCAAGAGTTTAGAAAATTCTTGGTTTGTGAGTATGATGTTGCATCTGTCATAACGTGGAGAAAATCGTCTTTCCAATACTTAGACTGAATGCCTTTTGACTTTTTATCTACAGAGAAAACAACATAGCCATTTTCTTCATTGACATTGAAAATCAAGCAGCCTTTCTCTACCTTAGAGAAACTTATGACCTCTGACTTTTTTATCTCATAGCCATGTTCTGTATGGAAATATTGATAAGCAGGTTGCTTGTTTTCAGTCTTTAGTATGGCTATTGCATTCGTCTTCTTGCCATCAATTTCACAATCTGACAGATAAACAATGTTCAACTCTCCAGACTTTGTCATCGGGTGGGATGTTTTCTCATAGAGAATTTTCGCGATAAACTCTGATTGCTCTTGAAATCTTGAGGCATCTTCAAATATAGTTTTGACAAATGTATATATTGGATTTAATGCCAATGTACTTTCAAAGTAGAAGTGACATGGCTCTTTGGTGTCAAAAGACTTAACCAACATTGATGTTATATCAGAAGATATATCCGTATAGTCAAGTTCTTTCTCAGAGAATGAGACACCTTCATCTCTGCTTTTGTTGCCAACATAATGAACTATCATGTGGCTTATGTTGCCTATTTTAATTTTCATTGTCTTTGTTTTGCTCTAAAACATATTGGGGAATCAAGGCATTGCCATTCGTAAAATTTTCTTTGGTTACGAAATAATCCAACTTGTTTTCTCCTGTCCAATAAGTATCTGGTGCATGCTCAACAAGGATTATTTGGAACTGCTCTTTTTTCTCCTCTGTCACATATTTCATGAATCGGTTGATACCTGCGAAAGCATCAAGCAATTTTTCCTTGTCGGTTGTCTTTACATTCTCTGAACCTGCATAATATGGTATGCTCGGTTGGTCTATGAAGAGAAACTGACCGATATGACGCATATTCAAATTCTCGAAGAAATAACGATGAATACCTAAGAAGAAGCAAAGATGAAGGAACATATAGTTGGACTGGCTACCTATAACATCATAATTGAGTATTGACTTGCCATTGTTCAGCATTAGACGCTCCTGTTTCATATCATATTTGGTATAGCAGTGCTCATAATGCTCCATATATTGGAAACCATCAAAGATATGCTGGATACACTCGTTCAGTTTTGGAATGGTGACCAATTGTTTCTGCTCTATTGCATCCTTCATTTGCTCCAATACGGAAATTCTCTGAGCATCTTCTTCATTGAAGATTTCTATATTTTTTAATTCTTCCTTATGTTTCTTTTGCCAAAGTCGTTCCAGCTCTACTATTTTAGATTCCAAGAAACCAATTAGTTTAATGTTATTTACTTGTTGATACAGAGAACCTTTTTGCTTGGTTATCTTCTCCATACTATCCTCTATTGATTTCAACTGTAATTCCAGACTATGTGTTGCCTGTTCTGAAACAAATGGCAAGGCCTCTACCAATCGCTTGTTTGATGATATCTTTTCCAAGGAACTTTTTAGAGATTTTACAACATGGGATGTCCACATATTGGATCCTTGACTGATAATTTTCTCGTGCAGCACTTCAACAGGTTTCAATGAGTCTTCAACCAATCCCAATGACTTGATATATTCTTCCTGTTCTTTCTTTGCACGTTTTATGTTTGTCAACTGAAGACTTATGCGCGAGTGCTTTTCCTGCAAAGCCTTGAATTCTTCGTCGTATTTGTCTTTTTCTTCCTTTGGAACAGTATTTTCTTCCAAAATTTGCTTCAAAACAAGAATCTGTTTTTCATCAGGATAGTCTTGTATTTTATCTGTCAATAGTTTTGCATCAATACACATATTGACAAGTTGAGTTAAAAGGTCATTAAAGCCATCTGTTTTGCTTCCTAATGACTTTTTGTAGCTATCATAACTTTTCTTTTTCTTCTGAAGATTTTTAAGTTCCTCATTTATCTTATTAATTTGTTCTACATCAGGAGTCAAAACAGACTCCACAAACTTGCAACGATCTTCCGTTTCTTTAAACATGTCGATGCCATAGAATTTGTAGTTCAAAAAATCGTATGGGGAAGTTATTATATTTTCTGTCAAAGCATTGAAAACAAAGCTTGATCGATAGAAAAGTTCTTTATTGGATTTATATCCAAAAGCTCTATCTAACTCTCGTCTCGCATCATTGACATGCGAATTACATGACGTTGGATAAAATGGCTCAGGAAAAGGTTCATATTGGAGATACAGCTCTGGAGGAACGACATCTACTGTAGGTCTTTTCCTTGCTATGGCAAAGAACTTGTCACCAACATTGAATTCCAAACCATACCAGCGTGCATTTTCGTTAATAACAGGGAATACAATGTTTGGACGACCTGACAATAGGCAATAATCTATAATAGCATAAATATTGCTCTTACCTGTAGATGAACTTCCAGTAATTACATTTACCCTATTGTTCTCAAAGGTGATGACACGAGGCTTTATCCCTTTGTCGAACCATATATATAGTTTTGATATAAAAAATTTCATAACTCAATATTCAATTTATGGTAATCATAGGCTATATCAGCATCCTTTACCAACTTCAATAGCTTAGAAGCAGCAGTTTGGATACAAACAAATCTCTTGCTATCACATTTTGACAATATAGACTCATAACTTGCTGCATTTTCTGCTATGACAAACTCTCCATACAAAGAAACTAAATTCAAGTCTAAGAGAATTGATATCCCATTTACGACTTGCGAAAGCAAATCAATGTATCTATCATTAAAGTTGCTCAAATAAACCTGGTTTTGCGTAACAACAGAATCAAAACTGTTATAGTTTTGATATGTCATTTTTTGAGTGATGTTATCATCTAACAAAATCGGCATAAGTAGAGCCACTTTTGACAATGGTATTCTTGGTGATACACTTAACATAGACATAATCGCAAAAGCAGTTATAGCCACATTATTATATATATAGTAACCAGAGATTTTCATTTTTACTTTTTCAATTTAGGATATACATCATAATGCCAACAAATGGTAGGGTGCTCCATATCATTGGTCATATTTAAAAACCAACCAGAGGAAAAAGGCTTGTATATAGAATGCACATCATTTATTGGTATTCTGTATTCTATAACTTCATCAAAACATTTTTGAGCAGCATCTACCTTTTCTTCATCACTTGAGTTTGACCTTATACGCCTATGGCATCTTGAAAAAGAATCAAACCATAGGGATTTCGCAGAAAAATTCATTGCCTTTTCCAACTCTGGTGTCATTAGCTGAACGGAATTGTAATACTGGATTGACCTGCAAAAACATAACCAATCGCCACAATATTTTTCAATTGAATCAGGTAAATTCAACACATCTATCTGTTGCAGATATTTTATAAAAGGAAAATCAATTACATCTTCTGGTATTTCTATAATATCATCTTGTATGGGCGTAAGGCTTTCATCACTAACATTCTGAAGTATTCCCTTATACTCATGAAGAAATGCATTTTTCTCCAAAGAAAAGGTTTGTCGATTAGTTACAGCATTTATTTTTGCTGTATGCAATTTTCCTAATAGTTCCCAAACAATCTGATCTGCCTTAGTTGGTCTGTTGTTTTGAATTAAAAACTTTTCATATAATGCGCCTAACGAATTGGGAACTTGCATTACTTCAACTTTTAGCAAAAACATTCTCAACTCCACTTTTCCTAACTTAAACATTTTTTCGACTATTGGAAAATACGAAACCGTATCTTTTACTTTTTGCAAAAAAGAAATGACTTCTTCTATGCCACATTTTCCCTGTTTCAAGCCTTTTATCTGTTCATAAAAGGAATTGGATAGAGTCTTGTTTGTATAGAGAATAAACCGATTACCATCTTTCAAGAAATCTACCTTGGAAGTGCTTATGGCATATAATGTAAGCCAATTGTCTAATGTTCCCCAAAAGTCAGAATCGGCATCTGTCATTTTAGCATTATCATCAACAGAGTTCTTTACTTGAATAAGCCATTTTGTTCCATCTGCACATAAAACAACAAAGTCATCCTCCGTTTCATACTTAATGACATCACCTCCTTTAATATCGAGTAAGAAAATTACAAAAGCCAAAAACTGAATATCAAATCCTAAAGCTTGCAAATCTGCTTTGTGGCGTTTTACAAATTCTTCTTTTGTTAATGGAACTCCCATAAGCTTTTTAATATATTATTCCACAGTTTCCCAAAAACTTCGTAAGCATCCAACCATATATCACCATTACAGCGTCCTCACTATTTTACAAGTAGTTACACCTATCAGTTTTTGAAAAAAGTTATTTTTGTTCCTCATTGCAGTATCGCTCTGCACTTGTCGTCGCTCGAATGAGGAATATTATTTTTATTCTACTTTTGAGAGGATTACTTCTGGGGAGGTACCCATCAGGGTTATGGCGGAAATCTTATGACCCCCATTGGCGTTTAATGAATGACCACAATGATAGAGGGTGTCATCTATAATAAGCCAGCGGTCATGGGACTCGTTTCGCCATTTTCTAATATCTATATGATTGTCGGGGAAGAGGCGGTCATACTCATCCATGAGACGTTGCATTCCTTGACCTACACCTGCAGTATAAACTGTCGCTGAAACTTCCGGTTTACGAACATCTAACACACTCAGGGTTAGCGATGAAACATAGCCATCTATGATGATTACTCGATGATTAGCAGAACGAACCAGGTTCTCCAAAGCAACTCTTACTGTGTAGAAATCGCCTTCGAAGAAGACCATCTCTGCAGGAGGGGTCGAAGTCCGAATAAAGAAATCGAGTTGCTGTTGCTGCTTGGCTTGGGTATCCTTTATTCGTTGCATCTCATCATGCTGCAACATAAGTTTGCTATCAATACGTTGCTCCATTGTAGCATCTGCTGATGTACAGCATATCCACGAAGAAGATATTCCTTCAAGACGTTGTTAGCCCATTGACGAAAGCGAATACCTTGATGACTATTTACACGAAAGCCGACTGATATAATCATATCAAGATTATAGTAATCCATATTACGTGTAACCATACGATTGCCTTCTTTTCTAACTGTTCGGAATTTCCGAACAGTTGCCGACTGCACCAATTCTCCTTGCTGATAAATATTAGTAATGTGCTCACTAATATTAGCTTTACTAGAACCAAAAAGTTCCACCATTTGAGCTTGCGTAAGCCATACCGTATCTTCTTCTATTTTTACTTGAAGAGAAATGCTTTCGTCTGGTTGGTAAAGTACTATCTGTGAATCATCAGCCACTAGCTGTATATTATTATCGTTTGCCATAATCATACATTTTAGCGCCAAAAGTACGATTTTTTCGAATCCCTCCGTCTCCCTTTAGCCAAAGGGAGCTCCACATCCTAACCAAGCCTTCCCTTCTCAGAAAGGAAGGATGTAACCGCCCTACTCGGTGCTCAGAACCGCTACGCTCTAAGGTTGGCGGACCATCAAAGGTCTACGCCAGATTATGCGGGATGGGACCGCCTGGGATATACATTGATTGGTAAAGTATGTACTTTTTTCGAATTGCTCCAATATAGCATACTCTTCTATTTGGTATTATACCTTTTTCTTAGAACAACATGTCCAGCTAAAAACTTTCTTTCCTATCTCTTTCCACTCAGACAACTGAGATTGAGTGAAATCTGCTTCCCTGATGTTTTTCCACTCATTGTCATCCAATAATGAGTCAAGTAGATTCTTGCCACAACCTGGCACCAAAGAAGTTTTACCATGAACTTTATCGCAATAGTCAGAATAAGATTTGTCTTTAGCAAAATCTATTATTTCATCCCAATCAATAGTAATTCTTGAAAAATTACTTTTCCAATAATCACGACTATCTTTCTCATATAGAATTTGATATTTAAGACCTTCTTTAAAATCAAAATAAGAAAGGTCAGAATCTCTGAGACATGCTATATCAGAATTATACTTTTTCACAAGTTTTATTGGTATCAGATTTTCAATTTCTGAGACATTAAGCAGTATATAATAATCTGCATTATAGCGATTATGCCCTAAGAATTTTATGCTTTTAGCCGTTTTTCCTATTTTATCATTAGGATAACACTTATCACTATCTGCTATGGCAAAGATAAAGTTGTCGGACAAAATACTATCATTCTTCAATGCATTTCCGAAATCAGAACCACCACCTTTCCAAGTTTTATACCTTGAAGCCATATTTAATATTCTTTCTTGAGAAAGATAATAATTGCAAACAATTTGGTAGAACTTACCATCTCTCTGGTTTTCTGTACAGAGAAAAGTAGGAACACCAAGCAAGAATGTATCTTCTTCAAAAGGATTAATTTGAAGTTCTTTTCCTACTCTTGAGCAATGCTTAGACTTCGATATAACAGCATATATATCTAACTTAGCTATCAAACCATCTACATCTATGCGTTCCTTTTGAAGTTTTTTAAATTCTATCATGGAATTTTCATCCAAAGCAGCCTCCAAAGTTTTCCTATCCTCATCTGTTAATTGACACTTCAAATAAACCTTATGACTATTAGTTCGGGAAGCGGTCATTAACTGCACCATTATGTCTATAGCTCTTTCCCGCTCCTTGCCTCGTTGCTGATGAAGTATCACATCAACAATATCCCTTTCTACTTTAATAAACATCTTCTGATAAAAAACCAGTTGGCCAATGTTCGACAAAACCACGCTCATTATATTGAGCTTCTTCTATGTAATTCTCATAACCTTCTTCTGCCGCATTGAACAGAACAATATTAGCCTTGTCCTTATCCAAGTTATTCTGTTCTATCTCAATGCCAACAGAATTCAATATTGCTTCGCTATGAGTCTCTATAATAAATCTCATATTTTTTCCAGCCGCACTTGCAATAACCTTCGCTAACATCGCTCCAAACTTAGCTTGCATTCTCGGATGTAAATGCAACTCAGGCTGCTCTATAACTATGAACTTTGGAATATCCCCATCACCTCTATAAAATATAGAACGGCGAGAAGGAGCCTTAATTGCATTCCAAATCATCGTAAGAATCGGCAATAACTGTGTATATCCAAATCCTGTGTCCACAAGATTTCTTGGAGAGTTGACACCATCTTTTATCTGCAACTCGATATGACCTTCATGCTTAATTACATCTATAGAAAACTCAAACAAAGAAGAAGTCCAATCTTGAAATAACATACGATCTTTCTCTGATAAATTAGCAAGATACATAGCTAAGTTTTTGCCATCAGATTCGATTTCATCTACTGCATAATTCTGATATCTATAATATCTCTCTGTAGAGACACGCAAAGGACGTACATAAGTAATGCATGTACTAATATCGAAAAGATAATAATTGATATTCTCGATAATTTCATTTAAGTGCATAAGAATATACATCTCATTCAGCACTTCATCTTCACCTTCAATATTGAGACTTTTCAAATAACGAGAGCTTACTTTTTTGTCAATCAAGTAAAAAGCATCTTCCAATTCCATTAAAGGATATGACTCCTCATTTTCTGCTGTCTTGATATTTTTCCTAAAAAAATCGAGAGACTTTCGGATTACTCCCATATATAAACTATCTTCTCTATCTTCGTATATACGTGGAATCAAGTTAATCGCATTATTACTCAAAGCAGGATGAAACTTTGCTTCTATGCCATGCCCATTAATTATAATCTGTGTATTTTCGTCTTCTGATATCAGAATTTGGACGACTTGATCCAAATACTTTATGACAACCAACGAAAAATAGTCTTCATTTTCTTTTCCATTCGTTTTCTTACCTGAAATTTCGAGTTTAACCGAAATCTCAACAGTTTTGGCTATATCCTCTTCCGACAATCCCTTTACATTTGCACGTCTTCTAAATCTTTGGAAACGTAAATTTTGTGACGAAAAAGTAAAACTTATATCAATGTTTCCTTTACCATTATGCACCGTATTAAGAAAATCCTTGAAGTCTACATCCGAAGAATACCACAGAAAAGTTCCATTTCGATTCACACCCAAACTTTGCTTAAGCAATGGGAAGAACTTTAAAAATGAACTCTTGCCACTACTATTAGCACCTACCAAAAAGGTAATAGGCTTAAGATGTATAACACCTGTGTCTTTGAATTTTCTGTAATTTGTCAATTGTAATGTATCCATAACATCTAATTTATTAGTTTGACAACAAATTCCAATCTAAGCAATTCTTGCATATCTTATCAATATTGCCAGTAAACTCTTTTGTGTCCAAGAAATAGCTTGGATAAGCCTTTCTAAGCTCATCCACCTTACTAACAGAAACCAATACTGCTGCATTTTTGCCATCTTGTAATTTGCTTTCAATTTCTGTATATTTTTCTGAGGCCAACTTTTCTTCATTCCTTTTAAAGGAAGTCACATTAACAGTTGTATTCTCAAAATTAATAAAAATCAAATAGTATGAATATTCCTGAGTTTTATCTTCTGTTTCATGGACACTAACATTCAACGCTTTCAATATATCAGAATAGTGATATTTTTTGTTTCTCCAATAGCAATCTACCATCAATTCTTTCATCGGTATATTGGCAAAACTACGAGCTACAGGCAATTGTTCTTTAAAACAAAACAAAGCACTAACCACCTTGAAAAAATCCTGCCACTCATCATCTCCTTGACTTGATTTCAAGGGTGTATTAGTGTATAACGCCGCTGTTTCCACTGCTGTTGCCCATAAGTGTTGAAGTCGTGTGCGTATCTGCAACTCTATTCTCAATCCATCATAGTCCTTGTTTTCACAATGGTATATGTAAGCAAAATGTATACTGCGATAGCCACTGTCTTTTGGCTCATTGACATAATCGTACATTCTTCTACACTCAAAATCAGCAATTGGCAAGCTACGTAAAAGTGCCTGTAAGCGGAGCAATTCTTCCACAGTATTTATGACTATCCTCAAACCGCCAATATCTTGCATCCCACCTAATCCCATTTCTGGATTCAAGTCCAATTTATATTGGATAGATGTCAAACGCTTCAATCTTCTGGAAATCAAAAATGGGCGAATATTATTGAAATCCAAGAAGGCCACAATCTTTTGTTGTAACATATCCAGAGGAACTAAATGCAAACTTCGCCAAGCATTAATCTTCTCAATTGCCTGCTTGAATGTTTCTTGATCGGTTGCCGTAAGCATTATTTTGCCAGTCTTATCTATTTCCTTACGAGAATATTTCATTTTTTCAGTTCATTTTGTGAAGAGGAAATTTATCTTTATCCATCAGACGCTTCTCTAAATTATAAAAATCTGAAGATGCATAATTTGCCTCCAATTCCTTTTCTCGACTTTCATATCCTGCATGACCTCCATCAATGTCATAACCACATTTCAATTTTTCATACTCATTGCAAGTAGGTGACGTGATATGAAATATCTCTGACAATTTTGGACAATATTTCTTATTAGTCAAAACTTCTATTGGGAACAAAGCGACATTATCAAGCGTCCAACTTGGAAATTCAAACTCATCAGTTTTCAAAGAAGAAGTATAACATACGCCATATACGAAACTATCGTCCTTCCTCGTTTCTTTCTTGTCATTATGAGATATAATCCATTCACTCATCAATTGAGGAACTATGTACTCTGGCTTAAAAACAGCATCTAAATTCTTGACGATTACCATTGAAGCAATCAAAAGTGGCATCAAAAACAAAACTGCTTTAATGTCTTCGTCATGTTTTTCTTTTGAAGGGATACGCATATTCAACAAAGCTATTTTCTTCTGAGTTTCAATACGAGAAAACATACATAAATCAAAATCTACCCTATGCAACTCTTCCCAACATGCATAAGTTGTTGCGCCAACATACAAGCAAGGATAACCAGGGAAACTATAACGCTGTGTCTTGACGATTCCCCGTTTATCAAATGGTATATGAAACATATCCTCATACGTAAATTTACCATTACCACTATGAGTTCTCGCCCTAAAGAAACTACAATGCTCATCCAATTCTGTTACAGGAAGCACCTCACTCAACCCTTTATGACCAGATGTACCATAAAAGAGATTGGACAATTTACTAAAAGCTTGTGAATGCAAACCCTTATATTGTGCCTTTACTATTTCTTTCAATGTCTCACAAATATGAGTAACCTCTTTCTTGACTTCCATTTCCACTTCTGGAGTATCATCAAGATAACTTTGATATGTTCGAAAACAATCGGATAATAAAACACGAAATTCTTTATCGTCTTTATTTTCGACTGGGAGCATAGCAATTAGCTTATCATATAACTCATCTTTTGTCATTGTATGATAATTTTTTATTTTCTAACTTAAATGAATCGACTCAGCTACTACCATTTTAGTAAATCACCGTTAGAACGTAACTACTGATTTTCAGTAGTTAGCACATCCAACATTTTTCCCCCAAAAAGCATATTATTAATTGGTATTGGCAGAGCTGCCAATTAGACAGCCTTGACATTCACCTTTTTGTTCGAGTTATAATTACATGGGATTAGGGACATGATAAGATTTTCGAAAAGCTACCTTCAATAGTCTTTGCGACCCTTTCGGTTCCCCTCACAGGGGACAGAAACCCTTCTCGAAAAGGGAAGGATGTAACCGCCCTCTGGTGCTCAGAACCGCTACGCTATAAGGTTGGCGGGGCATCAAAGCCCTCGCCATGGTTGTGCGGGATGGGACCGCTTTGCTATAACTTTCTATAACATTTTACTCAGATAACTCATATTAGTGGGCTACCAGCCAAAAATGTCACTATGTGTACCTGTATCGGTTAAAATCAGAATCAATTCTTTATCATTTTGTTTCCAAACTAAAAGCCAATCGGAAGTAATATGACATTCCATACACCCTTTATAGTTTGACTTTAAAGGATGTGGTTTATATTCTGGTGGTAAAGTTCCAGTTTCTGCCAAAATAGAAATGACTTTACGAAATTTACCCTCAGAGCAACCTCGTTTCATACATTTTTTAAATGACTTTTTAAACAATGTTGAATACTTAACTGTATATTTCATCATTCAGCAAGACTCTTCATTAATTCATCCAAATCATTAGTAGCAAAGAGTTTTTCATTCTTTGCTGCTTCTAATGCCTTGTCTAATCTACAAGCCTTAGGGGCTTTTTGCTTTTTGGCAACCCACCCGAATTTCTTAATCAATGATTTGAAAAGAGAAATATCGGTTGCAGGGACATCTAATGTATATGTAGCTGTATTCATAATTGTATCTCCTTTTTTAGGTGCAAATATAATGGTTTTCCGTGAAACTACCAAATTTTTGGGGTGTTTTTTCAACTCCGCCCAATTACTTGTGGAAATCTACGGCGATATCGAATGGTGAAGCGAAATCTTTCAGCATCTCGGTCTTCTTTCTTGATTATTCCTTATCTTTTTTTATCTCGTCAGCAGGTTTCTCCACCAATTTTTGCTCAGCCTGGCTGGCAGTGGGCGCAATGAGATTGTTTCCGCCATGAATATTGAAGATTGCATGGGGATCCTGACACTCCTTGATTTGATCGATGAGGCCATGATACTCCTTGGACATCATCTTGCGTAGCAGACATTGCACTCGGGAGACGTCGGCAAAGTGATTCTCATTCATGAACTCCTGTGCCTTCTGTATCATGTACAAATTTTTATCCTCCATACTAAATTAACCATCTAGAATCAATAAAAGCCAATTTTCAGCAGCAATTAACCATAATTCGCAAGTTTTGCGAGTTGAAAATCCTATAGTTGTACGACTGTAAAGCTACAGTTGTACGACTATACATGCTATAGTTGTACAACTCTGGAGTTATAGTCGTACAACTATAGGGGTCATAGTCGTACAACTATAGATTTTCAAGAGGCCAAGTATATTTTTCGATTTTTATACACTGCTGATTATCAGCAACTTACCAAACCTCAACATAATTTCAATTCTACAAAACGGATTTGGATTCATTGAAAATTCTGAAATTATGGAGTGCGTAAAAGTGCCTTTTGTCAGTATTTTTCCTCACGCTACTTCATTGGTGATCATTTCCACTTATACCAGGCTTCATTGATATACTTGCGGATATTACTGATGCCTGTAGTAACCTGAGGAGCCAAGGGCTGTAAGACTTCGATGAACTCCTGCTTCACCATAATATCTTGGTCAACCTTTACATCTGTATCATTCACCATATCCATCACCACCTGAGCCAATTCCTTGGCATTGGTGCATGCAGAGAGCTTGGCTACATATTCTGCTAATGCTTCCACATTATTAATATATAAGGAGAGACGGGTTGTTTCGGGTGAGAGAACAGGCTCTTGACTTGTGGTCTTCGCCTTCATCATCTCCTCTATGTACTTGTCGCCATAAAAGTTTTGCTCAGCCTTGATAGCATTGGGCAGAATCTGGTTGTTACCGCCAGAGATATTAAAGACGATATTTGCCTTATTATTATCTTCCATTGCTATGATTTTTATTTAAAGTGAACGTATCGTGAATGAGCAGTAAACAGATGGTAAACGTCAGTGAAGGCATTTGTTTTCGCCTCCGAAATGTTGTATCTTCGCAACGTCAATCAGAACAAACGGGATTGCTAATCTCTTTGAACTGACGATGACTGAACTTTATTATTAATCTTTTAAATGTTTTAAATTATGAGTAAAAGCTACAAAGTTGCAAAGAAGACCATTAACATGGGTGAGAAGAAGGGTCAGACTCTCTTTTCTGTTAGACCTTACAGTTACGGAACCTTGACCACCGAGGAGGTTGCTAACCAAATCGCAGTGGAGTCTACAGCTACTCCTGCAGACGTAAAGGCGGTACTCGACCGCTATGCTTACTACGTGAAGGAGAACCTGAAGAAGGGTTACGACATCGAGTTGCTTGGATTCGGCAAGCTCTTCATCCGCTTCATTACCGGCAAAGCCGTAGAAGATGAGAGTAAGGCGAACGCTAAACTCGTCAAGAGTCTCGTTCCTGCCTTCCGTCCTTCTTTCACCAAGTTGCAGAATGGTACTCGGCTCTACAACCTGATTCCTGATTCCATCGAACTCGTCAAGTACGGTGAAGAGAAGAAGGATAAGACTACTGGCGGAGAAACTACTGGTGGTGAGAGTACTGGTGGTGAAACCACTGGCGGCGGTTCCGGCACCGAGGCTGGCGGAACTGGTTCCGACAATGGTGACGGATTGGAATAGTCTCCAACTCTGGCAGTGCCTTACCTCTCTGAAAGGGAGGCACTGCTAAACTCTGATAACTTATTGTTTCATTTAAATTTTATTGATTATGAAAATGTTTCGTTCTAACTCTGAATCAAATCCAAACAAGATTTCCTGGACTCAAATCGTGAATGCCATCGTACAGGCGCTAATTGCTGCTCTCACGGCACTGGGAGTAAGCTCGTGCGCCTTATAGGAATGTTGAGTGTTGAATGTTGAATGTTGAGTGTTGAGTGTTGAATGTTGAATTATTCCTATGACGAAAGATACATTTCCAATGAACATTGGCGGGGGGAAGGTACGTTCTGAGCGCATGCTCCTCGCCAAAGTGGAGAACGGCAAGAACATGATGTCTGCCGACTCTGTGAGATTTCTGGTACTGCATTGCTCGGCTACCCGATGCAATCAGGACTATAGTGTGGAACAGCTGCGCCGTGACCATAAGGCTCGTGGGTTTTATGACATCGGCTACCACTTCTACATCCGTAAGGATGGAACGATGACGCAGCACCGGATGCTGTTGGAGGTTGGTGCTCATGCCAGACCTTATAATAGATGCTCTATCGGCATCTGCTATGAGGGAGGGCTCGATGAGCAAGGCAAGCCTTGCAACACCATGACAACTGAGCAGGAAACGAGACTCATCGATCTTTTCAGGAATCTGAAGATTCTCTTTCCGAAAGCGAAGATTGTGGGCCATCGGGACTTGCCTGGGACTACTCCAAAGGAGTGTCCGTGTCTGGATGCTGGAAGCTGGGCTGCTCGTCACCGCCTTGATTAACTCTTATAACTCCTTTTGGCTGGCATTGCTAGCTAAAAGGAGTTTTTTCTTACTTTTAAAGAAAGGTATTTTCGAAAACCTACCTTCAAAAGGCTATACAATATTCTTTTGCTGTCATACCGCTTCCTCTTTAATTATAAAAACTTATCGCAAAATTACCACCACAATTTATCCTTTACATCTTCCTTCTTATCTTCAACCTTTGCATCCAATTCCTTTAGACCTTCTGACAATTCTTTGTGGTTATCAGCAGGATCATATTTAATGAAATCAAGATGCATCGTTTCTTTATATACCTGCAATTCCAAATCGGAATATGTATTATTTGGAATCACAAAATAATGATTCTTAGAGACATGAAATGTCGTTGCATAATTTTCGAAAAGAAGTTTTATATCAGGATCATTCAAACCTGCCCCCAAAAAGATAAATGTATGAGTAAGAATAAGAGCTTCCATTATTTTATAGAAATCTGAATTTTCTATTCTAGCTCTTGCATAATCCGCTTGAGTAAAGATTATTTTATTGGTTGTATCTATTGTGCCATGATTTTTAATAATTACAGAATCTGTGCCTCGCAAATACTTTACTACATCATCATCATAGTAATGCTTCAATACTATGGTATTACGAGATTTGCTTTGGGCATAATTATCATAAATCTTATCAAAATTTGGGGTAATAGTAATTCTTGAATCTAGTTTAAATACATACTCGTGAATCGGAGCAGGCTCAAAGCCTGTACCACGGAACATATTTTTCAACAATTCATCAAATTCATTATCCCCTAACTTTTTACGCAAAAGTTCACAGGCCATCAGATACTCATAGCTATCAATACACTTCTTTATCACAGCATTATCTGGAGCACCTACCTTACTATTACCTTCCTCTAAGAATTTTCTCCATGTAGGTGGATGGTTACCATCTATATCTGTAGCATTAGCAGAAATTCCTGAGCCTAAGAACAGTACGCATCTCTTTCTAGCCAACTCTAATATTAAATCGTCAGGCCAATCCATATTCTTCTAAATTTCGATTAACGTTGCAAACAATACCGCTCATAACATCCTGATATTCATCAACTTTAGTAAAATGAGCACCCAAAACACCATCATGGCTACTCAGTTGAAAGACAGGCTTATGAGCCGATTGAGACATCGGTATCAAACTATTAAAATTAGGTATTTCCCCTATTTTCAAATGCCCTTTATCTATATTGCGAGGATAATACTTACTCATTTTTTCATTAACAAGTTTAGGCATCTGAGAAATTATCTCATCGTATGCCTTTACTGCTTGTCGTTTTCCTCCTCTAGTTCTTGAAGTATATTGCTGATTTACATATCCCAAGAACATAGGATTTACTACTACATCTCTATTATCCAACTGATAATAATGCCCTTTATTGTCATAGTATTTCTCCTGTAGCTTTTTAAAAGTCTGAATCCATTGCTCAATTGCTTTTGAAATATTATCAACAGCTCGCAGACAAAAAATATCACTTGATGTTGGCATAATAAAACCGTCAGTAAATAGCAAGACTAATCTATTTAACACTCCTAACGAAGGACCTACATCAATAAACACAAAATCGTACTTATCTTTAAGACCTAGATACATATATTTAAGAAAACAAACTGTTTTTATGGAACGTTGTATTGCATTTGATGTATCTGACCATTCACCACTCAAAAAATCTTCCATTAGGGCAAGACGAGTGTCACCAAGAACTAAATCTACTCCAAACCCTACCGAACTTTGAATTGGCAAATCAATCAAGCCTTCGCTAGACTGATATGGCTCTATATAATCATACAATGTCTTTACTGTCTGATTAGAATATACTTCTTCTATTTTCTGATCATCCAACAAATATGTTGTTGCATTACATTGTGGGTCGGCATCAATTACTAACACTTTTTTATGTAGTACAAAGCTATAATAAGCAGCAATATTACACAATAAGGTTGTCTTACCGACTCCACCTTTATTATTAAATACAGCAATTGTATTCATTTGTTCTTCTAAATTTAACTATTTTTACAAATCACCGTTAGAACGTAACTACTGATTTTCAGCAGTTAGCACATCCAACATTTTTCAAAAAAACATGTTATTAATTGGTATTGCCAGAGCTGCCAATTAGGCAGCCTTGACGTTCACCTCTTTGTTCGAGTTATAACTACATGGGATTAGGGACATGATAAAATTTTCGAAAACCTACCTTCAATAGTCTTTGCGACCCTTTCGGTTCCCCTTACAGGGGACAGAAACCTTCCTTACCGTTAAGGAAGGCTCCACCTTTCTCACCAAGCCTCTCTTTCCTCAGGAACGAGAGAATGTAACCGTCCTCCGGTGCTCAGAACCGCTACGCTATAAGGTTGGCGGACCAATCAAAGGTCTCGCCAGATTGTGCGGGATGGAACCGCCTTAATCATTCCTACATTGAGCAATCAATAAATTCGATTTGATTATATGTCAGCAATTGCGTCAACTTATGTTTAGTCAGCATTTGCAACTGCCATATTAAGTTGTCATAAGATGATTGGCCATAATAGTAGAAATCCAAATCAACATTACGACTATTTTCCGAGCATAACTTTTGGAAAAACTTCTCAAAATATTGACGGTCTGTATCTCCAAGAGAGTATCCATAGAAGATAATACGCTCTACAGAATTCAGCCAATACGAAAATTCTCGTGCCTTCAAACTTTGACTATGAACTTTATACAAAAATACATGCTCCTTTGATAACTTTGCAGAATCTTCTACGCCAAATACGATATCATCGTAAGGGGCTAAAGAACCATGAATATGCAATAAATTACCTTTTGAAACACAAAACCGATCTCGTGTCATTCTTTCTATTATACTCGTATAATTAAAAGATATAATCTTACTACCGGCTGGTAAATGGTCTATAACACTCACGGCAGGATTATTTTTTTTTAGAATAAATTGTCCTTTGGTTTCTTCTTGAAGATACTTTTTTAGAGATAATTTTAAATCATCATATTCTTCCCTAAAATTATCATACTCCCATTTAGTATGCTTCTTTTTAGCATCCTGCTTCATCGAAGAGATTACATTACTAAACTCAGACAGTTCGTTCTCTATATCTATCCACCCCATATTTTCTTGAAATTGCTTTCTGAGATACGAACATAAGGTAGAATCAAATTTAGGAAAAAACGAACTCTTCATAAAGTCGCCATAAGATGTTTTAAATCCCATTGATAAGTCAAATCCATTACCTACTATCAATAATGTTTCTTCTCCCATTGGTTAATGAAATTAACTTGTTATTTTCAGATTTATTATCAACTACTTATACTCCTAAAGAGAGAGTCCTTCACTCTTACGTATCACATAATCAGACTCCTCTATTTTAAAGGTTCTGACACCATCGTATACGTAGGATATTGAAATAATTTTCTTACTTAACAAATCTGTAATCAAAGTATCTACAACTTGCCGCTTTATAGTTTCAACATGTCCAAAGAAGATACATCTTTTAAAAATTGATTTCTTTATGTTTAAATCTACAGCTTCAAAGAAGTCAGACTCTTGAAATATATGAAGCTTTGCCTCATATTTCGTATACAAGTATTTATTCTTATCTATAGACTGTATTACATTAGGATTTGTAAAATATCCTATTAATTCCTCTATTATTCTCAATAATAATATATTATGTAAATAATTCAATAAGAACAATACAAAAATGGCAGTTGTACAACTAAAGACCCAATTATTTGAAAAGCCTAACGTATTTATTAAAAAGTCTTTGACTACTCCAATTTGAGATACCACAGCTAACAGCAATGAGCCAAAACTTATATTTCTATACAATACTCTTGGCTTATATTTAGTCTTTAAGTCATTCATCCTATCTCTAGTCTCAGTATTTCTCTTATTTGCCAACTCCTTTTTCAAGTTTTCAATTTGAGATTGCGAGCTATTATATTGTCTTATGACATTTTCTAACTGCGTTTGTGCATCATAAAGTTGTACTTTGAGATCTAAAACTTCATATACAGATTTAAATTCAGCTTCCTCATTACTATTATCACCAGATAACGAAACCAAGCCATTTTCTGTCTTTTCCCGTTCGTTTTGAATTTTTAACCCCTGCCGTAACTCATTCAATTGTTTATAATAATCCTCGGCTTTACGACGAGCTTCATTATCTGTAAAATTACTCCTATCAGGATGCCATTGAGCCATTAAAGATTGCAGATTCTTTAATATCACAGAATCCGGTGTTCCTTCAGGCAAATTCATTACCTCAAGGCATTCGGCTCTATAATTTCTCTTCTTTGTATCCATATATTAACAGCTTTAATAAGACAAAGTATAATCACAAAGAGAAATATTTCATCAAAAAAGAAAGAATGTACCCATATCCAATAGCTGTAACTATGGTTTTTGCATAAATACAAAGCCATGGAATCATATTTACCCATTCACTTTCATGAATCTCAGTATCCTTATCCGCTACATTTTTCTTATGTTTGAACAAATAACACATGTGCCAACTAAATGTACCAACTAAATATTGCAAAACATCAAGAATTATGGATATAACAAGAAATGTACAAGCATTATAAAGATGTTGAGGTACAGTTTCAGTTTTCTTTCCAACGAAAATCCATACTATAGCTATTCCTGCAAAATTAATTTGTCGCACAACAGAACTTAAACTTCTCGACAAATCTTCATAAGCCTTCCGTATTTCATCAAGTTTCATCATAAAGCAACCTCCTATCTTGGTCCCGTACCATTTTTCTTATTATCTAGTATTCTTCCTTTTAAACAAGAATGTACACTACGTTTTGCGACAGTCTTTACATTTCGACTCTCACGTAAACTATATTTTACATGAGAGTTTTTATTTTCTGATTTTCTTTTATTTTGTTCTGCCATAATCTTTACTTTATAAATTTAGTTGTCTTCTAGTGTATCAATCTCAATTACATCAAATATATTCTTAGCCCTCACATATGCTGTAAGAGCTGGAGACAAAAACATATCTCCCAGTGGATGACTTGTCAAATCTTCAAAGACCTGACGTGTTAAGCCCGATTTTTTCACCAGTGTTATGAACTCGTCTTCTGTTATGAGTTTCTCACAGAGTTGTTGAAATCCCTGATTCACTATTTCTAGTTGATAACAAACCAGAGACCTTGCATCCTTTTCTGTGTCAGAAAGGCTACACCCCGAGAACAATTCATATTTGCTGCGAGGATCCATAAATTTAGGAGCCGTTATTTTTGCAACTATCAATTGATAAATCCAATGGAGAAAGAAAGCTGTAGCTAATCCTATTAAGTATGCAGCAAAAGCATATAGTGCAACTTGCTTATCGATCAGGGACAAAAGAAAATCCATGCATCCACCTCCCAGTAATAAAACCATGGAATCTCTTAATACTTTAGGGTTATACTCTTTGTATTTACGTACAAAGTAAACCACAAGCCATCCTATCACTGCTCCGAGCAGAAATATTGAAATGCAGATAATTTGTAACATCATATTGTCAATTTCATCCTTTATATCTTTCCCAATCCATTACGCAGAAGGGACTGCCGTAATCTTCATAGGATTTCATCTTGGCTATCTTTGAACGAGTGTCTGCAGTGTGCTTTCTACCTTCTTTCGTAAGTTCGTCGATAATCTGTTGTGCAAAAACTGCAAAATGGTTCATAGCTAAAAGTGTATTGTAGTTCAACTACTCTTCTACAACTTCGAAGTCTTCCTTATGCACACCACGGATAGCTACAGCTCGTCCACCGAAGTCGAAGACGAGCTGGCGGTCACGGTCTATGCGGACAATGTAGCCTTCATAGTCTTTGAATGGTCCTGTAAGGACACGCAACTTCACGTGGTCTTTGGCAAATTTCTCAAAATCATCACGAAGGAATGTAACCTGCTCCGGATGGGTCTTCATCACATTCATAAAGGGCTGCATGATGGAGTCCTTGATGGATGCAGGTCGTCCTAAACTGCGGTCTTTGACTAAATGATATTGGGGAAAATAATCTGCAAGAAATTCTTGTAGGTCCTTCACGGTACCTTGCAAGAAGACAAGTCCGCTGACAGATTGCTCCAAAGTCTTTTTCACTCCTTGTTGCTTTTCTTCATCCTTGTAGGAATAACGAAGGGTTTTATGAATGAAATAAGGTTGTTTGGTATTTTTCTCGTCAGCATTAAATTTTTCAAGCCATTTCTCCATCCCTTTAGCTGCCATGTGAAGAATAAAAATATAACTCCATGAAGTGGGGTTGGTGGAAGGGTCTTCTTTCTTTCTGATCCATTTACGTCGGGATATTCCTTCTACACTCGGATCCGAAAGTCTTTCAGCCCCGATAACGTGGATGCCCTTTGGTAAGCGTTTACTTACGTCGGCTGTAGAAGGTGAATTCAAGCAATCCTGCGTCATATTCTCGTTCTACTTTATGTCCTCAGCTGCAACCATACATGATGGTTGTGGAAGCCTGGTCCATTTCTTATGATTATGCATAATCTTATATAAATGAGTATTAGCCATACAGCCTCTACACATGTAGCTTTATTTTACATCATTTGCGCTTTCTTCTTAGAAAAGGGCAACAACTGCCGAAATAAGTGCAAATCTGCCATTTACAGGAATACCCTAGGCAGATTTGCTAAACATTTGTGTTAAATTTTGGGGAAGGACACAGAAAATATAAAAAATGGACACGTAATCCAACTATTTTTCGTACTTTTGTAACCAAATTACTCTCTTCTAAGAAGAAAGGGCGAAGTTTGCTAAAAATTTTACCCCATCATTCCGAAATGGGGTAAACATATCGATTTGTTTACAACTCTTTTGAGATCGTTTTTATAATCCGCTTGTTGGCTTCATTGATGGTTGCTACGTCTAATGACTGCAAGTAAATCTGTGTGGTCTTATAGGAGTTGTGTCCCATGCCCTGGCTGATAGTGGCTATTGGGATGTTCATGTGCAAGGCTACGCTTGCCCATGTGTGGCGTGCCACATAGGTAGTGAGCGGTATCTTCAAGCCTACCATCTCACCGATTTTCTTCAGGTTGTAGTTGGTGTTGTGCTCCACCTTGCGGTATGCAGTGTATGGAGAGGATTCCTTGCCTGTCAAGATGGGTAGCAGATAAGGGGAGTTCTTGGTCTGTTCGGCGTATTTGTCGATGATGGCTTGCATTGGTTTCATCCACTCGATATTGAGGTTTTGGTGGGTCTTGCGACGGTTGTAGCTCACCATACTGCATTTCAAGTCTGTCTTCTTCAGGAACGCCATATCCACGAATGCCATGCCACGCAGATAGAAGCTGAGCAGAAACAGGTCTCGTGCCTTGTCAAGGGAGGAACCTGTTGGCAAGTCCAGGTTTTCTATCTTGCGAATATCCTTTACAGTAATGGCTCGTTTGGCAGTTCTCACGTTAGCGGTCTGCACGTGAGCAAAGATATCATTGGCTGGCGCATGGCCTGTTTCCACTGCCTTGTTGTAGAATGTGCGCAGGGTTCGCAGATAGAAGGACACGGTGTTTTGTCCGACACCTCTGTTGAACAGCCATGCCTGATACATTTCCATCATCTCGCTGGTCATCTGGGAGAAGGTGAGGTCTTCGTGATGACGAAACTCCATAAATCTGTTGGCGGCGCTGACATAGTTGCTCCTGGTGCCAATGCACTGCATCTGCTCCTTCTTGTCTATCTGTTGGCGGAAAAAGGTAAAGACGCTCTGGCAGGGTGGCAGCTGCTGTATCTCCTTAGCTATGTCGTCAATGGTATAAGGGATGCCCTCGGCATCCTTATCACGGATGATACGCTGCATCTGTTTCATCTCCCAATCTATCTGTGACTGGATGAGCTGCAGATGCGCCTGTCTGTTGTTGCGGTTAGAAGCAATGATAGCCGACTTCTTGTCGTTCCACTCGTCCGGAAAGACATGATAGTCGGTGCTGATCCAGCGCAGGCAGCGCTGGTGAATGAGGTGATAATACAATGTGCCTTCAGTTCCTAGCACCGAGGATGCTCTGAATTTTACTTTTACTGTTGCCATAATACTTACTTTTTTATTTGTAATTCATGTTGCTTTTGGGTTATTTACCCCTTTTTATATATGTAAGCAACATTATGGCAACGAACAAAAACGAGAAGATGGATGCTATCATTGTGACCTTGGGTGGTATCTATCCATTTTTTAGGAGAAAGAGTACAAGCATTAAGACCTGCCTCTTTTTTAAACCCCTCGAATTCGAGGGGTTTAAAAGAAGGATTATATAAACCTTCTCAAAATCCTTAACACTTATTTAAAAGCGATTCAATCCCGCTTGATTTCTAATTATGGCGAATTCGCCATAATTAAAATTCGGATTGTATATCTTCTCCCAAATTCCAATGTATTTCTATTACGTAACCAATCTGACTACACACATTTCTCCATCAATACAAAGGTGATGAATCCAAGGAGAAGGGCGTAGGTGGCTTGCTTCTGAAAGCCATGGGCATGGGTTTCTGGAATCATCTCGTCGCTCGTTACATAAAGCATGGCGCCACCGGCAAAACCCAGCATCACGGGGAGGAAGGTGGCAGAGGCTGAACCCAAACCGAAGCCCAACAGAATGCCTATCACTTCGAGCAGGGCGATGAAGATGGAAATGAAGAAGGTACGGGCTGCAGTAACACCAGCCATCATCAAAGGAGCGATAATCACCATACCCTCAGGGATGTTCTGCAGGGCGATGCCGAAGGAAACACCCCACTCCGTTGCTCCCTCAGAAGAACAGACGCTCACTCCTGCTGCCATGCCCTCGGGCAGTTTGTGCAGGGCGATTGCCATCACGAAAAGCATCACATGACTGAGCCTGGCATTGTTGCGATGCTCCTCGGGGTCGAGTCCCGTGATGTGATGAAGATGGGGAGTTACCAGATCTAGCACATTCAGAAACAGGGCTCCTGCCATCACGCCGATGACTACCAGCCACCAAAGACTGGTCTGTTCGAAGGCTGGCACTATCAGTCCCAACGTGGAAGCTGCCAGCATGATTCCAGCACAATATCCCAATACGGCGTCGTTCCATTTATGAGGCAACTCCTTGACGAAGAATCCCAAAATGGCACCTATAATCGTGGCACCGCAAAGTCCGGCAGCACTAATCAATACGTTTGTCATAATCAATAAAATATATCGAAGTTATCCAGTTAAACACATGAAGATGCAGATACATCATAGAAGAAAAAAAGCATGGACAACCCTCACAGTCATCCATGCCCATCTATTTCGTATCTGATCTATTCAGTTATTACTAATTATGTTTTGTTATGGTGAAATTGGTGTTTTCCAATTTCATATCATCATTTCTATTTCAACTTCGTATAACCGTAAGCTGCGTTATTGCCCAACTGCTCTTCGATGCGGATAAGCTGGTTGTACTTAGCCATACGGTCGGTACGGCTCATAGAACCCGTCTTAATCTGACCGGAGTTAGTTGCTACGGCAATATCAGCAATTGTTGTATCCTCGGTTTCACCAGAACGATGGGAAGTAACGGTGGTGTAACCATGACGGTGAGCCATCTCGATAGCATCCAGTGTCTCGGTAAGAGAACCAATCTGGTTCACCTTGATGAGGATAGAGTTGGCAGCACCCATCTTGATGCCCTTCTCCAGGAACTTCACGTTGGTAACAAAGAGGTCGTCACCTACCAACTGGC
>OLGA01000110.1_pt1 | contig 69826 bp, 61 predicted proteins | sample 1604881 | NCBI WGS metagenome assembly OLGA01 (sample SAMEA3888896, study PRJEB22519) | human gut metagenome | biome: human gut; feature: human-associated habitat; material: faeces | place: Denmark | collected 2009 | reverse complement strand
CATCGTTCGTATCCAGCACTGCAAGCGACAGAAAGGGGTTCGTCAAGGGGGAATCCGTCCCCCTTGACCCTGTTTTGCTTCCTTTTGCAGGAACAAAAGGAAGGTCTCCGCGGCGAGCGGTACTGATTGTCACCCTTCGGTGACTTCGCGACGCCACCAGGCGATTACAAACTATCCTCCCGCCGGGCAGGCATACAGGTTACGCCTTTGCAAAAGACTCCGCGCCGCCGCCAGGCGACTACAAACTATCCCCAAAATAAACTTATATTCCCTGTAACTATCGCCCTGTTAAATCCATCATTTATGCAACTTTCGTCCAATATTTCCCCATAATGTAAACTTTCCATTAAAAAAAGTGAAATATTAACCTTTGGACTGCAAAAAACATGCGATTTTGCCGTATTAGTGGGAGGACTTTTTATCCCCGCCCCAGAAAGGCCAGCTCCACCGGCTCTTGCTCAGCGGCCTCTCCCCGCCAGGCAATGGCCCCCTCCCGGACGGTCAGCAGCACCGGCCGGCCGCCATGGGTCTTGTCCAATCCATGGTAGCAGCCCTCCGCCGGCAGCGCCATTTCCGGCGGCAGCCGCAGGCAGAGCTCCTCTCCCCGCCGCACCGCTTTTCCACAGACGGCATAGGGCGTCCCCAGCAGCTCTCCCGCCAGCTCAGTGTCCCCTTCCAGCAGGCAGCGCCGTATCCGGCTGGAGCTCACCGTCTCCCCTTTCCAGGTCACCGGCTCCAGCGCCGTCACAGCAATGCCCATCGGCTCCGCCAGCTCCCGCAGCAGGGCCACATTTCCGGCGCCCTTTTTGCCAAAGCGGTAATCCTCGCCGCACACCACACCCCTGCAGTTCAGGCAGTTTTTCAGTATCTCCCGCACAAATTCCTCCGGAGAAAAGTTGTAGAAGCTCTCAAACGGCGGGCAAAGCACCAGCTCCACCCCCAGCTCCTCCATCACCCGGTCCCGGCTTTCAGGGCTTTGCAGCAGCTTCACATCGCTTTTGCTCACGGCCCGGTCGGTGTGGTGCGGCGGCTCAAAGGTAAAAACCGCCCCCTTGCCGTTTTGCGCGCGCGCCTGTTTTACCGCCTCGGCTATTACCGCGCGGTGCCCCAGGTGCACACCGTCAAAAAAGCCCAGCGCCGCCACCGTAGGATATTCACTTTTGCGGGAAAGGTCATGGAAGATCAGCAATTGGGATTCTCCTTCGTGTAAAACAGCTTGATGATCTGCAATTCTGCTATGCTGCGTTCGATGTGGGCCAGCGCCAAAAAACGGCCGTCGCCGTAAACCCGCACCGTATCTCCCTCGGCGGGAATTTTGATGCGGTTGGTATCCAGCCGGATGCCGTCGAGGAACATTTTGCTCTGCTTGGGGGAGAGGAAGATGCTTTTATACTGCCGGAAAGCCGCGTCCACCGGCATCAGCAGCTCCTCAAAGCGGCCCTCCTCGCTGGCCTGCTTCAACTCCTCCAGGGTATGGCAGTCCGCCGTGGTAAAGCCCAGAGTCTCGGTCCTTCTCAGGGCAGTCAGCATACCGCCGCAGCCCAGCGCCTCGCCGATATCATGGCAAAGGGTCCGGATATAGGTCCCCTTGGAACAGGCCACATCAATGACACAGGTCCGGTTCTCCGGGTCAAATTCCAGCAGGTCCAGCCGGTGGATGGTCACCTGCCGGGTGGGCCGTTCCACCTCCTTACCGGCCCGGGCCAGCTTATACAGCCGCTGGCCATCCACCCAAACGGCGGAATACATCGGCGGCAGCTGGTCAATGGTGCCCCGCAGCGGCGCCAGGGCTGCCTCCAGCGCTTTTTTTGTCACCGGCTTTTCGCTGGTGGAAAGGATATTGCCGGTGCAGTCCTGGGTATCGGTGGTCACCCCAAAGCGGATGGAAGCGGTATAGCGTTTATCCTGTACCGGCATCAGCTCCATGGCCTTGGCGCTGCGGCCAAAAAAGAGCGGCAGCACACCGGTAGCCATCGGGTCCAGGGTACCGCCATGGCCTATTTTGTGGCAATCGGCAATGCCCCGCATTTTGGCCACCACATCAAAGGAGGTCCAGTCCTGCGGTTTATCGACACATAGGATCCCCTCCAGCTGGCGGGAATGGTATGTTTTCTTCATGCTTGCTCCTTTGGCAGATGTTTTACGGCCTCGGCCACCAGCAGGCGGGCGGCCTCCTCCACCGTTCCCTTTATGGTGATTCCAGCGGCCAAACGGTGCCCGCCGCCGCCGAAGATCTCCGCGATCTCATCGGCATTGACCGGCTCCTTGCTGCGCAGGGAGATATGGCATTCCCCCTCGTGCTCCTTGATGGTGATGCCCAGCAGCACGCTCTCTATCTTCCGGGGGATGCCTGCCACATCCTCCAGCTCCTCACCGGTCACGCCGGTTTGGGCCCGCATGGCCAGCGTCACCGGCATCACGGCGATCCGGTCCCCGGCGTAAAATTCCAGCGAGGACATCATTTTGGCTTCGGCCAGCATTTTGGCCTTGCTTTCGCTTTCAAAAACACGGGTATTGATGGCGGCGGTATCCACGCCGCTTTCCATGATCTCCGCAGCCAGCCGCAGCGTCCCGGCCGCGGTATTGGAAAAGCGGAACCCGCCGGTATCGGTGACAAGGCCGGTATAGACACACTCGGCTATTTTGCCGGAAACGGGCAGCCCGATGGCCTTAATGACGGCGGCGACCGGCTCGGCACAGGCCCCGGCCTCCTGCCACAGGCAGGTCTGGGCGGCATAATCGCTGTTGCTGGGGTGGTGGTCAATGCAGAGATCCACCATATGGCCGTACTTTTCCTTCAGGCCGCCCAGCATCCCGGCGGTGGCCACATCCACGGTCACCACATATTCCACCGGCCAATCCAGCACCCGGCTGGGGGTGTAATCCCCATACAGATAGTCATACTGCTTCGGCAGGGCATCGGCGCACAGCACCCGCACCTCCTTGCCCAGCTCCCTTAGGGCATAGTACAGGGCAAAGGCGCTGCCCACGGTATCGCCATCGGGGCGGCGGTGGCACAGCAGGGTGATATTGTCCTTCTGCATCAGCAGCTCGGCCGCGCGGGCCGCGGAAAGGTTTTCCCTCATTCTTCGGTCTCCCCTTTCGCTTCCTCCTCCGGGACGATCTCCCGCAGCAGGTGGCTGATGTGGACACCGTATTCGATGGAGTCATCGGCGATGAACTGGAATTCCGGGGTGTGGCGCATGGCCAGCCGGCTGCCCACCTCCCGGCGGATATAGCCTGCCGCGCTCTTGAGCCCCTTCACCGATTCTTTCGCGGTCTCGATGCCGGAAAGGGAGCTGACATAGACCTTGCAGCTGGAGCCGTCACGGGAAAGCTCGGTGCGGACGATGGAAAGCATGGGGTCGATGCGGGGATCCTTGAGCGACCGGAAAATAGCGGTCAGCTCCCGGTGGATATCCTCGCCATGACGGGCGTTTTTATAATTCGGCATGGTGCCCCTCCTTTGGTTTTTCTCTTCAAACGGCAAGGGGCAGCCGGATAATGCTGTTATCCGACCGCCGACAAAGCCTTTTTTCAAATTACTGCTTGATCTCGCGGATCTCGTAGGCCTCGAAGATATCGCCGTTCTTCAGGTCGCTGAACTTCTCCAGCGTGATGCCGCATTCGTAGCCCTGGGCCACTTCCTTCACATCGTCCTTGAAGCGGCGCAGGGAGGCCATCTTATCATCGGCGATGATGATGCCATCCCGGACCACACGGATATTGGCGGAGCGGACCATCTTGCCATCCAGCACATAGCAGCCGGCCACGGCGCCCACGCCGGTGATCTTGTAAACATTGCGGATCTCCGCCCGGCCCAGATCGACCTCCTCGGTCTTGGGCTTGAGCATACCCTTCATAGCGGCCTCGATCTCCTCGATGGCATCGTAGATGATGCGGTAGAGGCGGATCTCGACACCGTCACGCTCGGCATTGGCCTTGGCGGTGGGGTCGGGACGGACATTGAAGCCGACAATGATGGCATGGGAGGCATTGGCCAGCATGACATCGCTTTCGCTGACAGCGCCGACGGCGCCGTGGATGACACGGACCCGGACCTCGTTATTGGAGAGCTTTTCAAGGGACTGGCGGACGGCTTCCACCGAGCCCTGAACATCGCCCTTGACGATAACGGGCAGCTCCAGCACCTCGCCCTCGCTGATGTGCTCGAAGAGGTTATCCAGGGTGACCTTCTGGTACCGCTTGAATTCCTCCTCTTTCTGCTCCATGCGGCGTTTTTCCACCAGCTCGCGGGCCAGCTTCTCATCCTCAACGGCATTGAAGATATCGCCCGCGGCAGGAACCTCGGCCAGACCGGTGATCTCCACCGGGCAGGAGGGACCGGCCTCCTCGACCTTTTGGCCCTTATCGTTGGTCATGACACGCACACGGCCCACGGCGGTGCCGGCGATAATGGCCTCGCCGGAATGCAGGGTACCGGTCTGGATGAGGACGGTGGCCACAGGGCCGCGGCCGGTATCCAGCTTGGCTTCGATAACGGTGCCCTTGGCCATGCGGTTGGGGTTGGCGGTCAGCTCCATGGTATCGGCCACCAGCAGGATCATCTCCAGGAGGTTATCCAGCCCCATGCCGGTTTTGGCGGAAACGGGAACGCAGATGGTATCGCCGCCCCACTCCTCGGGGACCAGCTCGTATTCGGTGAGCTGCTGCTTGATGCGCTCGGGATTGGCTTCGGGTTTATCCATCTTATTGATGGCCACGATGATGGAAACACCGGCCTCCTTGGCGTGGTTGATGGCCTCTACCGTCTGGGGCATAATGCCGTCATCGGCGGCGACGACCAGCACGGCGATATCGGTGACCTGGGCGCCGCGGGCTCTCATGGAGGTGAAGGCGGCGTGGCCAGGGGTATCCAGGAAGGTGATGGGACGGCCATCCACCTGCACCTGGTAAGCACCGATGTGCTGGGTGATGCCGCCGGCTTCGCCGGAAACGACACTGGTTTTCCGGATGGCATCCAGGATAGAGGTCTTGCCGTGATCGACATGGCCCATGACCACCACGATGGGGGGCCGGGGCTCCTGGGCTTCTTCCTTATCCTCTACCTCGAACAGGCGGTCCTCAATGGTGACAACGACCTGCTTGGTGACCTTGGCGCCGATCTCCATGGCGACGAGGGAGGCGGTATCAAAGTCGATGACATCGCTGATGGAGGCCATAACGCCCAGTCCCATCAGCTTCTTGACGATCTCGCTGGCCTGTACCTTGAGGGTGAGGGCCAGCTCGCCGACGGTCATTTCCTCGGGCAGGGCCACCTCCAGCCGCTGGCGGCGCTGACGCTCCAGCTCCAGGCGGCGCATCTTTTCCTCCTCGCGCTCCTTGCGGCTGAGGACGGGCTTGCCGCGGCGGGCGGATTTCTGATTGAGCTTCTGCTTTTTGGCGAAGTTATCCTTCATGTTGCCGGCCGGGGCGATCTGTTCGTACCTCTCATTGTACTTATCGAGGTTGACCTCGCTGGTGCGCATATCCACGGTGGTGCGGGTCACGGTATTGGCGGTAAAGGTATTCTCGCCCTTGGGGCCCTTCTGCTTGGGGGCCTGCTGGCGGATCTCGATGGGCTTGCGGGGGGCGGCGGGCTGCTGGGGCGCCGCAGGCTTGGGGGCCGGGGCGGGAGCAGCGGGCTTCTGGTTCAGATTGGGCCGCAGGCCGTTGCCCTGGGGCCGGTTGTTATCGCGGTTGTTCTCAAAGCGGCGGTCGCCCTGCGGGCGGTTATTCCCCTGCTGGGGACGGTTATTCCCCTGCTGGGGACGGTTATTCCCCTGCTGGGGACGGTTTTGGCCCTGGCCATTGGCAGCCGGCTGCTGGGGCCGGGGAGCCGGAGCGGCAGGCCGGGGAGCCGGGGCGGGCGCGGGCGCTGCCTTTTCCACAGGCTTTTCGGCAGGCTTCTCGGCGGGTTTGGGGGCCGCGGCGGGGGCGGGCTTCTTTTCACCCAGCTTAAAGTACTCGCCGAAGTCCTTGACGGCGTGCTGCTGGGTGTAGTGCTCCATCACAAAATTGAGCTCCTCGCCGGAGAGCACCGTCTGCGGCTTTTTGGCCTCGCCGCCGAAGCGCTGCTGCAGCAGCGCGGTCAGGTCCTTGCCGCTTATATTCAGGTCTTTGGCGACCTCGTTCAGTTTAACTTTTTCGATCATCTATCCAAGTCCTCCTCATCATCACTCATCATTGCCCGGATACCACCGGCGAAGTTTTCATCGCAGACCGCCAGAATGCCGGTATTTTTGCCGGTATAGCGGCTGAGGGTCTGCATCGTACAGGGAAGAGAAATTACCGGGATATCCGGCAGCTTTTGCCGGAGCCGCGCGGCGCTGCGGGTGGAAAGATCCTGCGCCAGCAGGAGAAGATGGGCTTCCCCTTTTTCCGCTTTTTCCACGGCGGCATCCATGCCGGTGGTGAGCCGGCCGGCCCGGCGGCACAGGGAGATGAATCCCAGCACCTTTCTTTGGGTCACATCATTCATCGGCGGCGTTCAGCTCCTCTTCCAGTTTTGCCATCACCTCATCGGGTACGGGGCATTGGAAGGCACGCTCCAGCCGTTTGGCCTTCTGTGCCTTGCGGAGGCACTCGACCTTGCGGCAGAGATAGGCTCCTCGACCGGCCATCCGCCCGGTGGGGTCTACATGGACCTCGCCCTGCGGGGTATGGACAATGCGTACCAGCTCTTTTTTGGGGAAATGCTCGCCGCAGCCGGCGCACATTCTTACGGGGATCTTCTTTTGCTGCACTGTGGGTGCCTCCTTTCTTTATGATTACTCTTCCTTGGCGGGTTCATCCTCGCCGTAGAAGCCGCTTTCGGGACGGATATCGATCTTCCAGCCGGTCAGGCGGGCCGCCAGGCGGGCGTTCTGGCCCTTATTGCCGATGGCGAGCGAGAGCTGGTGATCCGGCACGGTGACGCGGCAGCTGTGGGTATCGGCATCCAGGATCTCCACGCCCAAAACGGTGGCGGGAGAAAGCGCCGCGGAAATATAGGCGGCGGGGTCATCGCTGTAATTGACGACATCGATCTTTTCGCCGCCCAGCTCCTCCACGATGGTATTGACACGGGCGCCCTTGGGGCCGATGCAGGCGCCGATGGCATCCACATTCTCATCCCGGCTGGAAACGGCCAGCTTGCTGCGGGAGCCCGCCTCGCGGGCGATGGAACGGATCTCGACGGTGCCATCGTAGATTTCGGGGACATTCATCTCGAAGAGACGCTTGACCAGGCCGGGGTGGGTGCGGGAGATCATAAGGCGGGGGCCCTTTTCGGTGTTCTGCACATCCACCACATATACCTTGATGCGCTGACCCTCGGTAAAGGTTTCATCGGGGATCTGCTCGGTCTTGGGCAGCACGGCTTCGCTGCTGCCGATCTCCAGGGTGACATTGCCGCGGACGGGATCCACCCGCAGCACCTTGGCGGAAACGATATCGTGCTGGCGGCTCTCATACTCCTTGAGCAGCAGGCCCTTTTCGGCCTCCCGGATACCCTGATGGATGGAGGATTTGGCCGCCTGGGCCGCGATGCGTCCGAACTTTTTAGGATCAAGGGCGACTTCCAGCACACTTCCGGCGGTGATGCCGCTCTGGTACTTGGCAGCATCCTCCACGCTGATCTGGGTGGTTGGGTCCTCGACCTCCTCCACGACATCCTTGCGCAGCGCCACATAGAAGCGGCCGGTCTCGGGATCGATCTCCACGACGCTGTTTTCGCTGTTAAAGGGGTCCTTCTTGATGGCCTGAGCGATGGCGGTCTGGATCTTTTCGATCATATAATCCACCGGGATGCCTTTTTCCTTCTCCAGCATCTTCAGGGCATCAAAGAGGTTAAATTCCTCCTGGGGTTTCTTCTTGGCTCTTGCAGCACTCATTTGCTTACTCCTCCACTAAAATCATTATACAGACGGATAAACGCGGTTTCGCCGCGTTCCACATTCATTTCGGTTTTTTCATCCAGCAGCAGGGTCAGGGTGCCATCGCGGTAATCGGTAAGGGTGCCGATGAAATCCCGCACGCCCTCCACCGGGCGGATGAGCCGCACCAGCAGCTGCTGGCCCATCAGGGCCTCAAAGTGCCAATCGCGGGTGAGGGCGCGCTCGATGCCGGGGGAGGAAACCTCCAGCGTGTAGCTGCCATCGATGGGGTCGGCTTCATCCAGCACATCGCTGATTGCCCGGGAAAAGGCCTCGCAGCTATTGATATCGATGCCGCCCTCTTTATCGACATAGTACCGCAGGTACCAGCCGCTGCCCTCCTTCTCGTAGACGACATCCCACAGCTGCAGGCCCATTTCTTCCAGAATGGGAGCTGCCAGCTCCTCCGCTATGGCGGCGGTATTCTTTTTGGCCATCGCTTTGCCTCCTAACATAAAGGAAAGAGCGGGTCGCCCCACTCTTTCTTTCTACTACCATATTCCAAATAATACTGTATCACAAATTGCAAGGCTTTGCAAGCACTATTTTGCACAAAAAGGGCGGTTTCATCGCAAAAAAGCGGCATTTTTCCGCCAAAGCTCACCCGGTGTACTCCTCGCAGCGGTAGCGGGGCTTGCCCTGGCTCTTTTTGCCGTACTCAATGGCGTGCTGCGGGCAGCCGCAGATACAGGCCATGCAGTGGGTACAATGCCCCTCCCAGTGGGGTTTGCCCTCCCGCATCACGATGCAGTTGGTGAAGCACATTTTGGCGCAGCGGCCACAGCCATTGCAGGCCGGGGTGGTGTAAAAGGGGCTGCTTTTAATGCAAAAGCGATAGAAGAAACGGTTGACAATGCCGCTTTTTAGGCGGTCGGCCAGGGTCAGCTTTCCCCCCGGGAAGGGCTGATCCCCTACGATGAGGGCGGCGGCTTCCAGAAGGGGCTCCCACGCGGCATCAATGATCTTCTTCGCCTCTTCCTCTCCTGGCACTGGGAACATGGCCACATAGTTTTCCGGCATCACCAGCGGCCACACGCCGCGGTATTCCAGGCCCAGCTCCCCGCAGAGCTTGCGCAGGCGGGGCCCGGCCGCACCGATATCATCCCCGCAGGTGAGGACGAAATAGGCTTTTCTGCTGCCATCAAAGCCGGTGCGGCGCAGCAGATCGGCAAAGACATGGGGGATCTGCCAGCCGTAGGTGGGACAGACAAAGACCCACGGTTTTTCGGAATGGAGGGAAGGCGCCAGGCCGCTTTTGAGGGCGGGGGCGGCATCCTCGGCGGTATCGTGCAGATGATCTGCCAGCAGCTGCGCGGCCCAGCGGCTGTTGCCGGTGCCGGTGAGGTAATAGATCATGCGGAAAAGCCTTCTTTCGGTTAGATTTATTCGGCCCAGTTCTGCAAAAGGCCATCGTAAACGGCGGTCTGGTGCTTGAATTCCTCGTAAAGGGCGTGGGCCCGGCCCAGGCGGTTTTCAAACAGGGCCCGATAGTAGCGGCGTGTGACCACATAGGTGCTGAGGGAGATGCGCTTGTAGTAGTAGCCGGCGGTATCCATCATATCGGCGTACTCGTACATCAGGTCCCACAGGGCGTTGATGGCCTCGGTCTCGGGCTTTGCCACATTCTGCACTGCCTGCAGCTGACCCACGATCTCATCCAGTAGGCCGCTATCCATAATGCCGGCGGCGGCGAAGCTATCGCCCTTTTCCATGGCCTCACAGTAGGCTGCGTAATCCCGCTCGAAGCGGCGGCAGCTTTCCCCCGCCACGGCCTCGTAGCTCTCCTTGAACGCGCGGTAATCGGCCAGCACCTCATCCAGCACGCCAAAGTACCGGTAGCTGCCCAGCAGCGCCAGCATCTCATCGGAAAGGGTAGTGGGCGAGGCCTGCAGCTTTTTGAGCAGCAGCGGCGAGGCCGTGACCCCATTTTGCAGCAGTACAGCGGCGGTTTCGGTATCATCATTGGCCACAGCCAGGTCCAGCAAATTGCCGGTTTGGGCGCTTTCCACCCCGTAGCGCAGGGCCACAGTGGTGCTGTCCCCTTCGGGAAGGGCGGCCTCCTCCGCCGAGAGCGGGAAATGGGCCAGGTAAAGCGACAGCCGTTCGGCATTCCCCATGGCGGTGCAGCAGTAGGCAATGGAAGGCGCCGTGCAGCCGGTATCGGTGTGCTGCTCCTCCAGAGTGGAAAGCAGCTGCTGCCAATCCTGGCGCTCCGCTATGGTAAGGGTGGCAGGCTCCGCCCAGTAGAGATTGTGGTTTTCCCCGGTGGCACCGGCTTTGACCACCAGCTCCACCGTTTCGGCATTGCCGCTTTGCAGCGCGGCCCACAGCAGGCCGTCGCCATTGCGGTCGGTCACAGAAACATTGCCCTCATTGAGCAGCAGACGCAGGGTGTCATTTTCCCCGTGGCGGGCCGCCCACAAAAGCTGCTCCGACTGTACCCGCAGCACCGATTCCTTTTCCAGCCAGCCCTGGCACAGCACCGTGACGACCCGGAGGGCCGGTTCCCCCTGCTGCATGGCCCGCAACCGCAGGCACAGGGCATGGGGCTCGCCATCGGCCAGGAGAGCCTGTAATTCGGCATCGGAAGCAACAGCACTGGCGCTTTCGCCGGTGATGGGATCGGTGAGAAGAACGGCATAGCGGTTCAGGCCCTCATCCTCCCCGGAAAGATAATTTTCCGGCAGATCCCCGCCCTGCCGCGCCCACACGCGCACGATGAAAAGATCCTCACAGGCGGTCCATTCCTCCACCGGCAGCACATTGATACCGAAGGAGGCCCGCAGATCCAGAAGGGGCCGGTTCTGCTCATCGATGCAGTAGCACAGGGTCACAGCTTTACCCTCCACCGCGGCGGGCTGCAGCACCCAGTGCTGCGCGCCGATGGTCAAAGCGGCGGGGTCGCCATCCGAGACGACCGAGCCGGAAAGGCCCAGCTGCTCCCACAGGGCGGCGTTATCGGGATCGGCCAGCCACTGAGGGCGGTCTTCCTCCGCGGCGGCAAATACCGCGGACAGTTTGTATTCTTTTTGCGCGCCGCAGGCAGTCAAAAATATCAGCATGACCGCCAGCAGCAGCGCCGTCCATCGTTTTAGCATAAGTCACTCCCAAAAATGGTTTTGTGCGGATATTTTACCATACTGCGGCAAAAAAGGCAAACGCAGGGGATGAACAAACTGTAAAAAAAAGCCCCGGAACGGGCGGTTCCGGGGTGAGATGAGGGGCTGTTCAGCGGCGCAGAGCCTTGAGCTCAGCCTTGTGCTCCGGGGGGACGCGGAAGCTCTCCACTGCCTTTTGGATGGTTTTTTGCCGTACCCATGGGGAAAGGCGGTCTTCGGTGAGGTAGGGCAGGATCTCCTCATACCGGAAGGCGAGCGCCGTGGCGAAATACCACGCCTGCATCATGCGGATGTAGTAGTGATCGCTTTCCACCGCGGCCACCCAGGCCGGGTACTCCGGGGAAAAATCCTCCCGCAGGTAGTGGGTCATCAGCATCTCGATGGCGAAGCGGACGGTGTAGGGGTGGGCATCCCCCAGCCAGCGGGTGACGCAGGGCAGCAGCTTTTCGCGGTTTTTGGCAAAGCAGACGGGCTTTAACAGGTCGCAGGTGGCCCAGTTATCGATCCGCGGCAGAAAGCGCTCCAGCCACGGCATCAGGGCCTCAAAGCTCTTTTCCCGCATCAGCAGCAGGGCATGGAGATTATTTTCCTCGTAGTAGGTGTGGGGCAGCTCCCGCAGGAAGAGCGCGGCCTGCGGCGTTTTGGCCAGGGCGGCGGCATAGCGGCGCAGGGCTGGCATCCGCACCCCGATGACGCGCTCCCACGCCACCCCCGGCATGAGGGCGGCATGGAAGGCACGGTATTTTTCATCCCGCAGGGCAAACAGGGCATCGGTGATCTCTCGCATGGGCGGCCTCCTTTTGGGGTTTTGGATGATAGGATTCTACCGCAAATAGGGTAAAAGCGCAAGAAGGGGCGGCCTGACCCACAAGGGAGGGCAGACCGCCGGAAGAAAAACATGGATAATATCAGTGCTTGGGGACCAGCAGGGCCCGCATGGCATTGAGGATGGCCAGCACCAGCACGCCCACATCGGCAAAGACAGCGATCCACATGTTGGCATCGCCGGTGGCGCCCAGCACCAGTACCAGCGCCTTGACCGCCAGGGCGAAGATAACATTCTGCCAGACGATCTTCATGGTGCGGCGGGAAAGCCGAACGGCCAGCGCCAGCTTGCTGGGGGCATCGTCCATCAGGACGATATCAGCGGCCTCAATGGCGGCATCGCTGCCCAGGGCGCCCATGGCGACACCGACATCGGCGCGGGCCAAAACAGGAGCATCATTGATGCCATCGCCGACGAACACCAGAGGAGAACCAGTTTGCAGCAGCTCCTCCACCGCAGTCACCTTATCGGCGGGCAGCAGCTCGGCCCGGTATTCATCCAGACCAAGCTCCTCAGCCACAGCCTGGGCTACGGCGGTCTTATCGCCGGTCAGCATCACGGTCTTTTCCACGCCCTCGGCCTTGAGGGTCCGAATGGCCTCGGCGGAATCGGGCTTGGGGGTATCGGCGATGACCAGATAGCCGAGATAATCATTATCGGCCGCCATATGGATGACGGTGCCGACCTCGGCGACCTCCCGGCAGGGAACGCCGATTTCCTTCATTAGGCGCTCATTGCCGGCGTAGATATGACGGCCGTCAATGACGGCTTCGATGCCGCGGCCGGTGTGGTCCTTGGCGTCCTCGATCTCTTTTTCGATGGGCTTGCCGTAGGCGGCCACCACCGACTGGGCAATGGGATGATGAGAGAAGCTCTCGGCAGCGGCGGCGGTCGCCAGCAGGTCGTCCTCGGTTCCAGCGGCGGGGACGATATGGGTGACGGTAAAGCTGCCCTTTGTCAGGGTGCCGGTCTTATCGAATACGACGGTTTTGGCCTTAGCCAGCGTTTCCATATAGCCGGCGCCCTTTACCAGGATGCCGCAGCGGGAAGCCCCGCCGATACCGCCGAAGAAGGTGAGCGGTACGCTGACAACCAGCGCGCAGGGGCAGGAAACAACCAGGAATACCAGGGCTCTTTCCACCCAGGTGCCCCAGGGCTGGGAGAAGAACAGGGGCGGAATGACCGCCAGCAGGGCGGCGCCGATCACGACGCAGGGGGTATACCAATGGGCAAAGCGGGTGATGAAACTTTCCACCCTGGCCTTTTGGTCGGCGGCGTTTTCCACCAGCTCCAGGATCTTGGCGGCAGTGGATTCGCCGTAGGCGCTTTGGGTCTGAACCGTAATGACACCGGTGAGATTTACCGTACCGCTGACCACCGGATCGCCCTCCGCCTTATCCTGCGGCAGGCTTTCGCCGGTTAGGGCGGCGGTATTCACAGCGGTGGAGCCCTCCAGGATCACGCCATCCAGCGGGATCTTTTCGCCGGGGCGGACGATGATGGTCTCCCCTACTTCCACTTCATCGGGGTCCACCTTTTCTTCCTGTCCATTCCGCACCACATTGGCGTAATCGGGGCGGAGATCCATAAGCTGGGTGATGTTGCGGCGGGTCTTGCCCACGGCAACGCCCTGGAACCATTCACCGATCTGATAGAACAGCATAACGGCGACGGCTTCCCGGTAATCGCCCAGTACAAAGGCGCCGATGGTGGCAACCGACATGAGGAATTCCTCGTCCATCAGGTCACCGTGCAGGATCTTGCGGATAGCACCCCACAGGACATCCCAGCCGACAATGAAATACGGCACACAGTAGGCCAAAAGCTGCCAGATGCCCTCCAGCGGGAGAACGAACCACACCAGTGCCAGCAGTACCGCCGCGGCGATAATGCGGGCCAGATGCTTTTTCTGTTTTCTTGTCATTTCGGTAATCCCCTTTCCCCGGTGATGGCGGAAAATATTACTTGAGCAGGATGCGGCAATCGGGTTCCACGCGCTTGCAGGTCTTTACCACTTCGGCCAGGATGTCATCGTAGCGGGCGTCATCGGCCTCCAGGGTGAGCTTCTGGGCCAGGTAGCTGACACGGGCATAGGTCACGCCATCAATTTTGGAAATGGCTTCCTCCATCTTGGCGGCGCAGTTGGCGCAATCCAGGTCTTCCAGCATATACATCTTTTTCATGTCAGTTTTCCTCCTTGGATGAATGATTGGTGGGATGGGAATGGTGGTCATGCTCGGTCAGGTGCTCAAAGCCCTGCCCGATGATGGTACGGACATGGGCATCCGCCAGGAAATAGTAGATGGTCTTGCCCTCCCGGCGGGAGGCGACCAGCTTATTTTCCCGCAGCACCTTAAGCTGGTGCGAAATGGCAGATTGGGTCATGCCCAGCAGCTCCGCGATGGCGCAGACACACAGCTCCGATTCAAACAGCGAATACAGAATCCGCATGCGGGTGGTATCGCCGAACACCTTGAAGAGATCCGAAAGGTCACAGATCAGCTCCTCCGGGGGCAGCTCCTGCCGCACCGTTTGCAGGATGGCGGTATGGTCATGCTTTGGCATCATTTCGACCTCCATTCATATGTTTTCTTGTTCATATGATAGCACGCTCATATGTTATTGTCAACAGCAAATTTGATTTTTCTTTGATAAAATATCAAAAAACAGGGGCGGCGAGAGGAATCGTCGGATGCGGCGTCGCTGCCCTTGACAGGCATCAGCCCGTCTGCGCCGGGCATAAGCCTGCCTGCGGGCGTTCCTGGCCTCCGGCCGATCCCTCCCGCCGCCCTGGAAAAGGACGCCAAAAAGCCCGGAAAACCGCAGTTCTCCGGGCCTGGTTTGGTGCTTATCGATAGTCCTTGCGCTCGTTCAGGTGGCGTTTTTCCTCCGGGGTCAGGTCAAGACCGATGGTACCGCCGGGGTTCATGGTGTAATCGGGGTCAAAGTAATCCTTGAGCACCCGGAACACCCCGTACTCCTTCTCGCCGATGTAGCCCTCCAGCCAGGGGGCAAACATCTTGCCGATGCCGTGGTGATGGCTGATAGCCGCGCCGGATTTCTGGATGGCATCCAGAATGGTGGTGTGGTAGCGCTTAAATTCAGCGGCATCGTTCATCCGGGTGATGAAGATGAAGTACAGGTTGGCGCCCTGCGGGTAGCAGTGACTCATGTGCGTGGTGACGATGGTATTGGGCAGCGCATGGCAGACCGCGCGCACATCGCGGTGCACCTGCGCCATATTGGACCAGTTGACGCTGCACTCCAGCGTATCGGTGATGACGCTGAAATCCATGAGGGTATCGCGGAGGTAAGGGTCATTGAAGCGGCCCTTTTCCCAGCTCCTGGTCACATAGCCGGTCATGGGCATGGCACCAAAGCGGCGGGCAATGCGGTGGATATTCTTCGCCACATTTTTGGAAAAGCCCTTTTCGCCATCGGTAAAGCCCAGGAACATACAGCGCTCCATATCCTTGTAGCCCAGCTTATCCAGCAGCGGGGCCAGCGGTGTTTCATCCACATTGTAGAGCTTGAGCATCAGGTGGGTCTCTTCGGGGTCGGAAAGGCGAAACACCGAGGAATAGCCGCATTCGCACTGCATCATCTCCCGGGCGGCCGCCATGGCGGTCTCCCAATCCCGGAACATGTAGGAGAAGCGCTTTCGGTTTTCCGGCTGCCAGCGGAATACCTTGAGGGTCACTTCGGTAAGGACGCCGAAAGTGCCCTCCGAGCCCATCATGATCTGGTTGAGATCGGGGCCGGTGGCCTCCCTGGGATAATGGGGAGTGACGATGCGGCCGATGGGGGTGGCGTACTTCTGCGAAAGGACGATATCAGCGATGGTGCCATAGTAGGTGCTGTTCTGGCCCGCGCCGCGGGTGACCACCCAGCCGCCCACGCTGCTGTACTCGAAGGACTGGGGGAAATGGCCGCAGGTATACTGCCGCTTGGCGCCAAAGCGATTGGGGGCATCCTGCAGGGCTTCCTCCAGCGCGGGGCCGGAAAGCCCCGCCTGCACCGTGATGGTCTGGTCCACCTCATTGAAGCTGAGGATCTTATTGAAGCGCTTTCGCATATCCAGCGAGATGCCGCCCTTGATGGGCTCCACGCCGCGGGTAACGGAGCTGCCGCCGCCGTAGACATACAACGGGAGCTTATGCTCCGCCGCATAATGGACAAGCTCTTCTACCTGCTCGGTGGTATCGGGGTAGACCACCACATCCGGCAGGCTATCAATCTGTTTGTGCCGCAGACGCAGAAGATCGTAGCCGGTGCAGCCGTAGGCCACCGAAAGCCGGGCGTAGTCATCGGTCGTGACAAAATCCTCGCCGACGATCTCCCGAAGGGCCTGCAGATGCTCTGGGGCGATGCGAGAGGGGTGATCCGGGAGAGAGACCTGATCAAAGCCGATATCATCGGTGTAGTCCCGGAAGTCCTCATCGGTCATATGGAAGGCTTCCTTCATCATCTTGTAGAGGGATTCCTTGGGGTACTTGAAAAACGCGGGATCGCCCCAGCGGAAGATGGAACGATAGCTGCCCGCCGGGGCGGGAGTCAGCAGCCACTTGGGCTCGAAGCCTTTGTACGGTTTATTGCTCATGGTCATTCTCCTTTTCGGTTTTCTCTTCCAGCAGGCCGGAGGTGATGATGATATCCACCCCCAAGCCCAGCACATTGGGCAGCACCGCTTCTCCCCGCTTCATCGGACGGGTCACACGGGCGCGGTTAATTTCCCGCATGACATCGAAAATTTTATCCTTGGGTATTTCGGCCGAGGTGCGTACACTGATGACCGGGACCTCCGGAAAAACGGTGCGCACCGTGGTGCAGAGGGTGCGGGTGGGGCAGGTCATCTCGGCCGTGGCGAACTGTTCCCCCCGTTTGCAGGCATTGCCGGTGACGGTAAAACGGCCGTCCCGCTCTTCGATGCGCAGGGTGCAGCCCCGGGGACAGACGATGCAGGTCAGCTCAGTCATGCTCCATCACCTCAATTTCCAGTTTGATCTGCGAAGCCGCGGTCAGCGCCTGGGCGGAAAGATCCAGCTCCAGCCGTTCCATCTCCGGCGGGCGGAGGAAGGGGTACCGGCGGGTGTATATTTCCCGGCCATCGGCTGTAATGACAAGGCGGCAGGGGCCCAGGTTTTCCCGGCTGCGGAAGTAGACAGTCACGGCGGAACGGTCGGCTGCAACATCCAGCCGCTGGGGCACAGCATACAGCAGCCCCTCCCCCGCCATGATGGGAATGAGGGTTCTTTGCTGCCCCGGACGGTACCGGGCCGCGCTTTTTCCGGCGGCTTCTCCGCTTTCGGAGACATAGTCCACCAGGTCATTGACATGCAGGGCATTGCCGCAGGAGAATACACCGGGGACCGAGGTCATCAGCCCGGCATCGCAGACGGGACCTTTGGTTTTGGGATCGATGGCCGCGCCAAGGCCCTCGGCCAGCTCGTTTTCCGGGATGAGCCCGACCGAAAGGATGAGGGCATCGCATTCCACGATCTGTTCGGTGCCGGGGATGGGAACCATGCACTCATCCACCTGGGAAATTTCCACCGCAGTCAGTCGATCCTGCCCAAAAACGCGGGTGACGGTATGGGAGAGATAAAGCGGGATATTGTAATCATGCAGGCACTGGTGGATATTGCGGGTGAGCCCGGAGGGGGTGGATTTGGCCTCGTAGACGCCCAGCACCTGGGCGCCCTCCAGCGTAAGGCGGCGGGCCATGATAAGACCGATATCCCCGCTGCCGAGGATGACACACTTCCGGGTGGGCAGCTGACCCAGCAGGTTGGTAAAATGCTGGGCACACCCGGCAGTAAAGACCCCGGCCGGGCGGGTGCCATGGATGGAGACCTGCTTGGCAGTCCTCTCCCGGCAGCCGGTGGCCAGCACCAGCGCTTTGGCGGCCACCGTTTCCACGCCATCCCGGTTTACCAGGGTGACGGCAAAACCCTCAACGGTCTTTTGGATGCGGGTGACGAAGGTGAGGGTCCTCGCTTGCAGCCCCAGGGCATGAAATTCATCGGTGAAGCGGCCGGCGTATTCCGGGCCGGAGAGCTTTTCCCCATACCGCACCAGGCCAAAGCCATCGTGGATGCACTGTTTGAGGATACCGCCCAGGCGGGCTTCCCGCTCGATGAGAAGAACCTGGGCGCCGTTTTGGTGGGCAGCAATGGCCGCGGCCAGCCCGGCCGGTCCCCCGCCGATGACCAGAACATCAACGGTAAGCATGCTTTCTCCCTCCTTCGTCATTTGGTTTTGCCATAGGTGATGACCGCTTGCTCAGAGGATTTTCTGACCTCCTCCAATGGGCAGTCCAGGTATTCGGCGATGATCTGAGTGACCAGCGGCGAGCAGAACCCGCCCTGGCAGCGGCCCATGCCGGGCCGCACCCGCTTTTTGATGCCATCCACCGTGGGAACCGGGATAGGCGAACGCAGGGCATCCAGGATCTCGCCCTTGCTTACCTCCTCGCAGCGGCAGATGATGATGCCGTAATCGGGGTTCTGCCGGATGAGGGCGGCCCGCCGCTCATCGCTCATTTCCCGCAGGACGGGCGGGCCGTGACGGATGGGATCGTAGTTTTCGTTCTTTTCCACCGGTTTAAGCGTGGAAAGATAATCGACCGCCATTTTTTCGATATCCAGCGCGACGGCCGGGGCAGTGGTAAGCCCTGGGGACTGGATACCGGCACAGTGCAGAATGTTGCCGGTTTTGCGGCCCATTTCGATGATGAAGTCCTCTTCGAAGGTGGGGGCGCGCACCCCGGTAAAGTAGGTAATGATATCCCCCTGGGAAAGGGTGTGCATGGTGCGCTGCTGCTTTTGGAACACATGGTCGATGCTTTCCCGGTGGGTTTCGGTGTTCTCTTTTTCCCAAGTTTCTATGGCATCGGGGCCAACCAGCAGGTTATCGTGGACGGTGTGCAGTATGCCGCCGCCTTTGGAGTGGTGAGTGTTCCGGGCAATATCCATGACGGAGGCGATGGTGTGCATATAGGCCCCGGCCTTTTTATCCAGGATGGAATTGGTGCCGCGGCGGGGATGGATGGAGAAGAAGCGGTCCCTCGCCATAGCGGCGATCTCCTCCGCGAAGACGCCGGCGGCATTGATGACCAACGCGGGATAAACGGTGCCGCGGTTGGTGGTGACGCTATGTATTTTGCCATCCTGTACCTCCATGCCCAGCACGACGGTATTCAGCGAGACCTCGGCACCGTTCTGCACGGCGTTTTCGGCATAGGCGATGGTAAGCCCATAGGGACAGACACAGCCGGAGGACGGATTGGAGATGGCGAAGGCAAAACGGAGATTGGGCTCCCGGTGGCGCAGCTCCTCCCCGGAGATGAGCTCGGTATCGGCGATGCCATCCCGATTTTTACGGACGCGGCAATAGAGGGCAATGAGGGGCTTAAGCCAGGCTTTTTCGAAGCAGACATACTGCCCCACCCGCTTAAAGGGAACATCAAGTTCCCGGCAGAGCTGATCGTACATGGCATTGCCCCGGCGGACATAGTGGTGCTTGAGAGAGCCGCGGGAAAGATCGATGCCGGGGTGGACCTCGCCGTCATTGCGGCCGGAAGCCTGCAGTGCCAGATCGGCTTCCTTTTCCACCAGCAGGATATCCAGTTGCCATTTGGAAAGCTCCCGGGCGATGGAGGCCCCGGAAATGCCCCCGCCGATGATGAGGACATCCGGCTTTCTGCCTTCCAGCGCGGTATCCCGCAGAGTGGGGATGCGGATGGACTGCTCCCCTGCCTCATCGCAGCGGATCTCATTGACCACATGGGTGGTACTGTATTTTTCGGCTGCCAGGGAACAGGCTTCCACCGTTTCCGCCCAGGCGGGCAAATGCCCCGAAAGCACGATGCAGCCATCCGTTAGGGTGGCCGTGACCGCCGGGCCAAAGCGTTTTTTCAGCCGCCGGTTTATCCTGCGGATGTTCATTTTCCGGCACCTCCTGTTCGTGTCGGTCAAACGACCGACTCTATACCCAAATGATAGCGCCTGCCGGGAGAGATGTCAAGACGGCAAAGGGACTGGTGAGAGAAAATTTCCGCAAATTTTACACCGCCGGGCAGGATGGACAGCCGCCCGCTTTCATGGTACAATTCGGGGTAGAAACAGGAAAGGAGCTGGCATATGGCCGCACCGAGAAAGGACAACATCAAGGAAAAGATATTGCAGGCCACCACCGAGCTGCTCAAGACGACCGCGCTGGCGGAGATCTCGCTGGCGGAGATCGCGGCGGCGGCCGGGATCTCCAAGGGGACGCTGTACTACCACTACAAAACCAAAAATGAGGTTTTTCTGGATATCACCCAGCGTTTTTTGGATGAACAGTGGGAGGATCTGATCCGCTGGACCGAGAACAAAGAGAAGGACACCAGCCTGAACCGGCTGGTGCGGTATGTAGCGGAGCGGGATATTGCCTCTGCCGGGCTGCGCCTGCAGCTGCTGGCGGAAGCCCAGCTGGGCAATGAGGCACTGCGGCAGAACCTGACTGCGCTGTATCAGAACTTTCAGGGGCTGATCCGGAGGAAGATAGCTGAGCGCACCGCGCTGCCGGCCGATTTTTTGACCTGGCTGCTGCTTTTGGTCTGCGATGGCATCATCGTGCAGGAATCCATCGGCAACGCGGCCTTTGACCGGGAGGCCTTCCTTACCGAGGGGATCCGGTATCTGCGGAAGCTGAGCGCCGCGCAGCAGGAAAACGACTGATTTTACGAAAGCGAATGGAACGATAACGGAAAGGGGGGCACCGCCATGGCGCAGAAGAATATCACGCTGGGACTGGTGGCCCATGTGGACAGCGGCAAGACCACCCTGACCGAAGCCATGCTGGTGGGGGCCGGGGCGCTGCGGCAGGCCGGGCGGGTAGACCATGGAGATGCTTTCTTGGACACCCATGCCCTGGAGCGCAGCCGGGGGATCACCATCTTTGCCAAGGAGGCAAGGCTGACCCTGCCCCATACTGCCCTGACACTGCTGGATACCCCCGGGCACGCTGACTTTGGCGCGGAGATGGAGCGGACGCTGGCGGTGCTGGACTACGCGGTGCTCATTATCAGCGGGACGGACGGCGTGCAGGCCCACACCGAAACGCTGTGGCGCCTGCTGGAACGGTACCGCATCCCCACTTTTATTTTTGTGAACAAGATGGATCAGCCGGGCGCTGACCGCGCGCTTATTCTGGAGGAGCTGCAAAGGAAGCTCTCCCCCGCCTGCCTGCCCCATGACACCGATGAGGAAGCACTGGCGCTGTGCGATGAGCGGCTGATGGCGGAATACCTGGAAAGCGGAACACTGACCGAAACAAATTTGGCTGCCGCCCTTGCCCGGCGGGCATGGTTCCCCTGCTTTTGGGGGGCGGCGCTGCGGCAGGAGGGCATTGCCGAGCTGCTGGAGGGGCTGGACCGGCTGACCCTGGCCCCGGCCTATTTGCCGGACTTCGCGGCAAAAGTGTATAAAATCTCGACCGACGCGCAGGGCAGCCGGCTGACCCACCTGAAGGTGACCGGCGGTACGCTGAAGGTCCGCATGGCCCTGCCGGGCGGGGAGAAGATCACCCAGATACGGCTGTATAACGGGGCCAAATACCAGGCGGTGGAGGAGGCCCCGGCCGGGACGATCGCCGCGGTAACCGGCCTGAGCCAAAGCTATGCCGGGGAAGGTCTGGGCACCGAGCAGGAGAGGAGCTCTCCCCTGCTGGAGCCGGTGATAAGCTGCCGGGTGACGCTGCCGGAGGGTACCGACCCCCATACCGCCCTGACCCAGCTGCGCCAGCTGGAGCAGGAGGACCCGCAGCTCCACCTGGAGTGGGAGGAGCAGAAGCGGGAGATCCGGGTGCGGCTGATGGGAGAGATCCAGCGGGAGATTTTGCAGAGCGTGGCGATGGAGCGCTTTGGACTGGCCATTGGCTTTGAGGAGGGGAGCATTCTTTACAAGGAGACCATTGCCGCCCCGGTTGAGGGCATCGGTCACTATGAGCCGCTGCGTCACTACGCCGAGGTGCATCTGCTGATGGAACCGCTGCCCCGCGGCAGCGGGCTGCGATTTGAAAGCCACTGCCCCACCGATAAGCTGGACCTGAACTGGCAGCGGCTGATCCTGACCCATCTGACCGAAAAGACCCACAAGGGAGTACTGACCGGCGCCCCCATCACCGATATGAAGATCACGCTGATCGCCGGACGGGCCCACCAAAAGCACACCGAGGGCGGGGATTTCCGGGAGGCGACCTACCGGGCGGTGCGGCAGGGGCTGCGGATGGCAAAGAGCATCCTGCTGGAGCCGCAATGCCGCTTTACCCTGACGGTGCCGGCCGAACAGCTGGGCCGGGCCATCCATGATATACAGCAGCGGGAGGCCGCGTGTGAGCCGCCCGAAATGCGGCTGGAGACTGCTACCCTGCGGGGCACGGCGGCGCTGGATGCCCTGCGGGACTACCCGGCTGAGGTGCTGCGGTACACCCGCGGACGGGGACGGCTGAGCTGGGAGCCGGATGGCTATGCCCCCTGCCGCCGCCCGGAGGAAGTGATAGCCGCCTGCGGCTACGACTGCGATGCCGATACCGCGAATACGGCGGATTCGGTCTTTTGCAGCCGAGGGGCCGGACACACCGTGCGGTGGGATGAGGTACCGGGTATGGCGCATATCCAGACGAATGTGCTGAAGGCAGACGAGGAGCCGGAGGAACCGGCCGTGACCCGGCAGCGCAGCGAGGCCTACCGGGGCTCCCTTTTGCAGGATAAAGAGCTGATGCGGATTTTTGAGATGACCTACGGGCCCATCAAGCGGCGGAGCGGCGAAGCGCTGCATACCCCAAAGCCGACCGGGAATAGCCCCAAGCCGGGGAAAGCGGCGCCCCTGCCCGAAGGGCCGGAATATCTGCTGGTGGATGGATACAATATCATCTTTGCGTGGGAGGAGCTGGCCGAGCTGGCAAAAACCGACCTGGACGCCGCCCGGCACCGGCTCATTCAGATCCTGTGCAACTACCAAGGCTACCGGCGGTGCGAGCTGATATTGGTCTTTGACGCCTACAAGGTAAAGGGCAATCCCGGCAGCATTGAACGGCACCATGGCATCAGCGTGGTATACACCAAAGAAGCCGAGACAGCGGATATGTATATCGAAAAAGTGACCCACACGCTGGCCAAGGAGCACCGGGTACGGGTGGCGACCTCTGATGGACTGGAGCAGATCATCATACTGGGGCACGGGGCGATACGGGTACCGGCCCGGCAGTTCCAGGAAGAAGTGCGGCAGGTGGAGGAAGCCATTCGGGAGATCCTGGAGAATATGTAAAAACGGGGAGGCTGCCCAAGGCGGGCGGCCTCCTCTTTGATACTGGGGATGGGGATAAGGGGATCGGTGGCGGTGCCACAGCTGGGGCTCCGCAGAGATTTGAATTTACACCGTGCCGGTGATGACCAGCTTGGTCACGCCGGGGGTGGTGCGCCACAGACCGGTTTCGGCATCCTGCGCGGCGGCAGCCGCCGGGACGGTAATGGTGCCGGCTGTGGTGGCAAATGCCCCCGTGGCGGTATCATAGGTGTAATCGGTGCCAAGGGTGAGCGGGGCACCATCTAGAGTAACAGTGAGGCCGCTGAGGATGGGGTCGAAGGTATCGGTAACGATAACATAATCCGCGGCGGCGGTGGCGGTATTGCCGCTGTTTTGCAGGTAGAAGGTATAGGTGACCGTTCCGTTTTCCACCACGCTGGTGGGGCTCATGCATTTACTGATGGAAAGCCGCAGCGTTTCCCCTGCTGCCACCGTCGCCTGTGCCGTCAACGGGGTGGTCAGGCCGTTGCCGGTGATGGAGGCGGTATTGGTGATGGTGCCGCCTGCGGCAGGCGGGGCGTAGCCGTTGGGCTCGGCCTCGTAGATCAGCAGGGCATTGCCGCCCGCCGGTACGGTGATCCCGCCGATCACCAGCGGGGCGCCTGCGGTGACCGTCGGGGCGGGCTGCAGCGTGCCGTTGCTGTAATACTTGAGTGAGCCCTCCACATAGGTGAGGGGCACCCGGGTCTCCCCGGCAAAGGCGTACCCGCCCAGGTCATCGGTAACGGTGAGCCCGGTATAGGCGGCCGCGCCGCTATTGCGGATGCTGACGATATAGGTGACGGTATTGCTGCTGCCGTAGGTTGGCAGCACGGCGGTCTTTTCGGCGGCCAGCACCTGCACCAGCTGCCCCTCCACGGTATTGGAATTGGTGGAGGTATCACGGTAGGAAAGGGTTGCGGTATTATAAAAAGCAGCCATAAAATTATTCCCTCCTAAGATCTCATTGGGAAAGCGGGCGAGCGCCGACTCTCCGGTATCAGTTTATGCTGGTGCGCAAAAATGCGTGTTCCCTGCCCTTTTGCAGCTTGACACCGGCGGGCAATCGTGATATTATAGGTGAGCAGTTTTGAGCGCCACAAAAGAATATGGGCCCGTGGCTCAGTTGGGAGAGCGCCGCGTTCGCATCGCGGAGGCCGAGGGTTCGAATCCCTTCGGGTCCACCAAACAGGTATTGGACGAACACCTACTTTTTTGCAGGCGGCTTCGCCGTTAAATGTTCACTCTGATACAAACAGAAAACACCGCTTTAGATTAAGTTCTAAGGCGGTGTTTTGCTATACTCCAAAATCGGCACATTGGCGTTGTTTCCTGATTTTCTGTAAAATGAAAACACAATAAAACACAGGAGGAAAACACTATGGAAAAATCATTATTTGAACAGGTGGGTGGTACATATACTCAGGTTGGAGATTATCTGCTTCCAAACTTGACACTTACCGAAGAAGCACAGAAATCTATCGGCATTTGGGGACAACAACACGCACGGTACTTAAAACAGTACCACAAAGTCATCTATTATAACTATTTAACTTCAGGCAAATTAAATGCCTATCTTGCCGACATTGACGAACAAGCGGAAGAAATGTTTTCACGGCTGGTTAAAGATATGGCTGATAAGCAAGGTATCGATGAGAATCTTAAAGCCACTGATCAAATGGCGTGGGTCGGGAAAATGAACAATATCCGAAATGCCGCTATGGAGATTGTGAATGCAGAGTTAATATATTCTTAAGACGCAGCCCACAGATTCAAAACGAACCTGTGGGCGCTTCATTTTACTTATATTTTTATTATGGTTATCCACAACAAGTACCATTGACCGTATCTCCAAGTTTCCAATATTCTCGCAATACTTTTGCAACTTCGGTTGGTGAAAGAGTTTCTTCGTTCAGATCCGGCAAATTAAGTTCAGGAAATGTAACATATGCTGAAGCGCTTGCGGCAGGCTCCGATGAAACAACCGCTGCTTACACAGCCTACGGCGCAGCGATGAACTCCGGGATTGTACTGCCCGGATCTATGGTACTCACCGGTTATAATTACAATGTCCGCAATATCAATGACTTGACCTACAATGGCGTTACTGCCGAAAACGGCGTTTTTCCGCTGTATGCCGCACCGATCAATATCTGCACCATTCAGGGCACCTACGATGAATTCTCCGGTCTTCTGTGGGGCGTGGAGGATTCCAGCCAGTACACCACCAGCTTTAAGTTCGCCTACGGCACCGGCGGCGCCACCAATGTTCCCTCCGGCACCTACTTTATGTATGGCGATGCCAGCGCCACACCCCTCACCCGTGAGGAAGCTGTGACCGCCGCGGCCAGCGCTGCCGTTACCATGAAGCCTATTAGGGCCGCTTACAGCTTCAATGGCACCCACTCCGATACCTACTATGATGAAACCGCCATCGGCTATGGCATCGATTTCTTCGATATCACTCTGCGCGGCGGCGTTGCCACCATCGCTCCCACCGAGCAGGTCTGGCACGGCCGTGCCGCCTGCGGCCTCATCGGCCTTATCGCCACCCTGGTCGCCTTTGTAGCGCTGGCGCTCACCCTGCTGCGGGTCCCCTTCTTCTCCACCATCGTGCGTCCGGCCGCTCCCTCCATCAGCACCGTCCACGGTGCCAAGGGTGTTATCGGGTATATCATTCCCTATATCATCTTCCTGCTGCCCGCGCCCCTGCTGTACTACTGGCTGATCGGCTATCCCTACTACATGCAGCCCCAGTGGTTCAAATTCCTCACCAAGTTCATGCCCAATAGCTTCTTCAATATGGCTCCCATGAACTCCCTCATGCTCTTTAATGGCGTCGTGGGCGGCGTATTCCTGGTGCTGTATCTGCTGGTATTCTTCCTTATCGGCCGCAAGAAAGGCGCCAACCTGGAAACCACCGGTCTCAAGCTCCCCTTCACGCAGATCCTCAAGAGCCTGCTGCTGGCAGTTCTCTCCTTCGCCGGCATCTATGCGGTGGTGTATGCCTGCTCCGCCCTTTCCGGCACCAATTTCTCCTTCTTCAAGTTCAACATCATGCCCATGGATAGCACCCACTGGGTCGCGTTCTTCAAATATCTGCCGGTATGGCTGCTGTTCTTCCTGCTGTGCGGCGTCATCTATAATTCCCTCACCCGCATCAATAACGCCCCCGCCTGGCTCAATTACCTGCTGTGCGCGGTCGTTTCCTGCGGCGGTCTGGCCGTAATGTTCACCTACGATTACGGCAAGCTGTTTGCCACCGGTGTCCGCGGCATCCAGTACATCCCCGGCACCACCTCCCCCGAATGGCTCGCGGCCGTGGGCATGTCCTTCCCCACCGCGTTGGCCGGTATCATGCTGTTCGGCCTGCTCTTCATTCTGCCTATCACCGCTGTGATGAGCCGCGTCCTCCACAAAAAGACCGGTTCCGTCTGGCTGGGCGGCTTCCTCACCGCATTCATCGTCCTTGTCTTCACCATTTCTCACATGGTCGTTTCCATCTGATTTTTCCTCCTCAAAATAACGCGCAGGAAACGAAGTGGAATCTCTGTCCGTGCAGGTCCTCCATCGGCTCCCGGTAGGGGGAGCCGACGGAACCCACGGCGCGGCACGCATCGGAGCAACCTCCCCGGTGCGTGCTTTTCTCTGCTTTCCCACATTGGGGGGCGGCACGGTTCCGCTCCCGTCAGGCAGCACCTCCGCTTCGCTTCGGGCTGCCTTCCCCGCTCCGCCGTGCCGCCCCCGCGCACTCTCCATCTCCTCCCGAAAGGCAGGTCCTCCCTTTATGACCCCCACCGTCCAAAGCCTCCCCCATCCCCGCCGCGTCTTCCGCGGGGAGTTCGCCCTCTGCATCATCGCGGTGCTCAATAGCTTCGCTGTCTACCTGATGCTTTACAGCGGCGCCGGCATTTCCTCCATCTCCTCAGTGCCGTACATCATTTCGGAGGTGCTGCCGGTCCTCTCCCTCGGCACATGGACTTATCTTTTCCAAACCTCGCTGGTGGCGGTGTTGATGCTGCTGCGGCGGAAGTTTGTCCCCAGCTATCTGCTTGCGTTTTTGGTGGGCTTCGCCTTCGGCGAGATGATGGATGTCCATGCCCTGTGGATCGATAAGCTGCCGCTTACCCCTGCGCTGCGGGTCGTCTATTTCCTCATCAGCTTTGCGGCCCTCACCCTAGGCATCGCCCTCTCCAATCACTGTAAGCTCCCTATCATCCCCACCGATCTTTTTCCCCGGGAACTGGCCGTCATACTGAATAAGCCCTACAAAACCGTCAAAACCCGTTTTGATCTCGGCTGCCTTACCGTAACAGTAGTACTTTCTCTTCTCTTTCTGCACGGCATCCGCGGCATTGGCATCGGCACGGTATTCTGCGCCCTTGTCATGGGGCGGTGCATCTTCTGGGTGGGCGAGCGCCTCACCCGACACTTTGTCTTTGTTTCATTCCTCGCTCCCCACCCGGAGCAGGATCCCTGACTCTCTGTAAAAAGCACTGTAATCTGTTATTTTTTGGGACACATCCGCGGGATTGTCCCTTTTTCATTGCCCCACTGCGCACTATAATTTTAATAGAAAGATTTCCGAAAGAAGGGATCCCCATGTCGCCCCGCTCCGTCAATACCATTGCCCGTACCCTCATCCAAACGGTGGTGCGTCAAAAGCTTAATGCCATCAAAAGCGACCCGGAGCGCAGCCTGCGCAATCTGGTGGATATGGGGCTTAGCTTTGCCGTCGGCGGGGAGCAGAAGCGCTTTTTGCAGCAGGCCCAGCACGCCCTACAGGATGAAAACAGCGCCTATTACCGCATCATCTACGATATGGCGCTGCATGTGGATACCGAGCATCTGATGGGCTTTGGCATGAACCTGGGCTACAATAGCCTCACTGCCGGGGCCCGCACCATCCGCCGGCTGGAAAGCGAATGCGGCTACGATATCCCCTGGTGCCTTACCCTCGCCATCGACCGCAAGGGCTACACCGCCCACGAATCCGACTATACCAACCTTATCGAGCAGGGCAAGCGGCTGGGCATCTATACCTATCTGATCATCGCGCCGGAGCTGCCCGTGGGACTTTTCACCCTGCTGCGCCAACAGAAGGACTGTGCCTTCCTGCTTTTCACCTCACCCGATGAACTCACCGGGGATGTCATCGATACCATGGCCCAGCTTTATCATGTCATGCCGGTGGTACGCTTTGGCGATGGTGCCGAAGAGGTCTGCGATGCCATGCGCCGCCGGGAAATGCTCTACTCGGTATTCCTGCCCTACCATTCCGAGGAATCAGAAAACATCTTCAGCGACGGCGATGTGCTGGATATCGAGCAATTTCACGCGCCGCTCACCATCTTCATGTCCTACACCGCCCCGGAAAAGGGCCAATCATCACCCTTTTACCGGCGAATCATCGCCGCCCGCAATGACCTGCATACGCAGACCATCCCCGTGGAGCTGTGGGAGGACCTGCGCTATGTCGATGGCGCACTTTCTCCCCGGGCCTCCTATTCCGTCGTGTTTGATGAGCGCTGCCGCCTGATCCGCCCGGATGGCACCGTGGATGACAGCATCTCCTTTTCCGCCGCTCCGCTGGAAAGCATCCTTGCCTCCCTGCAATAAAATAAGCCCCGGTTCCGCGGGCATTCCGCAGGATCGGGACTCTTTTTATCATTTTCGTTTTGGGGTCACAGCTCAGCCACTTCTACCCGCTTTACCGCGGCATAAATGCTGACCTTCAGCATCCGCACAAATTCCTGCGGCGGTACACAATCTTTATCGGAAAGCCACCGCACAAACGCCGCAATAAAGGCATCCGCATAAAAATTGATGCAGAACTGCTGGTATTTCGCTTCCTCCAGCGAGGATGCCAAAAAGTATTTGATAGAAGGCTCCAGCACTTCCTTAAAGTGCTCTAGGAAGGAATTCTGTCCCTCAATGCGCAGCGCCCGCCGGTAGAAAGAGCGGTTTTCGTAAAAAAAGCTGCACAGCTCGGTAAGAAAATCCCAGATCCCGGCATAATCCTGCCGGCTGGAAAGCTGCAGATACTCCATATCAAAGATCCAGTTCACCAGGTCGTACTTATCCTTAAAGTGATAGTAGAAGCTCTTGCGGTTCATGCCGCACTGCTCCGCAATATCGGAAACGCTGATCTTGGAAAAAGGCATCTGCTCCATCAGTTCTTTCATCGCGGCGGCCAGGGCGCGCTTGGTCAGGTTGGAATCGGCCGTAGTGTTCACCCCCGTTCACGCCTTATCTTAGCATATCCTCCCGAAAAAATAAAACCCCCATCGCCAAAAAGCGTTGGACAATCGCAAAAAACTGTCCCAAATGGTTGCGTGGTCCGGTTGCTCCCTCTCGCTTCCCCGCAGGCCCCTGCCCATTTCCGCCTACGGCGAAGCCTCCCCCTGCATGACTCCCCAACGCATTATCAAATTCCCAAAGGAGTGACTCCCATGCCAAAAGAACCTCGTCCCCTGCACGACCTTCATCCCCTGCGGCTGCTGCCGCTGGTTCTTTGCTTGGCCATGGTGGTGTTCTGCATTATCCGGGGCGGCTTCTCGGTGGAGGACATTCTCTCCTACGCCCCGCGGAATGTCTGGCTGGCCGCCGGTTTCCTGCTGCTGCTCTACCTCGCCAAATGCCTCAGCGTGGCTTTTCCCATCATCGTTTTACAGGTTGCCGCCGGGCATCTGTTTGCCCCTGCGGCGGCGCTGGCGCTCAATATTTTGGGTCTTGCCGTGGATCTCACCGTTCCCTTCTGGATCGGCCGGTTTTCCGGCAGCGGGCTCACTGCCCGGCTTTTGGCCCGCTATCCCCGCCTGGATGGTCTCCTGGAAAGCCAGGAAGGACATTACCTTTTCCTCTCGTTCTTTCTGCGGGTCATCTACCTCCTCCCCGGCGATATCGTCAGCATGTATTTCGGTTCGGTCCGGGGACCCTATCTCACCTGTCTGCTCGGCGGGCTGCTGGGCGGCCTGCCCAGCCTGCTGGCCGCCACCCTGCTGGGCGCCAGCGTTTCACAGCCTGGTTCCCCGGCCTTTTGGCTCGCCCTTGGCATCACCGCCGGGGTCTCCGTCCTTTCTCTTCTGGGCTATCTCCTCTGGCAAAAGCGCCAAAAGAACAAAATCTAACCCCGCACCCAACAGAATCTCTCTTCGCCGGGGGAGATCTTTTCCCACCCCATGTTTAGAGCATCCTCGACATCACTGTTTGGCCCCTGCTCTCTCGTCGCCGGACTATCCTCCTTGGCTAAAACGCAAAAAGTAAGGTTTAAGCAGTTTCCTCCGCCGCAGGAATCACCCTCTATCCGGGCCACCTGCCCCGCAGCCCCGGAGACATAGCCGCGCTCCTTATTATCAGTTCCCTGCTTTCCACACCTACGGCGGAGCCGCCTTTCGCCTTCGGCGAAATCCGCAGGCTGCGCCTGCATCGGCGGGCTTCGCCCGCCGGGCGGCTCCGCCGCCCCCTCCGCCCAACTCTCCTCATACCAAACGACCGTCCTCCGAAAAAACGGAAGTCGGTCGTTTTCTTTTTCATTTCGCCCGCAGCTGCCAGAATGCCACCGCACTGGCCGCCGCAACATTCAGGGAATCCACCCCGTGCTGCATCGGGATCCGAACGGTGTAGTCACAGTCAGCTATCGTGCGGGCTGTCAGTCCGGTGCCCTCGGTCCCCAACACAATGGCCAGCTTTGGTTCCGCCGCCAGCCCCTCATCACCAATGGAAACCGAATCCTCCCGCAGGGCCATCGCCGCTGTCTTAAAGCCCAGTTCATTCAGCCAGTCAAGTCCCGGACTCGGCCAGTCGGCCGGTTGCTCCCCTATGTAGGCCCACGGAATTTGGAATACCGTTCCCATGCTCACCCGCACCGCCCGCCGGTTCAGCGGGTCACAACAGCTGGGGGTCAGCAGCACCGCGTCGATCCCCAGGGCCGCCGCCGAACGGATAATGGCCCCCACATTGGTGGAGTCCACTACATTTTCCAGTACGGCCACTCGTCTCGCTCCAGCGCACACCCCTCTAAAATCCCGGGGGCTCGGCCGCCGCATGGCACACAGCACCCCACGGGTCAGTTCATAGCCGGTCAGCTTCGCCAGCACCTCCCGCTCCCCAGTGTAAAGGGGAATCTCCCCGCAGCGTGCAATGATCCCGGCAGCCTTCCCTTCAATAAATTTACGCTCGGTAAGGAGGGCCAGCGGCTCATAACCAGCATCCAGCGCCAGGCCAATGACGGTAGGACTTTCCGCAATAAACACACCCTTTTCCGGTTCCAGTCGGTTGCGCAACTGCGCCTCGGTCAATCGGCAAAAAACATCCAACTCCGGCCGGGAAAGATCAGTAATCTCGATGATTTGCGGCATTTTGGCATTTCCCCTTTCCTGCTCTCTCCACCTATTATAGCAGGTTTTTCCGCCCTGGGAAAGTCACTCCTTTTTGCTTTTTACCCCGGATTTTCAATCAGCTCCAGGGCCAGCATCCGCTCCAGCGGGATCTCCTCTCCCTCCGAGAGGAGCAAAGCTGGCGGCTGCTCCCTCAATTTCATGGCCTGTCCGGTTGTGGTCACACAGTTCCCGCCGGCTTTTTTCTCATCCGGTACAAACCAGGTAACGGTGACCCATGGCCGCCCCTGAAGCTGCCCCCGCAGCTGCTGCAGCAGGGCGTCCAGCCGGGTCTGCTCATCCTCGCTCAGCTGGGGGCATTCCTGGGTGGACCGGGCCGCTTCCATCAGTATTTCCTCGTAGCAGGCCAGGGCCGCAAATGGTGCAAACTGCACCGCCCGTTCCTCGATTGGCATGGAACGGTGCCGCCGGGAAACGGGCCGCGGCAAATTGGAAATGTCGTCGTATTGATGGGTCGGCATGGCTGGCCTCCTTTCCTGGCTTTTGGAATAGATACAGGCGAGCGCAAGGCCCGGCCTCTCGCCCCCTGCACAGATCCCTATACTTCACAAAAAATCATCGTCGCAATCTATACAAGCTGTATTACCCGCAAGGGTTCTTTTCTATATCCAATGGCCTGTCCAGTCCAGCCCAGGGAAGATATCCCCTTTGCGAATCCATCTCGCTCCATCCCGCAAAGAACCCTCATTTCGCGTTTTTCCGCCAACTGTCACCCTTGTCCAGGCCCATACTCTTCATAAAAATCGGTGCCACATCCTATACAAATTGTATTGACCACTTCTGTTCTGCCACTTATATCTACTCATTTTGCCACACCAATCTCAGGCAGCGGCTCCTCCCCGCAAATCCAGCCAACGAAAAACTGCGTTATTTTCTATGCATTTCTGCAAACCGTCAGTTCTGCTCAAATTCCCACTCATCGCAAAATCATCACTAAAATCTATACAAATTGTATTTTATTGTTCCCACTGATCTAATCATTCCGGTCTCTGGCGGCAGCGCCCTCCTGCGGGTCCATTCCGCAAAATTGTAATTTCTGCATTTTTCCATGGGCTATTACCCCCACACAAATTTCCGCTCCCCGCAAAAAATCATTGCCGCAGTTTATACAACCCGTAATATACGCTTCCATTCTACGCTTTACTCTCACCGGTTTGACCATTCTCCCCTAATAATGGCCACTTTCTGTAGGCCTATCTTTCGGAAATTCGTATTATTCCACAGGCTATCCATTCTGCGCAAATTTCTACTCTCTGTAAAGGTTATTATCCACAATTTATACGAATTGTAATGTCTTCTTCGGCTCTACGCTTTATGCCCACCGATTTGGCCATTCCGGCCTTTAGTGGTGGCCCCCTCCTGTAAATCCATTCCACGGAGAACCACATTTTTACCGTATTTTCGCCGCAGGGCCACAATAGCCTGCTGGCCGCTCAATTCCCGCTCCAACTCGACTTTTTGCTGCTGGTGGGCCGCATAGTTCCCAAAGAAGTCCAGCTGGTCCCCTCCGACTAACTGCGCCTCTTCCTGCCGCAGCAATCCAGCTGCTGTCACCGTCACCCTCCGCACCGAGAGTCTGGAATCAGCAATACGGTCAAAAACTTCAGCAGCAGCCTGCATCAAAATGCGCGCGGAAGAAGCCGGGACTGAAAGATTAGCGGAGCCGTGGGCAGCGGCCGGAACCGCCCGACCGTAGCGGTCGGTCTTGGTAAGACCGTGGTAACTCCTCTGCTGCGCGGGCGCTGAAAGATTCTCGGCATCGTAGCCGATATCCAGCACAAACTGGCTGCACACCATCCCCTTCTCCACCAGCTCCAGCGAAAGCTGATCAGCCATTTCCCGCACGATGAGCCTGGCTTTTTCGTGGGGGTATGGCTCCGGAAGCACCTGCCCGGAACTAAGACTGGAGCTCTTTGGCCGGTAGTCCTTGATGGCGGCAATGGTGCAGGGTTCCCAACCCCAGGCATGGTCGATGAGCAGCTCGGCCTGGACGCCGAACAGCCGGTAAAGCAGCTCCTCGTTGTGCAGCTCTTCCGGCTTCCCGAGCGAGCAGCGAGCAATATCGCCCATGGTGAACAGACCATTCTGGGCCAGTTTTTTGGCGTAGCCGGGTCCTATCCGCCAGAAATCGGTGAGGGGGCGATGATCCCACAGCAGGCGGCGGTAGCTATCCTCATTGAGCATGGCGATACGCACCCCGTTGCGATCTGGCGGGATGTGTTTGGCGACGATATCCATGGCGACCTTGCTGAGGTAGAGATTGCTGCCGATACCGGCGGTGGCGGTGATGCCGGTTTCCTGCAGTACCTCCAGAATGATCCGCATGGCAAACTGGCGGGCGGTGCAGCGCAGGGTAGTCAGGTAGTCGGTAGCATCGATGAAAACCTCATCGATGGAATAGACATGGATATCCTCCGGGGCGACATGGCGAAGGTAAACTGAATAGACGCGGGAGCTGTACGCAAGATACTTGGCCATTTGGGGCGGGGCAACGATGTAATCGACGGCGAGGGTGGGATTCTTCCATAATTCTTCCGCCAAAAACGACTTGCCGGTGAGCTGCCGGCCAGGGGCCTGCTGCCGTCGCTGGACATTGACGGTGGCGACCTGCTGAACAACCTCAAAGAGGCGGGGACGGCCAGGGATACCGTAGGCTTTGAGGGAGGGGGAAACGGCCAAGCAGATGGTTTTTTCGGTTCGGGCGGCATCAGCAACGACGAGATTGGTGGTGAGGGGATCCAGTCCGCGTTCGACGCATTCCACCGAGGCGAAGAAGGATTTGAGATCGACGGCGAGGTAAGTCCGCTCTTTCACGGGCGGGTCCCTCCTTTCCGCAGGAGGTTGAATTGAGATAGAACATTTGTTCTTAATTTAATTGTAGCATGGATTTTTCGATTTTGGAATTGGCAAAGCGCACAAACATATATTCTGTAATTTGGAGTTGATGCACAAAAATGAGGGTAGGGGCGACCGAAGGGAGCCCCACTGAGGGATAAACCGGCATCCTACACCAGGGTGGACAGTGCGGGGCGAGGATGGGGCTGGGTGGGCGGGTGGGAGCCCCATCCTCGCCAAAAAAGAAGCCCGCCGAAAACGGCGGGCGGGATATAAGCGAATATTACTCGGCGAACATGGGGCTGGAAAGGTAGCGGTCACCGGTATCCGGGAGAAGGACAACAATGGTCTTCCCCGCGTATTCCGAGCGCTGGGCCAGCTGGATAGCGGCCCATACGGCAGCGCCGGAGGAGATACCCACCAGCACGCCCTCGCTTTGGCCGATCTCCCGGCCAGTGGAAAAGGCATCCTCATCGGCGACAGGGATAACCTCGTCATAGATCTTGGTATCCAGGACGGCGGGAACAAACCCAGCGCCGATGCCCTGGATGCCATGCTTACCGGGGATGCCGGTGGAAAGGACGGCGGAGGTCTTAGGCTCGACGGCGACGATGCGGACGGCAGGATTTTTCTCCCGGAGGTAGCGGCCCACACCGGTGATGGTACCGCCGGTGCCGACCCCTGCCACAAAGGCATCCACCTGCCCATCGGTATCCTGCCAGATCTCCGGAGCGGTGGTGGCGTAGTGGGCCTGGGGGTTGGCCTGATTGACAAACTGGCCGGGGATGAAGCTGTGAGGGATCTCGCGCGCGAGTTCATCCGCTTTGGCGATGGTGCCTTTCATGCCCTGGGCGCCGGGGGTGAGGACCAGCTCCGCGCCATAGGCTTTCATAAGCTGGCGGCGCTCCACGCTCATGCTATCCGGCATGACAATGATGATACGATAGCCCCGGGCGGCGGCCACCGAGGCCAGGCCGATGCCGGTATTGCCGGAGGTGGGCTCGATGAGGACGGACTGGGGGGTAAGGAGGCCCTTCTGCTCGGCATCCTCTATCATGGCGAGGGCAACGCGGTCCTTGACGGAACCGGCGGGATTGAAGTATTCCAGCTTGGCCAAAAGGCGGGCCTTGAGGTCATACTTTTTTTCAAGATGGGTGAGCTCCAGCAGGGGGGTATGGCCGATGAGCTGGGCGGCGGAAGTGTAGATATTTTCCATAGGAATGCCTCCTAACATGAAATAGACAAAAACGGTAGATTTACCATGGGAATGTTATACACCCTGGGCGGGGATTTGTCAAGAGAAAAGCTCCCCGGGAGGGGAGCTTTTTGGTGGGGCAATTAATCATGCTTGCGCAGGAGGGCGGCGGAGCCGAGGGCTGCGGCGACGGCAGCGGCGACGGCCAGGCCGACCAGGTCATTGGCGCCGGTGGAGGGATTGGGCTGCTGGGCCGGTTTCTCCTCTTCGGCGGGGCGGATGATGACGATGGTGCCGGGGTTATCGGGGGTGGGAGGGACGATCTCGCCAGTACCGGTCTTGGGGATGGTTGCGTTCTCCTGATACTGGCAAACAGAACATGTTCTATGCTTGGAACCATCTGTGGTATCGGTTGCAGGGGTATCGGTGATCCAGGCGCCGTAGGTGTGGGGTGCTTCATTTACATGCTGACTACACTCAGAGCAAATATCCCAATGATTTGTTTCGTCGTTCCCTTTTTGACCACTAAGGTTGTGAGTATGACTAGGAATAGCACCACATTCGCAACTTTCGGTACCAGAACTGCCGAAATTATGCGAAACAGGAGGTGTTGTATAGTGACAAGTTTTACATTCCTTATAGTGCATAGTTCCGTCTTGGGTAATCTTATATTCGTAGTCATGCGATTCAGTTTTCATAACATGACCCACACTACAAAGCACTTTATGATAGCCACTGGCTCCATTGTCGTTATTGTAGCCACTAATGGTGCAAGCCCCTTCATTGTATTTCTGCGAACAGGTCGAACATGTTTTCCAATGGTTAGTGCCATCAGTTTCCCACCCAGTTTCACTGGTGTGCTGGTGGGTAGAGCCGCCGCCGGTTTCGAGGGTCAGTGTGGTAACGCGGAGGTACTTATAGGTGCTGTAGTTTGCGGGATTGAATTCCTCCAGCGGGTTACCGGTAGTGCTGGCGCTGGCGTAGCACTTATAGCCGGAGCCTAAGTCAAATGCACCGTTGGCGTGGCCATCTTTATTGGTGGAAATAAGATAGCCATTGCCATTGGTATTTATAATTACTACTTCGGCATTGATGGTAACATTGCCAAAGGAATAAACCGGCAGGAAATTGCCGCTGATAGTCAGGCTGGCATTGGATGCATTTTCAGCATTTTCAATGATAATTGTCGAATCTGAGCTTTTGCCCAAGATGGCATGATGGCCAGCATTGTTAATGCTGTTTTTCCCAATCAGCTTGATATGGATCTCGTTACTGGAAGCATTTGGATCAGTCATGATCACGCCCGTGCTGCCACCCTTACCGGTACTGCTAATGGTGGCATTATTGAGGGTGAAGTCGTTTGCGCTATCACAGAAGATGTTATAATCCTGTGCAGTACCATCGGTAATATTGCCATTTGCTTCTGTCTTGTAGTACTTGCCTACATACATGGTCTGGCCTGCGATGGTGTAATTGGCAGCGACCTGGGGGGTGGTGTACGCATCGCCGCGGGTGATGGTGACCTTATAGCCGCTGGTTCTGGTGCAGTCACCCGGGATAACATTTACCTTTTCACCCGATTGTCCCCCTTCGCTTACTACATTAATGTAGTAGGGGTTACTATCTCCAGTGCTATAGTGATTATAAATGAATGCCTTGATTGCTCTATGTGCTAAGCTACTGTTGCTACCCAGCATATTCTTGGCGACTATATTAACTTCCTGTCCCTTGGCGTAAATATTACCCATATCACTTCTATCACCGAAAGAAATGGTAGAGAAATTGTGAGATCTATTTTGAGCAATAAGGGACGCATCTACAACGCTGATAACCTTCTCCTTAGGCATCCAAACCGCAGCGCCATCACTATCGGTCTGTGCCATTACTTGTGCGCTGCCACTAATGCTAAGGTTTCCGCTTATTTCAAAGGCCGACGGCATTTGACTGGGGCGAAGGTTGTCATCTCTACCTCTTGGGGTGTCATATTTATTATAGGCCTTTACGGTGTACGCATTGGTACCGGGGTCACCGGAAATGGTGACATTGCCGCCAACCTCGATGGCAGGATTGGTAGCAGCGGTGCATTCCGCACTAAGCTGCGTTCCGTCACCAGTCACAGTGAGGTTACCACTGACCTCAACAGCGGGTTCATCCTCGCTGCTGGGTCTATTGACGGTAACATGAGCGCCGCAGGTGATGGTGAGGTTTGCGGTATGTTGAGTGTTATTGGGTACCCGGATGGAACCGACGGTAAGGGAGCCGGAGCCGGAGATGGTGAGGCCCTTTTGCGTGGTTACGATGGAGGAAAGGGTGTTGGTACCCTCGAGGACCAGGGTGCTGTCGGCCAGGGTGGCATCGAACGAGAGGGCCGTGCCATTGAAGTTCTTCAAGGTGATGGTATTGTTTTTACTGTCTACGGTAGCGGTGCCGCCGTTTCTAATAGTTTCGCCCTGCTTTAGAGTTGTACCGTTGTAGCTGATGGTGGAATCTTTAGCGGCGGCAGGGGTGATGGTGATGGTCTTGAAATAGAGTGTTGAATCAGTGCCCTTGAGGATAGTGTCAAGATTCGGATTGTCACTAATGTTCTCGCGTGTTCCCTCAATATCTTGTTTTACACCTACTATGTCATACTTGGTTTTATCAATGGTGACATTGCCAGCTACATGGAGGGCGTTAAGTGTACTAGCCGGATATGTATAGCCGGTTGTTAGCATTATCTTTCCGGTATTTTCAAATTTTAGCTTGCCCACCTGCATATCGATGGCATATTGATTAGCGGAGATATCAAGGCTGCCGGAGCCGGAGAGGACAACCGTGACATTATTAACGCCAGAATCATTAGGAGCAACAATGCCACTGCTGAAACCGCTTATGGTGTTGGTACCTACCAGATTGATGGTGTAGTAACCGTTTTGGCCGAATCGAATTGCTTGGACAGCTTTAATGCTATCTGTTTTATTGATGGTAGCATCCTTGAGGGTGAGAATGTTACCGTCGTATCCAGCATCAACATAAAGGTAAGTCCCAGAGCCACCGGGGATAGGCGTTTCCTGGCCCATAATGGCGGGTTCACCGGCGATGAAGACATAAGGGTCGGTGGGGGCTTGGGTGATTTCTACATGCTTATATTTGAGGGCTTCGTCCATTGGTTTTTGATCCAATGTCGAACTAGCTAAATAAAGCTGGACTTTGAAGGTAAGTTTATCACCATTGCTTACTGTGCCGCTGATGGCTTGTTTGCCATTGCTGGTTTTAGCGGTGACTTTTGTGTTTTCTCCGGAGATGGAGAACTGGCCACCACACTCAATGGCATAGGCATTACCAGTATAGTTTGTTACCTTTTTACTATATTTGTTGGTAGCCTTAAGCTGTGCGCCATCGGAAACGGTGATGTTGCCATCTACTTTAACTGCCGCGGCATCATCCGCATTTACTGCGTTCACCGTTGTACCCTTACCTGTAATAATAAGGTTTTTCGATGCTCTAATCCCATAGCAGTCAGTAAATTTGTCTGTGTTGTCGGCGCTAAAATTAGCATTTACTGTGATGCCATCCTTAATGGTGATATCACCACTTTGATATGTTTCAAGCGCCGCACCATGAGTGCCTGTGCAATTGAGGGTAAGGGTACTCCTCTTATTGTTGCCTGCGATAATGAGGTTTATCTTTTCGCCGATATCAACAAAATCCTTGTGAACTTTAATATTGGATACCGTTACATTACCGTAGACCGTGACGGTTATTGTATCAGAGCTTTTAGTGAGCTTAAGATAAGAGCCATTCGGTTCATCGGTTGTAAAATTCCCATTGTAAAAATAGCCAACTTCACTATCGCTTTCAAATTTCCAGCCTATTCCAGCAATGGAGATGTCCTCATTGCTTGTAACTACTTTCGCCAAGGCGGTGGTGGGGAGCAGGACAAAGACTAAAGCCAGCGCGAGCAGGGCGCTGAGCAGGCGTTTTTTCATGGGGGTGGGCCTCCTTTTCATTTTTCTTAAAATTGTGGTTTTACTGGGCGCAGAGGCCCTACTTTCAACCCCCATAATACCCCCTAAAAGGGGGTATTTTTCGCCCATGGGGCGAAATGCGGGCAAAGCGGTGTGAATTGCAGAAACGCCCTAAAAAGTGCACAAAAAGCCCCCGCGATGGAAGGCTTTTTGCTAAGAATGGGAATATATGGCATTCCCAAATATTATTAACCGTTACATAATGCCGCCGGCGGTGGAGGTATAGACGCCCAGGATGAATGCCACAATGCACAGCACGGCGCAGACGAGGGTATCGGTTTTCTTTTGGCGGGCCATCAGCTTGGCCAGCAGGGCATCGTAGTTTTCGCGGTTTTGGTCGTAATCCGGCTGGGCGGCCAGGGTCTCTTCCATCTTTTTGCCGTACAGGCGGTAATCCGCATAGGTAAGGGCGGGCATAAGCACGATGAAAAGCAGGAAAAACAGCATGGCTGGTGCCTCCGTTCTATTGGGATAAGATGCAGGGAAGCTCCGGCCGGAAAACCGACCGGAGTATGGCCCGTGCTAAATTCCGGAATCAGTGCAGCAGTGCATTGGGCAGCACGGTGACGATGCCGGGGATGTAGGTGAAGAGGAACAGATCGACGATGAGAACCGCCAGGAAGGGCAGTACCTGCCGGATGACCTTCTCCAGGCGAACTTCGCAGATGCTGGAGGAGACGAAGAGGTTCATGCCGATGGGCGGGGTGATCTGGCCGATGGAGAGGTTGATGATCATGATAATACCGAAAAAGGCCGCCAGACTCAAATGAGACTTGAAGATTTTTATCAGTTGAAAAAGAAATAAGTGATGCTATAATAAAAGTGGATACGTATATGAACTTGATTGGGACAATGAAAGTACCGTTGAATCTGTGCTCCTTATGAGACGGGCAAAGCGGTAATTGAACAGAGTTTGGAGAGAAAAAATGTATGAATCAAATTGTTTCGTTGTTTATGTTTAGTTGTGGTGATTATGAGAAAGTAAAACAGGATGTATGGGAAGAAAACTGGAAAGCCATGCGGCTGTATTCTGTTGTGGCGCTTGTTGCCTTTGGAGTCATAACGCTGGTGAGTGTGTTTTCTCTGAGTATCGGAAAATTTAAATGGGTGTATCTGGTCTATATGTTCCTTTCTTTGGTCTATTTTTGCATTTCTCGTTGTCAACTTAGAAGTTTCTTGGGGAAAGAACTGGTTATATACAGCTTTTTTGCCGCGCTGCTGCTGTTCGGCATTATTACGGGAACGCTGATTACACCGGAGGAGCTCACTGTCAACTACATTGTGTTCATGCTGGCAGCGCCGCTGCTGTTTACCGCCAGAGCGGCGGTCATGAACGGGCTGATTCTGAGCAGTATGCTGCTCTATAGCGGACTTGCTTTCTTTGCGCAGTACAACCCAATTCTATCCAAAAACCTAGTGGATGTTATTCTGTACGGGGTGCTGAGCATGTTTCTGACTGCCACAATGATGCGAAGCAAGCTCCAGAGAATCCTGTACCATAAGGAAATGGAAACATTGGAAGTCAGCAAGCGCGAATCGCAGGAACGAATCCTGAATTACGAGAGATTCCTCACGGACATGGTTCGGTATGCCGCTTCAGAAGAAAATCCGGACAAAGTACTGAATCAACTGGTGGAGTATATCGGACAGCGTGTGACCGCCGATCGAGCGTACATCTTTGAACAGAATGACCGCGGAACGTTTGACAACACCTACGAGTGGTGCAAAGCGGGCGTACCCAAAGAAAAAGATAACTTGCAGGATGTGCCGTATGAAGGCATCATTGAAACATGGTTTGCACAATATCAAGAATCCAACAATGTCATCATCCATGACATTGAAGAATGCAAAAAAACAAGCGAAGCCACCTATGAACGGCTGAAACCTCATGGTGTCAATACCCTTGTGACAGGGCCAATCAAAATCAACGGCAAGATGGTCGGATTCTACGGTGTGGACAATCCTCCCGAAGAGAAACTGCATGAGATCTCGAATGAGATAGATATGATCGAGTTTATGATCGAGTTTATGATAAGGCTGCGCAATAATGCAGATGCACTGGAGCACAGTGCATTATATGACCAGCTCACAGATTGTAAAAACAGAAAAGCACTGGATTGGGCGTACACAGAAAAGCTGGAGAAGTACTTTCCCCTGGCGGTTGTCATGTGCGACCTAAATGGCCTAAAGGAAATAAATGACCAAAAGGGACATGACGCCGGTGATAAATTCATTGTGCAGACCGCACAGACGCTGAAATCTGTGTTCGGAAAGCGTCATGTGTATCGGCTTGGCGGAGATGAGTTCATTGCGGTTCTGCCAAACATCACACATCCGGCGTTTCAGAAACTACTGGAAACGGCAAAAAGCCAACTGGGTGCTACCGCGTCCCTCGGTACGGCGATAAGCGGCACAAAGGACACGGATTTTGAGTCGCTTCTGAAAGCCGCAGATGCGGAAATGTATGAAACCAAGAAGCAATACTACATCGTGCCAGGAAAAGAGCGGAGAAAGCACAGCTTGTGAGAGGGAAAGACCGTGAACCTGATAATTGAATTATAAAAAAAGGAAGAGATACTGACCCTGGCGCGTTGATATCTCTTTTTTCGTGAAAGAAAAGACTACTCTGCAATTGTCCATAAAATGAAGAGTAGCCTGATCCAATATACATTGACTCAACGCTTGTTTCCAATAGCCTCATAGTATCGCATTTCAAATGCAGTGGCATTATTATCGCTCCTTGCTTCTTATGGTATATTCGCATTATATCATAAAAAGCTGAAAACGGTAGCATTCCATTGATAAACATATTCCCCAATAACCCTATTGTAATGTTTTAGAACGCTTCAGAAATATAGAAAAAGCACCGTCTTGGAATCACTCCCAAGACGGCGCTTTTCTGTTGTGGATCAGAGCAAACACTGCACGGCGAAACCGCCGCTGAAGAAATAGGTGTTCGTCCAATACCTGTTTGGTGGAGGCGAGGAGAGTCGAACTCCTGTCCGAAAACCAGTCCGCACGGCTTTCTACGAGTGTAGCTGCTCTTTTAGCGTTCCCTCCGCCTCCCGCCGGACAGCAGGCTGAAGGCTTTAGTAGCTCCTGATACAATCACAGTCCCGGAGCCCTTCCCGTGATCGTTCACCACTCATCGACGCCCTCCTGCGGCCGTGGTCCTCCGCAGTCGGACGGCTGCTTAATTAAGCAGCGTACGCGTAATCAGTGTTAGCGTTTATATTTAAGTTACCCGTTTTATAGAGGTCGAGCGCCTCTACTCGCTTACCCTGTTTCTCAGTCCCCGTCGAAACCGGTACGCCCCCATATTCACTTTTTGGCTTAACCGCGGCCGCGCATAGCGCGTTCGATATCTCGCTGGGCATCACGCTTGGCGGCATCGGCACGCTTATCATACAGCTTTTTGCCGCGGCACACACCCAGTTCTATCTTGACCCGGCTGCCCTTAAAATATGCCTGGAGTGGGATAAGGGTAAGCCCCTGCTGCTGTTTTACCAAACCGTACAGACGGTTCAGCTCCTTGCGGTGCAGCAGCAGCTTTTTGGGCCGCAGCGGATCACGGTTAAAGATATTGCCCTTCTCATAGGGGCTGATGTGCATTTGACGCACAAAGAGCTCCCCTTTTTCGAAGCTGCACCAGCTGTCCTTGAGATTCAATCCGCCGTTCCGCAGGCTTTTTACCTCGGTACCGAACAGCTCAATACCGGCTTCCATGGATTCTTCCACAAAGTATTCGTGTCGCGCCTGGCGGTTGGCGGCGATCTGCTTGATTCCCTGCTTTTCTGCCATGCGCAGTCACTCCTTTTCTTCGGTGGAATCACATCATATCACAAAATTTCGATTTGTCAAGGGGAAGATCAAAGCTCGCTGCGGCCCTCCATGGCACGCCATAGGGTCACCTCATCGGCGTATTCCAGGTTGCCGCCCACGGGAATGCCATAGGCTAACCGACTGACTTTGACGCCAAGGGGCTTGAGCAGCTTGGCAATATACATTGCGGTCGCTTCCCCCTCCACGGTGGGGTTGGTGGCCATAATCACCTCGCGGACATCGCCTTTGGCTATGCGGGCCAGCAGTTCCTTAATGGTGAGCTGATCCGGACCGATGCCATCCATGGGGGAAATGAGCCCATGCAGCACATGATAGACTCCATTGTATTCCCGGGTGCGCTCAAAGGCCAGTACATCGCGGGGGTCTTCCACCACGCAGATGAGGGAGGTATCCCGCCCTTTAGCCGAGCAGATGGGGCAAAGCTCGCCTTCGGTAAAATTTCCGCAGACAGAGCACTTTTTGATCTTGCTTTTGGCTTCCAGAATGGCGGAGGAAAATTCCTTGGCCTTGTCCTCCGGCAGATCCAGCACATAAAAGGCGAACCGCTGGGCCATCTTGCGGCCAACGCCCGGCAGGCGGGCAAACTGCTCAATCAGCTTTTGCAGCGGCGCTGCAGTGGAATCCATGCGGTTCTCTCCTTTCCTTGGGACGGCAACTTTTACAAGCCCAGATCCAATCCGCCGGTAATGGCCCCAATGGTCTGCTCTGCATCGGCGGTGCAGGCACGGATGGCCTCATTGACGCCCTCCCGGATCAGATCCTGCAAAAACTCGATGTCATCGGGGTCGACGACCTCGGGCTTCAGGGTCACGGCGGTGATCTCCTTTTTACCGTTGATCTCCACTTCGATATTCCCGCCGCCAGCAGAAACATGGTAGACCTTTTCTTCCAGTTCCGCCTGGGCACGGGTCATTTCCTCCTGCATCTTCTGCATCCGCTGCATCATCTGGTTCATATTACCGGCGCCGCCGGCGCCCTGGGGGATTCTTGCTTTCATATTGGTTCTCCTTTTTGGTTGTTATTCTCTGGTAACTGGGATGCCCATTCCCTCTGCCTGCTTGATGAGATCCTCCAACGGAGAGCTCTGCGGGGTGGTTGCCTTGGGCGCAGCGGTGTAAGGCCCCACACCGTATTTTACACCGGTCACTTCGGCGATAGCTCGCTTTAGGCTCTGACGAGTGAAGTCATTGCTGCGCATCATCTCCAGGAAGATGGGCTTATCACACTCGATAAGGACAGTCTGCCCGCGGAAATGGGCATGGCTGCCTTGCAGGGCACCTGCCAGCATCTTATTGATGACACCAAGGCGATCCAACACCTGCAGCCACTGATCCTCCGGCATTGGCTCCACCGGGGTAGCGGCAGGCTTTGCGGCCGGTGGGGCTGCTTCCTCCTGCTGCGGGGGCGGCTCCATGCCTGGCAGCGCTACCTGCTCCGGTTCGGCCGGTTCCTCTTGTTGTGGCTGGAACATTCCTCCGGCAGCCGACTGCTGCGCCGGGGCCGGAGCGGGGCGGATCCCCTCCGCCAACAAACGGTTGAGTTTGGCTTCCAGCTCCTCGATGCGGGCGACCAGCGCTTCCCGGCTGGGGCTTACCCGCCGGTCGCTGAGCTTTAAGAGAGCCAGTTCCATCTCCGCCCGGCGGCTGGTGCTGCGAGCCATAGCGGCCTGGGTATCCTGCAGCGTTCTGATGGCATCCATCAGCGCGGCCGGGGTAAAGGAAGCCGCCTGCTTTTTATACTGTTCCAGCGTCTGTGGCAGGCAGACAATAAGTTGTTCGGGATCGCGAGCGGTAGCTGCCACCAACAGGTTGCGGTAATGGCTGATTAATTGACTGCACAGGCGGTCATATTCCACAGCCTGTCCGGCCAGGCGCTCCATGGCATCCATCGCACCGGTAAAATCCCCTGTCGCGGCGGCATCGGCGATCTCAAAAAGATAATCCTGCCCCACAAGCCCGGCCGCCTCGCTGACGGTCTCCACGGTGATATCATGGGCGTGTGCCCAGCAAAGATCAAGGAGAGAAAGGGCATCACGCATACCGCCATCGGCAATGCGGGCAATGAGAGCCGCGGCTTCTTCCGTCAAGGTCATGTCCTCCTGCCCGGCAATGAAAAGCAGCCTATCCCGGATGACCTCCGGGGCGATGCGCTTAAAATCGAAGCGCTGGCAGCGGGACTGGATGGTAGCCGGGATCTTGTGCACCTCAGTGGTGGCCAAAATGAAAATCACATGCTCCGGCGGCTCTTCCATGATCTTGAGCAGGGCATTGACCGCCCCGACGGAAAGCATATGCGCCTCATCGATAATATAAACGCGGTATTTGGCGATATTGGGCAGAAAAACGGCTTCCTCCCGCAGGTCACGGATATTATCCACGCCGTTATTGCTGGCGGCATCAATCTCCACTACATCCACCAGGCTGCCGTTATCCACGCCGCGGCAGCAGTCACATTGGCCGCAGGGGCTGCCATCCACCGGGTTGCGGCAGTTCACCGCCTTGGCGATGAGCTTGGCGCAGGTGGTTTTGCCGGTGCCACGGCTGCCCATCAGCAGATACGCATGGGCAGGCTTTCCCTGAATCATCTCGTTTTTCAGCGTGGTGGTGATATGCTCCTGCCCCACCACTTCCTCAAAGGTGCGGGGACGCCACTTGCGGTACAGTGCCTGGTACATTCCGTTTTCTCCCCTTTCCCGCAAAATGCAAAGGCAGCCTTTATCACACGGAAACCCGGTTGGCTGCGGCACCCGCAAATACTGCTTAATGCTGCTCGGTTCCCCGCCTGACATGGTTCACAGCACTGCGTCGCACAGGACCAGATTTCCGCATGACAAAGGCTGCCTTTGCACGACCTGTCATGGCCTACTAAGATATTATACACGAATTTAAGTTCGTGTGCAACCATTTTTTCTTGCTATTTCCCTCCGATAAAATAATCCATAATCTCCTGCTGCACAGTATCCATATCATCGGCGGTGACGATGACCAAAAGAGCATAATCCCCTGCTGTAATGACCCGCCCGGCCTGCGCCGAAGGATACCCGGGAAATGCCCGCTGTACTGTCTCCAGACGCTTTTGCAGGGTGGCAGTCACCTTTTCCGTTTTGCCCGGGGCCGCCTGCGCCAATAGTATTTGCTGTGGGTTGTCCTCCGGGGCTGCAATACGCCCACAACCCAACAGCAGGTACTTTTCCTTTATTTGCAGCAGTGCTGCCAGGTCCGCGGCAGATTCCAGCAGCATACTTTCCGGCAAATCATACCGCTGGGAAAGCTCTTCTATCATCTGCTCCGGGGTGGTATCTTCCCGCAGTGCAATGGATCCTAACAGTTCCTTTTTTCCACAGGCGGTGCACAGCAGCAGGCACCCCAGCAGCAGGGTCATCCATCTTTTCATGCAAACTCCCCCTCCTGCTCTTTTGTATGGCAGTAGAGAGAAAAACATTCCCGCGGTCAAGCTCAAGAATTGGCGGCCGCTTCACGAATCTGCCGCACCTGATAGACCCGCAGGCCCAGCTGCAGCAGCAGACGCTCTTCGGAATCTTTGAGATCCCTCCCCAGAATAGATTTGATCTTATCAATGCGGTAAATGAGGGTGTTGCGATGGATGAAGAGGGCTTTGGCTGTTTCGCTAACATTACAGTTGCAGGCAAAGTAACAGTCCAGCGTTTCCACCATGTTGGTCGCGTTCTGTTTATCATACTCTACCAGACTGCGGATAGACAGCGTATAAAGCTCGGCGGATTTTTCATTTTCCACTCCGCTGCTAAGCAGCTGATAGATGATAAGGTCCTCGTAAAAATGCACCCCTGCCACGCTGCGCAAATTGCCGGAGACCCGGATAGCCTCCTGCGCCTGGGTAAAGCTGCGGCGCACATTGATAAGACGGGCGGTCGGCTCCCCCACACCGATATTGAGGACATACTGCTGTGTGATGGCATGCAGACGGTGGTAAAGCCGCTGGATAAACCGCCGATTTTCCTCACTAATGCGCTGGTCCGGTTCGGTATGGACAATGCGCAGAAAGGTGATAATAAGGCTGCCACGATGAATAGAGATACAGCTGCGGCCCTCCTCGCGGGAAAGTTCCCCGATCTGGGCGATCATACGGTCCTTGATGCGCAGGAAGGCATCCTGCATTTCCACATAGTTTTCGGTCCCGCGGGCGGCGCTGTCCAGCTTAGTGACCATGCAGAGATAGGTCCCCTCGGCGTCCATATTGTGCATCCCGGCAATGCTGCCCACCTCCTCGGCAGAATGGAGCTTGCCGCTGAGCAAATCGTCAAAGAAGTCCTGCCGGATATGCATCCGGATCTCCTCGATCTGGCGGGTGCGGAAGCGCTCCAGCGCCAAGGAAGAGGCCGCGATCTCCAAGGCCAGATATTCCACCGATTGCATTTTGCGGCCTGTCTCCCACACCACCAAGTAGCCAAACAGGGCATTGCCGCCGGAAACCGGCAGTATGCGGCAGACCGCACGCTCCTCCCCAGCGGAAAAGACCCGTTTGATGGCCTTGGCATATTTGGAAAAATCCGAAGGCATATTGCCGGTAATACTCTCTGGGAAAATAACCTCCCCCTTTTGCAGTGGGAGATACCGCGAAAGCGGCATTGGGTTTCCAGCATTTTCGGCATAGGCCATCAGCTCCCACTTGGCCCCCAGCAGCAGCACCGCATTACCGATAAAGTCGCTAAGGACGCCCAGCATCCGGAAAACGCCATCTGCCTCCAGCATGCTCTCGGTGATGGAATGGTAAAGCGAAACAAAGCGGTCGGCCTTTTCCACCCCGCCGCCGGAAAGCCGGCCAAACACCACCTTGCAGATCTTGCTGAGAGGATACTGGACCGGGATATTGATGAGCGGGAAGCCCAGCCGGTTCGCTTCCTCCAGCATCGCCTCCGGAATCACATCCAAATAGCGGCGGGTTTTAATGGCCAGCCCCACACAACCCAGTTCCGAAAGCTCCCGTACAAGCTGACACTGCATAGCCTCATCATCCCGAAGAAAATAGCCGGTGGTCAGCAAAAAATCCCCGGAGGAAAGCCAATCGTAGGAATCGGGATTATCGATAATATTGATATTGGTGATTTCCGCCTGCAGATCGGCGGTATCCGTCATAAGCTTTAATCCGGTCAGTTCCTCTTCCCGCAGGAATGAACCGATGGTATACATGATATCCCCCTCCTATAAAAAGACCGTGGACATGATATAAATTAAGTATATCATACCCACAGTCTTTTTTGTATACCAATATTTTTTTAGCCCAGTATCAGTCCGCTAAGCAATACTACCGCGCCGGAGGTGAGCGAAAACAGCAGTGCCACCGGCAGCAACTTTCTGATGATAGAACCAACCATTTCCGGATGACCAGCCGTTGTGGCCCCCAAGACGATTTTGCTGGGGCTGATGAGACTGCCTGCGCTGCCGCCAACGGTCTGTGCCGCCAGAATAGGGGCAGGCTGCAAGCCCACCAGTTCTGCCGTCGTCATCTGGAAGCTGCCAAACAGGATATTGCTGGACATATTGGAGCCGGTGATAAAGGAGCCGAGCATTCCCACCAGCGCTGCCAGCGCCGCATAGTACGGCCCAAATACCGCGGAAAATCCACCCGCCAAGGCTGCGGTTTGGCCGGTGCCGCTCATAATATTGGCAAGCACCAAAAAAAACATGACAGAAATGGAGGAAGGCAGCGCCTTTTTGACGCTGTCCCGCAGGATCTGCTGCCCGCTGCCCGCTGTAAGCCAGCCCCGACGCCAAAAATAGAAGAACCCGAAGCCTGCCGCCAAAAACAGGAACACCCCGGCATTGGTGAGGCTGAGCGGAGAAAATCCGCTGACCTCCTCGGTAATGGCTGTACCGCCGCTGACAACGGCAGCAATATGGAGCGAAACGGAAACACCCGCCAACGCCCGCTTGACCGAAGGAATGAGCAGGCAGACCAGTGAAAAGGCCGTCATGACAAGGTAAGGGGAAAAGGCGTGCAGGATCCCCATGCCCTGCGGCGCCTGTTCCGACAAAAGCGTTCCGCGCGACGGCTCCATGGCTCGGCTGTTTTCCAGTTCCCAAGGGGTATTGTAAAGCGGCAGCCGCCCCAGCAGCAGCGAAGCCACCAGCGCCAGGCAGCACGGGATAAAGCAGCAAAGGGTGGTATTGACCTGACTCATCAGCAGTTCCCCGCCACCCTGCACCAGACTGAGCACCAGTACAGCGGGCAATCCGCGGCGAAGTGCTGCGCCCCTGCCGTAAAACCAGCAGACCAGTAATCCGGAAACAAGATTCATTGCGAAGAGCAGCGCAGCGGTCCACAAAGCACTTTGCCAGTAAAGGGGCATGGCTTCGTTCAAGCCCGCCTGTGCCGCCAGCGCATCCCATGCAGCGCTGAGCGTACCGAAGGTGTTGCCCCACGCCTCGCCCAAAGGGGCAATGGCAAGCGCCCAGAGCGGAGAAACACCTATTTCGATGAGGAGCGGCGCGCAGATCGCCACCGGTACGCCAAATCCGGTAATACCCTGCAAAAATGCCGCGAAAGCATAGCCGATGATGAGAATTTGCAGAAGCTTATTGGGTGTTGCCTGCTGAATGCCCGCACGAATGACACGAAATGCGCCAGCCTCCCGGACAATATTGTACATAAGGATTGCCGGACAGATGATGAGAATAATGCTGAGTGAACTCCATGCGCCCTTGGCGGCGCTGACCAGAATTTGCAGCGGATGCGCCCCAAATGCAGATAGAGCAATTACAGCATCTACGGCGACCGAAACGACCGCCGCGCGGCCCACGCTCCACTTGCAGCCCACCAGCAGAATAATGAGCAACAGTACCGGCACTGCTGCCAGCAGGCATAATAGGATTGGACTGAGTTCCATAGTATACTCCGTTCTTTCTCTTTATTAAAGCATAGCACAGCAGGTGTCGGTTCCCCATAGGGGCCCGACGCCTGCCGGCTAATCATTTTTTGTTATTATTGCAGGCCGTGTGCTTCACCAAAGGCAACCATCGCCTCTTCGAACATTTCCAGCGGTGCCTTAGAAATACCGGCACCGATCATACCAACGCCGGGGCGTTTACAGGCAATAGCGGTATTGATGATGGGGGAAATACCGGTTTCCACTACTTTAAGAATATCGATACCGATGGGCGAACCACGGAAATCCATATCCGGCATGGCATACTGATCCTGCTCCGAAAAGGTGATTTCGTACATGTTGTTGGTGTAGTTCACAGCGTCCTGGTACTTGCCAGCACCCAGGAAGCGAACAATGGCAGGGGCAGTAGCGATGGCCATGCCGCCAATGCCGCCGGTTTCCATAATGGCGCTGTCACCGATGTCCTTATTGGCGTCCTCCGCGGAATAGCCCGGGAAATAAGCACCTGCCACATCCGCTGCGGGAGCGGTAAACCAGCGGTCGCCCAGGCCGCTCACCCGGATGCCGATATTGACGCCGTTGCGGGCCATCGCGGTCACCATGGTGGAATGCTCGATGCCATGTGCCGCATCGGCGCAGGCCTTATTGGCCGCCATGGCAAAGTTGAGGAAAAACTGGTCATTGTTCCAGGTCAGGAAGTGCATAATCTGGGTAAGCGCCGCACGGCTTTCTACCACCTCGCACAGCGTTTCCGCTATGGTCTTTACAAACAGATTGGTAGCGGCATTATTGCGCATATGCAGCTCATCCCCCATGGCCAGCGCCTGAGAAATGATCATCTTTAGGTTAATCCCGCCCATGGTGCGGACAACATCCTTCAGCGCCGGGCCCAGCACCTTTTCCAGCCACACCAGCTGGTCTACGGTATCCTGGCCGCAGCTGCCAAAGCGGATGCCCTTGCCGGTGCCCTCATTGATGGTGGAATAGGCATAATTGCCGTTCTCCTTATTCAACACGCAGATCATCGGCATGGAATAGGAGGTCACACCCGTCATGGGACCTACGGCATTGTGGTGGTGGCACGGTTCATATTTTATCTTACCGCTGCCTGCCAGCGCAAGGGCTTCTTCATCATTTTCCGCCAGGCCTTCATATTTCAGTACGGCAACAATGGCTCCGCGCATGGGGCCGCACATCTCCTCCCACGCAATGGGTGGGCCTGCATGCAGCAGGGTATACTTGTCAATTCCCAGCACCTCATGGGCAGGTTTGATATCCACCCAGTAGGGCTGGGCGTTTTTCAGTTTATTCACGGCGGTTTCATTGGCTTGCCGGATCATTTCCTTCAGATCGCTCATGGTTATCTCCTTTATTAACTATCTGTTGCGATTATTCTTCGGTTATCCCTTCGTACTCGGCCAGCGCATACAGGGCCTGTTCAAAGCACTCCATAGGAGGCTTAACGACACCCGCACCCACCTGCCCTACACCAGGCTTTTTGTGCGCCATACCAGTATTGATGACAGGCAGAATACCCGTTTCAATAACCTTGCGGATATCAATGCCTGTGCCGGTACCGGTAAAGTCCATGGTCGGCATCACATAGGCATCGTTTTCCCCAACGGTGATCTCCATCATATCGCGGGAATACTTCATGGCGCTGCTGATATTTCCGGCGCCGACAAAGCGCACCACCGCGGGAGAGGATGCCATGGCAAAGCCACCGATTCCAAAGGTCTCACAGATGGCACTGTCGCCCATATCGGGGTTGGCATCCGCTTCGGAATAACCGGGGAAATAGAGGCCGACCGGCATACAGGCGGGCGCCTGGAACCAGCGGTCGCCCAGCGCGCTGACCTGAATTCCAAAGTTAGTTCCGTTGCGGCTCATAGCGGTAACAACGCTGCAATGCGGAATATCACGAACGGGATCCATGGTGGCCTTGCCGGCGGCCATCGCCAGGTTCAGGAAGAACTGATCGTTGGTGGAAAGGAAGCTAAGAATCTTAAAGCGCTTGGCCGGGTCCTCCACCACATTGGCAAGGTAAGGGGCCAGTTCACGGGTAAGCAACGAGGATGCCGCCACATTACGCTGATGCATCTCATCGCCCATCGCCAACGCACGGGAAATAATGAGCTTGAGGGAAATCGGGCCGGATTCCTGGAGAGCTCTCTTCATAGCAGGGCCCAAATCATTCTGGATCCAGCGCAGACGGTCAATAACCTCCGTGGAGTTAGCGCCAAAGCGCATGACCTTGCCGATTCCTTCGTTAAATGTGCTGTAGGCGTAATTGCCGAAGGTCTTATTACGAACCACCCACAGTGGCATGGAGCTGGTAATCATACCGGTCATGGGGCCAACACAGTGCATGCTGTGGTTGGAGATAAAATGAATCTTACCGGAAGCGGCCATTTCTGCCGCCTCCTCCAAGGTGGAAGCCATCCCTTCATATACCGCGGCCCCCATAATAGCACCCTGCATCGGGCCGCACATCTCTTTCCAGGCGATAGGAGGGCCCGCATGGCCGATGGAATGTTTATCTAACTCCGGGATCACTTCCCCGGCCGGGCACACATCAATGAGTTCCGGTTCTCCACTGAGGATGCGCCGCAGCGCTTCCTTATTGGCTTGTTCTATTTTTTCCATATCATTCACCAATTTCTTTCGTATTTAGTCGCATTACCGCGGCGGAGGGGTGCCGGGGAGGGGCAGCCCACTTATACTTGGGCTGGTTAGCTTTTTCATTGTGCCACTTTCCTGGCTTTTCGTCATCGTTTCCGGTATCTAAAAAAAACGATTTGGAATATGCATGGTGCACAACAGGCCATTTCATTATTTATCTTAGCACAGCACTACAAAGCCCCCATTTTCTATTAGTCGGCAATAAATTCGCCAAATTATTTGTGGCGATGGAGGAAACAATATGCAGCATCAACAAAATTCTTCCGCATTTCTTTGATTCTTCTTTAACAAACTTCAATTGATTGTGCAGATTGCCCACCACTATGGGCGATATTTCGTGCACAGAACCATTGTTAATGCCTTATCAAGTTGGTATAATCGCCTTGAAAGTTGAGCCTCAACCAAACCAAATAAGTTCTATCGTTCAAATCTGCTAAAGTGCAAGCTGGCATAGACCGTGCGTGAGGGGCGCAGGTCCTGTGCCAACAAGCACTTAACCAAAATGTGATCTGAAGTTCACTTAGGAGGTAAACTCTAATGGAAAAAAAGACTTTTATGCAAAAGCTGAAAAATATGGGACCTGCCGCTATTATTACCAGCGCATTCATTGGCCCTGGCACCATTACCACCGCTACCCTGGTAGGCGTTAAGTTCCAGTATGCTCTGCTGTGGGCCGTTGTCTTCTCCGGCATCGCCCTCATCGTCCTCATGGAAATGTCCTCCCGCATCGCCATCGCTTCTCACAAGAATGTCATCGATGCAGCCATCGCCCTGAAGCCTGAAAGCCGCGGCTGGCGCCTGTTTGTCCAGATATTTGTCGGCTTAGCCGTCGGTATCTCCTGCTTCGCGTTCCAGTCTGGCAATGAGATCGGCGCCTCCGCCGGTCTGCAGGATATCACTGGTATGCCCCAGTGGGTCTCCGCTCTCATCATCGGCGTTATCGCCCTTATCGCCGCCTTAGCCTCCAATAAGGTCTTGGAGACCATCATGCAGGTATTCGTCAGCGTCATGGGTGTTCTGTTCCTTGTTACCGCCATTGCTGTTGCCCCCAACCTGGGCCAAGTCGTAACCGGTTTGGTTCCTGTAGTTCCCGAAGGCGGCCTGATGAATACCATGGCGCTCATCGGTACCACCCTTATCGGCATGAACCTCATCCTGCACTCCATCACCTCTCAGGGCAAGTACACTTCCATTGAGGAGCTGCCCGATGCCCGTTTTGACATTCGTTTCAACATCATTATCGGTATTATCATCACTGCTTCTATCCTTATCACTAGTGGCACTGTGCTGTATGGGACCGGCACTTCCGTCAATGGCGCCCTGACCTTCACTAAATCTCTGGAGCCGGTACTGGGTTCCTGGGCCCGTGTGGTAGGCGATATCGGCCTGCTGGCCGCCGGTCTGTCCTCTGCTATCGCAGTCGGCTTCACCTTCAAGACCATCTTCAGCGCCCTGTTCCACTGGGAGGGCGGTTCCTCCTGCACCAAGGCCAAGCTGCTGGCGATCATCGTTATCGTATTTGGCACCGTGCTGGCCATGGTAAATACCTCTCCCGCTGCCATCATCGTAGCGGCCCAGGCCATCAGCGGTTTCATTCTCCCCTTTATCGCTATTCTGCTGCTGGTCATTGCCAATAGCAAAAAACTGCTGGGCAACTACACCAACTCTGTTATTCGTAATGTACTGGGCGGCATTGCTGCTGTAGCTACCTTGGGCCTGGCCATTCGTGCCCTGTATAACCTCATTACCACCCTCGCTAAATAATATCTTCGTCCCCTCAATGTTTTTCCCTAAATATATTTTCTCACAAAAAGAGAGCACCCGCAAGGTGCCCTCTTTTTGTATCTGCACAAAGTGGAATGCCAAAAACCGCCCGGCACAAAACCGGACGGTCTTTTTATTAAAGAACTTACAGCAGGATAATACCCGCGGCTTCGCATTTCTGCGTGGTATCGTCATCCCACACCGAAGACTGCACCTCACCGATATGGGCGGTCCCCATCAGGAACATGCACAGTCTTGATTGGCCAATACCGCCACCAATGGTCAGCGGCAGCTTTCCGGCCAGCAGCATCCGGTGGAAGGGCAATGTACGGCGGTTTTCACAGCCGGAAAGGGTCAGCTGGCGGTCCAGTGCCGCAGGATCTACACGGATGCCCATGGAGGACAGCTCGAATGCTGTTCCCAGCACTCGGTTATAAACCAGCAGGTCACCATTTAGGGTCCAGTCATCGTAGTCTGGGGCACGGCCATCATGGGGCTGGCCGCTGCGCAGCTTACCGCCAATCTGCATTAGGAATACAGTGCCGCATTCCCTCGCAATGGCATTTTCCCGCTCCTTAGGGGTCAGCTCCGGGTAACGGTCTTCCAGCTCCTGTGTGGTGATGAAGGTGACCTCCGGCACCAGGTCCGGAACCGTATTCAGCTGCGGATATATGGCCCGCAGGGTGCGCTGAGTGGAAACGATCGCATCCACAATACTCTGTACCGTAGCCTTCAGATAGGCCACATTACGCTCCTCTGGCGTGATAACCTTTTCCCAATCCCACTGGTCCACATAGATGGAGTGAATGTTATCCAGCGTTTCATCCCGCCGGATGGCATTCATATCGGTATAAAGGCCCTTGCCGGGACGGAAGTCGTAGCGGTGCAGCGCCAGGCGCTTCCACTTGGCTAGGGAGTGCACCACCTGTGCATCCCGGCCGATATCCGGCACATCAAAGGAAACGGGGCGCTCCACTCCATTTAGGTCATCATTCAAGCCGGTGGAAGCCTCCACAAACAGCGGGGCCGATACCCGGCTGAGATTCAGATTTCCGCAGAGAGTATCCTCAAATACCCGCTTGATCAGGCTGATGGCCTTTTGGGTATCGTACAGGGAAAGGCAGCTGTGGTAACCTGCCGGAATGAACACTTTACTCATCGTTCCGCACTCCTTTGCGTAAAAAATATATCTGCAAGTATAGGCCTGCCCACGGCATTTGTCAAGCCAAAAATGAAATTTAACATGGCCTTAACTTGCAAAAAAGGCCAACCCACAGGGTCGGCCTCTCTCGGTTTGCAGGAACCGGCAAATATACTGCTCAAATCAATCCCTGCGCCCTGTAAAAAGCGATGAGCAGATCGACCATACGGCCGTAGCTCTGCACCCCATCGGTCTGGTCATTGGCCTTCAGGTAGGCATCGTTCCAGCGGTCAGCCGTTTCGCCTACCGGCGTTTCATACTTTTTCCAGTAACGGCTGTTGGCCGCCAGATCCCGCAGCACTCCTTCCGGCAGCAGCGTATAAATCTCCTGCCAGGCGTTTGGGTCATAGCGGTACAGGCGGTTTGTAGCATGGATAAGTCCCATCATCGCGCCGCTGTACCGCAGCTCTGTATTATCGCTATTATAGCAGGCCAGATAAGAAATAAAATTCGCCTCATCCTCCCGCATAAAGCCGCAGATGTGGGAAAGCTCATGGCACATGGTGGAGGAGATTCCATAGGCCGGTTGGTGCACATTGATGTTCGGCTCCGAGATATAAGGAAAAATCACACCAGTCAGCTGAATATAGCTCATGACCTCTGAAAAATACATGGCTTTGGGGCGGGTCTGTCCCGCCAGGTCAAAGAGCTGTACCCCATAGACCTCATCCAGTGCCGTCACCGCACCAGTAGCGGTCTCCGCCAATTCCGCATAGGTCACGGAAGAAGCAAATACCCCCTCGCTATCTTCCTCACACAGTGGCCGCAGCTCCGCCGCCTGCCCCGCCAGCAGATGACAGAGTGACCGAAGCGTTTTCACATCCGTTGCCTCGGTTTGCAACCCCAGACTCTGCCCCACCGGAATACGGTAGTAATTAAGATCCCCGGTAAGAATAAACCAAAAGAATACCGCCGAAGCCGCCGAAACTATGATCCACAGCCGCTTTAAGCATACCAGCCACCAGCGTCCTTTCTGCCGGATGGCTTCCCGTATCCAAAGAACAAGGAACACCAGCGCAGCGGCCCCCAGCAAAAGCAGGATGACCTCCATTACCGAAAAGGGCACCCTCCCGGTCAGCGCTGTCAGCACAGTAGCCATACCATGATAAAATCCACGACTGTACAGATGCTCCACTTCTTCGGCATTGCCGCGCGCCAGATGGATCAGCAGCATACCCACCGGCGTCAGCAGTGTCAGCACCATGCAGGCAATAATACCGCCCCGACTCATCACACGGGGCTTCGTTTTTATAGCGGCCGCACTCATCATGGGAATTCCCTCACTGGGCCAGCTTGGCATTGGCCTTTTCCATAAAACGCTCCGCCCGTATAATGGCGCGGGTATGGCTGCCCTCGCCGATGGCACCGGCGGTATCTTCGGCATAAACCTTGAAAGAAAGAATTCTGCCCTCCACCGCGGTCAGTTCCGCCGTAACAGTCACTTTCATCCCCACCGGGCTGGCCGCGGTATGTCGCATATTCATCTCCGTTCCCACACTGGTGGTGCCTTCCTCCATCAGTCCGGCACAGCAGCCACAGGCTGCCGCTTCCATCCACGCAATAAGAACCGGGGTTGCCAATACAGGTAGGCTGCCGCTCCCCACATGGGCAGCGGTATCTGCCTCGGTAACGGTTTTATGTAAGGTAAAGATTTTGTTTTCCATAGTAGGTACTCCTTTTATGTTGTATTTTCTCGCCAAACATATTGAATGGACAATTATATTTAGCGTTATATCCTGTGTGAATTACTCAAACTGAATTAAGCACCTATTTGTACAATTATAAATTTTTTTGTTTGACTCAAGCTGAAATAAATTTTTTGTTTCTTTAACATTGGCAACAGTGTGACTTCTACAGCGATTTTATCAATTCCAAAAGAGCTGATAAAATATAGCTCCCCTCTTTTCCGTAAAACTCTATAACATTCATTCAAGATCTTTTCTAACTCGTTTTCAACATGCGCAAGTGCATTATAGAACACAATAACATCGACGCTATCACTTGCCATCTGTAAGTTAATGGCATCCATCAGTAGAAAAACTATGTTTTCTGCATTCCTTACCGATGGCAGCAAGCGACTATCGTCTAAATCAATGCATGTTACAGAATGAGCATACTGGCCGCTTCGAGGGAAAATTCTCCACTGCCGCAAGCAATTTCCAAAACATTTTTACATTCTATACTGTGAACGATTTGGTTTAGCGCCTCTGTAATCCTTCGCATATCCGTAGCCGCATATCGTCTTTTCTCATGCATTTTCATGCCTGTCCAAAATAGCATTTGTCATTCCACCTCTATTATAAAAAAAGACGCCGCATCTGTAAAGCGACATCTTTTTACAATCCGCAAAAGCCGCAGGTCGGCCCGCTCCATACAGAAACTTCACTCACTGCGCCGCCGGTATCCGCTCGTGCATCTGCAGGGTGCTCTGCTCCCAGCCGCAGCACAGGATATCCCCGGCACGCAGCTCCCCGGCCAGCAGCCGTTCCGTCAGCGGATCCTCCACCATGGTGCGTACCAGCCGCCGCAGCGGGCGCGCCCCATAGGGGCCCTCCTCCGCCCCCGCAACAATCTGTTCCACCACCGTGTCCTCAAATTCCATCCCAATCTCCTGCTCCCGCAGGCGGCTTTGCACCCCCTGCAGCAGCTGCACCGCGATCTGCCGCAGCTCTTCCTTTCTCAGCGGCTGGAACAGAATCGTCTCATCCAATCTGCCCAGCAGCTCCGGCCGCAGCTGTTCCCGCAGTTTGGAGAGCACCATCGTCTTCGCGTCCGCCCCGGCATCGCCAAAGCCCATCCTCTGCGGATGCAGCATCGCCTCCGCTCCCAGGTTACTGGTCAAGATAACCACCGTATTGCTGAAGACCGCCAATCTGCCCTGGCTGTCGGTCAGTCGCCCGTCCTCCAAAATCTGCAGCAGCAAATTGTAAAGATCCGGGTGTGCTTTTTCTATCTCATCAAAGACCACCACGCTCATTGGGTGTTTTTTCACCGCCTCAGTCAGGATGCCCCCTTCCTCACACCCCACATAACCGGGGGGCGCCCCAATAAGCCGGGAAATACTGTGCGGCTCCCGGTATTCGCTCATATCCAGCTTGATGATATTCTCCTCGCTGCCGAACAGCGTTTTGCCCAATGCGTAGCACAACTGGGTCTTGCCCACTCCACTGGGCCCCAGGAACAAAAAACTCCCGATGGGGCGCCGGGGATCCCGCAGCCCAGCATTGCTGCGCAGGATGGCATGGATAACCGTCTCCACCGCCTCCTGCTGTCCTACCACACTCTGCCGCAGGCCATTTTCCAGCTGCTCTGCCGAAAGGCCCTGTCCCCCCGCAAGCCCTGTCATCGCCCCCGCCGCCTGCTGCACCTCTCGCTGGGTCAGTATCAGCCGCCGGGATGCTCTCATTCCACTCTCCAGCATGCCTGCCCGGTGGATCCGCAGCCTGGCCGCCGCCTCATCCAGCAGGTCCAGCGCCTTATCCGGCAAAAAGCGCGCCGGGAAATACCGCACCGAAAGCCGGATCGCAGCCTCCAGTGCGTCCTCGGTAATGATCATCCCGTGGTGCTGTTCATAGCGCGGGCACAGCCCCCGCAGGATCGCCATTGTCTGTTCCTCGGTAGGCTCCTCCACCAGCACACTTTGGAACCGCCGGGCCAGCGCGCCGTCCTTTTCGATGGTCTTGCGGTACTCCGCTATGGTGGTGGCACCAATAACCTGCAATTCCCCGCGGGCAAGTTTCGGCTTCATGATATTAGCCGCATCTACTGCGCCTTCCGCCGCGCCAATGCCCATAATGGTATGAATCTCATCAATAAAAAGAATCACATCCCCAGCCGCCGCCACTTCCTCCATAATGGACCGGATCCGCTCCTCAAAGTCGCCGCGATACTTAGTACCGGCCACCATTGCTGGCAAGTCCAGAGTAATGATCCGCTTATCCGCCAGAGCCAGCGGCACCCGGCCCTCCGCAATGCGCTGCGCCAGTCCCTCCACCACGGCGGTCTTGCCCACTCCCGCCTCACCGATCAGACAGGGATTATTTTTGGAACGCCTGGAAAGGATCTGCAATAGCCGCTCTGTCTCCTGTTCCCGCCCAATGACCGGATCCAGCCGCCCCTGCCGGGCCAGCTCAGTCAGCTCCCGGCCAAATCGGTCCAGCATCACACTGCGGATCTGCCGCTGGGCCTTTCCCACCACCTTGGGAATCTGCCGGTCGTTATTCTGCTCGCACTGCTCCAGCCGTATCGTCTCTCGCAGGGCAATGGTCAGGTTGGGGATATCCACTGCGAGCTTATTCATCAGTCTTACCGCCCCGGAATCCTGTTGTCCGCACAGCGCCAGCAGCAGGTGCTCGGTCCCCGCCTGCAAAAATCCGCCCATCTGGGCCTCCCGCAGCGCTTCTTCCACTGCGGCACGGTAATGCACCGTCGTTTCCTCCGACTCCAGCAGGGTGGGATGTCCCCTACCCACCATTTGCAGCAGGGCACGCTCGGTCTTTCCCGCTGTTACACGCCGCTGAAAAAGCAGCGTATAAGCCGCTCCAGCCCCCTCTCGCAGCAACGCCAGCAGCAAGTGCTCACTGCCGATATAGGTATGCCCTGCCTGCTGCGCCGCCCGCTGGGCGCCCTCCAATGCCGCAGCCGCCCGCGGTGTAAAGCCATTGTATTGATTCATAGGGTCTCCCCTCCTTTTTTGTTCTGCCCTTAATATTGGCTGCATCCAGTCGCTTAAACGCCGCACCAAAATCTCCCCGCGACATAAGATGGGGTGATCCCAATGTAAAGGAGGCATCTCTGCTATGTTTGGTAACTGCTGCAATACCTGCTGCCCTGCCGATAGCAACCGTGGGCTCTTCGGCATCTGCCTGAATGACGCCACCCTGGTCATCATTCTTCTTGCTATCTGGCTGCTGAGCAGCGGCGGACTGAGCGGCTATGGCGGCGGCTGTGGCTGTAATACATGCGGCGGCGGACGCAGTGGCTGCGGTGACTGCGTCTGCGGCTGCAACTAACCTTTTTTGAATAATAGGAGGGTACACTATGGGCTGCAATTCTTGTGGATGCGGCGGCAGCTGCGGCTGCGGCAATAACTGGTGGTGGATCATCATTCTCATTCTGGTGTGGCTGTGGCTCACCGGCGGCAATGCCACCAACATCTCCGCCTACCGCACCTGCGGCTGCGGCGATACCAGCACGAACGGCTGCGGCGGCTGCGGCTGTGGCTGCAATTAAGCCAACCCCACGCAAAAAAGGGAGCCAAAAGGCTCCCTTTTCTTTATGCAGCATCATTCTTCTTTTGCGGGCAAAGGTACCGTTCCCTTTTCTATCAGATCCGTGATTGCCGCCACCGCGCCCTGCGGAATACTCCGCTGCGCCAGCATCATACGGTTGCGCATGGCTGCGCTGCTCAGCAGCCGCCGCACGGCAGAAAGGGTATCCCGCACGCTCTCGGTCCCCAGTGCCATCCTATAGCGAGTAAAGAATTCCAGATTGCGGCTCTCGCAGCCGGGGACGCTCAGCATCAGCACTGCCGGCACCCTCTTTTGGGCGATCTCGGTACAGGAAAGCCCGCCGGGCTTGCCCACTACCAGGTCGGCCGCCGAATAGTAAAGATCCATCCGGTCGGTAAAGCCCACCGGGTACAGCCGCTCCAGGAATTTGGCATACCGCTGCAGCTCCTTCAGGTCGCCCTTGTTCTTCCCGCAGATGACCACCACAAAGCTATCCTTAGGCAGTCGGCGCAGCAGTTTCAGGGCCAGGGTCGTCATCGGCCCGCAGCCAATGGAGCCGCTCATCACCAGCACCATCTCCCCCTGCTGGGGCAGGTGCAGCAACCGCCGGGCCACATTCCGGTCCACATGGGCGGCCATTGCCGGGTTGGTGGGAATACCCAGCGGCAGCAGACGATCCTCCGGGATGCCCCGGGCGGTAAATTCCGGGATCAGCCTCTCATCCGGAATGACCCAGTAATCGGGCGTGATCTCATCCACACAAGGACTGCAGGTGTAATCGGTAGCGATAAAATAAAACGGCTTTTTATATTCATATTTCCGGCGCAGCCTGGTCAGCATTTCCGCCGGGAACACATGCGGCGTCACTATGGCATCGAATCCACCCGAAAGCAGGTAGCGGTACAGCTGCGGCACACAAATGGCATTCATCTTGTATTCAAAGGAGGTCTCGTCCTCCCCCAGCACCCGCTCTTCTTTTTTGCGGTAGCCCGCCCCGTATATTTTGGGAAAATACCGGTAGGCAATGGTGTGCAGATGGCTGATCGCCTCCGAAAAATGCTTGGGCCCAAAGGAAAGAGCATCCGCCACCGCGCAGGTGTGCCCGCGGGATTCCAGCTCCCGGCGCAGGGCTGCCGCCGCGGCATTGTGTCCGCCGCCGGTATTGCAGGTCAGGATGAGAACTTTCATGTCGTTTCGGCCCCCTTTCTTTGGCAGCGCCGCAGCAGGGCGCACAGCCGCGGCCGGTTATACCGTTGGATGATAATACACGGAATGTGAGAGAACCCATACAGCAGCACTACCAATACCGCCATCGGTCCATGAGCAAAGACAAATACCAGCGGCGTCGCCAGCATCAGTACCCAGTGGATGAGCTCCGCCACACAGGTTTCCTGCAGCAGTCGGGTAGCGTTTTCGGCATCGTTCTGCCCACGAATGGTCTTGGCATATTCATGCCCACCCCAGCGGCTTTTATCCGGCACCCTGTCCTTCCACTTGCGGATCTCCATTTTTTCATAGATCTTGCCGTTTTTCTCCCATGCGCAGGTCTTGTAGGGGAAGCGATCCCAGTGAAACCACCGGCGGGGCAGCAGCTCCCCAATGATCCCGCCGCTGATGCCCAAAGCCGCGATCACCCCCACCGAGATGGTCGCCTGCAGGGCGGCCTCCGGCGCAAACAGCCACAGTGCTCCCAGGATAGCCGCTACGGCCAGACAGATCAAAATGGGCGTCAAGATCGTCATAGGTTTCTCCTTTTCCTCATTTACAGTATGGCGAAAAAAGCTGTAAGAGGTATTATAGCATCGCGGCCGCCTTATTTCCATCCGGGAATATTAACATTATCTTAATTTGGGACACACCGGCCCATTTGGGTAAAAAAGGAGGACCCTGCGATCCTCCTCTGTGCTCAGCGGTATTCCGCCGCCTGTCTGGCAATATAGGCCGATTCCGGCAGTGTATATTTCTCCCTGAATTTCACATACATCTCCCGGAACGCATCGCTGTCACGCTTCATTTCGTTCAGGTAGCGGTGGGAGTCCAGCGCGTCGTGCTGCAGCTCGATGACCGCCACCGCAATATTGGAGCAGTGGTCGGAAATCCGTTCATAGTCAGTCAGCAGGTCGGTTAGGATAAATCCCAGCTCGATGGAACAGCGGCCCGCCTGCAGGCGCGCCAGATGATTCTGCTTGATCTCCTTGGTCAGTGCGTCAATGACCTGCTCCAACGGCTCCACATGGTGGGCCATCTCATGGTCGGTATTGATATAGCAATCGGTTGTCAACTGCAAAATCTCCCGCACCGCAGCGGAAAGCACCCCCAACTCCCGCCGGGCCTCCTCCGAGAAAAACAGCGATTTGATCTCCAACTCCTTGCCGGCCTTTACCAGGTTTACGGCGTGGTCGCCCAGCCGCTCAAAGTCCCCGATGGCGTGCTGCATTTTCCCCACGCGGCGGCTATCCTGCTGGGAAAGCGCCTGCGCCGAAAGGTACACCAGGTAGGCATCCAGCCGGTCCTCATACAGATCCAGCGTGTCCTCCTGCTTCAGTACCACCTCGGCGTCCTGCTCATTGTAGGCGCCGATGAGCGAGATCGCCCGTTCCAGCGAATCTCTTGCCGTCCCGGCCATCCGGAAGGTATAGTGGTCACACTCCTGCAGCGCCACCGAAGGGGAACGGAGCAGCAGCAGGTCAGGCGCGTACTGCATGGAGTCCTTAGGTGCCGTTTCGTCTTTGGCCTTCACCAGCCACTTGCCCAGCTTCACCAGGTACTTGGTAAATGGCATCAAAATGGCGGTAATAGCCAGGTTATAGATGGTATGCACCATGGCAATATTCCATGGTGTCACTGCAATATGAATAAAATCAAGCTGAAGCACCGAGGTGATCAACAGGTACAACGGCAGGCAGATAACAGTACCAATGACCTTGATGGAAAAGTGGATGACCGCCACCCGCTTGGCCTTGTAGCTTGTCCCAATGCTGGAAATCAGCGAGGTGGCGCAGGTACCAATGTTCAGGCCCATCACCATGGGAATGACCATCTCATAGGTCAGGCTGCCGGTCAGCGCCAGCGCCTGCAGAATACCCACTGAGGCCGCCGAGCTTTGGATCACGGCGGTAAACAGGGTGGCCACCACCAGGCCCAGTAACGGGTTACGCAGCCCCGCTAGGATCGCCGAAAACTCCGGCATCTCCGCCAGCGGGCTTACCGCGTCACTCATCACCACCATGCCGTACATCAGCACTGTAAAGCCCACCAGCACCGTACCAATGCTCTTTTTCTTATCGTTTTTACACACCATCATCATCACTACGCCGATGATGGCTAAAATGGGCGAGAAATTTTCGGGCTTCAGCATCTTCAGCCACACATTCCCGCTTTGAATGCCGGAAAGGGAGAGGATCCACGCCGTCAGCGTGGTGCCGATATTCGCGCCGAAGATGACATACAGCGTCTGGCCAAATTTCATGATCCCGGAATTGACCAGACCCACCAGCATAACCGTGACCGCCGAGGAAGACTGCACCGCTATGGTAATGGCCGCGCCCAGCAGCAGGCTCACCCAGGGGCTCGCTGTCATTGTTTTCAGCAGCTGCTCCAGCTTACCGCCCGCCATCTTTTCCAGGTTACTGGACATCACATTCATACCGAACAGGAAAAAGGCCAGGCCCAGTACCAGCCGCAGAAGCGCAAAAATATCCATGTCTTCTTCTCCTTTGGGCATCCACCCGCCCATTACTTCATCTTTGCATACTGTTTTATTGTAACTCATTTGGGGGAAAGTTGTCCAGTCAATTTGCCGCAAAGGATGCATTTTCCCCATATTTGTGCAGTTGCATAAATATAGGGCAGGCCCAGCGGCCCGCCCTATATTTTTTGCCGAATATTCAGTTCATGCGCCGGCGCTGAGCTCGCCTGCGCTGCTTGGCACGGCGGCGCCGCCGCGCCATAAAGTACGCCCGCAGCACAAATAGGATCACGATCAACGCCCCCAGCACTATGCCAATCCATTTCAGCACCGTCAGCACCACAGAGCCGCTGCCGGCCGTCGTGACATCATCCTTTGGCACATCCTCCACGGGGGCATAGGTCTCCACAGTGTACTCCATTGGGAAAGTTCCCACCAGCTCACCACCGCACCACAGCTCCACCTGCGGGTCTATGCGTTCTCCCACCTTATATCGGCTGGGGATATTATATTTCAGCGCGATGCTCTCTACCGCCGTTCCCTTCGGCACCAGCACATCCAGGTCGCCCGTCGCCGCTATATGCACCATCCCGGCAGTATTGGTCAGGCTCCCCACCGGGATATCATACGCCGCTATCTCATCGGTCTTTACCGAAACCATGCTGTACCGTTCAAAGCAGTAATCAAAAAGCGCTATGGTGTCCTTGTACTTGCCCCACTTGTCGCTGCAGTCCAGCACCACGCACAGCAAAGAAAGTCCATCCTTCTCCGCCCAGGTCACCGCCGTATGCTGCGCCTCGGTGGTCCAACCAAGCTTGCCGCCCTTAGCGTAGGGATAGTAGTAAGCGCTTTCCACCAACATATGGTGGTGGGTACCGATGTTTCTTGCCACATCCTTTTTGTTGGTCTTGGGGATGGTATACTCCGTCGCGCAGAAATATTCCTCAAAGCCCGGCACCGTCATCGCCCACCGGGTGATGCGCGCCATATCATAGGCAGTGGTATAGTGGTCCTTATCCGGCAGGCCGTGCGCGTTGGTAAAGTGGGTATCGCTCAGTCCCAGCGCCGCCACCTGCTGGTTCATCAGCTCCGCAAAGTCGGCCAGGCTCCCGCTCACCGCCTGGGCTATGGCATTGGCGCAATCATTGGCGGATTCCACCATCGCCCCATACAGCGCATCCTTCAGGGTAATGATCTCCCCCGGCTCCAGCGCCAGGTGGGTGGTCTCGCCCCACTTCCATACATCGCTTACCGTTTCCTGAGAAACGGTGATGCGGTCCTCCGGCTTGGCGTAGGTCAGCCCCAGCGCTGTTGTCAGTATCTTGGTAATGCTGGCCGGATATTCCTTCTCGTACATGTTTTTTTGCAGCAGCACCTGCCCGGTCTTGGCGTCCATCACCACATAGGCATTGCTGTAGGTTTCCGGCACATCATCCTCCGCCGCCATGGCCGGTGTTATCAGGCCGGTTGTTATTATCATCATCGCTGCCAGCAGCAGCGCCGTTACTCTCTTCATTCTGTTCGTTCTCCGTTAAAATGGGGTATATTTTTATTATAGTGCCCACTGCCGCGAAAGTAAATGAACTGTGCATGAATTTTGATTGATTTTTTCCAGCTGGTATGATAGAATACTTTAGTAACCTCAAAAATGCTGGAATAGCTCAGCCGGTAGAGCAGCTGATTCGTAATCAGCAGGTCGCGTGTTCAAGTCACGTTTCCAGCTCCATTCTCCCTGCCTTCGGGCAGGGAGTTTTTCTTCCCCCCCGCTTCCCTTGCAACCGACCGCGTTTTATGCTATCCTTAAATAAATATATCCATCAAGAAAAGAAGGTGCCCCTTATGTCCCTGCAGGAATCCGGCGAAATGTATCTGGAAACCATCCTTGTTCTCTCTCAACGCACAGGCTTTGTCCGCGCCATCGATATCGGAGAGGAAATGGGCTACTCCAAGCCCAGCGTCAGCCGCGCTGTCGGCATTCTGCGGCAGGGGGGCTATATCCATGTGGCGGAAGATGGCGGCATCACACTCACCGAATCCGGCCAGGCCGTGGCGGAAAAGATCTACGAGCGTCATCGCCTGCTCACCAGCTTTTTGGTCAAACTTGGCGTTGACGAAAAGACCGCTGCGGAGGACGCCTGCAAAATGGAACATGTCATCAGCGATGCCTCCATGGAAGCCATCAAGCGCCACGCCATGGGCCACATCCAGTAAGTTCACCAGGAGGTACGGCTATGCACGAGATCAAATGTCCCAAATGCGGCGAAGTCTTTACCGTGGATGAATCCGGCTATGCAGCCATCGTGGGTCAGGTACGGGATGAAGAATTTCACCGGGAGCTGGCCCAGCGGGAAAAGCAACTGGCCGCCGAAAAAGAAAAAGATCTGGCCCTGGTACGCACTCAGGCCGCCCGCTCTCAGGAGCAGTCCGAGGCCCAGCTGCAGCGGCAGATCGAAGAACTGAAGGCCCAGCTTCTCTCCCAGCAGGCCCAGCGGGAGCTGGCCGTACAGAAAGCCCTGGAGCAGCAGACCGCCGATCTTTCCGCCCGGGATCAGACCATTACTGAACTGCGGGCCCGCCTGAACGCCGCTCAAACCGAGCGGGAGCTGGCCATTCAAAAAGTGACCTCTGAGAAGAAGGACGAACTGATCGAAAGTCAGCGGGAAATCGATAAGCTGACCTATCAGCTGAAGGAAGCCGCAGCCGCCAGCCGGGAAAAGGAGCAGGAGCTGCGGGAAAGCTACAAGCGGGAGCTCAGCAGCAAGGATGAGGTCATCGCCTATTATAAGGACCTCAAAACCCGCCTTTCCACCAAAATGGTGGGAGAAACGCTGGAACAGCACTGTGAGATCGAATTCAACCGTCTGCGGTCCGCCGCTTTCCCCAACGCTTACTTTGAGAAGGACAACGACGCCCGCACCGGCAGCAAAGGCGATTACATCTTCCGGGAGTCCACCTCCGATGGCATCGAATTTCTCTCCATCATGTTCGAGATGAAAAACGAGATGGATACCACCGCCAGCAAAAAAAAGAATGAGGATTTCTTCCGGGAACTGGATAAGGACCGTCAGGAAAAGGGCTGCGAATATGCCGTCCTGGTTTCCCTGCTGGAGCCGGACAGCGAGCTGTATGGTGGCATCACCGATGTCAGCTACCGCTACCCAAAAATGTATGTCATCCGCCCTCAGTTCTTCATTCCCATCATCACCCTGCTGCGGGGCTCAGCTCTCCATACGGTGGAATACCGCCGGCAGTTGGCGGAGATCCGTAATCAGAATATCGATATCTCCCACTTCGAGGAGGAAATGAACGACTTCAAGACCCGCTTCGGCCGCAATTACGATTTGGCCAGCCGCAAGTTCAAAACCGCCATCGAGGAAATCGATAAAACCATCGACCACCTGCAAAAGACCAAGGACGCCCTGCTCTCCTCCGAAAATAATCTCCGCCTGGCCAATGATAAAGCCCAGGAGCTTTCAGTCAAGCGCCTGACGAAAAACAATCCCACCATGCAGGCCAAGTTTAAGGAGCTGGAAGCCGCCAAAACTCCTCCCCTGCCGCAGGAACCAAACGAATAACAAAATCAGCACCGTGGAACTGCTCCTCGGTGCTGTTTTCATTCTTCCGCGCGCTCTCCACCCCCGGCGGGCACCCCTGCGCTCCCCAGGGCCGCACCTCCGCTGCGCTTCGGGCGGCCCTTTCCCGCTCCGGAGCGCCTGCCTGCCTTTTCCCTGCCGCAGCTCATATGCACCGTTCGCAGTACTCCGCCACATCAAAGGGATCCAGCCCGCTGTCCTTCCTCAGGTACAGCGGGTGGTGCGGGTGCCCCTTCACCGAGCGCTTCCCCGCCGTGACCCACCGGGCGCCGTGGCGCTCCCCCGCCGCTATCATATCCTGCACACAGCCTTTCAGGTAGGGACGCATCTCTATGATGTTCCCCCAGGCCGCCCATACCGTCGGCTCCTTACTCAGTCCCAAAATATACTCGAAAGCCTCCATATTAGCCCGGTGCAGCCGCTCATCCCGCTCCCGCGCCATATCCTGCGGCCGGGTAGCCCGCTGCGGGTACACATTAAACATAATAAAGCTGTCGTACCCATTTCCCAGCGCGATCCGCTCCACCGATTTCAGGGTATTATCCAGGTGGTCCGGCTCCGCCGTGGAGGGGTTCACCCCAATGCAGATAAGCGGTTTCTCTCCCTTGGTTCCCAGCACATATCGGTACTCCGTGTAAAAGTCCGGCACATACAGCCACCGGCCGGTATCGTAGTCCGCCTCCCGGCCGCTTTGGCGCATCGCCTCGGCAAAGGATAATACCTCCATCTCACTGGTGGCTATGGCGGGAATATGCATACTGGCACCTCCGGGAAAAATACTTTTCCCCATCATAGCGTATTTTTCCCCAAACGGCAAGTCCCTCTGTTTTCCCCTTACTTGCCCATCTCCTCCCGCAGCCGCTCTATGGCGTGCTTCTCCAGCCGGGAAACATAGCTCCTGGAGATCCCCAGCTTCCTGGCCACCTCCCGCTGGGTCATCGGCGGCCGGTTATCCAGCCCGTAGCGCAGCCGCAGCACCCGCTGCTCCCGTCCCTCCAGCACCCCAAAGACCTCCCGCAGCTTCTCGGCCTTCAGCGTCAGGTCCAGCCGGTTAATGATATCCTCCTCATCGCTCACCAGCTCCATCAGCGTCAGGCTGTTGCCGTCCCGGTCGGTATCCAGCGGGTCCTCCAATGAAACATCCCCCGCCGTCTTCCTTCGCGCCCTAAAATACATCAGAATCTCATTCGCTATCCTCTCCCAACGGATACATAGGTTGGTCAATGGGTGGCAAATCCGCCTCTCTATCCTCCGCAAAGAGGTAAACATAGGCATTTTTGCCGTCCCAGACCACCTTTTTGACGATGGTGCGCAGCAGGCGGCGTTTTTCCTCCA